>WNGF01003077.1_pt1 | contig 43856 bp, 46 predicted proteins | sample 5400641 | NCBI WGS metagenome assembly WNGF01 (sample SAMN13153371, study PRJNA577476) | soil metagenome | isolation source: 80 cm soil or saprolite under grassland replicate 2 | place: USA:California | collected 2016-06-15 | reverse complement strand
TGCGGCGAGCGCTTCACCACGAAGGAACGCTCGGAGTCGGCGCGCATCCAGGTGGTCAAGCGCGACGGCTCGCGCCAGGAGTTCGACCGTCGCAAGCTCGCGAGCGCGATCGGCAAGGCGGCCGGAAAGCAGCTGGGCCCTGACGCCGTCGACCGGATCATCGAAGAGATCGAAACGACGATCCGCCAGAGCGGCGCGTCCGAGATCGCGTCCCAGCGCATCGGCGAGATGGTGCTGGAGCGCCTCGCCGAATCGGATCCGATGAGCTATGTGCGCTTCAAGATCGTGTACGCGGGCCTCCAGGACCCCGACGCGCTCTATGACGAGCTCGAGCGGCTCGTCCGCCTGCGTCAGGAGGCGCGCGATCGGCAATTCGCCGAGCAGATCACGCTTCCGATCGAGGCCGCCGCGGCGGCCACGGGTCGGCGCCGCCGGCGCTGACGCGCCGTGCCGGTCCGCGCGGTCCTCTGGGATCTCGATGGCACGCTGACCGACAGCGTCCGCTTCGTCGTGGATACGGCGAATCGCGTCATCACCGCGCACGGCGGTGCTGCGCTCGAGTTCGACCGCGTCGGCGCGATGACCGGCCTGCCGCTGTCGGAGGTCTTTCACCTGGTCTGGCCGGATCTCACCCCGGATAGCGCGCGCGATTACCTCCGCGAGTACCGCCAGATCTACGAAACCGACGTCATCCCCGCGACGCGGCTTTATCGCGGCGCGCGCTCGACGCTGCATGCGTTCCACAAGGCCGGCCTGTTGCAGGCGACGGTCACGGGAAAGCGAGCGGCCGACTGCGAGCGCATCCTGCGCGGCCTGCGCATCCGGGGCGAGATCGACGTCTACCTCGGAGGCGATTCCGTGACGCGCCACAAGCCGGCGCCCGATCTCGCGCAGCACGCGATGGCGCGACTGGGCTGTGCGCCGGACGAATGCGTCGTCGTCGGCGATGCTCCCGCCGATATCGAGATGGGACGCGCCGCCGGGGCGGGGACGATCCAGGTGCTGTGGGGATTCGCGCGCCAGCCGCTCGAGGGTGCCGACCGCTTCGTGCGTACGTGGCGCGAGCTGCGGGACGCGGTCTTCGCGCTCTCGGCGCCGCGCGAACCCATACTGCGCTGACGATGGTCCTGAGTGACCGCGACATCCGTGCCGCCGTCGCGTCGGGCAGGATCGGCATCGATCCGTTCGATCCGGCGTGCGTGCAGCCCGCCAGCGTCGATATTCGCCTCGACCGCTTGTTCCGAACCTTCCGTTCGAGCCGCCACGCGTACATCGATCTCGCGCGACCGCTCGACGACATCACCGAGCTGGTGGAGGTCGCCGACGGGGAGTGGTTCATCCTCCATCCGGGAGAGTTCGTCCTCGGTTCGACGCGCGAGCGCATCCGGCTCTCGGACGACATCGTGTCCCGCGTGGAAGGGAAGGCTCTTGCCCTCGATACCGCGGTGCCAACACCGCTTGGCTGGAGGCGGATCGGCGAGATGTCGCCCGGTGACTTCGTCTTTGACGACGCCGGCCAGCCGACGCTGGTCGTCGCGGTCTCTCCAGTGATGGTCAGCCGACCGTGCCACGAAGTCGTTTTCTCTGACGGCACGAAGGTCGTGACTGATGTCGATCATCAGTGGCGTACGAGAGACAAGCGCGGGCGCTGGGGGCGCACACGAACAGCCTCGGTTGTGACTACGGGCGAGATCGCCCGGACGCTTCGTGTCGGGCGGGAACGCAATCATCAGGTCCCCCTCGCCGGTGCCGTCTGGTATCCGCGTCGTGATCTTGCGATCGATCCGTACGTGCTCGGGGTCTGGCTGGGCGACGGAACGAGCGCAGCGGCCGAAGTCACGTGCGCTGACGAGCCGATCCTTCATGAGGTGGCGCTCGCTGGCTACCGGGTGGCTGCGCAGCGGACGAGGCCACTCCTGTACCGGATCGGTGGGACAGGACATTCGCGGAGCGCTGCAACGGGCCGATACGAGGGCAACACCTCGCTTTCCAGCACGCTCAGGCGGCTCTTGTTACTTGGCAACAAACACATTCCAGAGGAGTACTTGCGGTCCTCGGTCGAGCAACGCGAGGCACTGCTCCAAGGCCTCATGGATACCGACGGATATGTCGACCGATACGGTCGTTGCGATCTGACCACCGTAAGTTCGCGGCTCGCCGAGGACTACTGCGAGCTGGTTGCGAGCCTCGGATTCAGGCCGAAGCTCGCGCGGAAGCGCGCGATGCTGGATGGAATAGATCATGGTCCCGCATTCGAGATCCAGTTCACGCCGGATCGCCCCGTATTCCGGCTGCCGCGCAAACGCGCGCGTCAGAAGATGCGTGGCCTCTTCCACCGCTTCCGCGCGATCGTCGACGTCAGAGAAGTCGCGAGCGTGCCCGTGAGGTGCATCGAGGTTGCGTCATCGAACGGCCTCTTCCTCATAACGCGCGCATTCATTCCGACGCACAACAGCTCATTGGGCCGCCTCGGTCTGCTCATCCACAGCACCGCCGGCTTCATCGATCCCGCCTGGGATGGGCACATCACGCTCGAGCTCTCGAACGTGAACACGATCCCGATCACCCTCTACCCGGGCATGCGGGTGGGCCAGCTGTCGTTCTTTCCGCTGTCGAGCCCGGCCGAGCGCCCTTATGGCTCGCCCGAGCTCGGCTCCAGCTACCAGGGCCAGACCGGGCCGACGCCCTCGCGCTACCGGCTGGACCTGCCGAAGAGGAAGTAGATGTGCGCGTCGTGTCTCCTCATCGTGTTCATCGAGGCGTTCATCAACATCCTCGCGCAGGCGCTCACGCTCGCGATCTTCGTCCGAGTGATCCTGTCGTGGATCCAGGTGCAGCTGCCGTTCGGCCTGAGCGAGTTCGCGTGGAGCGTGACCGAGCCGATCCTGTCGCCGATACGCCGTGCGCTGCCGTTCATGGGCGGCATCGACTTCTCGCCCTTCATCGCCATCCTTCTGCTCCAGGCGATCCAGAGCATCCTGCTCCGCATCCTGCCGCCGACCGTCCCGTTCGTGCCGTGATGCTCGCGCTGCGAGATGCCGCGGGCCGTGTCTCGTTCGAGGTACGTGTGACGCCGCGCGCGTCGACGAACGCGATCGGCGGCGAGCGCGAGGGCCGGCTGCTGGTCCGCGTGACGGCACCTCCGGTGGAGGGCGCCGCGAACGAGGCGGTCGTCGCGCTCCTGTCGGCATCGCTCGGCGTGGCCCGATCCGACGTGCGTGTCGAGCGCGGAACGGCGGCCCGGACCAAGCGCGTCAGCGTCCCGGCCCGCGCCAGGGAGGCGCTGCTCCAACTGGTGAAATGAGGCCCTCAGGCGGGGCGTATAGGGGGAGGATGGCGATCCATGCCGCGTTCTTCCCGGCCATGGCCGTTCGCGTCGAGCGGGTGACGTTCGCCGAGGCCGTTCGAGACCACCAGGACGAGATCTACGGTGTCGCCCTGCGCATCCTCGGCGACCGTGACGCGGCGCTCGAGGCGGCCAGCGCCACGTACGTGAAGGCTTACCGCGGCTGGGACCGCTACGACCAGTCGCGGCCGGTGCGTCACTGGCTGCTGCGCATCGCCGCGAACGAGGCGATAACGATCGGCCGCGCGCGGTCGCGCCAGCGGGCGCACACCGCGAACGTCGAGGAGGCGGCCGCCGTCGCCGATCCCGCACGCACGCCGGTCGATCAGGTCGTCGCGCGCGAGGAGCGCGAGCGCGTGCGCGCGGCGGTCGCCGCGCTGCCCGAGCTCTACCGCGTGCCGGTCGTGCTCCGCTACTTCAGCGAGCTGTCGGTGGAGGAGATCGCGTCGATGACCGGACGACCCGCCTCGACCGTAGGTGTCCAGCTGCTTCGCGCACGCGCGATGCTCAAGGGCACGCTGGAGGGCCGGACATGAACGATCGCCACGAGGATCTCGTGGACGAGGCCGTCCTGCGCCGCTCGCTCCGGCTGGAGCCCGACGAGCGTGCGCCGCGACTGGATCCCGCCGCGCTGGCCGCGGCGGCCGAGCGGCGCGCGCCCTGGCTCGCGATCGGCGCGAGCGCGATCGCGGTGAGCCTCACCGCCGTTGTCGCCGCGTCGGTCTGGACCATCGTTGCCATGTTCGCGCCATCGCTGCTCGCCGACGCATTCGACACCGCGCTCGCCACGCTGGCGCAGGTCGCGGTGCCGCTCGCGGGCATCGTCGAGACGGCGCAGGCACCCGTCGTGCCGGCGAGCATCCTCGCCGCGCTCGCCATCGCGATCGTCTTCGAGCTGCGCCAAGGAAGGGAGACCCGTCATGCCGTCGCGTCTTGAACGGAGCACCACCAATAAGGTCATTGCGGGCGTGTGCGGCGGGATCGCCGAATACCTCGAGCTCGACGCCACGCTCGTGCGCGCATTCTTCGTGTTCGCCGGCATCATCACCGCCGGCCTCGCGATCCTCGGCTACATCGTCCTGCTCGTGCTCATGCCCCTGCCGGGGCGACCCGCGCCATTCACCACGCAGGCCGGCACATCGACGACCACGGCGGAGCCAACCGCTGAGGGCGCCGAGCCAACGGCGCCGCGGCCCGTGGTACCGCCGGATCCGGCCCAGGCCGAACGGCGGCGCGCCGCCTTCGGCTACTTCCTCATCGCGCTCGGCGTCATCTTCCTGCTCGGGAACGTGGGCGCGTTCCGCATCGTGCGCTGGGACTTCATCTGGCCGCTCGTGCTCGTCGGTGTGGGCGTGCTGCTGCTCGCCCAGAGGGTGCGGCGATGACCGGACGACGTGGCGTCTTCTGGCCGCTCGTGCTCATCGCTCTCGGCCTCGTGTTCCTACTCGCGAACTTCGGATACATCCCATCCGTGTCGCTGTTCGCGCTGCTGAGCCTGTGGCCGCTCCTTCTCGTGCTCGCGGGCATCGATCTCGCGTTCGCGCGCCGGTGGCCGCTGCCGACCCTCGCCGCGGAGCTCGGCGTCATCGCGCTCGGGCTCGTGCTCGTCGCGGCCCAGCCGCCACTGTTCCCCGGCGGATGGTTCGGCTTCGCCGTCTCTGGTGGCGGCGAGAGCGACATCACGGTCCCGCGGGACGGAGCGGCGAGCCTCTCCCTTCGTATCAACGGCGGGGCGGGCTCCTACCGGTTGAGCGGCGGAAGCACGCAGCTGGTGGAGTCGCACAGCGATCGTTCCGATCTGCGCCTTCGTCGCAGCGAACGCACCACGAAGGGCGTCGAGGTGCGGATCGACCAGGGGGCCGACAGCGGGCCGCGCTTCGGTCCACGCGGGTCGGCGACGGTCGACACGAAGATCGCGAGCGACGTGCCGACATCTCTCGACCTGAACTACGGCGCGGGCGAATTCGTGATCGACCTGCGAGACGTCCGCGTCACGGACGCGCGCATCAACGCCGGGGCTTCCTCGCTCGCTATCACGCTGCCGCGACCGACGGAGGAGGTGTCGATGACGATCAACGCCGGCGCGTCGAACGTCGTGGTCGTCGTCCCGGATGGCGTCGAGGTGCGCATGACGACGAGCGGCGCGATCTTGTCGCTGCGCAGCGAAAATCCCCGGGTCAACGCGTCGGGAAGCACCGCGGAAACGTCGGGCTACAGCGCGGCGCGCGGCCGCGTGACGCTTCGGATCACGGCTGGCGCGAGCTCGGTGACGGTGCGCTAAGCCGGTAATGGTTCGCTAGGACGCCCGGCGCTCCGAGCGCCGTCGGGCGTCCTAGCGTTCCTTGGTGCGCATCGTGCATGATTCGCGCGCGTGATCCGCAAGCTGCTCGCGCCGATCATCGACGCCCAGGCGGTCTGGGCCGACCCGCTGGGAGATCTCTTCCAAAAGATCTTCCGCGCGATCTACGGACCATTCCCACCGCTGCGGGATCTGCTGCACGGCACGTGGCTCGGACATCCGCTGCATCCGCTCATCACCGACGTGCCCATCGGCGCGTTCATCGTGGGGTTCATCCTCGATCTCGCCGGGGAGCCGACCGGCGCGACGTGGGCGACGACCATCGGCTTCGTGACCATGCTCGGCGCGGCGTTGGTCGGCTACGCCGACTACATCGATCTGAGCGGCCAGAGCAAGCGCGTCGGCAGCATGCACTCGACGTTGATGCTGGTCGCCGCCGTCTTCTACTTCATATCGCTCGGCATGCGCTATTTGAAGTGGCCGCCGCTCGTCCCGAACGGTGAGGTGTGGTTCGCCGGCATCGGCCTCCTGCTGGTCACCGTCTCCGCCTATCTGGGCGGCGAGCTCGTGTTCAACATGGGCAGCCAGGTCGACCGCCACGCCTGGCGGGGCGGTGGGGCGAAGTGGCAGGCGCTCGACGTCAGCGACATCCCCGAGGACACGCCGACGAAGGCGAGGGCCGGCGCGCAGACGCTCGTCGTGGTGCGAAAGGGCGAGCGCATCTACGCGCTGCACGACGCCTGCGCGCATCAGGGCTGCTCGCTGTCGGAGGGCAAGCTGGTGGACGGCGGGACGCGCATCGAGTGCGGCTGTCACGGCTCGCGGTACGAGCTCGCCGACGGCAGCGCGAATCGCGGGCCCACGGTGTTCCCGCAGCCCGCGTACGAGACGCGTCGGGCGGAAGGCAAGATCGAGGTGAAGCGGGCCGGCTGAGGCCGTGCGGCGGCTCGGCGCTCGGTCGTTCGGCGATACTTCGCGCGTGCTCGCCGATCTCGGCCGCGCGCTCGGACGATCGAACTTTCCGCTGATCCTCGGCGCTTCGTTCGCGCTGTTCGTCGCCGGCGCGATCTTCGTGACCGTCGCGGAGGCTGGTGGGCGCGGCAACATCCAGAGCCTCGGCGACGCGGTCTGGTACACGGTCGTGACCATGGCGTCGGTCGGCTACGGCGACTACGTGCCGGCGACCGCGGCGGGCCGCATCGTCGGCATCGTGCTCATCCTGGGCGGCGTAACGCTGTTCTCCGTGCTCACCGGCACGATCGCGTCGGTGCTCGTCGCCCAGCGCATCAAGGAGGAGAGAGGGTTGGAAACGCTGAAGCTGAAGGACCACCTGCTCGTGTGCGGCTGGAATCCCTACGCGGAGCGCGTGCTCGATTCCGTGTTCGCCGGTGACGCGACGGGCGACGTCGTCCTGGTGAACGAGCTGCCCGAAGAGTCGGCGGCGGAGGTGCTGGCGCGCCAGCGTGGGCGCCCGGTGCGCTTCGTGCGCGGCGACCCGGCGTCCGAGGCGGTCCTGGATCGCGCGAACGTGCGGCAGGCAAAGGCGGCGATCGTCATGGCCGATGCGTCACGCGGTCTGGCGGTCGCCTCCGACGACCGCACGACGCTGGTGACGCTCACGCTGAAGAGCCTGAAGCCGGACCTGCGCGTGACCGTCGAGGCGCTCGACATGAAGAGCGAGACGCATCTGCGCCGCGCCGGGGCCGACGACATCGTGGTCAGCGGGGAGTTCAACGGATTCCTGCTGTCGTCGGCCGCGGTCTCGCCGGGGATCGCACAGGTCGTGCGGCCGCTCCTGTCCACGTCGGGGAGCGAGCTGCGCCGCGTGAACGTTCCGGCCGAGTACGTCGGTCGCACGTATGGTGAGGTGGTGGCGGCGCTGCGCGCGAAAGACGGCTTCCAGGCGATCGCGGTCGTCCACGAGAATCCAGGCCTGACGCTCGACCAGCTCCTCTCGGACGACACCTCGATGGTCGACCAGTTCATCAAGACGCAGTTCACCGAGGCGGGACGCGAGTTCCTCCGCTTCGAGGGCGAGGCGACGCGCGTCATCGTCAACCCGGCCGACGCGTACGAGATCGGTCCGCACGACGCGGTCGTCGGGATCGGGAGATCGGCGTGACCGACCTCGCGGCGGTCCGATCGATCCCGCTCTTCGACGGGCTCGACGATGCGCAGCTCGCCACGGTCGCCGCGGTCCTGCGCCGCCGCGTCGTGGCCACGGGGAAGGTGATCTTCGCCGAGGGAGAGCACTCGAGCTCTGTCTACATCTTGGTGCGCGGCTCGGTCGGGACGTCCAAACGCCTGGGTCTCGCGGTGCGCGCGCCCGAGGACAACCAGAAGCAGAAGGTGCTCGTGCATCTGGCGGCGCCGCAGTTCTTCGGGGAGATGGGCATCATCTCGGATCTCGAGCGCTCCGCGACGATCACGACCGACGGCGAATGCGAGCTGCTCGAGCTCTCGCGTGCGGACTTCGACCGGATCGCAGGTCAGGACCCGGCCCTGGCGTATCGCCTGATCCGCAACATCGCCGCCGTGCTCGCCGAGCGGCTGCGCCGCACCGACCTCGATCTGCTGAAGCTCACCACCGCGCTGAGCCTCGCGCTGGGAAATCGCTAGGCGCCGGTGATGACCAGGCGCGTGCTCTCGCTCGTCGCCGCGGGCTTCGTCGTGCTCTCGCTCGGCGCCGGCCTGACGGCACGCGCGGCGGACACCGGATGGGTGATCGAGCGCTTCGCGTCCGACATCGAGATCCTGCGCGACGGCCGCATCGCGGTGAACGAGGCCATCGACGTCGACTTCCAGGCGTTGAACGACCGCCACGGCATCTTCCGCGACATCCCGATCCGTTACCGCTGGGACCCGGACCCGACGCAGGAGCGCGTCTACGACCTGAGCGTCCAATCGGTCCGCAACGCCGCGGGGCGCTCGCTGAAATACGAGACGAGCACCGATGGCGCGAACTTCCGCATCAAGATCGGCGACGCCGACCAGATCGTGACCGGCAAGCAGACCTACCGCATCGCGTACACGGTGCGCGGCGCGCTCAATGGCTTCCCCGATCACGACGAGCTCTTCTGGAACGTCAACGGCGGCGAGTGGTCCGTCCCGATGCGCGCGGTGAGCGCGACCGTTCGGGCGACCGCCGACGCGTTCACGAAGGTGACCTGCTACGAGGGCCCGGCCGGCTCGACGACGAGCTGCCAGAGCGGCATGACCTCGCAGCGAGCGGAGTTCGCCGCAACGCGGCAGCTCGAACCTGAGGAGCAGCTGACGATCGTGACGGCGCTGCGCAAGGGCGTGGTCCCGGAGCCGACGCCGATCCTCGAGCGCCGCGCACGAGATCCGGAGGAGTGGTTCGACGCGACGCCCGCCACGCTCGGCGCCGCGGTGGTCGTGATGGTCGCCGGTCTCTGGGCGGTCGTCTGGCGCTGGTGGACGGCCGGTCGCGACCAGCGCGAGCGCGAGACCATCGTGGCCGAGTTCGAGCCGCCCGAGAAGATCCGACCGGCGCAGGCCGGCCTGCTCATCGACGAGCAGGCGGATCCCAAGGACGTGACCGCGACGATCGTCGACCTCGCGGTGCGCGGTCATCTCCGGATCACCGAACAGGCCGGACAGGGGCTCTTAGGAAAGAAGGACTGGCTGCTCACGAGGCAGGTCGGTGTCGCGAAGGATCCTCGGCTGGAGCTGTACGAGGGAACGATCCTCGAGGGGCTGTTCGCGAGCGGCGACGAGGTGAAGCTGTCCGACCTGAAGCAGCACTTCTATCTGACGCTCCACAAGGCGCAGCGCGAGCTGTACGGCGACTCGGTGACGCGAAAATGGTTCGCCGGCGACCCCCAGCGCGTGCGTCAGCTGTACGTGGGGGCGGGCATCGTCGCCCTCGGCCTCGCGGCCGCCGCGATCGGCGGTCTGGGCACGATGTTCGGAGCGGGACTTGTTGGCGTGGGTGCGATCGTTCCGGCGGTCGCGCTGCTCGCATTCGCGCCGCGCATGCCAGCGAAGACGCGCGACGGCGCGGAGCTGCTTCGCCGGACGCTCGGCTTCCGCCGCTATATGGAGGTCGCGGAGAAGGATCGCCAAAGGTTCGCTGAGAAGGAGAACATCTTCTCGGAGTACCTGCCGTACGCGATCGTGTTCGGCTGCGTGGAGAAGTGGGCGCGCGCGTTCTCCGGGATCAACGCCGCGGCGGCGACGGCCGGCTGGTACACCGGCAGCTCGCGCGGAATGTTCCAGGCGATGGATCTTTCGAGCAACCTGTCGTCGTTCTCGAACCAGGTGTCGTCGACCATCGCCTCGACGCCGGGTGGCAGCGGATCGAGCGGATTCAGCGGCGGCGGCTCGGGCGGTGGTGGCGGTGGCGGCGGGGGAGGAAGCTGGTGAAATCGATCTCGGTCCGCGCTGGAGCTCCGGCTTCCTCTCATCGATCGTCGTGCGCCTCGGCCATTACGCCGTGTGGCACATCGTGTATGGCGACCTGATCTGCCGCTGTTGACCCGACGCAACGCCGTCGCAAGGCGCGAGATCGCTTCGCCACTGCTGATAACGGGGTCGAGCCTGTTCGACGGGACGGGCTCAGCGCCGCTGCGCCCCGGCGCCGTGCTCATCGAAGACGACCGCGTCGTCGCGGTCGGCGGACGCATCGCCGCGCCGCCTGGCGCGACCCGCGTCGATCTCGCTGGGGCGACGCTCCTGCCGGGGCTCATGGATTGCCACGTGCACCTTTCGGACGAGGGCTTGCCCGATGCCAGCGTCCGCGACGCCGAACCGGCGGCGCTCCGCGTGCTCCGGATAGCCGAGCATGCCCGGCGGACGCTCGAAGCGGGGTTCACCACGGTCCGCGACGTCGGCGGCCGCGATCATCTCGAGTTCGGCCTGCGCCGCGCCGCGCTCGAGGGGATCGTGCGCGCGCCGCGCATGATCCTGGCCGGGAAGATCGTGTCGATGACGACCGCGGGTGCGTCGTCCTGGCGCGGGATGTACCGACAGGCCGACGGGCTATCCGAGGTCGTGAAGGCGGTGCGCGAGCAGGTCGCGGCCGGCGCCGACGTGATCAAGCTGATGGCCACGGGAGCGGTGCTCGCACCGGCGCAGGAGGAACCCGGCGCGGCGCAGTACACGTCGGCGGAACTGCGCGCCATCGTGGAGACGGCGCACGGCCTTGGCTGCCGTGTCGCGGCGCATGCGCACGGCATCGCCGGCATCCGCGCCGCCGTCACCGCGGGCGTCGATACGATCGAGCACGGGACACACCTGCACGAGGACCGAGCGGTCGCGCGCGCGATGGCGACGCGCGGGGTCTTCCTCGTCCCCACTCTGAAGGCACTCGCGAACATCGCCGATCCGCCGAAGCCCGGTGTCCCCGCGGAGATCGTCGCGAAGGCGCGCGAGCGACGCGCCGATCGCGACGCGTCATTCCGCGTCGCGCTCGCCGAGCGCGTGCCGATCGCGATGGGCACCGACGCCGCGACGCCGTTCAACCGGCACGGCGAGAACGCGGAGGAGCTCTGCCTCATGGTCGAGCTCGGGATGACGCCGCGCGACGCGATCGCCGCGGCGACGAGCGTGGCCGCACGCGCGCTCGGTCACGAGGAGATCGGCGTGCTCGCAGCCGGAATGCTCGCCGACATCGCGGCCTGGGACGGCGATCCGCTCAGTGACATCACGGTCTTGCGACGGCCGCCCCGCGCCGTCTTCCTGGGAGGCACGCGGGTCGTCTAGGTTGGGCGGCTCACTTGACGCGCGTCATGGTCAGCTTGTAGCCGCCACCCGGCCATTCCCATGCGCCCGTGAGCGTGTTGCCGTCATCGCTCCACTGAGCCTTGAAGACCCCCGGTGAGCCCTTCTCACCGAACCAACTCGTCACTCGCTTCTCGTCGACTTCGTGCGTGTAGTTGAGGGTGTCGCCTCGACTTGTGTGGAGGCGAGAGGTCGTGGTGCTGGCTGGCTCGGATCCGGGAGCGTGGTCATACCCGATGATCTCCATGTGTCTGGTCTTCTTGCCGCCCTGGTCGATGTCGCCGCGCGCGATCATGAAGAAGCCGCCATCCAACCATTCGTACGTGATCGTGCCCTGTGTCTCTCCGGAGACTCTCCACGTGCCGACGAGCCTGTCGAGGACCTTCAAACCCGCGGGCCGGCTCGGCGTCTCCGGCTCCGTCTGACCATTGCTCCGGTCGGTCGCCGCCTCGCGCGCCATTTCCATCCTCCTTCAGTTACACACCCGCGTGGCCCGCTGCATGACCGGTGCCTCGCACGCAGAATGGCGCGGCCAATGATCGCGGGCAGGGACTCATGACCGATCTTCTCGTACGGCTGTACGCGCTGCCGCCAGTTCCGGCTCCTCCTGAGGGGGTCGAGATCCGGCGCGCGATCGCGCCCGAGAAGGCGCGCGTGCTCGACTGGGTCACCCGCGACTTCGGCGATGCCTGGGCGAGCGAGTGCGACGTCGCGTTCGCGCACGTTCCAGTTGGCGTGTTCTTCGCGGTCGCCCAGCGCGAGCTCCTCGGCTTCGCCTGCTTCGACGCGACCGCGCGCGGCTTCTTCGGTCCGACGGGTGTGAGCGAAGCCGAGCGCGGGCGCGGCATCGGCACGGCGCTGCTGTTCGCGACGCTGCTCGCGATGCGCGAGGTTGGGTATGCATACGCGGTCATCGGCGGCGTGGGACCAATCGCGTGGTACGCGCGCACAGTGGGTGCGATCGAGATCCCGGACTCGACGCCGGGCATCTACCGCGGGATGCTGCGGAAGTGAGTCGCGCCTCGTTCGCGCGGTGTTGGAACCGCACGCGTCGGCGCACGTCTACTCGCCATGCGGATGCTCGTCCTGGCCGCCCTCATTCTGGCCGCATGCGGCGCTCCCGCGCGCGAGCCGGACATCACTGGGCGGGTCACCCGGATCACCGAGCCGGCCGAGGGCCGGCTGGTCATGCTGGTCGAGGACCGGCCCGGAGAACAGTTTGGCCACAAGATGTCGGTGACTGTCGACCGGAGCACACGCATCCTCCGAGAGAGTGCTAACGGCAGGCTCGACGCGGCCATCGGCGACCTTGCGACCGCCACCGTCGTGTCGGTCTGGATGCATGGACCGATCCTCATGTCGTACCCCGGTCAAGGGAAAGCGGAGGCCGTTCTCATTCGTGCGGGCCCCATTCCGTTGGTGCCGCTACCGAGCCGATCGCCCTAGCGTCGGGGGAGCGCGCCGCGGTCGGCGCTCTGCGTCTTTAGCGTCGCGCCAACGAGCACCCGATCTCACGTCGATCGTCGCGCGGCCCGTCCGTAGACGTCCTTTCGGTGGAGGATCGCGAGTATCCACACTTCGGCGGCGCTGACTTTGAAGACGACGCGGTAATCGCCGACTCGTAGCTTCCAGTAACCGCGCAGCGAACCACTAAGCGGAACGCCAAATCGCTCGGGGCTCGTAGTGAGACGCGACTCGATCGATCGCGCGATCCGGCCGCGGGCTTGGGCGGTGATCTTCGGCAGGTCGTCGTCGGCTACCCTCGGGTGATAGCGGAGGGTGTACGGCAATCAGCGCTGCTTCGACCGCCGACGCCGCCAGACGGCTTCATGGCTAAGGCCCGCCGTTCGATTGAGCGTTCGCGCTCGCTGTTCCGCGATCTTCGCAAGGCCGAGATCCTCGTGCGTTTCGATGGCATCACGCAGCAGATCGCGCGCCTTCGTCGATAGCGAGGCGCCCTCGCGTCTCGCCAGCCGGCCGAGGGCGTCGTACAAGGGGCGTTCGAGAACGACGTTGACGCGCGGGTTCTTTGCAGGCACGTGAGGAGTGTATCAGAAGTGACACACCTAGAAAAGACCAGCCGCAAAGAATAGGAGAGGTTTACGGTTCCCGCAGCGCGTCGGGGTGGAGGATGCGAGCCCGGGATCGCGGCTTCGGACTGCGCGCCGGGGCATATACGGTGGGATGCTGCGGAAGTGAGTCACGGCCCGGACAGGTACGCCCTCTTCCCGCGGCGGCCATAATCGTGGCGTCACCGACGGAGTCTTGCGCGGAGGATGTGGTAAGGTCGGCGGAACGTGGACCATCGCGGTCACTGAGGAGCCGGACACGCTGGATGCGCACAAGTCGACGACGGCGCTGTCGGACTCGATCCTGCGCTATGTCGGCGACCCGCTGATCTTCAAGGACCCCGAAGGCAAATACGTACCCGGCCTGGCGAAGAAGTGGACGGTCTCGTCCGACGGGCTCACATGGACGTTCGAGCTGAACGATGGCGTGAAGTTCCATGACGGGACGCCGTTCGACGCGGCCGCGATGAAGGCGACGTTCGATCGCGCGCTCAACCCGGCGACGAAATCGCCGATCGCGGGTGGTCTTCTCGGGCCGATCACGGGCGTCGAGGCGAAGGACGCGAAGACGCTCGTCCTCATGCTGAAGCAGCCATTCTCGCCGCTCCTGGACAACCTGAGCGATGCGGGGCGACTCCTCCCGCTCAGCCCAAAGGCATTCGATCAGGCGGACTTCGGTCGCAAGCCGATCTCGACCGGTCCGTGGAAGGTCGCGGAGTGGCGCAGTGGCGACCGGATCACGCTCGAGCGCAACGCCGACTACAACTGGGGACCGGAGTTCCTGCACAAGGGCGCCGCCTACCTCGACAAGATCGTCTTCCGGATCATTCCGGAGTCGGCGACCCAGGTGTCGGCGTTCGAGAGCGGCGAGGTCGACCAGCTCGGCGTGCCGCCAGCCCAGATCCAGCGCTTCCTGGACGAGAAGAAGTTCGAGGTCAAGAAGGCGTATCGCAACGGCGTCGGGCTCTTCATCGAGTTCAACGTGACAAAGCCGCCGTTCGACAACCTCGCGCTGCGGCGGGCGCTCAACTACGCGATCGACAAGGACGCGATCGTGAAGACCGCGCTCAAGGGGTTCGGGGAGGCGGCGTACGGCCCGTTGCCACCGTCCATCCGCGGCTATTGGCCGGGCATCGTCGATTACGCTCCGCACTACGACAAGGCGAAGGCCGCCAAGGCGCTGGACGATGCCGGATGGAAGCTCGTGAACGGCGTGCGAACGAAGGATGGGAAGCCCCTCGCGTTCACGATCTACAACGCGCCGATCGACACCTGGAAGGACAGCGCGCAGCTCGTGCAGGCACAGCTGAAGGACCTCGGGATCGACATGCAGATCCAGCAGTTCGAGTTCGGCACACTGCTCGCGAAGGCCAAGACCGGCGAGCAGCAGACGCACCTCATGGGGTACACGTACACGAACCCGGACATCGCCTACGTCTGGTTCCACTCATCGAATATCGGGACCGGGTTGAACCTCTCGCACTACAACGACCCGCAGCTCGACAAGCTCATCGACGACGCGCGCCTCGCGGTCGACGATGCAAAACGAATGAAGCTGTACGAGGACATCCAGAAGCTCATCGTGGACAAGGCGCTCTGGGTGCCGATCTGGACGAACTTCATCTACACCGCCTACCAGCCGCGTGGAAAAGGAGTCAGGCTCGATTCGGAGGGCCGCACCATCCTGACCGACGCGTACGTGCAGTGATCGCCCGGTAGCCTTCGTTTCGTGCTCGCGTACATCGCGCGGCGGCTCGCCCAGGGCGTGCCGGTGCTGTTCGGCGTGTCGTTGCTGGTGTTCGCCATGGTGCACCTCGTCCCGGGCGACCCCGTCTCGATCATGCTCGGCGAGAACCCGTCCGCCACGGACGCGGAGGTCCTACGAAACCAGCTCGGGCTCGACCGGCCGCTCCCGCAGCAGTACCTGGAGTTCGCCTCTCGCGCGCTGCAGGGCGACCTCGGCGTATCCATCCGCAGTCGTCGCCCGGTCTTCGACGAGATCGCGGATCGCGCGCCGTCCACCATCCAGCTCACGGTCGCCGCCGTCGCGCTCGCGGTCCTGCTCGGGATCACCGCCGGCGTGCTCGCCGCGTCCGGTCCATCGCCGCTCCGCGAGGCCGCGCAGATCCTGTCGCTCGCCGGCCTCTCGCTCCCGACGTTCTGGCTGGGCCTGCTCCTCATCCTGGTGGTCGCGTCGTGGCTGCGACTCCTCCCGGTCACCGCGAGCGGTCCCGAGGGTCTCGTTCTGCCGGCGATCACGCTCGCATCGCCGGCCGCGGCCGTGATCGCCCGCATGACACGGTCGACCATGCTCGAGACGCTGACGACGGACGCGGTGCGCACGGCGCACGCGAAGGGGCTGCCGGAGCGCGTGGTGCTCATCCGCCACGTCCTCCGCGCGAGCCTTATCCCAGTGGTCGCGATCGTCGGCCTCCAGTTCGGCGGGCTGCTCGCGGGGTCGGTCATCGTCGAGAGCGTCTTCGCGCGCCCGGGCATCGGGCGACTCGCCGTGCAGGCGATCCTTCAGCGCGACTTCCCGCTCGTGCAGGGAGTGGTGCTGCTGGTCTCGACCACGTACGTGCTCGTGAACATCGTCGTCGATCTTCTGTACGCGTTCGTGGATCCGCGTATCCGCTATGCGTGATCCGCGACTTCGCCGTCCGCACGTCCTGGTGGCGCTCGCGGTCATCGCGCTGTTCGCGCTCGCGGCGCTCCTGGCGGATCGCCTCGCGCCGTACGACCCGCTGCGCGTGTTCCGCGACGCCGCGCTCGAGCCGCCGAGCTCGCGGTTCCCGCTCGGGACCGACGCGATCGGCCGCGATCTCCTCTCCCGCGTCCTCTTCGGCGCCCGCGTGTCACTCACCACTGGAGTCGTCGCGGTCGGCATCGCCCTCACCATCGGCACGACGCTCGGACTCATCGCCGGCTACACGCGCGGCTGGGCCGAGGTGGTCATCATGCGCGGCGCGGACGTCCTTCTGGCGTTCCCGGGCATTCTCCTCGCGATCGCCATCGTCGCGGTCCTCGGCCCGGGTCTGACGAACGTGATGATCGCGGTCGGCGTCGCAGCGGTACCGGTCTACGTGCGGACCGTGCAGGCCGCGACACTCGCCGTGTCCAGGCTCGACTACATCCTCGCCGCGCGCGCCGTCGGATTGCCTGCGCGGCGGATCATCTTCCGTCACGTGCTGCCCAACGTGACCGCGCCGATCATCGTGCTGGCGAGCGTCGGCATGGGGGCGGCGATCCTCGCGTCCGCGGGTCTGAGCTACGTCGGCCTCGGCGCGCAGCCGCCGACCCCGGAGTGGGGCTCGATGCTCGCGGAGGCGCGGAGCTACATGCGGGAAGCCTGGTGGCTTCCCACGTTCCCGGGCCTCGCGATCATGCTGGTGGTCCTCGCCTTCAATCTGACGGGAGATGCGGTGCGGGATCTGCTCGACCCGCGCCTGCGACGGCTGTGACGGTGGTGCTGGGAGCGGCTGCTGGCGACAGGTTCGCAGATCGAAAGTACGTGCGAAGGTACGGTTAGACGTACAATGCTCGAATGAGCGGCGAGTTCGTGACCGTGGCCAAGCTGAGAGCGGAGATGGCGCACATTCTGGCGCGCCTGGGCCGTGGCGGGGGACCGCTGTACCTCACGCAGCGCGGTCAGCCGCGCGCGGTCCTTCTCGACATCGATGAGTATCGCGGGCTCGTCGATCAGTTGGAGCATCTGGACGATTCGGTGGAGGCGCTGCTCGCACGAGAGCGAAGGGAACAAGGGCGGGAGACGACTCGCCCGCTCGCCGAAGTGATCGAGGGCCGCGGCCGTGCACCCAAGTACGCGCCAGGAAAAGCGACAGTCCGACGCACGCGTGCCCGCATATCGCGTTGAGGTCCAGCGCTCCGCGGAGCGCGACCTCGGTCGCTTGTCAGCAGGGTTGTTCGAACGCGTGACCGCCCGATTGGCGTCTCTTTCGGAGGATCCTCGCCCTCCCGGAACCGAGAAGCTCGCAGGACTCGAGGCGTACCGAGCGCGCCTCGGGGACCACCGCATCATCTACGAAGTGGACGACAGCAGACGGGTCGGCACAGTCACACGGGTGCGACATCGCCGCGAGGTCTACCGAAAACTTCGCTGAGGGCCTTGGAGGTGGCGCGGACGACGGGAACCTCGGCCACGTCAAGACTGTATCCGTCACGTGTGGATCAACGGTTCTTTGGCGGTCGCCATACTCCTGGCGTCGTGTGCATCGTCCGCGGGCGTGACGACGTCGAGCTCCCCGGCTGCGCTGCCCAGCTCGACCACCGAGATCGTCACGTGCTCGCGGGCGCGGCTCGTCTTTCTTGTCGAGCAGTTCTTCGCCCGGTACAACGACCGCGATCTCGATGGGTTCTTGGCGCTCTTCAATTGGTCGGCGCCAGCGGCAGGTGGCGGGTTCGGTAGCTACGACGACAACCCTGGCCAGCGTCATCAGCTGATCGATCGCGCGTCGCTCTCCGACTACGTCCGGGGCCGTTGGGCGATCGGTGACCGTTTTTCCGTCGTTCGCATCGACGCGCCGGAAGGACTCGCGTTTCCGAACGCGAATCCGATAGTGGAGTTCACACGCTCGTTCTCCGGACAGAACCAATCGGGCAACGCGAAATTCGTCTGCAACGCCGGGCTTGTTGTGGGGGTCGTGATGTCGTCGGCGCAGCGGTAGGTCAGTGCTGACGGCTGACGACTTGCGCTGAGCGCCCAGAGGCTTCTGTGGGCGATGCTGGATTCGAACTTTCATCGTGCGCAGGCGAGTCAAATCGCGAAATACATTCGCGATCTCGCGAGAACGCTCCGGCGGGGCAGGCCCCAAGCTCGCATGAAACAGTGACCCGCTCCCACAGCGCGTTCCTGAGTCAGCGCTTCTACCGCTTCGGATGCCGAGGCGATCCTGCTTACTGATCTGATCTTCGCGAGGACGCCCGACGAAGTTCGCCGGGCGTCCTGCGCGTGGTTGCCGAACCGCTAGCGAGCGCTCGCGAACGCAGGCTGCTTCGCCGCAGTCTCGGGCATCGGGACGACGCCGATCTGCTGCATCAGGCTGAGCTGGTCCCAGAGCGACCAGGTCTCGACGACCTTGCCGTCCTCGAACTTGCTGATGATGACACCGGTGACGTTCGTCTTCTTGCCGGTCGCGGGGATGTTGCCAAGCGGGCCGCTGTGCGTACCACTCGTGCTCAGATACTGCACGACGTAGTCGCCCTCGGCGATCTCGCGCTCGATGGTGAGCTTGGCGTCTGGGAAGGCTGTGCTGTAGACCCGCATCGACTCTCTCGCGCCCTCGGGGCCGCGGGCGAGGTTCGGCTGCGAGGGGTCGTGGCTGATGGCGTCCTTGGCGAAGGTCTCGTCGATAAGCTTCGCGTTCTGCTTGTTGAACCCCTCCTCGACAAGGCGGCGTACGGTGAGCTTGTTCTGGTCAGTGGTCATTGCGCTCCCCTTTTGTTCGCGGCGGAAACAGGACGAGGTTCTCAGGGGACCTGGTGGGCATCTCGCCGGCACTGGGGCTCGGACGGTGCGCTTGGTCCGGAGAGAACGTTCTCGTCCACGAGACTTAGGTTGTGCTTGTTCAGGCCCCGGCGATGGGGCGGCATGCAATGACCTTGCTCTGCTTGCTAGACATTGGCGCACCCCCTCGTTCGCGAATCGGAACGCTGGCTCACAGGGGGCCTGTGGGGCACCTCGCCGGCACTGGGGGCTCGGACGGTGCGTCGGGTCCGGAGGAACGACCTCACTGTGCTCTCTTCCCAGGCGAATACAAGGGCCAGTTATGAGGGCAGGTGCCACTACACGAAAGGCTGCCAAGAGCGTTGAATCGATGCCTCAGGCCGACGGGACCATCGGGTTTCCAGTTGCCGACGTCGTGGCGAGCTGATTCGCGATCAGACGGTGAGAGGGCACTGATTCGTTCTTAGTGACTGCGCGTCATCAGTAGCCGGCGCACGATCCAGGCGTGCGCTGGCGACCCCACTATCTCTCGAGGATCGAGCTCTTCATCGCCGGGATCACCCTGAGCGCTACGTTTGGCTATGCACTGAGTGGCTCGGTGTATGGCGTCGCGGCGCGGGTACGCCGCGAAGAAGGCGAAGGGCCAGCACATCGGCTCGATCCCGTGGGGCTACCGGCGCGTCGACGGCGCGCGCCTCGAGCCGATCGCAACGGCCGCGGCCACCGCATCGACTACCGCGGCACGGATCGCCCGTTCACGCGGTTCACGGTGACTGAGATCCTCCGCTCGCGCTTCGACCTCAAGCTCGGCGGCCTCGAGCGGGATGTCTACGACCGGGCGCTGGAGGTCGCGGCGCGGCACAGAATCAATGAGCACGTCGGGCAGCGCCGCCACGAGTACCTCTTCGCCGGGCTCGCGCGCTGCGCGGAGTGCGGCGAATCGTATTGGGGACGGACCCAGGTGACGAAGGCGGGCCTGCGGCGCCGCCAGCTCGTCCACGCGCCGCGCGGCTGCCGCCGCGGGATGCCGAGCGAGGAGCGCCTCGAGCGGATCGTGGGCGCATGGCTCGCGACATGGCGGCTCCCGACCGACGCGCGCGCGCGGGTCGCGCGCTACCTCCGCCGATCGACGAGCGACGCGGTCCGCGACGCGGAGCGATCGCGCGTAGAGGCTGAACTCGAGCGCCTCCGCAAGATGTTCCGGTGGGGCGACGTCGGCGAGGACGAGTACCGGCGCGAGTCCTCGCGCCTGCGCGCGCGCGCTTGGGCGAGCTCGGGCCGCAGCGCATCGAGATCCCGCCGGGCGACGAGGCGCTACGTCTCGCGTCGCGGATCGGGCTCGCGTGGTCTGTGGCGTCGCTGCCGGCGCGCCGCACGTTCCTGCGCGAGTGGGTGGCTGAGGTTCTCATCCGGCGCGACGGGATCCTCGACGTCGTCCCGCGTCCTGCGGTCGCGGCCGTCGTGTTCGCGGCGCAGATGGTCGGCACCGTGGGCGATGCTGGATTCGAACTTTCGTCGTGCTGATTTCGAGCTGAATGTGGCATTCACTTGCGATTTCGCGCTGACGGCGTGGCGGGCAGGCCCCAAGCGTGCGTGAACCAGTATCGCGTTCGGAGCATCGCGGCTGACGTGGGACGACGCTACATCCGCACCGTCGGCCGGCGCGGCTGGGTGGACGGACGATGGTCTGCCGTTAGGCCAGCCCGCGGCCAATTGCGGAGCCCCAGCGCCGACCCACGGGGACGGCTGCCCCCTTTAGGCCCGCATACCGTCCAGCACGGCCTCGACTTTCAGGTCCAGCGCATCGCCAGCCTCCTGGGTCTCACGGCCTCGATTCCTCGCGTCGCTTCTCGGGATCGTGTACGCGCCTTCGTGGGCCCAGCGCCATTTGGTGGAGGCCTGTTCGGGGGCCGTCAAGAGCCAGTATGCGCAACGACACCGCACATGTTGCAGACCATTGGCGCGTGAATCTGAGCCTTTTTGGGTAAGAGATCCCCATAAACCGGGCACTTGTAGCATCGCCCTCCGTGACGGTGACGATGGATCAAATCGCCCGTGTGGCCGGCGTTTCGAAGTCGACCGTCTCACGCGCACTGAATGACGACCGACGGATCTCCGCAGCGACGAAGACGCGTGTGCGGGACGCGGTGCTCTCGAGTGGCTACCGCGGCGTTGGCCGCGGTGCAGCCTCTCGCAGCTGGACGGCGGCGCTCCTGATCAGCGATCCGATCGGCTCTGTAGAGGACGACCTCTTCTTCAGCGAAATCATCCGAGGCATATCGGAGCATATGGAAGCACAGCACTACCACGTGCTTGTCTCGACGAGCGACGGCGAACTCCCTACTTCGTCGCGCCTCCCATCGGTCGTGCATCGCGCGGACGGTGTCATCGCCGGCGGGGTCCGGCTCCAGAGCTCGCTGGTACGTGCGCTGATTGACGGACCGGTGCCGACCGTCTTCCTTGGACGGTATCTGCGGGGGCGGGAGATGAACGCGATCCTCCCGGATAACCAGGAGGGCGGCCGCATCGCGACCGGCCACCTCCTCTCACTCGGTCGCAAGCGGGTCGCGTTCGTCGGCGGACCGTTCGATGCGAATGTGTACCGGGACCGGCTCGCGGGGTACCGCGAGGCCTTCGACGAGGGGGAGCGACCGATCGAGGAGCGGTGGATCCGTTCGACCGAGCGGACCGCGGCTGGCGGTTTCGCCGCGACGGAGCAACTGCTCGACGAAGCCAGGCGATCGAAAGGTCATCCCGACGCGATCTTCGCCGCCGACGACTGGATCGCGATCGGTGTCCTGCGCGCGCTGCGTCAGCGGAAAGTGCGCGTGCCCGATGACGTGGCCGTCGTCGGCTACTCGGACCTCTCGCTCGCCGCGATCGCTGACCCGCCCCTCACGACGATCCACGTTCCGAAAAGGCGCATGGGACGCACCGCCGCGAAGCTGCTCCTGGATCTCGTCAGGGGCGACGTCGAGGGGCCCGTCCAGCTCGTCATCTCGCCACACCTCGTTGTGCGGGAGAGCACCGAGATCCACGGGAGTCGCCCATGAATGGCCGGGCTGACGCTGACGTGACGTACGACGTCGCGGTATGCGGGGGCGGGCCCGCTGGTGTGGTCGCGGCGGTCGCGGCGGCGCGGGCCGGTGCGCGGACGCTCCTCATCGAGCGCTACGGTTTCCTCGGCGGGAACTCGACCGCGGCGGGGGTCAATCCGTGGATGTCCTTCCACGATTACCGCGGACAGCAAGTGATTCGCGGCATCGGCGAGGAGATCGTGCGACGGCTCAGGGACTTGGGTGGCACGCCTGGGCACGTACGCGACACGATCGGATTCGTCAGCCGTTTCGTCCCCCTCGACCACGAGGTCGTCAAGTTCTTGTTCGACGTGATGCTGAAGGAGGCCGGCGTCGATGTGCTGCTGCACAGCTTCCTCGTCGAGACGGGCACGAGCGATGGCCATCTCGAGCGCGTCCGCGTCGCCACGAAGGCTGGTTACATCGACTTCCGTGCGCGCGTGTTCGTGGACTGCACCGGCGACGCGGACGTCGCACATCACGCAGGCAACGCAACGTGGACGGGCCGCGAGGCCGATGGGCTGACGCAGCCCATGACCATGAACTTCCGCGTCGGCGGCGTTGAGGCTCGACCGATCGCGGACTACATGCGCGAGCACCCCGAGGACTTCTTTGAGAAGACCACATGGCACGACCTCGAGCCTCTGACCGGCGTATTCGGGTTCCGCCGGATCTGGAAAGGCGCGGACTTGCCGATCCCGCGCGAGAGCGTCCTCTTCTTCTTCACTCCGCGGCCGGGCGAAGTGAGCGTCAATACCTCCCGCGTCACGCACGTCTCGGCAACGGACCCGTTCGACATGACAAGGGCGGAGCAGGACGGGCGGAGACAAGTGGCGCTCCTCGTCGACTTCTTCCGCTCGCAGGTCCCCGGCTTCCGGGACACGTTCCTCGTATCCACGCCCACGCAGATCGGCATCCGCGAGAGCCGGCGGGTCGTGGGGGACTACGTCCTCTCCGATGAGGATGTGATGGCGGGACGAGAGCAGCCGGATGCGGTCGGTCGTTGCGGCTATCCGATCGACATACACAGCCCGACCGGCCGTGGGACCGGCCACGGGACGACCGAGCAACCCGTTTACGACGTGCCATATCGCGCGCTGATCGCGCGCGATGTGGACAACCTTCTCGTCGCGGGCCGCTGTCTTTCGGCCGAGCACGCGGCCCACTCATCGATCCGCATCACGCCCGGGTGTTTCCTCACCGGCCAGGCGGCGGGCGCCGCCGCCGCGCTCGCCGCGCGCAGCCGGATCTCGCCGAGGGAGGTATCGATCGAAGAGCTGCAGCGTCTATTGCTCGACCAAGGCGCGGATCTCGGACCCGCGCGGGCGCGCTCGCTCGCGCGCCAGTCGGCGAGCTGATCCGTCACGCGATCTACTGGGAGGTGGAAAGATGAAACTCGCACGCACGTTCCGCGTCGTCGTGATCACGGCGCTCGTCGCTGTTGCCTGCGCGCCTACCGCCACACCGTCGGCAGCTCCGACGACGCTGGCAGGTACCGCAGCCGCGGACCTTCGCTTCACGCTCTGGAGTGGGGCGGAGGCACACCTGCGGACGTTCAACGACATCGCGACGGCGTACCGACAGATCCGCCCCAACGTCACCGTGAAGTTCGACGTGATCCCCTTCGAGGACTACATCTCGAAGCTCACGCTCCAGCTGAGTGGCGGGTCCGCGCCGGACGCCGGCTGGCTCGTTGAGACGTCGGCTCCGACCTTCGTCGGCGCCGGCGTGCTCCAAGATCTCGGCCCGACGGTCAAGCAGGCAGCGGGCTACGACTTCGCGGACCTGTCGCCTGCGGCGATGCAGCTGTGGCAGAAGGGCGAGGCGGTGTACGGAGTACCCTTCTCCAACTCGCCCTTCTTCATCCTCTACAACCGGGATCTGTTCGAGAGCGCGAGCGTCGAGACGCCGACGCAGCTCCTGGCCAAGGGCGAGTGGACCTGGGAAGCATTCGCACGGGCCGCGAAGGGTATCGTCGCGAAAGCACCCAAAGGCACCTACGGTTTCGAGAGCATCGATGCCGGAGTGTTCGGATCACGGGTCTGGCACAACCTCGTCCCCATCATTCGCGGGTACGGCGGCGACGCCTGGGACTCGACCGGCAAGCGGTGCCTCCTGAACACGAGCGGATCGGTCGCGGCAGTGAAGCTGTTCCATGGGATGGTGTTCACGGATCGCAGCACGCCCGCGCCGGGAGAGCAGGCGGACTTCTACTCGGGCAAGGCAGCGATGACCATCGCGCAGCTGAGTCGCCTGACAAAGCTCGACAGCGCCCCGTTCAAATGGGACATCGCGCCCCTGCCGAAGGGACCCGCCGCTGACGCCCAGATCGTCGGGCAGGCGGCGATCGTCGCCTTCAATGCCAGCCGCAACAAGGCCGCGGCGGCGGACTTCGTCGCCTTCCTCACGAACAAGGAGAACACCGCGAAGCTCGCGGCATTCTTCCCGCCGGCGCGTACGTCCGTATTGACATCCGACGTCATGGCGAAGGCCAACCCGAAGGTCTCGCCGGAGCGGCTGCAGCAGACTGTGGTCCAGGGCATCGCGAAGGGAACGGTCTTACCAGCGCACGCTGAATTCCCGAAGATCGACCTGGCCGCCCGAGGCGCCTTCGACAAGCTGTGGACCGCGAACGCGGACGTGCAGGCAGCTCTGAACGGTGTCTGCACCGCGATCGGTCCGATACTCGCGCAGTGACGATCGGCGGGGCCGGGGGGCGGATGCTCGTCTCCCGGCCCGCCGAGATCTGGGCGAGACGGGCTGCCCTGCGCGATCCCTTATACGGTTACCTCTTCGTCATGCCGCAGCTCGTCGGCTTCCTCGTGTTCATTGTCGGTGCACTCGTGACCGTTTTCTTCTTCAGCCTGCACGACCGCAATCTCCTGTCCGGCGCGTTCAACTTCGTGGCGCTCGGGAACTACGCGGAGATGGTCTCGGGCGATCCGCTCTTCTCGCAGGTGCTGCTGAACAGCCTGGTCTTTACCGCGGGGCTTGTGCCGCTGAACGTCGCTCTCGCCCTCGGCCTGGCGCTGCTCCTGGACCGCAGCCTCCCGGGGCGCGGCCTGTTCCGCGGGCTCTTCTTCGCTCCGGTCGTGACCTCGGCGGTGGCGTGGGCGATCGTCTGGCGGTTCATGCTCCAGGGCGAGCAGGGGACCGTGAATCAGACGCTGCGGCTGGTCGGGCTCGAGGGACCGAACTGGCTGCGCGAGCCCGCATGGGCGATGACTGCCGTGATCGTCACCCGCGTGCTGAAGAACGTCGGGCTCAACATGATCATCTTCCTCGCGGCGCTGCAGAGCCTGCCCCGCGAATGCCTGGAGGCCGCGCGCGTGGACGGCGCGAACGGCCGGCAACTGATTCGTCACATCGTGCTGCCATTGCTCGCGCCGGCGACCTTCTTCGTGACGGTCATCACGGTCATCGGTTCGCTCCAGGTCTTCGACCACATCGTCCTTATGACGGAGGGCGGACCGGCGAACGCGACGATGGTCCTCGTCTACTACGTCTACTACCAGGGGTTCCGCGCGTTTGAGACTGGCTACGCGAGCGCCCTCGCAGTCGTCCTCTTTCTCCTCGCGCTCGGTCTCACCATCGTCCAGTGGAAGCTGCGATCGGCGGACCGCGATGCGGCGTAGAGCCGAACGGGCCCTCCTCTACGCCGTGCTCCTGGTGCTCGCAGTTCCGTTCGTCTTCCCGTTCTGGTGGATGCTGACGAGCTCGCTGAAGTCCGCGAACGAGATCTTCGCCTACCCGCCGCGTCTGGTACCCGAGGTCTGGCAGTGGCAGAACCTCGTCGACATCTTCACCTACCAGCCTTTCGCGCGCCACTATTTCAACAGCCTGTACATCGCGTGCGTCGTCACCATCGGGACGATCGCCGTCGCCTCACTGGCCGGCTATGCCTTCGCGCGTATCCGCTTTCCGGGCAATGGGATTCTCTTCGTACTGCTTCTGAGCACGCTGATGATGCCGACGGAAGTCACCATCATCCCGAACTTCTACCTCATGCAAGCCATTGGACTCGTGAATACGCACGTCCCGCTCGTCGTTATCCCGATCTTCGGCGCGGCCGGCGTCATGGGGACATTCCTGATGCGGCAGTTCTTTCTCGGCCTGCCGCGGGAGCTTGAAGAAGCGGCGATGATCGATGGACTCGGACGGCTCGGCGTCTTCCGGCACATCGCGCTGCCGCTGGCCGGCCCGGCCATTGCCTCGCTCGCCGTGATCACGTTCCTCGCGAGCTGGAATTCATTCCTGGAGCCGCTCGTCTACATCAACGATCTCGACCTGTTCACGCTGCCGCTCTCGCTCCGGAACTTCGCCGACGCCTATGGCCTCCCGGTGTGGCATCTGCAGCTTGCGGCAACGAGCCTGTCGGTCGTACCCATCCTGATCGTCTACGCATTGGCCCAGCGCAGGATCGTCGAGAGCTTTGCTACCTCAGGCTTGAAGGGTTGAGTGACCCGTTTCGCTCGGTGGGCGATGCTGGATTCGAACTTTGGTCGCGGTCAGAACTAGCGAACTAACGAATTCATTTTGGCTTGTCGCAAGAAACGCACTGGCGGGCAGGCCCCAAACCCGCGTGACCAGTGTCGCGGTCAGAGCGTCGCGTCGCAGTCGGCGGGCTCGACGTGCTCCGTCGGCCGCGTAAGACGGAGGCATTGCCTCGGGTTGGAGAATGGCGAGCGTGAAGGGGCTGGTCGCGGCGGCAGTAGTCGGCGGCGCGTTCTACCTCTTGGCTCATGAGCGGCTGCCCGTGATTCGCGTGCTGCCCGAGCCTTCACCATTGGACGCCGTCGCGACGCTCGTGTTCATCGTGCTCATCGGAGCGACTCTCATGGGCGTCGTTGTCGCGCTGGCGAGCTGGGCTAAACCTCGCGCGCAGTAGCGAGGAGCGGCGGCGACGCGAGGACTACCAGGACTCCGGGTTCGACCTAAACTTGGCCGGGTCCGTCGGACAGCGGAACGACGTAGGCAATGCCCACGAGGCGGCGCGGCCTCATCACTCAAGAGATGCCAATCCCGACCTCCGCGGTAGTCACGATGATCAACCGACGTAACCCCGAGATCGGGTCGGACAAGAGAATGGATAGCGGCGACCTGACTTTCGGCGACAAGATCCAACTCACCTCGGACGTCGGAGCGAACAAGAACAGTGGCGAAGGTGGTTGGCTCTACCCTCAATGCGCCGGGGAGGTGGCTTCCGCGCCATGCAGCTGGCGGGCGAAACCGCAGCGGAATCCGGAAGCAGCTTCATGAGACCGAGCGTTAGTACGCGGCGAGCTCCCTGATCGCCGCCGCGATACGCGCCACGTCGACCATGAACGTGGACTCGAGGATTTGAGCGAATGGGACTGCCGGCGATTCAGGCCCCCGAGGCGCATGACAGGAGCATCCAGACAGCATCGAAGGCCTCGTCCGCGATGATCGCCGCAATCTCAGCGCCCGCACCGTACGTCGGATTGTCCTCATACACGACCAGGCACTTACCGGTCTTTCGTGCGGAGCGCACGATGGTCGCCGTCGAGGGGCCGAAGGATGTCACGTCGACCCTCGACCGATGGAGCTTAAGAGCCTGAGCCACTTCGCTCAGAAGCTCAACGTGCCACTGCGCGACCAAACCCCCGAGTGGCCGCAGCAGCCTGACCGTTTAACGCTCCTGGCGCTCACGCAAGCACGTAGCCGACCTCACGCTGCTGGCTGACATCTCAGACCGTCTCGCTGACCTGAGCATCACGGCCTACCAGAGCGGCGAACGGAAGGAAGAAGGAGCTGGTGTTGCATCTTGATTGACCTCATGGGACTGGGGTTCATCGGGTACAAGTACGAGAGCAGCGATCTCAACCGCATCCGCTCGTTGATGGCGCTCGGGCTGGTAGCCGTGGTCGGGTTCGACCTAACCGTCGTGCTCGGCGCGTCTCGGCACTGGCGTCGGCAATACGTCATACCGGTGGCGGCGGCCTGGCTGATCATTGCGAGCGTGGCCTTGGTCGTGGCCGGCACCACCGGGTATTAGGCATCGGGCTCCCTGTCACGACGCCGTCGGCGTATGTAGGCAAGACCCCCTCTACACGAAGAGACGCCTTCTCGGGACAAGGTGATCCCTCAACCCCCTGACGTCCGTTGTCGGCAGAGGCGGTCCCCGAAACACGTCGATCAGGAGGCCATGTGTGCCTCAGCAGGAATCACCTCGGCAAGACTCAGTTCGCCCGCAACAGCTGCGGCCGACCTTCGAGCACTGATGGACAGGGCGACGCTAGGGCGCGCCATTTCGGTAAACATCTCTTGGGACGTCATGGAGGCGCACGCGGGCAATGCAACAACCCAGCTTGCTGCAAACAGCCCAGCGGCTGTGTCTGATCCGGACCCGAAGCCATCGTGACGAGCGCGCGTGATAACCGGCTTCGAGCGTGCTCCGCCGCGAGATCGCCGATAACATCCGTGCAACCGAGAAGCCACCCGGCAAGAACCTGGATCCGTTCAGTCCCATCGCCCGGACTGCATGGGACGACGCGAGGGTCGTGGGCTTCGATGAGCACGTGGCCGACGCGGTTGCGGCCGCGTACCGGCTCGGCGCGAAGTACAACGCGCTAGTCGCGCGGACCCAGGCGAACGTCGGCGAGCGGCCCGGCGGACTCGTCGGCGCTCGCCTCGACGCGCTCAACCTCCTCGCCAGCGTGAACGCTGCATTCGCAGCCGCGCGGAAGGCGATGCGCCCGTCCTGGGCCGCTCGCACGATTCTTCGGAGGCGTTCATAGTCCGAGCGGTGCCGAGCGTCCTTCGGGTGCCAGGGCGCAACTACCATCTCGCGTTGCCGTGAGCAGGGCGTTCTGGCTCCGCCTTCTCGTGCTCCTCCCCGTGAGCATCGGCGTGCAGCTGCTGCTGCGCGACCGCCTCGATCTGCAGCCCGACGTCGGTAGCGTCGGCGCGTTCGTTACCGCCGTCGGCACGCTCTACAGCGTGCTCACGGGCTTCACTGTCGTCTCGGTGTGGGGGCAGTTCGCCGATACGGATCGCGCCATCAAGCGCGAGGCGCGTGAGCTTGCCGAGCTCTGGCGATACGTCGGATATGTGAGCGACGCGGCGGGGATCTCACGCGCTCGGGACGCGATCGAGCGCTACCGCGACGAGGTCGTGAATCGCGAGTGGCCGGTCATGGTCAGAGGTGAGACCGCCACTGCGGCCGAGGACGAGTTCCTCGAGATGACGGACGCGGTGAACGGGATCGCTGTCGCCACATCGAAAGATGTGCCGGCGTGGACCGAGGCGGTACGGGCTCTCGGAGCCGTGAGCGACGCACGAGGCGAACGGACGATCCTCGTTCTCCAGCGGATGCCGAACTTGCTGCGCGTGCTCCTGTACATAGCGACCCTGAGCCTCATCGGCGGGATGATCCTGCTCGGCTTCGCGAGCGCACTCATCGGTGGGCTCGTCGTCAGCTTCACCGTCATCGTCAGCCTGCTCGTGCTTGAGGTGATCGACGACCTCGATGACCCGTTCACGGGCGCGTGGGGCGTCTCGAGCGCACCGTTCGAGCGCATCCGGTTCACGCAAGCGACGCAGGCCGGCGGTCGTCCGGGATGATGGGCTCAAGCGCGGAGAAGGCCTAGGCTCTTCGCCGGATGGGTGCGTGCAAGTTCTGCGGACAGGACGCGGGCTTCCTCAAGACCGCGCATGAGGCCTGCAATGGAAAACTGACCTCCGCTATCACTACGTACCTGGGCGGGAACGGCGCGGTCGGCGATCTCGACACCGCCGCCCGGGGTATCGGTGCGAATGCTGCTAACGCCCGGGACGTGTTCATGCCACTCTGGGATGGTGCCGTCGTAAAGGCTCTCGATGACGGCGTTCTCACCGCCGGCGAAGAGGGACGCCTCATGTCCGCCGCGCGACTTTTCGGCTATGGGCAACCCGATCTCGACAAGGAGGGGCAGTACACGCGCGTCGTGAAGGCTGCCATCTTGCGCGACGTCCTAGAGGGGAAGATCCCCGAGCGGGTGAAGGTCGAAGGTCTCACCGTCAACCTGCAGAAGACGGAGAAGATCGCCTACGTGTTCCAGGGTGTTGAATACCGAACACTGCGAACGGTGCGCTCGTTCTCGGGCGTATCGCACGGGCTCAGCATCCGAGTCATGAAAGGCGTCTACTACCGACCGTCGGTCTTCAAGGGCAGCCCGGTGGAGAGCACGCAGGTCGTGTCCGGCGGCAAGGGCACGCTGGCCGCCACGAACAAGAACCTCTACTTCCTCGGGCCGCTCAAGACCATGCGGATTCCGTACGCGAAGATCATCAGCTTCCAGCCGTACTCGGATGGCATCGGCATTCAGCGCGACGCTGCGTCGGCGAAGCCCGAGGTGTTCAAGACCGGCGACGGGTGGTTCGCATACAACCTCATCACGAATCTGGCCGCGCTCTGACGATGACCACCGATCAGGGCTATCGTCCCTCCGCCTTCGGCAGACGCGCGGAACATGGCGGAACGTATCGTGGCGGGTTGCGTCGCGTGTCCGACGAGACGCGTCGGGGCTTCCTAAGCGAATGGTTCGCCGAACTCCGCATCGAACCTGACGGCGGCGTGACGATGGTGCCGCGTGAGCCCTATCCCGCCATCGTCTACGCCGCGGTCGGCACCGGTGGGCGATGCTGGATTCGAACCAGCGACCTCTGCGATGTGAACGCAGCGCTCTAACCGGCTGAGCCAATCGCCCGCGTAGAGAAAGTCTAACGCGGGAGCAGCGCGCTCTCGAGCAGGCCGGCGGCGATGAGCAGCACGATCGCGACAGCGACTGTCACGCCGAGGCGTCGGAAGTCCTTAACGATGAAGCCGCGCTCGAGCACCGACGCTCGCTCCAGCGTGGCCGACGGCGCGCCCGCCGCTCGCGCGTATCCGCTGCGCGAGACGCTGCCGCGCGCGCGGTAGCCCGTGGGCCGCGGCGCCGCCTCGCGCTCGCTCGCCTGGCGGGGCGGCGTCGACCGCCGCGCCGCCTCCGTGCCGCGTCGCGAGCGCGAACGCGTGCGGTTCCTTCTCGACATCGGAGCGCCCAGCATATCGGAACGGCTATCGTCCGCCGCGATGACCCTCGACGAACGGACGCTCTCGTTGGCCGTCGTCGTCCTCGCGATCGCGCTCGTCGCGCTTGCGCTCTGGGTCGCATGGCTCCAACGTTCCGACGCGCTGCTCCGTCGCCGCCTGCGGCGCATCCTGCCCGAGGGCGAGGCGAGCGGCATCGACGAGATCCTCGACCGTCAGCTCAACCGTATGGACGCGCTGAGCGAGCGGCACGACGCGCTGAACAAGCTCCATCGTGAGCTCGAGGAGCTTTCGCACCGAACGCTTCAGAAGGTCGGCGTCATCCGCTACAACCCGTTCGCCGACACCGGCGGTGACCAATCCTTCGCGATCGCGCTCCTCGACTCGCTGGGGAACGGCGTGGTGCTCTCCAGCCTCCACAGCCGCACCGATACGCGCGTCTTCGCGAAGCCCGTGCAGGGCGGCCGCTCGCGGTACCCGCTCTCCGATGAGGAGCAGGACGCGATCCGGAAGGCGCTCGCGCCGACCTCGTGACCACCAGCGTCGCCGGGCACGCGGTGGCGATCGTCAATCCGGTCGCCGGCAAGGGCGCCGGCGACCGCATCGCCGCGAGGCTCGCGAAGGAGCTCGCGCCGTCCGGCCTCTCGATCGAGATCGTCCGCACGCCGGCGCCGGGGGAAGCCGCCCGCATCGCGCGTCAGGCGGCGGAGGACGGTTGCCGCACCGTGATCGCGGTCGGGGGCGACGGCACCTCGAACGAGATCGCGAACGGCCTGGTCGGGACGGAGACCGCGCTGGCGCTCTACCCGATCGGCTCGGGGAACGATTTCGCACGGGCTCTCGGTTATCCGCGCAACCGTCGTCACATCGCGCCCTTCCTCGCGTCCGCGCAGCGCCGCGTCATCGACGTCGGCGAGGTGAACGGCCGCATCTTCGTGAACGCGGCGGGCGTCGGCATCGACGGTCACGTTGCGGAGCGCGTCATCGCGAGCGCGCGGATCGTCGGCCAGACGCTCGGGTACTTCGTCGGGGCGCTCGTGTCCATCGTCGAGTACAGCCCGCAGCCGATGAAGATCCGCATCGACGGCGAAGCGCGTGAGGGAAAGCATCTCCTCGTGGTCGCCGCGAACGGGACGCATTTCGGCAGCGGTATGCACATCGCCCCCAAGGCGCAGACCGACGACGGTCTCCTGGACATCGTCGTCGCCGGCGATCTCGGCAAGTGGGCCTCGCTCGTCGCGCTCGCGAAGCTCTACCGAGGAACGCACGTCGACGGGCGGACCGTCCTTGCGTTCACCGCGCGCTCGCTCGACGTCGAGCTCGAGCGCGCGCTGCCGATGGAGGCCGACGGAGAGGCCAGCCGCGTGACCTCGCTCGCGGTGCGCGTGCGGCCGCGCGCGCTCACCGTGCTTGCGAAGTGAAGACGGACGCGCGCCGGCGGCTGCCGTCGGTCGACGCGGTCGTGCGTGCCGCGGGCGACGTGGGCGCGCAGCGCGATCGCTTCGTGCGCGCGGTGCGTGAGGTGCTCGCGGAAGCGCGGACGTCGGGTGCCGCGCTCGACGAGGCGAGTGCCGCCACCGTCGCGCGCGCCCGCCTCGCCACGCGCGACCGACGTTCGCTGCGCCGCGTCATCAACGCGACCGGCGTCGTCCTGCAGACCAATCTCGGGCGCGCGCCGCTCGCGCCCGCCGCGATCGACGCGATCGCGGACGCGACGGGCGCGGTGAGCGTCGAGTACGACCTCGATGCGGGACGGCGCGGCGAGCGTCACGGGCACGCGGCGCGGCTCCTGGCCGAGCTGTCCGGTGCGGAGGACGGTGTCGTCGCGAACAACAACGCTGCCGCGGTGCTGCTCGCGCTCTCGGCGATCGCGTCGCGCAGGGAGGTGATCGTTGCGCGCGGGGAGCTCGTGGAGATCGGCGGCGGCTTCCGCATCCCCGACGTGCTGCGCCGCTCGGGAGCGAAGCTGGTCGAGGTCGGGACGACGAATCGCACCTATGTGCGCGACTACGCCGCCGCCATCACCGAGCGGACCGGCGCGATCCTCCGCGTGCACGCGAGCAACTTCAAGGTCAGCGGATTCGTCGCGAGCCCCGAGGATCGCTCGCTCGGCGCGCTGGCGCGGGAGCGCGGCGTCGCGTTCATCCACGATCTCGGCAGCGGCACCTTCATCGACACGTCGCGCTACGGCCTGGCCCGGGAGGAGACCGTGCGCGAGGCCGTCGCGGCCGGCGCCGACGTGGTGACCTTCAGCGGGGACAAGCTCCTCGGCGGGCCGCAGGCGGGCCTCGCGGTGGGACGCGCCAGCGCGATCGCCGCCCTACGCGCGCATCCGCTCATGCGCGCGGTCCGTCCCGACAAGATCACGCTCGCCGCGCTCGTTGCCACGCTCGAGCTGTACCGCGACGGCCGGGCCGAGTCGGACATCCCGGTCTGGCGGATGATCGCCGCGACGCAGTCCACCCTCACCAAACGCGCCCGGGCCCTCGCGGCCGCGCTCGCGCGGCAGGGCGCCGAGGCCGAGGTCATCGAGACCGAGTCGACGATCGGCGGCGGCTCGCTGCCTGAAGAGACGCAGCCCTCACGCGCGGTCGCGCTGGGCGCGCGGCACGGCCACGCGAACGAGCTCGCCGCCAGGCTGCGCGCCACGACGCCGCCGGTCATCGCCCGCGTGATCGAGGATCGCGTCGCGCTCGATCTGCGCAGCGTGCAGGCGGAGGATGATGAGCTCTTGGCGCGGACGGTCACCGCCGCGCTCGCAGAGGGGGAGTAGCAATGGACGTTCGCGCAATCTCGACCGACCGCGCGCCCAAGGCCATCGGACCGTACAGCCAGGCGATCGCCGCGGGAGATCTCGTCTTCTGCGCCGGGCAGCTCGGGCTCGACCCGGCGACGGGCGAGATCGTCGGCGGCGACATCAAGCTGCAGACCGCGCGAATCCTCGACAACCTCGCCGCGGTCCTCGAGGCCGCCGGGTCGGGACTCGATCGGGTCACGAAGACGACGGTTTTCCTGTCCGACATGGCCGACTTCCCCGCGATGAACGAGGTGTACGCGCAGAAGTTCGGCGCGCATCGCCCCGCACGCTCGACCGTGCCGGTGGGCAACCTTCCGCGCGGCGGCCGCATCGAGATCGAGGCGATCGCCGTCCGCCGTTGAGCCACAATCGATCTCCGCTCCCGCCGGTCGCAACGGGGATCGCGCTCGGGATCTGGCTGGCCGCGATGCTCGTGCTCGCGCTCGTGATCGTGCCGATGCTGTTCGCGACCTGCTACCCGCAGACCGGGCCATGACGATCCGCGTCGTCGGCACGGCCGGGCACGTCGATCACGGCAAGTCGACGCTGATCACCGCGCTCACCGGCATCGATCCCGACCGTCTGCGCGAGGAACGTGAGCGCGGCATGACGATCGATCTGGGCTTCGCGTGGGTGCGTCTCCCCGGCGGCGCGGATGTCGGCATCGTCGACGTGCCCGGTCATCAGGATTTCATCCGCAACATGCTCGCCGGCATCGGCAGCATCGACGCGGTCATCCTCGTCATCGCCGCGGATGAAGGCGTCATGCCGCAGACGCGCGAGCACCTCGCGATCCTCGGGCTGCTCGGCATCGAGCGCGGCGTGATCGCGCTCACCAAGCGCGATCTCGTCGATGACGAGTGGGCCGCGCTCGCGAAGAGCGACGCGCGCGAGGCGCTGCGTGGCACGCCGCTCGCGGACGCGCCGCTCGTGGAGGTCTCGGCGACGGCGCGCACCGGCCTCGACGAGCTGCTCGCGACGCTCGAGCGCGTGCTCGGGGAAGCGCCGCCGCGCCGCGACACCGGCCGCCCGCGCCTTCCGATCGATCGCGCCTTCACCATGTCGGGCTTCGGCACCGTCGTCACCGGCACGCTGCTCGACGGCGCGCTGCGCGTCGGCGACGAGATCGCGGTCGTTCCCGGCGACGCACACGGACGGATCCGCGGCCTGCAGACGCACCGTCGGGCGCTGGAGGAGGCGCGTCCCGGCAGCCGCGTCGCTGCGAACCTCTCGGGCGTCGACAAAGACGCGGTGGAGCGCGGCATGGTGCTCGTCCGTCCGGGATCGCTCGCACCGGCATCGGTGCTCGCGGTCCACCTCGAGGTCCTGACGGCCGCGAGCGCGCCCCTCGAGCACGACGAGTCGGTGAAGGTGCACGTCGGGACCGCGGAGACGATGGCACGCGTCTCGGTGCTCGAAGGAGACCGTGTCGCGCCCGGCGCGACGGCGTGGACGCAGCTGCGCCTCGCGTCACCGGTCGCCGTCGCCGTCGGCGACCGCCTCGTCGTGCGTCGGCCGTCGCCGTCTGAGACGATCGGCGGCGGCCAGGTCGCGGACACCGCGCCGGCGCGCCTGCGCCGCCGCGCCGAGACCGTCGCCGCGCTCGAGCGCCGTGCCGCGCTGTCGCCCGCGTCGCGCCTGCTCGCTTCGCTCGACATGCCGCGCACCGCCGTGGAGGCCGCGGAGCGCAGCGGCGTCGATCCCGCGGAGCGCGAGGCGGCGATCGCGGTGATCGTCGCGGATGGCCGCGCGATCCCGCTGGCGGACGCGCTCGTCGCACGCGACGGCTTCGAGGCGCTTGCGACGCACGTCGAGCGCATCTGCGCCCAAACGCACCGCCGCATGCCGCTGCGCGCGGGCGTATCGCGCGAAGAAGCGCGGTCCGCGCTCGGTCTGCCGGCGAAGCGCTTCACCGCGCTCGTCGACCGGCTGGTCGCGGATCGGCGGATCGCGGTGCGTGGCAGCGCCCTGGCGCTGCCGGATCACCGGCCCAGCCTGTCGCCCGAGCAGGAGGCCGGCTGGACGAGAGCGCGCGCCGCGCTGGCGAAGGATCCGCTGCAGCCGCCCAGCCCCGCGCAGCTCGAAGCCGACTACGGGCTGGATCGCGAGCTGATCGCGGCACTCGCGGAGCGCGGGGATGTCGTGCGCATCGGGACCGAAGCGGTGTTCCTCCCGGAGGCGGTCGCGCGCTTCGCGCGCGCGGTCGTCGACGAGCTCGCGGCGAAGGGCACGATCACGGTGGCCCGCGCGCGGGACCTCTCCGGCTCGAGCCGCAAGCACGTGCTGCCGCTCCTACAATTCCTCGACGATCACGGACTGACGCGTCGCCGCGGCGACGACCGCATCCTCGTGGTCACTCCGGCAGCGGCAGTAGAGAAGATCGCGGCGTTCCTACGACAGGGGGAGGGCGACTCATGAAGTTCCGTGCGGTGCGCGCGGCGAGCATCGGCGACGTCGACGCGATCATCGTTCCGCTCACCAGCGACGGCGATGTCCCAGCCGGTCTGCCGCGTGGCGTGCGGACCATCGTCGATCGCCTGAAGAAGACCGAGGTCGGTGCGACGCGCCGGTATCACGTGACGACGCACTACGGCGAGCCCCGCGTCCTGGTCGTCGGGGCGGGGAGGTCCGCCGACCACGACGTCGAGCGCGCGCGCAACCTCGCGGCGGCGGGCATCAAGTCGCTCTGGAACTCCGAGGCGAAGAAGGTCGCGCTCGTGGTTCCAGTGGACGGGCTCGGCATCGACCGCGCGGTGCAGGCCGCGGTGGAGGGTGCGATCTACGCGATGTGGCGCCCGGAGGCGCACCGCACGCGCGAGGAGGACCGGCGGCTGCCTCCGCTCGACACCGTCCTCCTGGTCACCGACAAGCCGGCGACGAAGGCGATCGCGCGCGGTCAGGCCATCGGCGACGCGGTCAACCTCCAGCGGCGCCTGGCGAACGAGCCGGCGAACAAGATGACGCCGACGATCCTCGCCAACGAGGCGAAGGCGCTCGCGCGCGACGCGGGGATCGAGTGCGAGATCCTCGACGAGGCGCGCTGCCGCCAGCTGGGGATGGGCAGCTACCTGTCGGTGGCGCAGGGAAGCCACGAGCCGCCCCGCTTCATCGTGCTGCGCCACCACGGCGGTCGCGGAAAGGGATACGACCTCGCGTTCGTCGGGAAGGGCATCACCTTCGACTCGGGCGGCATCTCGATCAAGCCCGCCGACAACATGCACCACATGAAGGCGGACATGACCGGGGCCGCGAGCGTGATCGCGGCGATGACCGCGATCGGGAAGCTGAAGCCGGCGGTGAACGTCCTGGGTGTCGCGCCGTGCACCGAGAACCTCCCGGGCGGCCGCGCCACCAAGCCGGGCGACGTCTTCACCAGCATGAGCGGCAAGACGGTCGAGGTCATCAACACCGACGCCGAGGGCCGCCTCGTGCTCATCGACGGCATCACCTACGCGCAGCGCCAGGGCGCGCGCCGCGTCGTCGACATCGCAACACTCACCGGCGCCATCTCGGTGGCCCTCGGTCCGTACTTCACCGGCCTCTTCGGAAAGCCGGAGTCGTTCGTCGACGTGGTCCGCGCGACGGCCGGCGCGGCGGGGGATCGCGTGTGGCCGATGCCGCTCACCGACGAATACCGCGACGAGATCAAGGGCGAGGTCGCCGACATCCGCAACAGCGCCGGGCGCGAGGGCGGCGCGATCAAGGCCGCCGCGTTCCTGTGGGCCGCGGTGGAGGAGGGCACCGAGTGGGCGCACCTCGACATCGCCGGGGTCGATTGGTCGGACAAGGACCGCGCCTACGCCCCGAAGGGCCCGCAGGGGCCGGCGGTGCGCACGCTCATCGCGCTCGCTCTCGCCGACGGGCTGGTGGCCAACGCATGACCGGGGATCGATGGGGGCTTGCGCCCTGGGGCAAAATAGAACGTATGGTCGAAACGCTTCCGCTGCAATCACCTTGATCCGGCACGCGCGAGGCGGCGCGTGAGCGAGCAGCTCGCCTTCCGGCTCGGCGAACCGCAGCCCGACATCCTCCGGACGCTCACGGCCGAGCAGCGCCGCGCCGTCGAGCACGGCACCGGACCGCTCCTGATCGTCGCGGGCGCCGGTACGGGGAAGACCCACGTCCTCACCGCGCGCATCGTCCACCTCATCTCGTCCGGCGCCGCGAAGCCGCACGAGATCCTCGCGGTGACCTTCACCGAGAAGGCCGCGGCCGCGATGCAGGAGCGCGTCGACCTCAACACGCCGATCGGCCTCAACGACGCGGCGATCAAGACCTTCCACGGCTTCGGCGACGAGGTCTTCCGCGAGTTCGCGCTCGAGCTCGGCCGCTCCGGCGAGCTGCGCGTGCTCTCGAGCGCGGAGCAGGTCATCTTCGTCCGCGAGCATCTGTACGACCTTCCGCTCCGGCGCTATCGGCCGGCCGGCGATCCGCTCGACTACGTCCGCGCGCTCCTCGATCTCTTCGGCCGCGCGCGCGACGAGGACGTCTCGCCCGAGGAATACGTCGCATACGCGGGGCGACTGCGCGACGGTGCCGGGGACGGCATCGACGCGGACGTGCGCGTCGACCAGGCCGACGCGCAGGAGGAGCTCGCGGTCGTCTATGCCGCCTACACGGCGCTGAAGGAGCAGGCCGGCGTCATCGACTTCGGCGATCAGATCGCGCTCTGCCTGCAGCTCCTGCGCGATCACCCCGGCTCCGCGCGGCGGCTCGAGAACCGCTTCCGCTACGTGCTGGTGGACGAGTTCCAGGACACCAACGACGCGCAGTTCAAGCTGCTTCGTCTGCTGGCGGAACCGCATCGCAATCTCACCGTCGTTGGCGACGACGATCAGTCGATCTTCGCCTGGCGCGGGGCGACGCTTGGCAACTTCGACGCCTTTCGCGAGACCTACCCCGACGCGGCCATCGTCACGCTGGTGGAGAACCGCCGATCGGGGCAGAGCCTGCTCGACGCGGCATACCGGCTGATCCAGCACAACCCCGAGCGTCTGGAGACGCGCCTGGGCATCGACAAGCATCTTCAGGGACGACCGGCCGGGGCTGACCTCGAGGTCGACCACCTCCAGTACGTGAGCGGGGCGGACGAGGCGGAGCAGGTCGCGGAGGTCATCGCGCGCGAGGCGCTGCGCCACCAGCGCCGCTACGGGGACTTCGCCATCCTGGTGCGCAACAACTCGGACGCGACCGCCTTCCTGAACGCGCTGGCGCGCCGGCAGATCCCAGCGCACTTCTCGGGTGGGGGACAGCTGTACGAGCGGCCGGAGATCCGGCTCCTCATCTCGTTCCTCTCGGCCGTCGCCCTGCCCTCCGACTCCCGGCACATCTACCACCTCGCCGTGTCGCCGCTCTACGCCTTCCCGTCGGTCGAGCTCGCGCGGGCGACCGAGGCGAGCGGGCGCCGCCAGCGGCCGCTGCGCGAGGTCTTCGACGAGATCGCGCAGGCCGAGACTGGCTTCGCGCCCGAGGCCATCGCCGCGGCGAAGCACCTCTGCGAGGATCTCGCCCACTACGCGGAGCGCGCGGCCGAGCTGACGACGGCGGAGCTCCTCTACGAGTTCCTCGAGCGCTCAAAGCTCCTCGCCCGGTACCTCGACCCGGACTCGGCGCTGGCCGAGGAGCAGGGGCAGAACGTCGCGAAGTTCTTCCGTCTCGTGCACTCCGCCGCGCGGACGCTACCGACCGACCGCGCGTCGTTCTTCGTCCCGTACCTCGAGCTGCTGCGCGAAGCCGGGGACGATCCGGTCGCCGCGGACTTCGAGGCGTCCACCGAGCGCGTCAACGTCCTCTCGATCCACAAGGCGAAGGGCCTCGAGTTCCCGGTCGTGTTCCTTGCGCACTGCACCGACGAGCGGATGCCGGGCTCGATGCGCGCGGAGCAGCTCCCGCTCCCCGAGGCTCTGGCGAAGTCGCCGCCGCTCTCGCGCGAGAACCACATCGCCGAGGAGCGCCGGCTGGCCTACGTCGCGATGACGCGTGCGAAGGAGATCTTCTATTTCACCAACGCCGTGGACTACGGCGGCACGCGCACCTTCCGTCCGAGCCGGTTCATCGGCGAGGCGCTGGGCCGCCAGCCCGAGCGCATCTCGGCGCGACTCGCCGCATACGAGGAGCTGCAGCGTTTCCAGGTGCCGGCCGAGGAAGCCGATGCACCGCTCCCGGCACTGGGTCCGGACGACGTGCTCACGGTGTCGTACAGCGATATCGACGACTACCGCCGCTGCCCATTGCTCTACCGGTTCAAGCACGTGCTGCGGATCCCGGTACTGCCGACGCCGCCGATGATCTACGGGCTCGCGTTGCACGAGGCGGTCAAGGACTACCTCCGCCGCAAGCGGGAGGGGGAGCGTCCGAGCCTCTCGGATTTGCAGAGCGTGTTTCGCGCGGCGTGGCTGGCGGAAGGGTTCATCAGTCCGGAGCATGAGAGTGAGCGGTTCCAGGCGGGGCTCGAGGCGCTGCGACGTTTTCACGAGCAGGAGCAGGGACAACCCGCGCCAGATCTCGTCGAGCAGCGCTTCTCGTTCATGCTCGGTCGTGACCGGGTCGTCGGCCGGTGGGATCGCGTCGACCAAGGCGCGCAGGGCTCCACGGTCATCGACTACAAGTCGACCGCGATCGATGAGGGGAGCGAGAAGCCGCAGCAAGCGGCGAATCAGGATCTTCAGCTGCGGCTGTACGCGCTCGCCCACGAGCGCATGTACGGGTCGCGGCCGGCACGCGCGGCCCTGCACTTCCTGGAGACCGGCGAACGCGGAGTGATCGAGCCGAGCGATACGGACATGAGCGTCGTGCGGACGCTCGTGACGACGACCGCCGCGAAGATCCGCGCACGTGAGTTCGCGGCGGCGCCGGCGAAGGGGATCAAGACCTGCCAGCAGTGCGCTTATCACCAGATCTGCCCGAGCTCGCTCACCGTACGAGGAGCCGGAACGGCTAACTGAATCTGCGCAAAGACGCGCTATCGAAATAGGTATCGCAGCGGGCAGCATACGTATCGCAACGGCAGCTGACGCGCCCATCCAAGACGAAAGGAGCCCCATCTCGAGAACGTCGTCCGAGATGGGGCCCCTCTTTACTTGAGCGGAGAGCGCTAGGCAGTGTGGATCGCGACGACCTTGCGTCGCTGCAGCGCGAGTGCGCCGACGAGCAGCGCGAGCATCGCGCCGGCTGCGGCGAATGGCAGCGCGTCCGGAGCGGACGCCGCGGCCGTGGTCGTGGCGTTGTCCTTCACCCCTGCGGCAGCGGACAGGATCGTGACCGTGCCCAGTTCATACGGCGCGAAGAACGAGCCCTGTGTCACCTTCCAGGTCCAGGTGCCCGAGGTGGGGAAGTTGACCTGCGCGACGTAGTGACCGGCAGCGCCTTCTGGAACCCCGCGGAAGCGGAGCTCCTTGCCCTGGGGTGACGTCGCGACGATCTCGGTGGTGTCTGCCTTGTACGGCTCGACGCCATCCATGCGGATGGTGTAGCCGACCGCGTAGGTCATGCCGCTTATCCAATCTTTCGGCTGGGAATCGAGCTTGGTGACCGCACCCTCCTTCGCGGCCGCAGGTGCGGCGAGCGCGACGAGAGCCAGTGCCGTGACGAGCGCGATGACGAGTCGACGGGTCATGCCGAACCCTCCATGTCGTGGCTGCTCGGCCCCGCGCCACTTCACTCGTCTCTACAACCGCACTCGACAATGGTTCCCTTCGCTGCTGTGCCCTCGCCCGGACGTACCGTTCAAGTCTGCCCAGGCCTCTGTATCTGTACACGGACAGCGGATAACTGAAGGGGCCGCCGCCCACCCTCAGGCGACTGACGCTTGCGGTCGAGGCGCGCGGACGGTCAGCAGCATCAGGAACGACAAGAGGACGAAAACGGCGGCGCCGATGAACGAGGCGCGGTAGCTGTCGAACTGATCGATCAGCACGCCGGCGAACACGGCGCCGATCGGCTGACTCAATGACCACACCGCCGATCCCAGGCCGGTCATCTCCGCGGCGCGCTCGGGTGGAATGAGGTCGACGAGGAGCGGGACCGCGAGCGCGGTCCACACACCGTTCGCAAGCCCGACCATGCCCATGACGATCAGCGCCTGCTGCACCGTCTGCACCTGCGACCCGACGAACGCGACGAGCGAGAACGCCAGGATCCCGACGGCCAGCACCGGTTTCTTTCCGCGGCGGTCGGCGAGGTACCCGGCGGGCACCGCGCCGACGATCGTGCCGAGCAGCGCGGGAAGGAACAGCTGGAAGGAGTCGCCCTCGGTGAGCGACAGCACGTGGACGCCGAAGCGCGTCAGATAGGGGAGCACACCTCCGGTGCCCAGCCAAAAGAGCGATGCGGCCACTACGTACTTCGTGAGCTCGCGGCGGCCCAGGATGTCGCGCAGATAGCCGCCCACGTCGATGCGCAGCGGCTCCGTCGGCGCCGGCGGTGATTCGGGCTCGTGGACGAACAGGGTCGTGATCCCGAAGGACACGACCAGGAGTGACGCGACGATGACGAACACAAGCTCGGGCGACCGGTTCCACAGAAGCAGGCCGGCGAGCGTGGCGCAGATCTGCCCGAGCATGTTCATCACCGCCAGCAGCGCTCCGACGCGACCGCGCTGCTCGAGCGGCACGAGGTCCGCCATCAGCGCCACGTACGGATCGACGGCGACGTTCAGGAAGAACGCGTTGACCGAGAGCACGATCAGCATCGGCACGAGTGGTGGGAATCCGGCGAGATAGAGGAGCGAGGCCGCGGTCAGGCTCACGCCCGCGATGAAGAACGGTCGGCGCCGTCCGATACGCGTGCGCGTGCGGTCCGAGAGTGCACCCACAATTGGTTGCACAGCCGCACCTGCGAGCGATCGCTCCTGCGAAAGGAGCCCGACAGCCCAGGTCGGGACCTGCGGGTAACGCTCGAGGTAGAGGCCGGCCGCGAGATTCAAGAAGCCGTACACGACGTTCGCGCCGAAGTTGCCGAAGCCGTAGATGGTGGATTCCGAGAACGAGAGAGGTCGCCGGGGCGAGGCGCTCATCTGCTCGCGCGTTGTAGCCGACTGGGAGACTGAGCGGTAGACTCGAACATCTGTTCATGGACCTGAATACAGCGCTTGCCGTGGCGGCCGTCGCGCTCGCGCTCGCGACCGTGGTCATTGCCGTCGCGTTGTCGCGTCGACCCCGCGCCGTCGCCGACGTGGCGCTCCCGACCGCGATGGAGCTCCTGCGCGGGAGCATCGAGGACATGCGCGCGGCGAACGCGAGCGCGATGAACGACCTGCGCGCGGAGATGCAGCGAACGCTCGGCGCCACGGAGCAGCAGCTCACGACGCAGACCGGAGCGACGCAGCGGGCGCTCAGCGATCTTTCGCGGCAGCTCGGCACGCTGAGCGAGCAGAGCGCTCGCGTGGGCGAGCTCGCGAAGGACATCGGGTCGCTCCAGGATCTGCTGCGCGCTCCGAAGGCGCGCGGCGGCTTCGGCGAGCTGATGCTCGAGCGTCTCCTGCAGGACTGCCTTCCCGCGAGCGCATACGAGATCCAGTACACGTACCGGGATGGGTCGCGCGTCGACGCGATCGTTCGCTACGGGAGTCGGATCGTGCCCATCGATTCGAAGTTTCCCAGTGAGTCGTTCACCGCGATCGCGGCCGCGAGGGACGAGGCCGACCGTCGGACCAGACGGCGCGCCTTCCTCCAGCAGACGCGCCGTCATGTCGACGCGGTCGCCCGATACGTGTCGCCGCAGGACTCGACCATCGATTACGCGCTGATGTACATGCCGTCCGAGGCGATCTACTACGAGCTCACCACGCGACAGCACGACGACGAGCCGGATCTGGTGGCGTACTGCGCGGAGCGGAACGTCATACCCGCATCGCCGAACACGCTGCTCGCGTACCTTCAGGTCGTCGCGCTCGGCATCCGCGGGCTCGCCATGCAGGAGCGCACGCGCGAGCTGCAGCAGGGGATCGCGCAGGTCCGCCGCGAGTTCGAGAACTTCGTCGGCCTGCACGATCAGCTCGGGCGCCACCTCGAGAACGCGATGAAGAAGTTCGA
>WNGF01006581.1_pt1 | contig 43921 bp, 44 predicted proteins | sample 5400641 | NCBI WGS metagenome assembly WNGF01 (sample SAMN13153371, study PRJNA577476) | soil metagenome | isolation source: 80 cm soil or saprolite under grassland replicate 2 | place: USA:California | collected 2016-06-15 | reverse complement strand
CGGACGGAAAGCCGTGTCGTGGTTGTAGGAGGCGAAGGGCGAGCACTCGGTCAGGCCGTAGCCCTGGTGGATGTCGTGCCCGGCGCGCTCCTTCCACCGCCGCTCGGCCTCGCCGGGCAGGCTCGCCGCGGCCGAGAAGCAGAGCCGGAGCGAGCCGAGATCCCTGCCCTCCAGCCTCGAGCCGAGCGCGAGGATATACATGGTCGGCACCGCGTAGAGCAGCGTCACGCGGTGGCGTTCCACGGCGGCCAGGAAGTCCTCCAGCACGAAGCGCTCCTGCAGAACCATGCAGGCGCCCGCGTTGACGAGGGCGTTCATGATGAAGTTCTGGCCGAAGCAGTGGAAGAGCGGCAGCGCGCAGAGGCCGACGTCACTGGCAGTCATCCGGAGGTGATGGTTCGTCGCCCAGGTGTTCGACACGACGTTCTCGTGCGTGAGCATCACGCCCTTGGGGCGCCCCGTCGTCGCAGAGGTGTAGAGAATGCCGCACGTCTCCCCGCGGTCCAGATCCATTGCCCGGAGCGTGTCGTCGCCGTCGATCGCCGCCACCTCGCGGATCACATGGCGCACGGACGGCATGCGGTCGGCGGCGGGCAGCTGGCCGGCGACGGCGGGCGCCGTCACCACGGCCGCGGCCTCCCCGTCGTTGACGATGTAGGCCAGCTCCTCGGTCGCGTAGGTGACATTGAGCGCGATCGGCACGACGCCGATCTTGTTGGCGGCGTAGTACGTCAGGACGAATTCGGGGCTGTTCGGCAGGTGCACGCCGACGCGGTCACCCGCCTGGAGGCCCAACGCTCGGAGTCCGGCCGCCACACGGGACGCCGCGCGATCGAGCTCGGCGAAGGTCCAGCGCCGGTCCCCGAACACGAGCGCGGTCCGCGCCGCGTGCTGGCGCGCGGACCGCTCGAGATTGTGGGCGATGTTCATGCGGCCCCGGCCGGGCTACGGGATCAGGAGGATCTTGCCCGTTGTCTTCCGGCCTTCGAGCGCGCGATGAGCCTCGGCCGCCTGCGCCAGGGGGAACTGGTGCTGGAGCCGCAACTTCACCTTGCCGTCGCGTATCCAGCCGAGGACGTCGCCGGCGCGCTGCAGCAGCTCGTCCCGCGAGGCGATGTGATGGTTGAGGCTCGGCCGCTGCACGAAGAGCGAGCCGCGAACGTTGATGATCTGGAGGTCCAGCGGGGGCACCGGCCCGCTCGCGGCCCCGAAGAGGATCATGAAGCCCCGGGGGCGAAGGCAGCTCAGGCTCTTGTCGAAGGTGGTGGCGCCGACGCCGTCGTAGACGACGTCCACGCCGCGCCCGCCGGTGATCCGCTTCACCTCGGGCTCGAAGTCCTGCTTGCTGTAAAGGATGACGTGAGCGGCGCCCGCGCCCTTGGCCAGCGCCGCCTTCTCCTCCGTGGACACCGTGCCGATCACGCTCGCGCCCAGCATCTTCGCCATCTGGCATAGCAGCAGGCCCATGCCGCCGGCGGCCGCGTGCACGAGGCAGGTGTCGCCCTTCTTCAGCGGATAGCTCGATGTCACGAGGTAGTGCGCCGTCATGCCCTGGAGCATCGCGGCGGCGCCGTCCTTTGGGGAGACGCCGGGCGGCAGCTTCACCAGCCGGTCGGCAGGCAGGACGTTCATGTCGGCGTAGGAGCCCGGCACGCCGGTCCAGGCGACAAGGTCGCCGGGCTTGACGTCGGTGACTCCCGCGCCGACTGCCGTGACCGTGCCAGCGCCCTCGAGCCCTATGGTCAGCGGCAGCGCGGCCTTGTAGGCGCCCGTGCGGAAATACACGTCGATGAAATTGACGCCGGCCGCGGCGAGCTTGACCACCGCCTGGCCGGGGCCGGCCGTGGGCTCGGGCACGTCGTCGAGCTGGAGGGCCGCGGGCCCGCCTGGCGCATGGATGCGTATGGCTTTCATGGGCGCCTCAGACCTTCAGCAGCCCGCGGATCTCGTTCACCACGTCCTGGCGCCACGGCTCGAGCTTCTCGGCCCGCATCGCCTTGCGCACCTCGAGCATCTTGGCCTCCAGCTCCTCGGTCACCTTCGGGGGCCGCTCGAGGAGCCGCGCCACCTCGTTCATGTTCTCGTCGAAGAAGGCGAACACGGGGATGGAGCGGAACATGCCCTTGTTGAGGTACTGGTCCATGAGGTCGGGGTTCTTGTCGCGCAGGAAGACGCGCGTCTCGATGTTCGGGTTGCCTTCGACGAGCTTGAACAGGACGGGACAGTTGTACAGCGCGTCGCCGCACCAGTCTTCGGTGATCACCATCACCTTGAGCTTCTTGCCCAGCGCGTCGAGCGCCTTCTTGTCCTCGAGCTTGATCTTGATGTCCCCGAGGAACTTCATGAACGTGTCCTTGTTGGTGCCCATCTGGTCCAGGTACTGCTGGACGGTCATGCCCTGTGCGAACCGCTCCTTCGTGACCATTCGCTCTCCCTCTGCGCCGCGGACTACCGCATGGCGGCGAGATCAACGGTGAACTTCGCGACTTCCTTCTCCTCGGCGTCGCGCACCACCAGCGTCACGCGGCCCTTGGGATCGAGCCCATCGGCCGGGAACACGTACAGGCAGCGCGCGGCATACTTTCCATCCTCTTCGCGGAGCGCCGTCCGCTCGTTCTGGACAAAGCTCGCCTTGACAGCCACACCCCCCGCCATCAGCGTCGGCGAGTAGAACCTGGCGAAATCGACCTTGCCGCCCTTGAGGGTCGCCCAGAAGCCCAGCACGCCGTTGTGATCCTTGAGCACCGTCTCGATGTCGCGCGGCTTGATCTCCTCGCCGCGGAAAGCCGAGTTCCGCGCGGCCAGCGCCAGCCGGTGGAATGGCGTCATCACGACGACAGCCTGGCCCGAGGCGTCCCTGAGACGCCACTCCGCGCCGAACTCCTCGAGGACGACGCTGCGCTTCCCCGCGCGCAGCGCCTGCTCGCGATCGCGGTCCGTCAAGACAAACGACACCGCCTCGCCGGGCGCGACACCCACCAGTCCAACCACGACAGCCAGGAGCGGAAGAAACCCGTAGCGAAAGGTTTTCCGGCTCATGTGGGGGGGATTGTAGCACAGGGCCTCGAGCCCATTCGGAGCGTGGGGTGCTGGGCCAAGTTGCGAGCCAGACGAGGCCCGAGGGAGGCAGCAGCCCGAGGCGTACGTAGCTGTACGTTGAGAGTTGCTGCTGACCGAGAACGTGGCGGTTCGAGCTGAGCGGCCCTGCCGCGAGGCGAGGGCTGAGTGGATCTGGCGAAGCAAATTGGCCCAGCACCGTTGCGGCGCGGACGGCCGCGCAGTAGCGTAGGCCCATGCGATGGCCCATCGCGCCCGCATTGGCCGCGCTCCTGGCATCGGGCTGCGCCTCGATGCCCTTCCCCGAGGACGCGCTACGGGGCGTGGATCGCTCGCTCTCCCTGGGCGCGCTGCGCGCTGCGCCCGCAGCGCACTGTGGCGCACGGGTCGTCCTGGGCGGTGAGGTGGTGGCTGTCCTGCCCAGGCCGGGCGCCACCGAGATCGAAGTGCTCTCGCGGCCCTTGAGCGATGGCGGCGCTCCCGAGCGCGGCGACCGCTCCGATGGCCGCTTCCTCGCGCACACCAAGGAGTTTCTCGACCCGGCCGTCTACGCGCCAGGCCGCCGCATCACCATACTCGGCACGGTCACGAGCACCGAGGAGCGACCCATCGGCTTCGTCCCCTACACCTATGCCGTCATCACCGCCGAGCGGATCAAGCTCTGGCCGAGGGCGGATCCCTGGATCGGCAATCCCAGCTATCCGCCCCTGCCGCTGGACGCGCCGGTGCTGCCATTCCCGCGGTAGGAGGACTCATGTATCTGCGGGGGCCCAGACATGGCCCCCGCACTCCCCCATTTCTGCGCCTCGGCTCGCCCTCATGGGCTCGCCGCGTCAGCGATCGGCCCGCGATCTTGGGCTACTGCTTTCCGACGATAACGGAGGAGAACGTGGCGGGATCCATGTAGATGGCGGCGACACGCTTCACGTCGGCGGCGGTCACGCGCGAGATGCCGGCTTTGAAGCGGTCCGGCCAGTCGAGGCCGAGCTGATTCTCCTCGATGGCGACGAGCAGCCCGGCGACCTTGCCCGAGGTGTCCGTGCGGAGCGCGTAACTGCCGATGAGATAGGCCTTGGCCACATCGAGCTCGCGCGGTGTGACCTCCTCGCGTCCGATGCGCGCCATCTCGTCCTTGACGAGCCCCACCGCTGCGTCCACCGCCGCGAGCCGCGTCTGCAGCGCCACGAAATAGGCGGGCCCGTATCGCGCCGGCCCCACCCTGCTGTAGACCGAGTACGCCAGCCCGCGCTCCTCCCGTACCCGCGTGTAGAGGCGCGAGGCCGAGCCGCCGCCGAGCACGTAGTTGGCGACGATGAGCGAGAAATAGTCGGGATGGTCCTGGCGGATGCCAGGGCGCGCCAGCGACACGGTCGCCTGGGTCAGCGCGCGCTCGATGCGCCGCGACTCGACCGGCGGCGAGGGCGGAGCCATCGGGATGGCCGGTCGCGCGGCGCCGGGCGTGGCCCAGCCGCCGAGGCGGGCCATCAGCTCGCGGCGCATCTCCTGGACCGTGGTATCGCCGACCACGCTGATGATGGCCTCGTCGGGCCGGTAGTTGTCCCGGTGGAAGGACACGATCTGCTCGCGTGTGATCCGCCGCACCGACTCGACGGTGCCCGACACGGGGCGGCTGTAGGGATGGCCGGGATAGAGCAGCTGCGCGATGGCTCGGCCGGCCACGGTCTCCGGCTCCTGCTCGGAGCGCTGGATGGCCGCGGCGACGTCTTCGGCGCGGCGCTTGAGCTCGGCCTCGGGGAATGCCGGCTGCAGGAGCACCTCGGCCAGAAGGTCGAGCCCCATGGCCAGGTCCTTCTTGAGGACGGCCAGCGACACGGTCGTGCCGTCCCGGTCCGCGTCGCCGTCGAGGCTGCCGCCGACGAACTCGATGGCCCGGTCGAGCTCCGGCCCCGCCCGCTTCGCGGTGCCGCGGGTGAGCAGATCGGCCGTGAGATTGGCGACTCCCGGCGTGTCCGCCGGATCGTAGACCGAGCCCGCGCGGAGATAGACCCGAACGACGATGATGGGGATGACCGGCCGCTCGGCCACCAGTAGCACGGCGCCGTTCGGCAGGACCTCGCGGTGAGCCAGCGGCGCCGCCGAGGCCACCGTCGCCACCGCCAGCAGCGCTGCCAGGAGAGCCGGGGGCAGGAGTCGCATGGGAGTCCTCTCAGTCGAGGGTCTTTCTGAACTTCAGCACGGCCAGGGAGAAAACGGAAGCCCCGAAGATCATCAGCGGGATGAGACTTGGCCACAGGTACTGGAAGCCCACGCCCTTGAGCACGATGCCCCGGACGATCCGAAGGAAATAGGTCAGCGGAATGACCGAGGCCAGGTACTGGGCCGCCAACGGCATCCCCTCGATCGGGAACAGCATCCCGGACAGGTAGATGGATGGCAGGAAGGTCAGGAACGCGAGCTGCATCGCCTGCGGCACCGTGCGCGAGACCGCGGAGACGAAGATGCCGATGCCGAGCGTGCCCAGCATGAAGGCCGCGGCCAGCACATAGAGCAGGGGCAGGCTGCCCCGTATCGGCACCTCGAAGACGTAGTGGGCGACGACCAGCGCCATGGTCATCTGCCCGTACGCCACGAGCAGGTTCGGGATGATCTTGCCTAGGAGGAGCTCCCAGCGCCTGATCGGGCTGACGATAAGCGCCTCGAGCGTTCCCTTTTCCCGCTCGCGCACGATGGACACGGCCATGGCGGTGATCGTCGTCTGCATCAGCAGGGCGCCGATCAGTCCCGGCACGATGAAGATGGCCGAGACGAGATCAGGGTTGTACCAGGCGCGGACACGCACGTCGAGCGGAGGATCGACCTGACGGCCCAGGGGACTGCCCTCGAGCGTGCGCGCCATGATCTGCAGCGATCGCTGGGCCCCGACCGAGGCGGCGGCATTCAGCGCCGAGGTCGCCACGAGCGGGTCGGAGGCGTCCACGATCACCTGGACATCGGCGGCCTGGCGCGAGAGACGGCGGCCGAAGTCCGGCGGGATCACCACGCCGACCTTGGCCTTGCCCTCGTCGATCAAGCGGGTCAGCTCCCGGTGGGTCGAGACCCAGTAGCGCACGTCGAAGTACTGGGTATTGCCCATGGCCTCGAGGAGCTCGCGCGCTTCGCGGCCGCCCGACTGGTCGAAGACGGCCGTGGGCACGTGCTTCACGTCGGTGTTGATGGCCCAGCCGAAGATGCCGAGCATGGCTACGGGCACCGCCAGGGCCAGCACGAGCGCGAGGATGTCCCGCCGGAGGTGTATGAACTCCTTGACGATGATCCCGAGGAGACGCGATCCCACTATGGAGCCTCGAGCGCCCGCAGCTGCTCGCGGAGCCGCGCCTTCCGCTCCTTGTCGACGAACGACACGAAGAGATCCTCTACCGAGGGCTCGACGTCCTGCGCCCAGCGCACCGTCAGCCCCGCCCGCTCAAGGAAGGCCCGGACATCCTGCGCCCCTGCGCCGTCCGTGGCCAGCACCACGCGGAGCCGTGTCCCCACGCGCAGCACCTCCTCGACCTTGTCCCAGTCGGAGAGGAGATCCGAGGCGCGGCGAAGCTCATCCACGTCCACCTCGATGACCGGCCGCCTGAAGTTGTCGCTCTTGATGGCGGCCGGAGAGCCCTGGGCGATCAGCCGCCCCTGGTAGATGAACCCTAGGCTGTCGCAGAGCTCTGCCTCGTCCATGTAATGCGTGGTGACCACGATGGTCGTCCCGCCGTCGGCCAGGCGCCGGATGAGTCCCCAGAAGTTGCGCCGCGAGACCGGGTCCACGCCGGCGGTTGGCTCGTCGAGGAAGATGAGGCGGGGGGCGTGCACCAGCGCGCACGCGAGGGCGAGCCGCTGGCGGTAGCCGCCGGACAGCGTGCCGGAGAGCTGGCTCTCGCGCCCCGTCAGGTCGGCCAGCTGAACCATCTGCGCGATCCGGCCCGCGCGCTGCGCCCGCGGCACCTCGTACACGCGCGCGTAGAAGGTCAGGTTCTCGTCGACAGTCAGGTCGTCGTAGAGCGAGAACTTCTGGGACATGTAGCCGATCACCTCCTTGATACGCTCCGGGTCCCTCGCCAGGTCGATGCCCAGCACGGTGCCGCCGCCCTCGCTGGGCTCGAGGATGCCGCAGAGCATCCGCAGCGTGGTGGACTTGCCGGCGCCGTTCGGACCCAGGAAGCCGTACAGCTCGCCCACGCGCACGCGGAGATTCAGGTGATCCACGGCCACGCGCTTGCCGAACCGGCGGGTCAGCTCGCGCGTCTCGACCGCGTACGCCTCAGCCGACATCGGCGTCGGCGGGCAGACCAGGCTTGAGGAGCCCCTCCGGGTTGTCGACCTGGATCTTGATCCGGAACACGAGGTTGACGCGCTCCTTCTTGGTCTGGACATTGCGCGGCGTAAACTCGGCCTCCGAGGCGATCTCGACGACGCGACCAGTGAAGACGCGCTTCGGGAACGCGTCGATGGTGATCCGCGCCGGATCCCCGACCTTGAGCCGTCCCACCTCGGTCTCGGGCACATAGGCGCGGAGCCAGACGTCCCTGGGGTTGACGAGCGTCAGGATGGGCACTCCCGGATTCGCGATCTCGCCGACCTCGAGGTTCTTCCTCAAGACGACGCCGTCGATAGGCGAGTAGACTGCCGCCTCCCGTAGCCGGCTCTGCGCCTGGGCCAGTGCCTGCTGGGCCTGCTCCACCTGCCAGCGCGCCGCTTCGATCTGCTCCGGCCGCGAGCCCGCGAGCAGCAGCGCCAGCCGCTCGCGCGCGCTCCGCTCCTGCGCCCGGGCGACCTGATAGGCCTGGCGCGCGCGGTCCACGTCCTGGGCCGCGATCAGGCTCTGCCTGTAGAGCTGCTCGGTCCGCGCGTACTCGCGCTCCGTCATGATGCGCGTCGCTTCGGCGCTCGAGACGGCCGCGCGCGCGTCCTCGATCTCCTGGGAGCGCGCCCCCGCCTCGAGATCGCGCAGGGTCGCCTGGGCGGCGCGGAGCGCGGCCTCCTGGCGTCGGACGTCGGCCAAGAGCTCGGAGTCGTCGAGCCGCACCAGCAGCTGGCCCCGGCTGACCGCGTCACCTTCCCTGACGAGCCGGGCCACGATGCGCCCGGTGATCTTGACGCTCACGTCCACCTGGGTGGCCTCGATGGTGCCGGTGACCGAGATGGGTGCGGGCCCCCGGCTCGTGAAGTGCCGCCCGCCCCAGGCGGCCGCGCCGGACAGCACGAGGACGAGGGCGAGAGCGACGGCTCCCTTGGTCCAGCGGGAGCCCACGGCGCTCACTTCGCGGCGGGCGCCGCGCCAGGCAGGAGAACCCCGACCGTGCGCCGATCGGGCTGGAAGTACGTGCGCGCGACGCGCTGGAGGTCCGCAGCCGTCACCTGGCGGATCAGCGGAAGGTAGCCGTCGAGATTGCGCCACGAGCCGGTCATCTCGAAGCGCGCGAGGCTCGAGGCCCTCGAGTAGATCGAGTCCTGCCGCCACACGAAGGCTGCCTCGATCTGGTTCTTGGCCCGCTCGAGCTCCTCCTGAGGAACAGCCTCGCTCGTGACGCGCTCGATCTCGTCCATGATCGCCTGCTCGAGCGCCTCGGGCGTCTGGCCGGGCAGCGGCGTGCCGGAGAACCAGAAGAGGTTGGGGTCGTGCGAGAGGTACGCGTAGTCGCCACCCACGCTCAGCGCCATGCGCCGCTCGTAGACCAGCCGCCGGTACAGGCGCGAGGCGCGCCCCTCCTGGAGAATAGTCGAGAGCAGCTCGAGGGCAGGCCCGTCGGGGCTCTTGTAGTTCGGGACGTGGAAGCCGATGTAGACGATCGGCGACCGGGCGTCGGCCTTCCGGACGAGCACGCGGCGCTCGCCGAGCTGCGGCGGCTCGACGGCCTGCATGGGAGGCGCCGCGGGTCCGCGCGGGATCGTGCCGAAGAGCTCGCGCACCCGGGCGATGATCCGTCCCGCGTCCACGTCGCCGGCGACCACCAGGACGGCGTTGTTCGGCTGATAGTAGCGGTCGTAGAAGGCCCGGAGCTCGGCTGGCCTGATCCGCTCGATGTCGTTCATCCAGCCGATGACTGGCCAGCCGTACGGATGCGCCTTGTAGGCCGCGGCGAGGAACTCCTCGGAGAGGAACCCGTCGGGGTCGTCCTCGGTGCGGGTCCGCCGCTCCTCCATCACCACCTGGCGCTCCGACTCAATCTCCTTCGGGTCGAGGAGGAGCTGGCGCATGCGGTCGGCCTCGAGGCCGAGGACCAGGTCCACCCGGTCGGCGGCGATATTGGCGTAATAGGACGTCTCGTCGTGGGACGTGAACGCATTGTCCTGGCCGCCGTTCTGCTCGACGAGCAGCGCGAACTGGCCCTTGCCATGCGTCGGGGTGCCCTTGAACATCATGTGCTCGAGAAAGTGGGCGAGGCCCGTCTCGCCCGGCACCTCGTTGCGCGCGCCGACGCGGTACCACGTCTGCACCGTGGCGATGGAGTTGCGATGGTCCTCGAGCACGAGGACGCGGAGGCCATTGTCGAGCGTGGCCTCGGTGACGGGCGACGGCTGCGCCGCGGCGGCCGAAGCGGCCGCCAGCAGCACGAGCAGCGTCAGGACGCGCGACGAATGGCGCAGGCGCATGGCGTGATTATGCTACGCGCGTCACCGCCCGGCAACCGCGGCCCGGCGAGACATGGCCGGCAGCGACAGGGCGGTCGCGGCGCCGGCGAGCGACAGCGCCGCCATCACGTAGATCGGCACCGCGAAGGAGCCGGTGAGGTCGCGCAGAAAACCCGTCAGGTGCGGCCCCACGACGCCGCCCAGAAAGGCCGCCGTGTTGAAGGCGCCGAAGGCCCGGCCGAGGACCGACGGCGGGAACGCGCTTTCCAGGATCGCGAAGACGGGCGACCACGTGCACCAGATGGCGAAGCTCGCCACGAGCATGACCGCTTCGAGCACCGCCGGCGCGGCGTGCCGCGAGACCGCGAGCCCCATGACCGCGAGGGCCGCCGTCAGCAAGAGCGTGCTCGAGGCGATGACCACCTCGCCGCCCACGCCGCGCGAGCGCATGCGGTCCGCCACGAGGCCCGAGACAAGGAGGCCCAGCGGGGCCATCAGCCCCTGGACGCTCGCCAGGAAGGCCGCGCGACTGAGATCGCGCACGCCCACCTCGACGAAGAGCAGCGGTCCCCAGACCGCAAGAACGAACTGCGTGTAGACCGGCATCACGGCCAAGGCTCCGAGAAGCCAGAATCGCCGGGACTTCAGGACCCGGCTGAAAGGCCAGGCGGGATTTGCGGCGGCGCCCGCGCGCGGCGGCTCTGGCGCGAAGAGCCACAGGAGAACGGCCGCCGAGAGCGCGGGCAGCGCGAAGAGGAAGAAAACGCTCCGCCACACCATCCACGCGCCCAGCGCGCCGGCCAGGAAGATCCCAAGCGTCGTCCCCATGCCCGGGCCCGAGAACGAGATCCCGAGCCCGAGAGCCATCTTGTCCCGGGGCGTGCTGGCGGCGATGATCACCCGGTCATTCGAGAAGAGGAAGCCCTGGCTCAGGCCGGTGAGAAAGCGCGCTCCAAAGAGGGTCACGAACGAGCCGGCCAGCCCCGTCAGCACCGAGGATGCCGCGCTCAGCACGAGGCCTGCCACCAGCATGCGCTTGCGCCCGAGACGGTCGCCCAGATAGCCGGCCGGCAGCTGCATGAGCATGTAGGCGTAGAAGAAGCCGGTGGAGAGGAACCCGGCGCTCGTATAGGACAGCGTGAGCTCCTCCATGATGGGCGGCAGCAGGGAGCCGAGCGACATGCGGATGAGGTAATTGGCCACCCAGGCGTATACGATGATCGCCCAGACAACGTAATAGGAGGGGGCCGCCATTGGCCCGGCCATAGTAACCCAGAGGCGGAGGTGAGCGTGACCATCATCTACCTGGCCGTCGCCGCGGCGCTCGAGGTGGCGGGGGACCTCTTCATGCGGATCGGCCTGGGCGGGCGCTGGTGGGCCCTGGGGACGGGCGCTCTCGTGCTGGCCGGCTACGGCCTCCTGGTCAATCAGCCGGCGCTGCGCTTCGGCCGCACCCTCGGCCTGTACATCGCGGTCTTCTTCGTCGTGAGCCAGATGGTGGCCTTCCTCACGGGCGGGGAGCGGCCGGCGGCTTCTCTCTGGCTGGGCGGAGCCCTCATCGTCGCGGGCGGACTCGTCATACACCTCGGCCGGCCCTGACCGCGAGCCGCTTGGCCGTGACGAAAACTCGACGCAGCATCGGGCGCGTCAGCTTGCCCGTGAAGGTGTTCTGCTGGCTCGGGTGGAAAGAGCCGAGCAGGACCGGCCCGTCTGGCATGACGGCGGTCGCGCAGTGGCCGAAGCGCGGCAGTGGGCGGGGCACCGGAAGCCCCGCGGCGCGGCGCGCGCGGAGATAGGCATCCCACCCAATCTTGCCCAGCGCCACCACGACTCGGACGTGCCGGAGCAGCCGCATCTCCTCGAGCAGGTAGGGCTGGCAGCGGAGCATCTCGGACGGCGTCGGCTTGTTCGCGGGGGGCGCGCAGCGGATGGTTGCGGTGATGTAGGCATCGGTCAGCGTGAGGCCATCGCGGGCATGACGAGAGGTCGGCTGATTGGCGAAGCCCGCGTCATGGAGCGCCCGGAACAGCCAGTCCCCGCTCCGGTCGCCGGTGAACATTCGCCCCGTCCGATTCCCGCCGTGCGCCGCGGGCGCCAGTCCCACCAGCAGCACGCGCGCGTGCGGATCGCCGAATCCCGGGAGCGGGCGCGCCCAGTAGCGCTCGCCGCGATAGCGCTTGGGCGGCGAAGCTGCCGCCGCTTCTCGACACCGCACCAGGCGCGTGCAGAGTCCGCACGCGATGATCCGGCGCGCAAGGGCGCCGATGGGCGTGAGGTCGGAGTCGGGCGGCTCTTCGTCGGATATCAACAGGACGGCGCCGGGAGAAGATCGTTACTCTGCCAGTCTGACTGTCACGCGCACCAGCTGGGGCAGCGGGGACCGTCCGGCCTCGACCTGCCACGAGCCGATCCGGCTCAGGCCTTCTGTGAACTTGTCGTAACTCGGCTGCGGTACGACGGCTTCGATCACCGTGACCTTCGGGCCGCGCTGCCGGCTCAGGGTGGTCCCTCCCGCTCGCGTGAACAACGCCTCGAGGTCCCGCTCGGCCCCGCTTCGGTTCTTGACCGACAGCCGGCCGACCACGTCGACCGACTCTCGTGCGCCCGTCGGTGCCGGAGCCGTGGGCTCTGGAGCCCGAAGCGGGCTCGAAGTCACGGCGGCGGAGGGTCCGGCCTTGGTGGCTCTGCCCTTGGCCTCCGGGCTCCGCTGCTCTGGCTGGCGGAGCTTGCCGTCTTCCGGCTTGGCGGAGCGGTCCGCGCGCGCGTCGCGGGCGACCGAGGAGGTGGCCGGAGCTCGGCGCGGCACGACCGGCCCTTGAGTCCGTGGCGGACTCTTCACATCGTCCGGTGGCTGCGTAACCGGCAGCGTCCGGGCCGGTGCCCGCACCATCGGCGGCGGAGAGGTCGCTGGTGGCGCCGGCACACGATTGGTTTGCGGTAAGGCTGGCTCATCGGCCACCAGCGCCGATGGCGTCGTCCGGCTCTTTTCCGCGAACAGCGCCGGCGGCAGCCACTGACGGACCGCCAGCTCGAGCTCGGCCCTGCGGTTGACGACGACGACCAAGGCCGCCGCCAGCAGTATGCCGGTCGCCGCTACCCGGAGAACCTTCGGCGGGATCCGCAGAAGCCGCAGCCGGCTGCGCAGCTGGACGATCACGTCAGCCGGTCGGAGGCCTTCAAGCGCCCTGGTGACGGGAGCGAGGCTGAGGCGAGGCTGCCAGTCGATCGGGCGCGGGCTCTCGTGTGGCTGGAGCTTCTGGAGCTTCTCGAGCTCCCGCCGGCAGGCCTGGCACTCGCGAACATGGATCTCCAGCGGGGCCCGCTCCGTCAGGGTGATGCCCCCCTCGAGAAGCAGGGAAAAACTCTCGCGAGCATCCTGGCAGTTCATGGCAAGAGGCGCCCCCAGTCCCACCTAGTGGATGATACTCCACACCGACCCGGAGACACGCAAACTGAAGGCACTGGGCCGAGTTGCGAGCCATACTTCGTGCTCGCTCGCCGGCAGCCCTCAACGTACACGTACGCTCGCTGCTGTCCTCCCCAACGCGCTGAGTGTAAGCTAGCGGCGTGCACGCTTCCGTCACGATACCAGTCGCCGGCTTCCTGGCATGACGAGCCGCGTGCCCGCGCTCATCGTCCACGGCGGCGCGGGGGCCGATCCGAATGACGGCCGCGACGAGCTGCGCGACGGTATACGGCAGGCCGTGGCAGCGGGCTTCGCCGTGCTCCGGGAGGGTGGGAGCGCCGTCCTCGCCGTGGAGGCGGCAGTGTGCGTGCTCGAGGACCACCCGCGCTTCAATGCGGGGCGCGGCTCGGAGCTCACCACGGAGGGCAAGGTGGAGATGGACGCCTCGATCATGGAAGGGGACGGGCTCCGCAACGGCGCCGTCGCCTGTGTCACCAGCATCCGGCATCCCGTCTCGCTCGCCCGGCGCATCATGGAGGACGGACGGCACTCCTTCTTCGTGGCCGAGGGCGCCTTGGCCCGCGCCCGGGCGCTGGGCATTCCCCTCTGCGATCCCGACGAACTGGTCACCGATCGACAGCGGAAGCGCCTCGAGTCGGTTCAGGCCGGGACGGTCGGCGCGGTCGCCCTGGATCGACGCGGTCTCATCGCCGCGGCGACGTCCACGGGGGGCATGACCGGCAAGCTGCCGGGGCGCGTGGGAGACTCGCCCCTCATCGGCTGCGGCACCTACGCCGAGAGCACGGCGGGCGGTGTCTCCTGCACCGGCAACGGCGAGGCCATCATCCGCGTGGTGCTGGCGCGGCGCACGCTCGATATCCTCAAGGCAGTCGAGGATCCGGCTCACGCCTGCCAGATCGCTCTGGACGTTCTCACCGACGAGGGGCTCGGCTCGGGCGGTCTCGTCTGCGTGGACTGGAAGGGCCGCCTCGGCTGGGCGCACTCGACGCCCCTCATGCCCGTGGGCCTGATGTCGCCGGCTCACCACACGCCATTCCTGGCGTTTTGAGCTCCGGGCCGACGCTCGACGACATCCGCGCCGCCCGGGGCCGCCTCGAAGGCCTGGTCGCCCTCACTCCCTGCCCCTACTCTGAAACGCTGTCGGTGCTCACGGGCGCGTGGCCTACCACGCCGAGCGCCTGGGCATGGCGGCCGTCATCGTGATGCCGGAGTGGGCGCCGCTGACCAAGGTGACGGCGGCCCGCCACCACGGGGCCGAGGTGGTCCTCCACGGGGACAACTACGACTCCGCCTATGCGCGCGCCCGCGAGATCGAGATCGAGCGCGGGCTCGTCTTCGTCCACCCTTTCGACGACCCGCGCGTCATCGCCGGGCAAGGCACCCTCGGCCTCGAGCTCCTCGACCAGGTGCCGGACCTCGAGGCCGTGCTCGTGCCGGTGGGCGGTGGCGGGCTCATCGGGGGCGTGGCGCTGGCGCTCAAGCACCTCAAGCCCGTCGTGCAGGTCATCGGGGTCCAGACGGAGGAGATGCCGGGCATGAAGATGGCGCTCGAGGCGGGGGAGCGCGTCACGGTGCCGGCCGCGGCCACCATCGCCGACGGTATCGCCGTTCGCCGGGTGGGCGAGCACACCTTGCCGCTGGCGCAGCGCTACGTGGACGAGGTCGTCACGGTCACCGAGGAGGAGATCGCCAATGCGATCCTTCTCCTGCTCGAGATCGAGAAGACCGTGGTCGAGGGCGCCGGCGCCGTGCCGCTGGCCGCGCTCCTCAACAAGCGCGTCTCGCTCGAGGGCCGCACCACCGCGCTCCTGCTCTGCGGCGGCAACATCGACGTCAACCTCATCTCGCGCATCATCGAGCGCGGGCTCGTCAAGGACGGCCGGCTCGTGCGGCTCATGGTCATGCTCCGCGACAGGCCCGGCGCGCTGGCGCGTGTCACGGCACTCGTCGCCGAGACTCGCGCCAATGTGCTGCACATCGAGCACGACCGCGCCTTCAGCCGGGCGCGGATCGGCGAAACGGCCGTCGAGCTGACGCTCGAAACCTCGGGACGCCAGCAGATCGAGGCCATCAAGGGCCGCCTCCACCAGGCGGGGTACGCGGTGGAAGAGGTGACGGCTCGGTGAGGCGGCCGTCGGGCGTCACCCGGGTCATGGCTGGCAGCGGCCCCGGAACCTCTGGACCGACGGGATTCTTAGGCCAGCTTGGACAGTTGGGATAGAATTTCGGCCTAATCTACGCTTTCCGCGATGTCGCGGAGCGTCAACCACGAGCAGAGGAGAATGCCATGCAGCGCATGACGAAGATCGCCGTGCTAGTACCGGCTGTACTCGTCGCCGCCTCGGGCTGCGCGACCAGGGACTGGACCCGCGAGCTCCTCGGCAAGAAAGAGGTCGAGATCGGCCAGCGGATCGACGGCCTTTCCGGCCAGGTGACCCAGACAGGTGAAGCCGTCAAGGTCACCCGTGACCGGGCGGACTCGGCCATGAACAAGGCCGACGTGGCGATGAATCGCGCGGACGGCGCCATGAACCGGGCGGACGCGGCCATGGAGCGGGCCGACGGTGTGGACAGCCGGGTCACACGCCTCTGGAACAACCGCTACAACCCCAAGGTCGCCGGCACAGTCGAGGTCTTCTTCGACTTCGACAAGGCCGACTTATCGGACGGCGCCCAGACCGGCCTGCTGAGCGTGGTCAAGGAGCTCGAGGCCAACCCGACGCTGATCGTCCAGCTCGGCGGTTTCACCGATCCGCAGGGAACGAAGGACTACAACTATGGCCTGGCGCAGCGCCGCGTCGAAGCCGTCCGTCGCTTCCTGGCGAGCCACGGCATACCCATGACCCGCGTGACCGCGGTGGGGCTCGGTCCGCTCCGGCAAGCCACTGGCGCACCGAGGTGTAGCCGAACCGGAGCGAGGCGCGGCTCGCCTCGAAGCCCATGGACGGTCCCACGAGCGGCGAGGGTTGGGGCTCGGGCTGGATGACGTGCATCTCCACCCGCGGGTGTCGCAGCTTGAGCTCGCGGAGCCCCAGCTCGAGCAGGTTCACGCTCGTGATGTGCCCGGTCTGCTCCATGATCGCGTAGAGCCCGCGCTCCCGGACGGCGCCCTGCTCGGAGCTGCCGATCCGGAGCGGCACCGCCGGATTGATGATCACGATCACGCTCGCGCCGCGTTCGATCGCCAGGTCGACATGCCCCGTATGCCCGACGTCTCCGTCAACGTAGTCACACCCGTCGATACGGTAGGGCTCGAAGAAGCCCGGGATGGCGGAGGAGGCCGCGATCGCCTGGGAGATCGGCACGTCGCGCAGGGCGCCCGCCCCGAAGACCACGCGCCGCGCGCTGTCCAGGTGGATGGCCGGGATCAGGAGCGGTCGCGCGCAGTCGTGAAAGCTGTTGCTGAGCCCCTTGGCGGCGAACGCCCGCCGCATGAAATCCTCCAGCGGCGACAGGGTGAAGAAACCCGCCGGCAGGTCCCGACCGCTTCGCGCCAGGATGTCCGGCCACTCGAGCGTGAAGCCGCTGACGGCCTTCTTGCCCACGGCCCAGAGAAACTGCGCCAGGTTGCGCGCCGCGATTCCGAAGGAGCCTTTGTGGTAGACGGAGTTACGGTTGAGGTTGAGCGGGTCGTTGCGCTCCTCGTCGAGAATCTGATAAAGATCCAGCGGGCGGATGCCTTGCGCCATCAGCGCCGCGACGACGGAGCCGGCGCTCGAGCCCACGTAGAGGTCGAAGGTGTTGCAGCGGAATCCGGGCAGCGCCTCGTCGCAGGCCGCCAGCGCACCCACCTCGTACATGCCGCCCACGACGCCGCCGCCCGCGAGGACAAGGGCCCGCCCGGGGACTTTCCGCCGCCACGGGGGCCACTCGAAGACTCGCTGGCGCACCAAGCCTATCCTACCAGCGGAGGAGCGTTGCCCCCCAGGAGAACCCAGTGCCGAAGGCCACCAGCATGACGAGGTCTCCTTCGCGGATCTTCCCGGCGGTGACGGCCTCGTGGAGGCAGATGGGCACGGAGGCGCCGACCGCCAGGTCGGAGACCGTGAGCGAGGAGTCGATGCAGCCGTCCAGGCCGCGCGTCATGATCTCCTTCATGCAGGCGGCCTTGTCGGGCGCCTCGGCCAGGCGCAGGAGCATCCGATACGTGTCCGGGGACACGCGGCGCTCGTGGATGCCCGTGCGCTGCACGATCCATGCATCGCTCGTGCTCATGCAGCGGGCCAGCAGGTGATTGTCGACGATGCAGTCCGGGACCGCCATGCCCGTACCGGCGATACGGGCGCGTCTCACGCTCAGCGGCCCTGGAATCTGGGCGCGCGCTTCTCGAGGAAGGCGCGGACGCCCTCGGCGTGGTCCTCGGACGTGATGGCGTTGGACTGGCCGAAGGCTTCGCCCTCGAGCGCCGCGGCCAGATCCACCGTCGCCGCGCGGTTCAGCAGCGCCTTGGCGAGCGTCGCCGCGATCGGCGGGCCCGCCGCGATCTTGGCCGCCAGCCCCCGCGTCACGCTCTCGAGCTCGGCTGCCGGCACGACACGGTTTACGAGCCCGATCCGCAGGGCCTCGGCGGCATCGATGATCTCGGCCGTGAGCACGAGCTCCTTGGCCTTGGCCAAGCCCACCAGACACGGAAGCAGCCAGGTCCCCCCGCCGTCGGGGACGAGGCCGATCTTGAGGAACACCTCCCCGAAGCGGGCACGGTCCGAGGCCACGATCATGTCGCAGCCGAGCGCAATGTTGCAGCCCGCGCCCACGGCGAAGCCGTCCACCATGGCGATCACCGGCTTCGGGAAGTTGAAGAGCCGGAGGACGAAGCGGTTCAAGAGCTCGACCCGCTCGCGCCCTTCGATGGCCGTGTGCTTCCTCTGCATGCTCTTGACGTCGCCTCCGGCGCAGAAGTGCCCACCTGCGCCGGTCAGGATGACCACGCGCGCCGTCGCGTCCCGCTCGATCTCGTCGAAGGCGCCAACGAGCTCCTCGCGCATGGCGATGTCGAGCGCGTTGCGCGCCTCCGGTCGATTGAGCGTGAGCGTGGCGATGCCGTCGGTCCGGTCCACGAGCACGGCTCGATAGCCCATCGCTAGCTCCCGCCCGCCACGGGCACCGCGACGCGATGGGGCAGCCGGCCGGCCTCGTCGAGCGTCAGGCTGAGCCCCGCACCGATCAAGAGGAGCGCGCACGAGACGCCGAAGGCCGGCCCATAGCCGCCGCTCACGTCGAAGAGAAAGCCCGTCAGCCAGGAGCCCAGTGCGGCGCCGACCTGATGGATCAGGAACATGAGCCCGAAGATCGAGCCCACCGAGAAGCGCCCGAAGATATCGGCTGACAGCGCCGAGGTCATGGCGAGGCTCCCGGCCAGGGTGGCCCCGCCCAGGGCCGCCACGACCATCAGCGGCGCGGGACTGCGGACCAGGAACAGCATGGCGAACGCCACGATCCGCAGGAGGTAGAGGGAGGCGAGCATGGGCTTCCGGCCCCAGCGATCGGAGACGATGCCGATCGCCATCCCGGCGCCGATGCTGGTCATGCCGAGAAACCCGACGGCCGTCGAGGCGGTCATGTCATGGAAGCCGTGGTCGGTCAGCATCGGGACGCCATGGGCCGACAGCAGGCTCATCGAGAAGCCGCAGGAGAAGAGCCCGCCGCCGAGCTGCCAGAAGGAAGGCGTCCGGAGCGCGTCGGGGGTCGGCGTCCGCTCGATCGCGGGCACGGAGCCCGCCGGGGTAGGCCCGGGCGCGCGCCCGTCCGGGTGCAGGCCCATGTCCTCCGGCGAATCGCGGAGAATCCAGAGCGAGAGCGGGACGGTGACGAGGAACGACGCGATGGCGAGAATCACATAGGTCCCGCGCCAGCCGACCCGCAGGATGCACCACATGATGACCGGCACGAGCAGCGAGATCCCCGTCATCGAGGCGACCGAGAGCAGGCTCACCGCCGTGCCGCGACGCCGCTCGAACCAGCGCGTGATCGTCGCCGCGGCCACGACGTGCCCCGTCGCCGCGAGGCCGAGTGCCGCGAGCACCCCGTAGTAGAGCGCGAACTCCCAGAGGCCCGTGATCCTGCTCGTCAGCAGGAGTGAGCCCGACATGATCACGCCGCCCGCGGCGCACACGACGCGCGCGCCCCAGCGGTCCGCGAGCGGTCCGATGAGCGGCATGAACGCCCCGTAGAGGAAGAGCGAGAGCGCGATGACGAGCGAGAAGGTGCCGCGGTCGACGCCGATCTCGGCGACCATCGGCTTAAGAAAAGGGCCGACCGCGAAGCGAACGCCCGTCGAGAGGAAGATGATGACCGCGAACGCGCCCGCGACCCACCAGCCATAGAAGATCCGCGATGGTGCGGCGCCGGAGACGGGCTCCATGTCTTGGTCACTATACTCCAGCGTGTTACGATTTTGCCATGCCTTTCGCGTCCCTGCGCAACACGAGGAGACGAATCGGCGCCATGGTTCTCGTCCTCGTGGTCGAGGGATGCGCCGCCACCGCCGCGACCGACGGCGCGGCGCGCAAGCCGCCCGCTCCACTCGCCGTCGCGGAGCTCCTGCTCATGGGATTCGGCGGAACCCAGGTCGAGGACAACGCCGAGATCCACGCCCTCGTCTGCGACGTCAAGGTGGGCGGCCTCATCCTCTTCGAGCGCGACACAAGGACGGGCCAGCCGCGCAACATCCTCGGCGCCGAGCAGGTCCGCCAGCTCACCGCCGATCTCCAGGCGCTCGCGATCAGGTGCGCGGGGCGGCCGCTCCTCATCGCCGCCGACAACGAGGGCGGGCTCGTCATGCGGCTGTCCACGCGCATCGGCTATCTCCCGACGCCGCCGCCCCAGGCGCTCGGCGACGCGGGCGATGTCGCCGTGACGGAGCTCGAGGCCCGCCGCATGGCGGCGACCCTCCGTGAAGCCGGCATCAACTGGAACCTGGCGCCCGTCGTCGACGTGGCGGTCAATCCGCTCAACCCGGCCGTGGTGACGCTCGGCCGCACGTTTTCCTCCGATCCGCGCCAGGTCGTCGCGCATGCCCGCGCCTTCATCCAGGGCATGCACGCGGCGGGCGTCCTGACCTCGCTCAAGCACTTCCCCGGACACGGCTCGAGCACCAGCGACTCGCACCTGGGATTCGTGGATGTGACCGACACAGCGATCCTCAAGGTCGAGCTCGCGCCCTACCGGGCCCTGATCAAGGAAGGCCTGGCCGATAGCGTCATGACCGCGCACGTCTTCAACCGCGGCATCGACCCCTGGAACCCCGCCACCCTGTCGCGCTACACGATCAAGCGCTACCTCCGCGGCAAGCTGGGCTACAAGGGTGCCGTCGTCTCGGACGACCTGCTGATGGGCGCGATCCGGCAGCGCTACGGCCTCGAAGAGTCGGCGATCCTCGCGCTCCAGGCCACGGTGGACGTGCTGCTGATCTCGCAGAACCAGGGAAGCGTCGAGCGGGGCGCGGCGCAGCGTGTGGTCACCGAGATCCATCGCGCCCTGGCCGACGGGCGCCTGTCGCCGAAGGCGGTCGCGGCCGCGATCGAGCGCGTCCGCGCTCTCAAGAGCCGCATCGCGCCCTAGCAGGCTGCTGAAAAAGGCCCATCTGCGGGAGTGCGGCGCCCTCCGCCGCACGCTCAACGTACAGGGAGTACGCCTCGCGTGCGGCCTTCAGGCGCCGCCTCGCATCTGAGCCTTTTTGAGCAGCCTGCGGTTTTTCAGCGGCCTGCCAGGAGCCCGAGGCCTCCGTCGGCGGCGTGCTAGCGGCCCCCGAGCGATCGAAGGAAAGCTTCGACCTCGGCGCGGCGGGGCAGCGCATCCTGCGCGCCCCGCTTGGTGCAGCAGAGCGCGGCGGCGGCGCTGGCGAGCGGGATGGCCTGCTCGAGCGAGCCGCCCGCAGCGAGCCCTACCGCCAGCGCGCCATTGAATGCATCTCCCGCCGCCGTCGTGTCCACGGCGGTCACCGGAAAGGCCGGATAGTGCGCGGCGCTCCCGCCGTCGCAGGCGAGAACGCCGCGGTCCCCGAGCGTCAGCAGGACCGCGCCCACTCCCTGCGCGAGGAGTCTCTCCGCCCCCGCGCGCGCGGACTCGAGCGACTCCACGGGCAGGCCCGTGAGGCGCGCGGCCTCGTGCTCGTTGGGCGTGAGGTAATCGACGAGAGGCAACATGTCCGCATCGAGAGGCTGAAAGGGCGCCGGGTTGAGCACGGTGGCCACATTGCGCCTCCGCGCTTCCGCCAGCGCCCATCGAACGACCGGCAGGGGCGTCTCGAGCTGGCAGACGAGCACGTCGGCCCAGGCTATGCTGTCGGCGAAGGGCGCGGCCATCTCGACCGTGAGCCGGTGGTTGGCACCCGGGGCCACCGCGATCTGGTTCCGTCCTTCCGTGTCGACCAGGATGAGCGCGGTGCCCGTCGCGGCATCCGGCGTCTCGAGGAGCCCCTCCACCCCGATGCCCGCGGCGGAGAGCGCCTCGCGGATGCGCCGCCCATCGGGATCCGCTCCGACGCACCCCACCAGCCTCACCTCGCCGTCCAGCCGCCGGGCGGCCGTGGCCTGGTTGGCACCCTTGCCGCCCAGACTGACCAGGAGCGTCCCGCCCGAGACGGTCTCGCCGGGGCCCGGCAGCCGCGGCAGCGCGACCGCATAGTCCACATTCGCGGAGCCGATCACGCAGACGCGGGGCACAGCCGCTCCAGAAAGAGCCGGAGGAAGCGTGGAGCGTCGACGCTGAGGGCGGCCCGACAGGTGGGCGCCTTCTTGCGGTGCGCCGGCACGGCACGCCTGTCGGCCACGGTCATCCCGCGCGTGAGCGACCCCTCGCACTCGACCGCGACGTGGAGGGACTCGAGCCCCACCAGGCCCGGGTCCACGGCGACGGCCACGGCGAGAGGGTCGTGAAGGAAGATGCCGCCCTCCTCGTGCGAGTCGGCGAAGGCGAAGCCGTGAAGTGTGAAGTCCTCGATGAACCGAGTCGTCCGCCCGGGGCGGCGTGCGAGTGCCGCTTGCAGATCGCCGCGCGTGAGGAGGACCTGACGCGTGACGTCCAGCGGCACGAGCTCGATGGGCAGCCCTGCGTCGAAGACCGAAGCGGCCGCCTCCGGATCGACGTAGATATTGAACTCGGCCGCGGGCGTGACATTCCCGGGAACCGCCACCGCGCCGCCCATGACTACGATACGGGCCGTCCGGCGCACCCGGCCTGGGTCGCGCTGCAACGCCTGGGCGACATTGGTCAGGGGCCCCAGCGCCACGATGACGAGCCGTCCCGCGAATCTTTCTGCCGTCTCGAGAATCAGGTCGGCCCCATCCAGCATCTCAAGGGTGACAGGCAGCTTGGAGTAGCGTGGTCGTCCCTCGGGATCCAGGAACTGGTCGAGATTGCCCAGGCCGTCTTGTCCGTGGACGTGCATCGCCGTGACGAGCGGCCGCTTGAGCGGGGCCGCGGCGCCCTGGGCGACCCGAGGGCGCCGGGCGGGCTCGACCACATCGAGGAGGCGGAAGACGTTCCGGGTCCCGGTCTCGGCGGAAACGTTGCCGGCGACGGTCGTGATGGCTTCGACCGAGACCTCGGGCGAGGCCAGGGCCAGCAGCATGGCGAGGGCGTCGTCGATGCCGGGATCGGTGTCGATGAGGATGGGCGTCGTCAATTGACACTCCGCACGGGCGTCCGTATCATACGCGGTGGTGGCGGTCCAACCCAGTCAAGGAGGATAGGATGAACATCCTGATCACGTATTGCGGGGAGTGAAACTTCCTCCCCCAGGCCTCCAGTTTGCAGGCCGCCATCAAGAACAAGTACGGCATCACCGCCGGGCTCAAGGAGGGCAGCGGCGGAATCTTCTTCGTGGACATCGACGGCCATCGCGTCTGGGACAATCAGGTGACGTACCGGTTCCCCGAGGAAGCCGAGGTCTTCGCCGAAATCGACAGGCTCAAGAAGTAGCCGCCTCGCGCGCGAGCGCGCCCTTGAACGCCGGGTGGGCCAGACGGAGCATCTCCCGCGCCCGCCCGGCGTCGCTTTTTCCGCGTAGCGCCGCCACCCCCCACTCCGTCACGACGTAGTCCGCCAGGAAGCGCGGGGTCGTGACGCGCGCGCCGGCAGGCAGCTTGCCGACGATCCGCGAGACCTGTCCCTGCCGCCCCGTCGAGGGCAACGCGATGATGGAGCGCCCCCCGGCGGCTCGCGAGGCTCCGAGGACGAAGTCGAACTGGCCGCCTATCCCAGTGATCTGGCGACCGTCCACGCTTTCCGCATTGATCTGGCCCAGGAGATCCACCTCGAGCGCCGAGTTGACCGAGACGAAGTCGCCGAGCATGCCGACGACCTCGGGGTCGTGGACGATGTCCGAGGGCTCCATGTTGATGGCGGGATTGTCGTGCGCCCACCGAAAGAGCTTCTCCGTTCCCATGATCTCGCCCACGTCCATGCGCCCGGGGTGCAATCGCTTCCGGGAGTTATTGATCACCCCCGATTCGATCAGCGGCAGCATGTGGTCCACCAGCAGCGAGTGCACGCCCAGATCCTTCTTGCGCGAGAGAGCCTCCATCACGGCCTGTGGAATCGAGCCCACCCCCACCTGTACCGTGGCGCCGTCGGCCACGAGCGCCTCGACATGGCCGGCGATGCGTCGCTCGACCTCCCTGACGCGTGTTGGCGGGTATTCGGCCAGCGCGTGCTCGGCCTCGACCCAGCAATCGACCTGCGAGCGGTGAAGAAAGGCATTGCCGAGCGTCCTCGGCATGCGCGGATTGACCTGGGCGATGACGAGCGGCGCGCTGCGCGCGACAGGCAGGGAGTAGCTGACGGACACGCCGAGGGAGAGATAGCCCGCCCGGTCGGGCGGCCCGCAGTGCACGATCACGGCATCGGGCGCCCAGGTGCCGCCTCTTGCGAACACCGTCACCGTGTCGAAGTAGCGGAGCGGAACGAAGTCGACGTCGCCGCGCGCCTGGGCCTGGGCGAGTCTGGGCGAGTGATGCCAGGTCGCGAAGCGGAGCTTGCCCGCATACGCGGGCGCCGCGAAGGGATAGTCGTCGAGACGCAAGCCTCCCATGAGGGTGAGCGGCGCCAGGCGATCGGCCTGCCGGAGTATCTCGTCCTCGATGGCGATCGCAGCGCCGCACCCGGCCGGGACCAGGACCTTCATCCCCGAACGGAGCCGTCCCACGGCATCATCGAGGGTGGCCTTCTCGAATAGGCGGGCCATAAAGCCCGGGTAGTATAATCGCGCCCGGACAAGCCGCACAATGCCGGAGCGCGCAGGCGCCCCACGCGCAACCTCGAGGAGAGCCCATGCCCAAGCTCGTGCAGCCCGTGAACCCGCCCACTCTCGCCAAGCCCCTAGGCTATTCCCACGCCGTCGAGGTGCAGGGCGGCAAGACGCTCTACGTCTCCGGTCAAGTCGCCCTGGACAGGGACGGCAAGCTCGTCGGCCAGGGCGACATGGCGGCGCAGTTCCGCCAGATCTGCCTCAACCTCAAGGCCGTGCTGGTCGCCCGCGCCGGCCAGCTCGGTCAAGGGCCTCTACGACGACGACAAGGGCTGCCTCATGGAGATCGAGGCGGTCGCGATCATGGACTGAGGAGCCCGCCATGCCCATCCCGCGCCACTTCGTGACGACGGCCTTCACCTTCGACGGCTACCGCATCGCCGCCAACCGCGGCATCGTCCGCGGCATCACGGTCCGGTCTCGCAACATCATCGCCAATATCGGCGCCGGCATCCAGACGCTCTTCGGCGGCAACATCACGCTGTACTCCGAGCTCTGCGAGCGGGCGCGCGAGGAAGCCTTCGAGCTGATGCTCGAGCACGCGGCCGCTGCCGGAGCCAACGCCGTCATCGGCATGCGCTATGACGCCAATGATGTCGCGGCGGGCGTGACCGAGGTGCTGGCCTATGGCACGGCCGTCGTGCTCGACCCGCCGCCTCCGCCGCGCTAGATGGTCAGGACCAAGCGCGTCTACGAGCCCGCCTCAGCCGCCGACGGCACACGCGTGCTCGTGATGCGTCTCTGGCCGCGCGGGATCAGGAAGGGCGCGGTGGATCTCTGGCTCAAGGAGCTCGGGGCCGATCTCGGCAACCTCCGCGCCTACAACGCCGGGCGCGTCGGGTGGCCGGAGATGCGGCGGCGCTATCTGGCGGGCCTCGGACGGGAGCCCGCGAAGTCGGCCCTCGCCCGGCTCAAGGCCATGGGCAAGCGCGGCAGGATCACCCTCCTGTGCTCCTGCAAGGACGAGGCGCGCTGCCACCGGAGCCTCCTGCGCCGGAAGCTCGGCGTGCTCGGCGCGCTGGCCATCCTGTCGAGCGTGGCCGCCGGATGGAGCCTGGCCGTCGGGCCCGTGCCGACCTCCGCGGAGCACGAGGTCCAGTACCGCTACACCGTGCTGGGCTACGTCAGGGACGCGGCCGGCCGGCCGCGCGCGGGCGTGGGGCTCGAGGTGACGCGACAGAAGACGGGCTTCTCCTACCAGGGTGAGACCGACTCCAGCGGGCTCTACGCCATCGTCGCGCGGCTGGCCGACGAGAGCCGTGGCGAGCGCCTCCTCGTCCGGGCGGGACCCGCGAGCCTCTGGGTGACGACACGCTTCGATCCGCGCGATCACGCGAGCGAGCGCGGCACGCGCGTGGACTTCGCCGGCGACCGCGCCAGCGAGCACGCCGATCTCTTCCAGTCCACCCTCACGCGCTTCCTTGCCCGCTGATGGCACGGACGGAACGCTTCTACGCGCTCGTCCGTCTCGTCGTGCGCTTCTGGGTCTGGTTCTTCTTCCGCTCGGTGGACGTGCGCCACGCCGAGCGCGTGCCCCGCGCCGGCCCTGTCCTCCTCTGCATCAACCACCCGAACAACCTCATCGACTCGCTGCTGGTGGGCGCCGTGGTGGACCGCAAGGTGCATTACCTGGCGACGGCGGCGCTCTTCCGCAACCCGCTCGTCGGGCGCTTCCTTGAGGCCTGCGGCGCGATCCCGGTCTACCGGCGCCAAGACGACCCCGACAAGCTGGACAGGAACACGGGCGCGTTCGAGGCATGCCTCCGCACGCTGGCGGCGGGTGGCCTGATCGGGATCTATCCGGAGGGCACCACGCACGCCGAGTCCCGCGTCCAGCGCATCAAGACCGGCGCGGCGCGCATCGCCTTCGACTACGAGATGCGCCGGCGCGAGGGCGGTCGCGGCGGGCCGCTTGCCGTGATCCCCACCGGCCTGACCTTCGAGGCGCGCAAGTCCTTCGGCGGCCGCGTCCGGGTCTCGTTCGGCGAGCTCATCGCCATCGCGCCCTATCTCGACCTCCACGCGGACGACCCGGCCAAGGCCGTGGACAGTCTCACCACCGCCATCCAGTGGGGCATGGAGTCCCAGGTCCTCCACGTCGAGCAGATGGACCGCGCCACCCTCGTTCACGAGGTCGAGGCCCTCTACAAGGACCAGCTCGTGCGTGAGCTCCAGGAGGAGCGCGGGCTCGCGCGGAGGCAGATCGACACCGTGCGCCTCTCGCGCGGCATCGCGGAGGCGGCGGCCTACTTCGAGGCGCACGCTCCGGAACGCATCCAGGCGCTTCGCGAGCACCTCTTGCACTATCGTGCCATGCTCGCGGCCTATCGGGTGCGCGACGAGGCCGTGCGCGAGCGGCTCGCCCACCACCCGGCCCGCCAGCGCCTTGCACGCGGCTGGAAGGCTTTCGTGGGCCTGCCCATCTTCGCCTATGGCCTCGTCACCAGCGGCCTCCCCTACCTACTGCCGCGCTGGATCGCCCGCCGCGCGGCGAGCAAGGAGACCAGCTATGCCACCACCCGCCTGCTCGCGAGCGTGATCGCGTATCCGCTCTTCTGGGGCCTCGAGACCTGGATCGTCTGGCGCCTGGCCGGGCCTCTCTGGGCGCTGGGCTTCGTCGTCTCCCTGCCGCTCAGCGCCCTCCTCGCGTACCATTACCTCCAGGGCATCGGAAGCCTCCGCGCCCAGGCCCGCCTGAGCGTGCTGGCGGTGACGCGGCACCAGGCCGCCACGAGGCTCCTGGTGGAGCGCCGGCGGCTCATCGACGAGCTCGAGCGCGCCAAGAACGATTACCTGACCGCGACGAAAGGATCGAGCTTTTGAGCGTCCATCTTCTCGAGGAGCTGTCGAGCCCCGCGCTCGACGCGCTGCCGCGCGAGTCCACCGTCATCATCCTCACCGCGAGTCCGCTCGAGACCCACGGGCCCCACCTGCCCGTGGGCGTCGACGCCTACACGGGCCGCTACTTCGCCCAGGCCATGGCCGAGCGCATCGTGGCCGAGCGCCCGGGCTGGCATGCGGTCCTGGCGCCGACCCTTCATCTCGGCACCTTCGCCTTCGAGACGGTGGGCACCGTGACGATGCGCCAGCGCGTCGTGCGCGACCTCCTCGTGGACTACGGCAGCGCACTCGCGCGCGCGGGCTTCCGCTACGTCCTGATCTCGAATGGCCACGGCGGTCCCGGGCACCTCGTCGCGCTCGAGGAGGCCTCGGCCACGGTCTCGCGCCGCTACGGCATGACCATGGCCTCGATCACGGGCTACCTCGCCTGGGGCCTCCTCTCGGGCCGCTACACGGCTCGGTTCGAAGCGGCGCTCGGTAGGCCCGTCACCGACGAGGAGCGCCAGGCCTTCGCCGAGGACGCTCACGGCGGCTGGTGGGAGACCTCGGTAATGCTCCTGCTCCGCCCCGACCTCGTGGGCGACGGCTGGCGGGACCTGCCGCCCGCTCGCTACCCGCTGCCCAGGCGGCTGATCCCGAACTACCCGCTGAGGGACGGTGGCCAGGGCTATGTCGGCCACCCGGCGCTGGCGGATCCCGAGTTCGCCAAGGCGACCATGACCGTGCTGATGGACGAGGCCATGGAGCTCGTGCGCGGTCTCCTCGACGGCCGCATGCGCTCGTCCCGCGGCCGCTCGCCCTTCTTCTCGATGCCCTTCTTTCGCACGAATTTCTGGCCGGCGGCGGCCGGCGGGCTGGCCGTGCTCGCCGCGTGCCTTCTCGCGAAGAGGAGGTCCTGATGCGGTGTCTTCTCCAAGGAGGCAAGCGATGAAAGCCTATGTGCTGATCGAGACCGCGGCAGGCAAGACCAAGCAGGTCAAGAAGGCCCTCTCGAAGGTCAAGGGGACGCGCGCGAGCGTGTCGGCCATGGACGCCGTCACCGGCCCCTATGACTTCATCGCCGTGGTCGAGGGCCAGACGCTCGATGCCATAGGCAGCCTCGTCACCGACGCCATTGGCATCATCGACGGCGTCACCCGCACGACGACCTGCGTCGCGGTGACGGTCGGGTAAGGCCACGGCTCCGCCCCGTCCGTCGCGGGCGGCTACACAGCGCGCTCGGTGATGGTGACGCCTTCACTCAGGGTGCGGTGGATCGGGCAGTGGGAGGCTATCTCCCCGAGACGCCTGCGCTGCTCGTCGGTGAGATCGCCACCCACGAGCAGCTCCAGCTCGATGCTGCTGATCTTTCCCTCGCCCGGATCCCGCGTCAGCCGCGTCTCGATGCGGTCGAGCGGCCAGCCCTTGCGTTCGGCATACAGCCGAACCGTGAGCACGGTTCAGGCGCCGAGCGCTGCCAGCACCGTCTCGCTCGGCGCCGGCCCCGTGTCCTCGCCGCCCTTGTCCACGGGCTCGTCGATCAGCAGGCGGTGCGAGCCGATGCGCGCCTCCGTCTTGAGATTGCCGAGCCAGGCCACCTCTACCGGTCGTGTCATCTCTCCTCCCTGTGCTAGAATTCGCGCGTCATGCGCGTCCTGGTGATGGGCGGCACCGACTTCATCAGCCTTCACCTCGTGCGCGAGCTGCTGGCGGGCGGTCACGACGTCACCGTCTACAACCGCGGCACGCGCGCCGAGCGCCTGCCGGGGGGTGTCACGAGCATAGCCGGCGACCGCAAGGATCACGCGGGGCTTCGAGAGCGCCTCGAGGGCCTCCGCTTCGACGGCGTCTTCGACATCACCTACGCTCCGACGCTCGGCGAGGACGTGGCGGCTCTCGTCGCCGCCCTCGAGGGCCAGCCGCACATCGTCTTCATCTCGACGGGGCGCGTGTACGACCACGCCCTGCCCATCCCCTACTCGGAGGATACTCCCCGAGGCTTCTACTGGGGCGACTACGCGCGCCACAAGATCGCCGCCGAGGATGTGCTCTTCGAGCGATACCGGACAGGCGGCGGGCCCATCACCATCGTGCGACCCACCCACGTGATGGGCCCGCTCAACACGCGCAACAACGAGACGTTCTTCATGGACCGGATCCATCGCGGGCGGCCCGTGCTGGTGCCCGGCCATGGCGGCTGGCTCCGGCAATTTGGGCACGTCGAGGATCTCGCTAGCGCGATGGCGACCATGCTCGGCAATTCAAAGACTTACGGCCAGGCCTATAACGTGATGGGTGAGGATACGGTCACCCAGGTGGGTCTGGTCGATCTCATCGCCGAGACGATCGGAAGACCCGTAACTTTCCGGCATTTTGACCCTGCGCTCCTCAAGAGCCTTGACAGGCCGGGTCCTGTCTTCGGCCAGAACCTCGTCTACGAATGCCACGCCGTCCACACCACGACCAAGCTCCGCCTGGAGCTGGGCATCCGCCCGCGCTACACCTTGGCCTCGGCGCTCGGCCATACGTGGGCGTGGTATCAGCGCGAGGGGCTCTGGAGCCGGGACGTAGACTTCTCGTTCGAGGACGGTCTCCTCTCCAAGATCGGCGCGTGACCGCGCGCTCCATCCTCGTGTACCACCCCGATCCCGGCCTGGCCCTGGCCTATGCCCGGCTCATCAAGCAGCCCCATCCCTTCTTCGAGGTTCACCCCTGCGGGACGCCGGCGGCGGCCCGACTCCACATCGCGAACGCCGAGATTCTCTACGCCTGGAACTTTCCGCTCGAGCTCCTGCCTCGCGCGGCATCCCTCCGCTGGGTGCAGAACATGGGCGCCGGCGTCGAGCGCTTTCTCGTCCCCGAGCTGCCCGGGACCGTGGCGCTCACCCGCGTCGCGGGCATCTTCGGACCGTGGATGGCGGAATACGTGCTCGGCTGGTGCCTCTGGTTCACCCAGCGGACTGAGATCTTCCGTGACCAGCAGCGCGAGCGGCGCTGGCGGCAGGCCGATCCACTGCGCCTCCACGGCGCCACGCTCTGCGTGGTCGGACTCGGCGACATCGGGCGCACCATAGCGCGGGCCGCTCGCGGATTCGGCATGCACGTGGTCGGCGTGAGCCGGAGCGGAAAGATGGTCGCCGAGGCGGAGCGGGTCTATCGGACGCGAGCGCTCAAGCAGGCGCTCGGCGCCGCCGACTTCGTCGCGCTCACCGTGCCGCTGACCGAAGCGACACGCGGCCTCATCGGCACGGCCGAGCTGGCAGCGATGAAGCCCTCGGCGTGGCTGATCAACATCGCCCGCGGCGCCGTCGTGGACGAGCCCGCGCTGCTCGAAGCCCTCCGGGCCAACCGCCTCGGCGGCGCCATCCTCGACGTCTTCACCGAGGAGCCGCTCCCGGCGCGGCACCCGCTCTGGGAGTTCGACAACGTGGTGATCACGCCCCATATCTCGGGGCCGAGCACGCCCGACGAGATCGCCCCCATCTTCAACGACAACCTGCGCCGCTACCTCGCCAGGCGCCCACTCCGCTTCACCGTCGACCGCACGCGCGGGTACTAGCACGACCGAAGGGCCCGCCCCTGGCAGGCTCGTGTGCGCGACCGGCCCTGGTGCCGTGACCATGGCTTCGATTGACAGCGCCGAATGGGGCGCTACACTCGACCGTCAAAGATCGCTCGCTCACGGGAGTGCTGACGGCCCGAGAAGGAGATTCGTATGCAGACCACGACCGCGCTCAAGTCCGATCTCGAGAGCCTGCTGGACCTCAACCGCCACTACATCACTGCGGTCCAGAACTCTGACGTCCATCGCTTTCACGAGATCCTGGCGGACGACTTCCTGTGCACCAATCCCGACGGCTCCATCGTCGATCGGGCGGGGTTCTTGACACAGACGGCACGCCCGGTCGGGATCTCGAATCTGGAGGCCCACGACGTCAACGTCCGGGTCATGGGTGACTTCGCGATCATCCACGCGCGGACCACGTATACGCGGCCCGACGGACAGCCCGGAGCCGGCCGCTACACGGACGTCTGGGCGCGCCGCGAGGGAGGCTGGCTGGCCCTCTCCGCACACGTTACACGCTGCTGAGCACCTGCCCCTCGTAGGCCGCTGGCCCAGGCTGGCTGCGACGCGTCGCAGCCAGCCAGTTCGTCCCGCGACCGAGCCCACCCGGTACTTCGTACATGCCCGCCCGGAAGATCGTTACCGATGACCCGTCGGGTCCGAACTTCTCTCGAGCAATCGCCCGAAAACTCGAGCTTCTCGTGGCGGGGTCGGCTGGCACATCCGATGCACCCCTACTCGCCCGTACGGGATGGCGTAACCCATTGGACATCACCATTGATGGGGAGGCCACTATGGTCTTCGTATACGTGCTCGTTGCGATCCTTGGCGTGGGAGCGGTCGTCTTCACGATTCAGAATCCCCAGCCGGTGGCGGTGACCTTCCTCCAGTGGCGAACGGTCGAGCTGCCGTTGTCGCTCGTGATGTTGCTGTCGGCGTTCGTGGGGCTCCTCTTCGCGTCGATCAGCGGCTTCGCTCAGCAGATCCAGCTCCAGCGAAGAATCAGACGGCTCGAGGACCGTCTCGCCGAGCTCTCCCGCGCCGCGACCTCCAGGCTCCGCCCGAGCCCGACTGGCCTGTCATCTGTCCGACAGTCGCCGTCACCGACATTGATCAGAGGAGGCCATTCGGTGAACGCGATCCAGTTCCTGAAGCAGGAGCACCAGAAGGCAAAGGCGGCGTTCGAGAAAGTCCTGTATGCACCACCCCAGGAGCGGGGACAGCTCTGGAAGGAGCTGGCCCCCGAGCTCGAGTTCCACGAGCAGGTGGAAGATGTCTGCCTGTACGAGCCGCTCTCGCGGGATGCCGCCCAGAGCGACCGAGAGCTGGCGACCTGGAGGCGGCGGCACCAGCAGGAGGTGGACAAGGTCGGTAGCCTGATCGAGGCGACCCGTGGACTGCCGCCCGACGAGGCCGCATGGCTCAGCAAAGTGCAAGAAATCCATTCCAGTCTCGAGACTCACATCCAGGAAGAGGAAGAGGACATCTTCCCTCGAGTCGGCTCGGTGTGGGACGAGAGCCGGCTGGAGCGCGCAGAGGCCCAGATGCGAGACATGATGTCGAAGCGGCTCGGTCGGCGGGTAGCCTGAGCCCAGTGAGCGGCTGCCCTCTCCCCCGATCGGGGGAGAGGAGTCGTTCTGGGGTCGTTGCGTGCCTGCGGTAATGTTAGAGCGAGCGCAGGAAGTTCACGAGGTCCTGTTTCTGCAGCTCGTTAAGCTGGTTGAACTTGTCGATGACAGCGATGGCCTCGGAGGGCTGCCATCTGTTGTTGCCCGCGCTCTTGTGCGCCCGGATGGCCGCGAGCAGGTCGCTGGTGCGCCCGTCGTGGAGGAAGAAGATGCGCTGTCCGAGGCCCCACAGCGGCGCCGTTCGGAATTCGTCACCTCCGGCTTGCCCCTGCAGGATGTCGTCGGCGAGCCCCGGCCCCATCTGGTGGACGAGCAGATCGGAGAAGAGCTGGACGGGCTTCTTGCGTAGCGCCCCGATGGTGGAATTGCTCGTGTAGAGCGTTGGCGTGTGGCAGTAGGCGCAGCCGGTGCTCTGGAAGAGGGCGCGGCCGTTGGCGATGGAGGGGGCGCCGCCCGGCGTGGTGAGCGATGCGATGGGCGGCGCTAGGAACCGCATGAAGAAGGTGAACTTCTCGATGGCGCTGATCGTGCCCGCGGGGGTAGCGCCGTCGGGATCGGTGGTGTCATTCGGCGTGTTGGCGAACTGGCAATTCGGAGTCTCGTCGCGCTCCTGCGGAAACAGCTCGTTGGTGACACCCATCTCGACGTTGTACGCCTCACCAGAGAAAAGCAGCAGCGACTTGTTCTGCGCCTTCCAGCCGAAGCGCGCAATGGTGCCGTCGTTGCCGTTGTTGTTCGTGGACCCCGTGACACGGACGCGGTGCGGGCGGCCAGAGATGCCAAGGGCCGTCTTGCCGTTCGCATTGGCCGTCTGGTTGTCGATGATGGCGTAGTCGGGGATCGCCTCGATGAGGCCGGCGCCGAACGCGGGGGTGGGGATACGGAAGCTGAGGTTATTGTTCTGACCCTCCGCCCAGAAGTTCTCCTGGGTGATGTTGCACTTGCCGGCATCGCCCGTGTCGTCCTTCCGGCCGCTGATCACGAAGAGCGCGTGCACGCCGCCATCGCGCGTCCCCTCCGGGTTGTACTTGTAGCGCGCCTCGCGGACCGGGCCATTGGCCAGCACGAAGTACGGGACGGTATTGCGCGCGCCGTAATCGGTCGCCACCTTGACCTGAGGGTTCACGGCCGGGCTCGTGCCTCCCATGGCAGGCTGCGAGTGGCAGCCTCCGCAGCTATCGAGATTGAAGCGCGGCCCAAGCCCGCTGCCCACTCCATCGCCCTCCTGGAAGTCGTCGAGGCCGGCCTGGAAAAGCTTGAGCTGCCCGGCGGTGAGACCGGGCAACGGATCGCCGGCACCCGCGGGACCGGGTCGAACGCCTGGATCACGGGCAGGAGAGTTGGCCCACAGACCAGCCACGGGACCGATGAGCAGCAGGGACAGCCCGACCAGCAGTGCCTTGGCTCTCGTCAAGTGGGCTTCTCCTCTCTTCGTCGTAGAGCGCAGATAGCATTAGACCCGTTCTCAGTCATGGCCCGCCCCGCCCGAGGGTCCTCCCTCGGGACCTGCCTCGTCACAGGAGCGCTGGTCCGCCCCCGCTCGATCCACTGAGGCGGCGGCAGAGAGCGAAGAAAAGTCAAGGGGAAGAGGACCCGGCGGGGGGAAGGGACCAGGAATGGCCACTGTTCCGGCAGAAGCCTCGGGGTTTCAGGATCCCGTAGGCCCCCTGGCCCGCGCTGGCCTTACAGGTGGACAGCGCCCGCTGGAGAGGTGAGGGAGTCGCTTCAAGGCCGCTACCGCCGAGGAAGCTCGAGGGGGGCGGTGAGAGGGGATACAGGAGGATACCGTTGAAGTAAATCTGACCGGGCACCGACAACGGGAAGTGCAGGGTATTATCCCCAGTCGTGCCATTGATATTGATCGCCACACCGCCGATCTGGCCGGTGGCGTTCACATTCGCCAGGTTGGTCACCTGCACGTCGATGGGCGCGCCGAGCGTTCCGATGACTCCGCCTCCAGCCTGAAGCGAGGCACCGGCTCCCGTGACGACATTGAGCGGGGCGATGTTGCCATCCAGGATGGAACCTCCGGTCGAGTTCACAGTGGCTGCCCCCCCAGCGGACAGCGTGGCCAGGATGATGGTGCCGGCCGCAGTGTACGTGATGTCCCCCGTGCCAGCCGCGGTGCTGGAGATCGTCCCATCGGCCATAGTGATGGGCCCAGTCGTCGCCGTCGCCGTGATCGTCCCCGTGCCCGCGGTGCTTACATTCGCGTTCTGGACAATCGAACCGCCCGCCAGCGTGATGGTCCCGGTGCCGGCATTCACCGCGCCGGCCAGGGAAACCACATTCTGGGAGTTGAGGACGATGTTTCCGCTCGTCGTCACCGCCGCCGCGGTCACCGTGTTCGAGCTCGACACCGTCAGGGAGCCCAGCGCCTCCGTTCCTCCCACTGCGCTGGGTAAGGTGACAGCGCCGCCCGTCCCTGCCGTCAGCGTCAGCGCGCGATTGTTCGCCGCTGAGTCAGCATCGATCGTGGTCCTTCTGAAAGTGATGTTCGCTCCTGCAGGGGACGCTCCGGCATTCGTGGTGTCCAGCGTCACATCGGCACCCAAAACAACGTTTTCCAGCGAGATGAGCTGACCCGCTGTCGTGATTCCCGCATTTAGGGTTATCTGCTGCCCAACGGATTCGCTGCTGTTCAAGAAGATCGAGGCGTTGCCTGTGCCTGTGATCGGCTCGGCCACAATAATCCGCCCCGAGGGGGCCTGGATCGTCACCGGGTCATTGAAGGTCGCCGCGTTGATGGTGATGACACCGCTTCCGTTGGACCGCCCAATCGTGATGCTGCTGAAGCCGTCCGTCAGGTTGGCGAGGTCGGAGCTGCTCAGGCTGAAGGCCCCCGCGCCGCCAGCGATGCCGATGCTCTGGCTGGGCGTGACGGGCTGCAACGTCAGGGCCCCGGTGCTGCTCAGCGGCGCATTGATGTCGATGTCGTCGGCCGTCAACGTGATCGCCCCGGAGTCGGAGCTGATGGCATTGTTCACGGTAAGGGTGCCATTCACGGCGCCCCCCGCCGTCAGGCTCACCGTCCCGGACCCCGCGGCGGTGATCGCCCCATTGCTGGTGATCGGGGCGTTCGTCGTCGTCAAGGCGATGTTCCGATTGCCGGTGGTCGCCAGGGGGCCATTGGTGGTGATCGCCCCCGTGCCGGAGGCCGTCAGCGTCACCGCCCCGGCGTCCGTCAGCCCGTTGGCGTTCAACACGATATTGCCCGCGCTCAGGAAGGTCAGCGGCTTGGCCTGGTTCACAAGGGCGTCCGTGCCAATGGTGATCCCGCCCGTGTTCGTGGCGATCCCCACCGTCACCACCCCGGTCGTCGTCACATTGCTCAGCTCCGCATTGGTCAGGCTGCTCCGCATTGGTCAGGCTGAACTGCTTGCTCGCGTCCTCCACCCCGATCGTCTCCGTCAGCAGCCCCGGCCGCAGCGTCACCGCCGCCGCCCCCGCATTCAGCGTCCCCTGCAGGTCCACGTCCGCCGCGATGATCGTCGTCGCCCCGCTGGAGACCGTCGACCCGGCCGCCTGCGTGTACACCCCCGTCCCGTTGAGATCACTGTCCGCCGTGGCGGTGTACCCCCCGGTCGTGGCCCCCGAGCCCGTGCCGGAGAGGGTGATCCCATTGGGCGCCGTCAGGGTGATCAGGCCAGAGCCGGAGCTGAGCGCATTGTTCACCGTGAGGGTGCCATTCACGGCGCCCCCCGCCGTCAGGCTCACCGTCCCGGACCCCGCGGCGGTGATCGCCCCGTTGGTGGTGATCGGGGCGTTCGTCGTCGTCAAGGCGATGTTCCGATTGCCGGTGGTCGCCAGGGGACCGTTGGTGGTGATCGCCCCCGTGCCGGAGGCCGTCAGCGTCACCGCCCCGGCGTCCGTCAGCCCGTTGGCGTTCAACACCATATTGCCCGCGCTCAGGAAGGTCAGCGCCTTGCTCTGGTTCACGAGAGCATCCGTGCCAATCGTGATCCCCCCCGTGTTCGTGGCGATCCCCACCGTCACCACCCCGGTCGTCGCTCCGCATTGGTCAGGCTGAACTGCTTGCTCGCGTCCTCCACCCCGATCGTCTCCGTCAGCAGCCCCGGCCGCAGCGTCACCGCCGCCGCCCCCGCATTCAGCGTCCCCTGCAGGTCCACGTCCGCCGCGATGATCGTGGCCGCCCCGCTGGAGACCGCCGAGCCCGCGTTGTTCTGCGAATAGACGCCGGTGCCGTTGCTGTCACTGTCCGCATTGGCCGTATAGGCCCCCGTCGTCGTCACATCCGCATTGGCCCCTGATAGCGTGATCCCATTGGCCGCCGTCAAACTGATCGCGCCGGAGCCGGATGTGACCGCGTCATTTGCGGTGATTGAGCTCCCCGCGCCTGCTGCCGTGAGAGTCACCGTTCCCGTGCCGTTCGCCGAAATCGCTTCGGTCGTCGTGATAGATGTACCTGTCGTCGTGACACTGACGGCGCCGTTGGAGGAGGTGGACATACCGGTCAAGCCGCCGAGCGCAGCGCTGCCGATGTTCACAGCCAAGGTCGGTGAGGTGAAAAAGGCACCTCCGGATTGCGAGCGAGCCTCTAGATTGGTGACGCTCACGCGCATCGGCGCCACGGCGGTGCCGATGCCGCCGCCGCCTGCTCCGTTCACATCCAATGCGGCGGATGTCGCGGTGATCAATTCATTGGCCGATGCCCGCGCAATCCCGCTGCCGACCGTCGGCCCATTGTTCACAACCAAGACATGTCCGGCACCGGCGTTGACGCCCTCAAGCGTGATGTTGCCGCTCGTGTTATTCGTCAACCCCGCGCCCGTGTTCATCGTGACCGTGATGTTCGCCCCCCCGGAGGTCAGCGTCGTGCCCGCCGCCATCGTGATGGCCGCTGTCCCGACATCGCGGTTCGCGTTCTGGACGCCATTTAACGTAGTCTCATTTGCCGTCAGGCTGATCGGCCCGTTATTCGTGGCGACATTCGCATTGATGATGATGGAGCGCCCGGCCTGCGCTGTCAGGCCGATGCCGGCCCCGGCGATTGAGACCGCGTTCGTGAACGTGATGTCGTTGTTGGCCTGCAAGACGACATTGGCGCTCGCTGCATTGATCGCCGCCGGCGCGATGGTGGCGTCGGCGGCGGGCGTGTCGGTGAATTGATCCACGTCGGTCAGCAGAGCGGCCCCCGCCGCCGCCACAACGATATTGTGGGGATCGAGGAGGAGCGTGCCGGTCTTGCCCAGGGGCGCGAGGGCGTCCACGGAGGCGGCAAAGCCCAGGCCCTCCTTGCCCGACACTTCGATGAAGCCGCCGTTTCCGCCCGCCTCGCCGCCGCGCGCCAGGATCCGCGCTCCGCTCGAGGCGGTAGTCTGGTCCTCGGACCACACCGAAACCCGGCCGGCGTCGGAGTTGCCGCGGCCGCTCACGTCGATGGTGCTCTCGCCGAAGAGCGCGGTGCGCAGGGTGGACGTGATGGTCACGTCGCCTCCCCGGGCCTGGTCGGCCCCGCGCGCATCGATCGTGCCCGATTGGCCAACCCGCTCACCCAACAGCAGCACCTGGCCCGGTGCCGCGCCGCTCGCGGCGGCCGACACGTCGATGGTCCCGGTATTCGTCACCGCGCCTGCCACCTGGCCGGCCGGGCGGACAGCGCCATTGGCGTTCGCCGCCACCACGGCGTCGTCGCCGCCGATCAAGCGCACCACACCCCCGTGGTTGACGAGCGACCGGGCCTCGATGATGCCGCTATTGTTGACGACGCTGCTCAGCACGTCGCCCGCAACTTTCGCCGTGAGCTCAACCCGGCCGCCGTCGGCCTGTATGCGCCCCTCGTTGCTCACGCGGGAGGACAGGGGGCGGCCGTCCGCGCCGAGGGCCTCCTTGGCCAGCGTCCCGTCCACCACGAAGCGGACCAGCCCGTCCCCTGCGAAGTCCACCGTGAGCTGCCGGCCGGAGGAGAGCTGGACCGTTCCCAGCTCGGCCCTAATCGTGCCCTGATTCACCACGCTAGGCGCCGACAGCGTGACGAAGCCTCCGGGGGGCACCGAGATGGTGCCCTGATTGACGATGCTTCCGAGGCCGCCGGGGCCCTGCTGGAAGACGAGGTGGCCGGCCAGGAGGTCGGCGTCCTTCATGTTGAGCGTCGTCGCGAGCAGCCCGCCGACGTTCACTACCGCACCGGGGCCGAACGTGATGCTCATAGGATTGTTGAGGACGATTCGGCCGTTAGCGGTGATCTGTCCGAGGATGACCGATGCGCCTCCCCCAATCACCCGGTTGATCGCGACTGACGTGACGCCGGGCTGGAGGAAGCGAACAAGCTCGTTGAGGCCGACACTGAAGCCGGTCCAGTTGATGATCACATTGCTGCTCAACTGCTGGATCTGGAGCGTGGTCCCGTTCGGCTGGGAGATCACAGCCTGCCCGGACGCCACCTGGCCGCCCTGAGGAAGCGCTCCAGCCGGACCGGCGGTGATCAGCCCTGCGAGGACGCTAGCGAGCAAGACCCGCAGTCGAGGCCAGCGGCTTCTGGCCCTTGGGGTCCGCTCGGTCCTCTCCAAGAGCCAGAACGAGTCCATATGGACTTCAGAATCTGAGCAATTTCGGTGCCGCCCCGGTCCTTGAATAGAAACAGCAGGTTAGAGCATGGAGAGCGCCGCGGCGCCACTGGACGCCCATTTTTTGGGTGGAGGCCGACAATTCTTGTCGGCTAGAACCATTTCAAAGCAAGAAAATACACACGGTTGTCGAGTCCGTCGGAGGGAGAGCGGCCATCGATGGGCTTGATCACCGGCTTGGCAAACTCGAGCTTGAGGAAGAAATTGTCCGCAATGCCCATCTGCACCCCTACGCCCGCCCCGGTCAGCCAGCGGTTCCGCCGCTCGGCGGGCTGCGGATCCAGCAGGGTGGCGCCGCCGTGGTCGAGGAAGATGAAGAACTGGAGAATCTCGCTCCACTTCTTCCCGAGGAAGGCGGGGACGTCGGCGAAGCCTGGCGCATTCCAGCGGAACTCGCCAGTGACGGCATAGCCGTTGTCGCCCGAGACCTCGGCCACGGGATAGCCGCGCACGGTGCCATGTCCGCCCACGATGAACTGCTCGGGGGCCACGAGCCCCGTGCTCGCCCACTGCCCGGTCGCCTTGAGGAAAATCGAGGTCGTGGCCGTGATCTGCTGCAGCCGGGCGACATCACCGGTCAGCTTGGTGAAGGTCCCGCCCGCGCCGGGCCGGCTCGCGTGGGAGTCATTGTCCCCCTTCAGGCCTCCGAGGAAGCCGCCGACGCCCTGCTGAAGGCTGAGGGACAGGGTGTTCGCCCCCCGCCACGTGTCGATGGAGTTGAGGGAGCCGCCCACCGTGAACACCCGCAGCCGGTCCTTCTGAACCACCTGGAGCTGGTCGGAGGTGAACTCGTTCTTGAAGTCCTTGTAGTCGAAGCTGGCCAGTCCATAAATGCTCAGCGCCCTGCTCCGGACGAGGGGGTGGAGGGCGTAGAGGCTCCCCATATCCCCGGCGCCGTGGACGTCCACCAGACCAATGGCTGAGCCAACATTAGTACCAACTGCAACATGCGTATAGGCGCCGCCGACCTTCGTGCCCAGGGTGTTGATGGGCACGGTATAGGCGAGGCGCGCCAGCCAGAGGGCGCCCCCCTCGCGCGACGTCAGCCCGCGGAAGGCCAAGCCGTCGCCGATGCCCAGCGGGTTGTTCAGATTGAGCGCGACGCCGAAGCGCTCATACGCCGTCGCCTTCGAGCCGTAGTTGTCGGCCTCCACGCTTCCCGTGACGAGGCGGTCCTTCTCGACGTCGAGGACCACGTCGGTCGTGCCGGGCTCGACCCCCGGCTGGAGCGCGCTTTTCACTTCGAGCCCGGGCAACTCGTTGAGCAGGAGCATTCCGCGTTCGAAGCTACCCAGCTCAAAGACCCGGCTCTCGGGAGCGGGTTGGACGTAGGACCGGATGTAATCGGGATCGTACCAGCGGACGCCGTTGACCTCGATGCGGCCCACGCGCCCCTCGAGCACCGCGATCTCGACCACGCCGTCCCGCATTTCCTGCGCGGGGACGTAGGCGCGCGCGAGGATGTATCCGCGCTCGCGATAGAAGGCGGTGATCCTCGCCGCCAGGCCCTCGATCTGCGCCAGCGTGAGGGCCCGGCCCTCACCCTCCGCGAGCAGGTTGTGCAGCTTCTCGGGTGGGAACACCGTGGCTCCGGTCACCCGGAATAGGGACACCGTGACCCTGTCGGAGCCACTCGGAGGGATTGGCGCCTGCTGGCTATATGCTTCCCCACGCGCGGCCAGCACGGCGAGGACGGTCAAGGCGCACTGAACGGCTGTCTTCCAGCCCGAAGCTATCATGGCCGCGGCGCCCCCAACGAGAGCCCGGAAAGGAGCGAAGCCAGAGACCTCCCGGGATGGAGGTTCGGGAAGCGCTTACGATTAGGAATTCGTCACCGACCGACACTAACACAACTTGTAGTGGGCAAGTGTTCCAGAATATACCAGGAGTACACAGCCGACCCCGGTTGACTTCTTCGCGATGGCGATACGTCGTGGGCGCACATGGCTAGCGAACTTCGTGATGCCGCCCACCGTAGCGCTTCGGGAAACCCCCGGCGGCTGCTCGACTGTCGCCCTCTCCCCGGAGTCGAGAAGGTTCTATTTGGGCCTGATTCCAATGCGGATGACCTCGCCTCGCCTGGCGAGGCGGGCGAGGGGGAGCGTCAGTTCCAGGAAAAGCTTGAGCACACCGTAGATCGGGCGCGACTCGATGGAGCGGGCGAGGGCCGGCCAGCCGCGGTCACGGAGGCAGAAGCCGAGGCTCCAGAGGTAGTAGCGCGGCTTGGCGCCGTGCCAGCACCATGCGACGCGGCCCCCTGCCTGTTCGACCGCGCGGGTCAGCGTCTGTGGCGAGAAGTGGGAAAGGTGCCGCGGCAACTCGAGACCTGACCACGCCTTGCCGAAGATCCCTGCCCCGAGCCCTCCGACGTTGGGCACTTCCACGATGAGCACGCCGCCCGGCGCGACCCACCCGAGCATGCGACGGATCATCGCGACGGGATCGGGCACATGCTCGAGGACGTGGAAGGCCGTGACCACGTCGAAGCAGGCCGGCGCGAAAGGTGCCGTCCGGACATCGCCCACGTGGATCTCGTCCGTGAAGCGCTTGGCCTTGGCCGCCGCAGCCTCGTCCACTTCGATGCCCGTCACCTGCCAGCCGAGAGCCCTGGCCACGCCGAGCGCACCGCCCGAGCCGCAGCCGACGTCGAGATACCGCCCCTGGCCCGTCCACGGGAGACAATCCCAGCGGATCTTGCGCAGGAGCCGACGAGCGCGAACCCGCGTCCACAACCCGGCGGATGGATCGCGGAGCTGTGAGTAGCCGAGCGCGCGCGAGAGAGCCCAGCGGGCGGCCTTGATCCGCCTCGGCGAGCCTTTGAGCGGGATGCGGGGCGAGGGATCCTGGTGGCGTGGGTAATGGTCGGGGTAGCAGTCGGCTAGATGCGCGTCATCCACGCGCGGTTTCTGGTAGAGGAAGCCGCAGCGTCGGCAGCGCGCCACCGTATAGAGACCGGGCACGGCGAAGGCGCGGTCAGGGGTGGTCCAGAGGGCATCGGCGGCGGCCTCGCCGCAGAGGAAGCACGAGGCATCCACCGTGGGAAGGGGGCGGGCCGCTCCCTCTCGGGAGGGAGAGGGAAAGCCTCCGGCTACTTCTTCGAGATCAGCCAATGCCCCACGGCCACGTGCGGCAGCCCGGACCGCTCGAAGGTATCGACCGCGTCCGCCGCGCTGCACACCACCGGCTCGCCGTGAAGATTGAAGGAGGTATTGAGCACGGCGCCGATGCCGGTACGTCTCTCGAACTCGCTGATGACCGCGTGGTACTCGGGATTCCACGACCGCTCGAGGATCTGCGGCCGCGCCGTGCCGTCGTGAGGGTGGATGGCGGCCACGAGCGACTCGCGCGCCTCGGCGCGGGTCGGCATGGCCAGCATCATGTACGGGGAAGGCAGCCGCTTCGGGTTGACGAGGTAATCGGGCGCCCGCTCGGCCAGGATGGTCGGCGCGAAGGGCATCCAGAAATCGCGGTTCTTGATCATCCGGTTGATGAGCGGGACCACCCGGCGATCCGACGGATTCGCGAGGATGGAGCGATTGCCGAGAGCTCGAGCGCCGAACTCCATGCGGCCCGCGCATCGCGCGACGACTCCGTCCGAGACCAGGAGCTCCGCGATCTTCTCCTCGATGCGGTCGTGGAAGGCGACCGTGTATCGGCCCTCGAGCCCCCGCTCGCGGATCACGGCCAGGGCGTCCTCGTCGGAGACCCCGCTGCCGAGATAGGCCGTGCCGAAGGGCTCGACCGAGCCCGCTTCGCCGCGCCTCCCGCACTCCTGGAGGTAGGCCAGGTACGCCGCGCCCACCGCGTTCGACTCGTCGCCGCAGGACGGAAAGGCGAAGAGCTCTTGGACCCAGTCCTGCTGGCCGAGCAGCATGTTGGCCTTGACGTTCATGAAGCAGCCGCCGCCCAGCGCCAGGCGCGCGCCGCCGTAGCGCTCGTGCATGAGCCGCGCCCAGCGCAGCACGACGTCCTCGAGGAGGCGCTGGGCGCCGCCAGCAATCGCGTCGAAGCGAAGCCCCAGGGTCGCCTTGAGCAGCAGCGCGTGACGCTCGCCAGGCCGGCGCCAGCGAAAGAGCGCCGGCCGGCCGGCGTCGAGATCGAAGATTTCGCGGAGCGCAGCCTCGGCGCGCCGCGCGTAGACCTCGCCGGCGTAGGGCGCCATGCCCATGACCTTGTACTCGTGCTCGCCGAACTTCATCCCGAGGGCCAGCGTCACGAAGGAGTAAAAGGCCCCGAGCGATCCTGGCGCCGAGGGCGCCGCCTCGTGGCGCGCGAGCTCCACCCCCTTGCCTGTCGAGGCCGTGGCGCAGAGGCCGTCGCCCGAATTGTCGTTGGTCAGCACCAACGTCTCCCTGCCCTCGAAGCCCGAGCCGTAATAGGCGGCCGCAGCATGGCAGGTGTGGTGGTCCAGGCAGACGATGCGCTCCTTCGGAATGCCGAGATGGCCCGTGACGAAGCCCAGCCGCTCGTCCTGGGAGAGGCCGAATTTTCCCCGCGAGGCGTCGATGAGGCCGAACCTGGCGCCCAGCTTCCGCGCGCGCCGGTTGAGCGCCCGCCAGGGCGAGGGCCACGAGACGCCGTAGTACTCCTTGATATAGGCCTCATCGTGGAGCACGCGGTTCAGCCATTCTCGCGAGGCCGCGCGGGCCCCGGCCAGCGCGACCACGTCGATCTCGCCCGGCGCGATGCCGCACTCTTTGAGGAGGGCGTCGATGGCCAGGCGCGGGTAGCCGGCGTCGTTCTTGAGACGCGTGAAGCGCTCTTCGGAGGCGCAGCCCACGATGCGGCCGTCCCGGAGGACGGCCGCCGTGGCGCAGTGAGTCTCATTGATGCCGAGGACGATCATCTCCCCGGCATTATACCGTTCTTGTCCGTTTCCCCCTCACCCTGCCCTTATATGATGGACCGGGGTTCATGGAGCTCGTTGGTTGAGGACCGACCCTGCCCGATCCCTCGGAGGATCAGGGAGAGACTGTCCCATCCAACGAGAGAACGGCCTGAAGGTTCAATAGGAAG
>WNGF01001961.1_pt1 | contig 43934 bp, 40 predicted proteins | sample 5400641 | NCBI WGS metagenome assembly WNGF01 (sample SAMN13153371, study PRJNA577476) | soil metagenome | isolation source: 80 cm soil or saprolite under grassland replicate 2 | place: USA:California | collected 2016-06-15 | reverse complement strand
CCGATATCCGCCCTGAAAGACATACCTGGGTTGCGATCGTCTGGGTGCTCAGCGGATATCGTATTAGTCAACGGGTGCCGGCGGAAAACAATTGGCTCTGATGTTACGAAAGCCCTTATATACACCCTATGCTGCAAGCTATTACTAAACAAGTATCGTCTGTTTTAATAGGCCTCGCGCCGCCCCGAAGTCGTTTCTCTTCGTGCCCGGTTAATTCTTTGACCGTCTCCTTGTTGAGTTGCAGCTTCCCAACCTTGGCGCGGCCCTTGTTCGCTTGCTTTTTTTCCGTGCTCTTTTTCTTCTTCACCATGACTGGTCTCCCTTCAGATGTGTGCTTAGCACTTAGTTTTCAAGAGTTACTATTTGCCAGGGTCTTTGATGAAACGCTCAGCCCCTGTTTCATCAACGGTGTTTACTTTTCTAACGCATACTCCGCCAACTTACGGTGGCGCAGAGCGACAAGAGACGGGCTCCGAGGCGAAATGACCTTGGGATTCGAGCGTGCAAACTCTGTCCGAAACACGGCTCGGTAGTTACGAGCCTTTAGGGCAGCTTTGACCACAACTGCCACAAAGCGTCGCACAGCGCGTGTAAACGTCTCCGCTGCATATTGCGGATGGGTTGTTGTTGATCCTTCCACCTTTGATCTGTTTCTGTTCGCCACCGGTCAAATTCCTGATCGTCTCCTTGTTCAACTTCAGCTTGCCCACCTTAACTCGGGCCTTTTTCTGACTAACTTTTGTCCTCTTCTTTGTTACCATCGGTTTGTCTCCTTTCCCAGTTTTACGGTTTTCGCGAGTTGTTTTCGTAGATCGCCTCGGTGGACAAAAACTCGGTCACCTAATTGACACGAAGCCTTCGATCAATCTCGATTTAGTTTTCACCGCCTCGAAACGAAACAAGCAGCATCCGATCCCACGCTGGCTCGATCTCTGTGGTAGCAGCAAGCAACACCAGCGCAATGCCGGCCGCGCCCTCGAGTATTCCTACCCGATCCTCCCAGTGCTCTTCCTGGCCATCGTTTCCGGCTCGGTAAGCTGAAAAGCCGGCAATGCCCTGACCCGGACGCCGCATTTCAAGAGTGCGTTCGATCCAATAACGTGCGGCCTTGCTAAAACTCTCTTCGCCTGTCGTTTGAAATAAGCGATTGAAGATGTGTCCGAGACCGGCAGAGCCATGACACAATCCTGCATCCTTTACGCCCGCGCTCTCGGGCTTTCGCTCTGCAGCGCGTCGCGCGAGAGCGAGTGCTTCGCGTTCCCACTCTCCTTCATTCACACAACGCGCAGCCACCAGCAGTGCCGCTGCAATTCCGGCATCACCGTAGCACCACGCCAGCCGGCAATCCTCGCGCTCCATGCCGGGCCCAGTCCATGATGAAAAGCTTGACTGTGTGGCGCCAATCGACCTCTGCCGTAAGAGCCATGCGACCGCGTCGTCGAGCAACGGCCTTGCTTTCTGAAGTGCAACCCCGGCAGCACATATTTGACCCAGCAACGCGATCACTCCGGGAACTCCATGCGCCAGTCCGAGATTGTAATAACCGTCCGGGCAAAGTGCTCGCTGCCATTCTGGAAGAAGGTCCGGGCGAGTCAACCATGTCACGCCCTTCACATTCCGCTCGGCTATCTCGTTAAGACGGTCAACCACACGCTCGAGACATTCGACAGCCGACGCGTGCGGCAGACGCTCAATGGCATAGACGCCGATTCCAACAAGACCGACGATTAGGTCGTAGTCATCTTGCCAGGGTGAATGATCCAGGTAAGTCTTTAATGCCTCGTCAATAGCTTCATTGGGGTCATCCTCCGGATCGAGAAGTTGCTCTTGAAGATGCGCAGCAGTCCAGGCGATCCCAGTGAAGCCGCCGTAGAGCGATGGGCCCATCTGCTGTGCCGAGACGGAGTTCACTGCGTGCGCCAGGAATTGCGCTGCGTTCTCATCGTCGTCCAACCCCGCGCGCGAGAGGTAGGCGCAGAGTACTGCCAGCCCTGCGCTGCCACCTGAGAGTGACGCATCTGAAATTTCCGCCGACAATGGGTTAGGCAGGGCGGCCACGATTTCACCGACCGTCGCAAGGGCGCGCTCCTTTATTTCCCCGGTTAGAATCGGTCGCCAAGACGGCCTCTCAAGCCCTATTGCGGGATTCGAAGGTTTCTTCATTGGATCATGTCGTTTAACCGTTCCCTATTTGTTAAGGCGGGTCCTTTGATAAATGCACGCTCGCGTAGCAGCTCGAGTCGGGAATTACTCTTGCGGTCCAGAGTCAAATTTCGCATGCTCGGAAATGGTAAGTTGTCGAACGTAACGCGATATTACTATTCGCTCGCAAGTTTCTTGGCCGGTTATGATTGACAGAGAACACGGAAAGAGATTGTGCTCCTCTAAATTTTTATTTGCGGTCTCTTTGATCAAGTAGCCTGCTAAATCTAACTTCGAGGGCCACTCTACTAATCCGACGATACACTTTCAAGGTTTCTCGAGCAGAGACACCGCATCCATTCATATGACCGTAGGATGTCTAGAAAAAGTGGGTATATTCTCGTCGCGCAACTGAGAGGGCATGATGAATTTATTAGCCCGCTGGTTGCCAAGCGACTCTTATCAGCGCAAGCACAGGAGAGGACAACTTAGATGGTTACGAATCGATACATTCTGGCGCGAAGAAAAAGGGGAGAGTGAAAGTCGGCAAGCTGAAGCTCAAGAAAACAGTCACCTCTCGTCAGGAGAAACAAATTAAGGTGGGATTGTTCCCCCATTTTTTACCTTCGGATGCCGCGAACGCTGTCTTGTCTGATCCTTTCGCGTGTTTCTTGCATCGTTAGGATCAGATCGGGATAGGTTCACCTCACGGTCTAGTGACAAGTTGACTGCGCACTGACGAAGTCATAGCTCTCCATCACGCTCTTCTTTGTGTTGATGTCTTCTAACGTGATAGTCGCTATTGACGCTTATACGAGCCGGAAATCACAACCCCTTCGATAACGTTGATGAAAAGAATCTCGCTGCCGTCAGCGGCAACGACGATATTGGCGGTTGGCGCGCTGGCTCCTTGAGCGGTAACGGTGCCGCGACAATCGGACTCGATCTGGTATGTGTTTGTGAAGGTTCGATTGAACACGACCCCGGCTACCTGGACGGTATCAACATTAGACGAGGTTCCATCACCATTGAACGTTGCCAGCCCTACCGCCGCGAAGGGTGTGAACGGACCATTCGGCCTGGGAGGAACAATTTGTCCCGCCGCGCCAAAAGAGCCATACCCGGTCCAAATATATCGGTAGACGCCCGACGCCGTAGCGTTGCTGCATTGCGCGGCCGCCGATACGCAGGAGAGGCCGAGTAGAGTGACTATTGCCATCAGTTTGAAGTTTCGATTTTTCATGATTGTCCTTTCTGCCTTTTTGAGATTTTGAGTGTTGAGACCTGGTGCATCAACACCAAGCAAATATCCGTCATTAACAGCTACGGCACGTCCACGAGGTAGCCGGAAAGGGTGATCCGCCCTTCGAACGTGTTCGGACCGCAGACGGGACCGGCGCTGGCGAAGCGGGCAAAACCCGTGCGCGAACCGGCGTAGAGCCGCGTCTGCTGGCTGATGATGTATGTGCTGACGGTGACGCTGCCCACGCCCGGGACGGAGCCTGTCAAGGTCGGGGTGAAATAGTGCTCCAGGATGGACGACGACAAGTCGGGGCGAGTACCAAAGCCGAAGACGAGTAATCTACAGGGCGGGTCGGTCCCGAGCGGGGTTTCGGTCAGGATCCGGCCTGAGACATACTCGATCACGAATAGCTTCCCGTCCGGGACGGTGGGGAAGTCGGCGATCCTGGGGTTGAAGCTCGTCTGGTAGGGCTGCCTCGCAGGGTTCTCCGTGTCGCGCACTGGAACGGGGGCGTCCACTGGGTTGCCGACCTGGACGGTCGGGATGTTGCCGACATTGACCGTCGGTGTGTTGTTGATGGCGACGCTCGTGCCCGGTGCCAGCGTAACATCGCCGGTGATGGTCGTCGTGCCGGTCACAGGGACAGGCTCGGCGGGCGTGTTTACAACTTTGACCGGCTTCGGTGGGCCCACCGTGTCGCCACCCTGCCCTTGCGTTCGGTGCGGCGTGACGAGCGCGATTGCGCCGATGAGTAACGATAAACCGCCGAAGGCGATGAGTGAGTTTTTGAACTTGTACATGATGTCCTCCTTTTCAATAGCTGATGGATGGGCGCACTTTTTCCTACTCGCACGACAGAGGTGCGCCGCAGCGAAGCAGTAGGGGTTCATGGTGTGCGCCTCGAGGTGCTAGACAGTCATTCCGCGAGCCGCGCGGCAGAGGGCTCCGATAGACTCCCGGGCCGTCGCTACCTACGTGTCAGTTCAAGAGTTCGCAGACATCGATCAGTCGCCCGTTCCCCGACAAGGGTTGAGTAATGTTGCCATCCGCGTCCAAGGCAGTGCTGAACCTCCCAACAGTGATAACGAAGCCGCTGAGCGCGTCGAATCCGATGACAAGGTTCCGACCTGTAAACACCAGTTCCACCTCGCCGTTCTCCAGCACTGTCTGGCGAATGGCACCGGTGATGCCCAGGGTCTCCTGACGAGACGGGTCATCGAGATTGGTGAAGCTGGCGGTGAGTTTGGGCGAAGTGAAGAAGATGCTTCCTCCGGGAAGCTCGATCGTTTTCGCCTTGCCATTGAGTTCTACGAGCACCGGGAAGGCGCAGATTCCCTCTATCGGGAAAGTTTCATCGACATCAGCGGGTGGTCCGTGTTGGGCAAAAGCGCTCGTTGACGCTGGCCCACAAGCGAGGGCTAGCAGAATGACGAGTGCCGCCAGTTTCAAATTGCGATGCCGCTTCATTGACTTGCTCCTTATCTTCTATGATTGACTGCATCTGCCAACGCCATGTGCGTAGCCTTAATTCGATTTTGCCTGTGGCTACTGAAGCGACAAGGCGCGGCCAACGGCATCCCTGAATCGCTCAATCGCGGCAACGTATTCGCCGTTGACGAGCAGGGTATGACCCTCCGTTATCGACTGACGAATTCTCTGGAGTTGCATGGTTTCGCCGGGACTGGGCGACTCGAATGCCGCGATGGCGTCCAGATATGCTCCTTGCGCGATTGCCTCTCCCGTTAGTCCGAGGAGATATTTCAATCCGCTCAAGTCACCACCGCCGGCGGCCTCCGCTCGTTCGAGAGCTTTAATCGCCTCTTCGATCTTGACGAGAGCTGCCAGAAGGTTGCTGCTTGCTAACTTGTCGAGCGCGCCGTTGTTAGCCGACCCATTGTTACTGCCGGCGAGATCGTCCCGGGCGTCGCCCAGCGCGGATATGACCTGTGGATTCGTGGCGCCGGCCAGGAGCAGATCAATCTCATCAACGATTGATTCGAGAACCTCAATCGGTGAAACAACGGTGATCGGGACGGTCGTAGCAGTCACTCCCCCGTCGTCGTCAGTGACTTCTAGCCGGAGCGTGTATGTGCCGGGTGTGCGGTAGATGTGACTTTGCCGGAGCTGACCTGCAGCCCCGCCAAAAGCGTCGCTGAAGACGTCAAACCTGCTGCTCGAGACTATCGTCCCGTCGCCCAGGCTCAACCTGGCGGTTTGGTGATCGGGTTTTCCCGGATCGGTGAACGAGCCGGCGGCAGCGTATTCAAGATTGACGAACGCGAAAGGGACATCGATGCCGATCTTGAGACCGAAAGAATCAACAAGACTGAAACTGGCGATGTTTGGAGCGACATTTCGGATCTGGATATCAACAGTAGCCGGCGCGCTCTGTCCGAGCGAGGTCGAGTCAGTCGGGTGCAGCGCGCGGACAGGCACAGAACGCAAACCTGGACCATCCAACTCTGCGGCGGAGAAGGTCGGGTTCTCCCCGGAGGTCTCAAACACGCCGTTCAGGTCAAAATCCCAGGCAACTCCGATTGACGCGTTGTAGTACGCATCGCACTCCGGCGGGTCTAGAACCGAGAACTGCATTGACGATATTTTGTTGTCCATCGATCCGTCGTTGTCATCATTCGGCACAGTGTCAAGATCATGCTCCTCTTCAACTCTCCCCGTCCCGAACAGCGTTCGCGTGTGGCCGCCGGGAAACCTCGAGTCGCCAAACGAATGCTCGTTTACGCGCAGCGTGCAGCCAACGGGAGCAAACCAGCGCCAGGAGCTCGCTTCGTCAGTGGCGCCATTGCCGTCTCCTGGGGACCCCGCGTCGAGGTGTTCGAAGTCGTCGAAGTTATCCTTGTTCCGGTCTTCGTAATCCACTGTGACGTAGCGGTGGGAATAATCAGGATCTTCGAACAACTGAATCCACGCCTTGGTGATGGCTGGTCGACCTACAGCTGACAACACGATCGATCCGCCCTCATCAACAACGTAAGGATTTCCAGCAGCAACGCTGGGCGCAAGTGTCGGACTGTCCGGCCGCACCATTTGCACGTGTCGCCATTCGCCCATCTTCACCGATTTGCGACCGTTGCTGCCTTCCGGTCCATCGTTGTCATGCTCGGTAGCATAGAAGAGCAACTCACCACTCGGGGTGACATGAAAGGCTGACCCAGCGGCGAAGTCCGCGACACTCTCACCCGCGAACTCACCTTCTCCCGCAGGATGGGAATTCATATGCCGGGTCGAGACCCAGGTTATCCGAAATGCGCTGCCGTCGAAATCCACGCGATACAAATCCATGAAGTCCTCACCGAAGAACTGATCTCCACCACGAGCGCCGGCCAGATACAGCGCACCGCTTAGATTTCCTTCTCTCAGAAAATTAATCGTCTGGTGATCGCTGTGCCAGTCGCCACCGATCACCTCCTCTTTATGCCAGGTGTAGAGCAAGTTCCAGGAAAGCTCGCAGCTGCCTAAATCGGTTTGAGTCGATTCGTAGAAATGGATGATTGAGTTGTTCCCGCCGGTAATGGCCATCAGATAGTGGCCCGTCGCGCAGGGAACGCCAAAGCGGTTCGCACCGCATGGTGTCAGAGCCACAACACCTGCCCGGACGCCCTCCTCTGTGGGCGCAAATGTACTCTTTATCTGCGGATTTTCAGGGTCAGTCACATCCAGGAATTGGACCAGTATCGGCGGCGCAGCCGGATCCTCTTGCACCCACACCGCCGGCGGGCCGGGGTCAACTAAAATGCGTGCCGGAAACTCCACTCCAAGCGCAACGATATTGCCGACCTGCTGCATGCCTCCTGGATGGTCGTAGTGGGGCCAATCTCCCGTGCCATCATAGGAAATGGAACGTACGACCCGATCATCGGCTTCGGGAGGCGTGAGTGAGGTCGTGAGATCTCGTCGAAGGCGATTGCTTCGCAGTCGTTCGCCGTTCTTATCTCGTGAGCCCATGCGCACAACATAGAGGTTGGCGATTGGGTTACCCTCAAACCCGAGTTCTTCTTGAAGACACGTATCGCGTGGGGGCCCACTGCGGCTGACGATGAAGTACGGCGTGCCGTCCGCCGCTTCAGTACGAATCAGTGCCTGATGATGGCGACATTGCGACGGGTCGGGGCCGTTCCCGATGTGGAATCCCAGCGCGTCGGGGCGTCTAGTGAGCGCGTCGAATTGCCCAACCACATTGGGGAGGAAGCGCACCTGTTGCTGGCCCTCTTGTGCGCTGACGTCCGGAACCGCGAACGCCGCTATTGCGAGGGTCCCGATGATCGAAACCAGATGTTTACGCTGGATGGCGCGCCTCATGATCTTTCTCCTTTCAAGATCAAGTTTCGTACGTTCGGTATGGGGCGCTCTTTCCAGCGCTCCCGCGGGGGAATTTGTGCCTCAGCGAAGCGGCAGAATCATGGTGTACGCTCGACGTGCTAAACAGCGATCCGCCAAGTCGCATTCCCTATCTATTGGCGTTTGTGGTAGCCAGTGACGACACTACTTTCAAACTAAGACTCTCTTTCATGATTTTCTCCTTCAGGGACTTTGGCGCTTCTTCTGCTTGACGTGGTCCGTCATACATTTTGTCAAGTGGCCGCCCCGGCGGACGCTCGGACAATGTCTGCGACCTGCGGACACTTCTTTGTGATCTTCCGTTTTGTGTTCTTCGGGATGACGGCTGACCTCATTTCGGGGAGCACCGTCAGAAGGCCTATCAACCTTCTGACGGTGCTCAAAAGCTATTGTTGCTTTCGGACAGCGGGCGCCGCCAAGGCTCCCCCAACGAGAATGCCAATAATGGAAATGACGACACCGCCTTTGATCCTTTTCCGCTCTCCGGGGGTCAGTTCCCTGACTGTCTCGCGGTCCCTTTGTAGTTTGCCGACCTTGATCCGCTGGCCCTGCATTTCCTCACGCTGCTCCGTACTCTCGTTCTTCTCGTTCTTCGCTATCATTGTTTTGTCTCCTTTTTGAATTCTCGTTCTTCGCTATCATTGTTTTGTCTCCTTTTTGAATTCTCACCACGCCGAAAGTAATCTCACGGCGGGTACACTTAATAAGTCTGCGAAAAGCGCTAACGCCGTCGGTCGTTTTGCCGCCCAGTTAATCTATCTCCTGGCTTCGTGCATCATTCCCCGCCTTCATCGGGAGTCGCTTTATGCACCTACGCCACCCTTGATCTGTTTTTGTTCGCTGCCGGTCAAATCCTTGGCGGTCTCCTTATCTTTTCTTCCGCGGACAAATCCATGACCGTTTCCTGTTGAGCTTCAGTTTCCCGAACGTGACTCTGCCTTTCTTCGCATCTTTCTGGCCCGTGCTCTTCTTCTTCGTTACCAACGCTCCTGCTCCTCATCTGTTAGGGATAGTTCCAAGATTGTTGGCTTCTTCTTGCTCATCTTGATGAGCAGTTTGGCTGGAAACCTTTCATTGACACTTCCAGATTCAACTACGGGCAAGGTGAACCGGTTGGGTCACAACTGATCGCTCGTAGCTGCCGTGATTTCTCATTGCTTTTTCTCGGTCGGCCAAGTCTTTGGTCGCCTCGACGCTTTAGCCCTCTACTCATTAAAGCGGAAAGGAATCGCGAAAACGCCAACGGCGGCGATGGGTTTTTCTTGCGGCCCGTCCGAACGGCCTAGAGGACGCCCAAGACTTGTGCTAATTTCTGGGCGCAGCGCCCAAAGGGGGTTTGGTATGCAGACACACTCCCCAAAAGAGATAACGCGGCTGCTTGTCGCCTGGGGGGAGGGCGACGAGTCGGCCCTCGAAGATCTGACACCGCTGGTCTACGAAGAACTGCACCGCCTCGCGCACCGCTATATGGGCCGCGAGCTTGCGGGCCACACGCTGCAAACCACCGCTCTAGTCAATGAGGCTTACGTCCGGCTAATCGACTGGAGGAACGTGCGCTGGCAGAGTCGCGCGCACTTCTTCGCCGTCTCGGCGCAGTTGATGCGTCGCATCCTGGTTGACTTCGCGCGCTCGCGAGGCTCCGGTAAGCGCGGTGGTGGAGTGCGAGTTGTCGCGCTCGACGAAGCGGCGGTCGTTTCAGCCGACAAAGGCGCCGAAATGATCGCGCTCGATGAAGCGCTGGGGTCGCTCTCCCTCCTCGACGCTCGGCAGAGTAAGGTTGTGGAACTGCGATTCTTTGGGGGCTTGAGCGTCGAAGAGACCGCCGAAGTTTTGCAGGTTTCTCCCGGGACAGTAAGGCGTGACTGGAGTCTCGCGCACGCCTGGCTCCGCCGCGAGCTGATTAAGACAGGGACGAGTAACTAGCGACAAGAAAATGTCATGATCCGGCGCGACGGCTACGTTAAAGTTCTCGACTTCGGACTCGCCAAGCTCATGGAGAACCTCTCGGGGTTCCAGCCCTCCGACCCGGAGGCCCCAACCAGATTAGAAATCAGGACGAACCCCGGCGTGGTGATGGGCACTATCCAGTACATGTCGCCCGAACAGGCGCGCGGACTGCCGGTGGATGCGCGCACAGACGTGTGGAGCCTCGGCGTCGTGCTCTTTGAGATGGTTGCGAGTCGCCCGCCGTTTGAGGGTAAAACGCACAGCGACACACTTGTTTCAATCTTAGAGCGAGAGCCGGCGCCGCTCGCGCTTCACGCTCCAGAAGTCCCGGCGGAGCTTGAACGGATCGTGACCAAAGCGCTAATCAAGGACAAAGAAGAGCGCTATCAGACGGTGAAGGACATGGCCATTGATCTGCGCCGGCTTAGACGGCGGCTGGATGTCCAAGCCGAAATTGAACGCTCCGGACAACCCGCGCGATCACCTTCAAGCAGCGGCGAGACTGCCGACATAAGTGGCGCACATGAAAGCGATCCAGTCCAGACTGAGATTCAGACGGCGGCACGGGCGAGTTACGCCGACTCGCCGCGCAGAACATCAAGCATCGAATACGTCGTCGGCGAAGTTAAGAGACACAAGAAAGGCGCCGCACTATTGGGCGCCGCGCTCGTGCTTTTGCTGGGCGGCGTGGGCTATGGCCTGTACAGACTAGTAAATCGACTCGACGCCGCACTCCAGCCTTTTCAAACGGTAAAGATGGCAAGGCTGACCGCCACGGGCAAAGTCAAGGACGCGGCCATATCGCCGGATGGCAAATACGTCGTTTACATGGAAGAAAACGCGAAGCAGCAAAGCCTCTGGGTCAGACAGGTGGCAACGGGCAGCACAATGCAGATCGTTCCGCCAGCTGATGTCGGCTATTTGGGACTGACCTTTTCGAACGACAGCAACTACATTTATTACGTCAAGGCAGTCAAGGGCGATTCGTTGTGGCTGCTTTATCAAGTGCCCACACTCGGCGGCACATCGAAAAAGGTGATCGGTCGCGTAGACAGCGCCGTTACATTTTCACCTGACGGAGGGCGCCTCGCTTTTGGGCGCGTCGATCCGGCACAGGGAGAAAGCTCGCTGGTTGTTGTCAACATTGATGGGACTGGAGAACAGACACTCGCCAAGCGCAAGATACCTGACTTCTTCCATTTCGAAGGAGTATCCAGGATCTCATGGTCGCCTGATGGAAAGGTCATCGCCTGTCCGGCAGGTAGCACCGACTCAAATGGACTCTATTACAATGTTGTCGGCGTGCGGGTTGCTGACGGCGCAGCACAAATGCTGACCTCGCAAAGATGGGCTTGGCTCTCGCAGGTTGCCTGGTTGTCTGATGGCAGCGGCTTAGCCATTGTGGCGATGGAGGAAGAGGTCTCACCTTCGCAATTATGGCGTCTATCCTACCCGGGCGGTGAGGTCCGCAGGATCACGAACGATTTAAACCGGTACGATGACGTGAGCTTGACTGGAGATTCCAAAATGCTCGTCACCGTGCAGTCGAAAAGAGCCTCCAACATCTGGATTGCCCCCAAAGGAGATGCCGCTCGCGCCCGGCAGATCACTGCCGGCACCTCCGATAGCTCTTTGGGCCTGTCTTGGATGCCCGATGGAAAAATTGTCTATGAATCGGATGCGAGCGGCAAGCCACAGATATGGGTGGTGAACGCGGACGGGAGCGAGCAAAGACAACTGACGGCTGATGGGTACAACTACCGGCCGGCGATTTTTTCTGGCGGACGCTACATCGTTTTTCACTCCTTCCGCGGCGGAGTAACTAATATTTGGCGAATGGATCTTGATGCTGGCAATCTGAAACAATTGACCCACGGCAAGAGAAATTTCTTCCCTGACGTTTCGCCAGACGGACAATGGGTGGTCTACTCGTCGTTTGATTCCGGTGAGCTGACCTTGTGGAAAGTGTCCATCGATGGCGGCGCCCCGGCGAAATTGAGTGACACTACTGCAAACTTACCGAGCATCTCACCCGATGGAAAGTACATAGCCAGTTTCTATTGGGATGACAGAGCTAATCCAACTCAGGGAGTCATGACCTTTCCATTTGCGGGTGTACAGCCCATTAAGCGGTTCAACATAGTGCCTGATGCAACTAACGGATTCGCTCTTCATTGGTCACTGGACGGGCTCGGCCTGTTGCATCTGGATGAGAATCTCTCGAACATCTGGAGCCAACCCATTAACGGTGGGCCTGCTAGACAGTTGACCAACTTTCGGGGCGATCTGATCTTCAATTTCGCCTGGTCGCACGACGGCAAATGGCTTGCCCTCTCACGCGGCACAGTAGCTGACGACGTGGTCTTAATTGAAGACCTAAAATAGTTTTTGGGAAGGAATCTGTGGTAATGACGTTTAATTCAACACAGAGTTTTCCCGGCCGGTCGGAAAGAGAAGAGAAAGTAAAAGCATCACTGCTTCAGCAGGTGCAAGTACCTGATAGCGGGGGGTAGCGGGGCTCTATGCGGCCCAAAGCTCCGCCCTTTATTTGTTTCCTCTCGCTGCCGGACAAGTCCTTGACTGTTTCCCTCTCGAGCTTCAATTTTCCCACTTTGACTTTACCCTTTTTCGCGGGCACGCCCGTGCGCTTTTTCTTCGTTACCATCGTTGTCCTCCTTTTGCCGCGTTAGTAATGTAGCGTTTAGGGATGTAATGATTAATCCGGGTCACCACTTTCGTTCGCGCCGACGAGGTTGGTCGGACATACGATCCGACGACCGAACACGGGCCGTCACCAGAATCGATTCCGCCATTACGGAGCCGCGGGACGCTGATGCCGCTTAGCACCCGCTTGAGTTACTCTTTCTGAATGGGAAGCAAGAGAGTGTTTGCTGTGTAGTCTCCGGCGTCGAACCGTCATAGGGAACCAGCACTTCAAAGTCACTTAATTTACGCACGAGATCTGGATGCAGATTTACACCCTCCGACGCTGCCACATCTGTGATCGCCTGGTTAGTGGGACGACCGTCGAAATAGGGCAGCACATCTACCAGAACTTTTGGCAGATCGAGCGGATCCATTCCACTGTACGAGACAACGCGACGGGAATCCTGATCCATACGGACAATTTGGAATGTCCCTACTTTCAGACGCGCCGGTATTTCGTCTGACGTGAGCTTGAGGTAAGCGTCGCGCGCTAGCCGCGCGAAAAGTTGCACCTCAGATCCGCCCGCAGCGAGCACGTCCTGCCACCGAAGACCCGCTACAAGGCGCGAACACTCCTGATAGAACTCCGCCTCACGGCCGAGCCATGTTCCCCATAAGGCCCCGTACGTTTCAGAGTCCATAATTCCATCAAGCGCGCGTCCATCGACCGGCACTGGCGGCGAGAAGACCTGTCGCAACGTCTCGGACCCGAGACCGACCTGCAACACGCACCAATATGAAAGACTTCTTTCTACGCTAGAGAGCAAGCGTTTCAGGGCCGCCCAAAAATCCCTCCCCTTTGCACCCCTCACGAATTTGCAGAACCAGGTCGCGCAGACCACGCCGCGGTGCTCCCAGATACCGCAGCGCCCGCCGCCCTCGTCGACAAAATGGGGACAGATCAAAGTACGGCTCTGCCCAAATGCGCTAGCGCCTGCGCGCTCGTAGATAAACGCGAAGGCGCGGGGCTGACCAATGCCGAGTGGCGTGACGGCCACGCCAGCCTCAAGCCGCTTAGCCATTGAAGAGCGGCCCACGTTGGAGGTTGCTCTGCCATCCGCGAGAACCCTACCGACGAGATAGTTAGGTAGCTCAGGAAGGTAGGAGCAGCATTTCACGTGCGGATCGAAGAATGTGGTGGACGCTGCCTTTTCTTCATCACTGCCGGCGCACATCGCGCAATCATCGCACGTTGCGTCTGATTCGCTTGGGATCGGGGCAGCAAAAAGATCGTCCATCCATGCCGCATAGAGCGGCGGCAGAGGACTGTTTGGAATGACGGGAAGTTGCTTGTTAAAGTTCTTCCTGCGCTGGTTATTCATCTAAGCGTCACCAATAGCCGTCAGTGGCCAGTAGATTACATCACCGGGGCCTCCCTCCAGCGTGACAGCGTCATTGAGGAACTGTTCGTAATCTAGTGTGTTAGCAACGTTCTCCTTGCCGCGAAAATATTCATCCGGCCAGGCGCGAATTCTCTTCCGGCCTGCGACCACGAACATAAACATGCTGCAGGTGTCTTTATGAAGTCCAAAAGGAGTCTTCTCGTAATTGCCGAGAAACACGCTCGCTTCCGTTGCCTCCACCGGCATGCCAATAAATTGATAGATACCACTGAGAAATTCACGCACGCGTAGCCAGAACTGCTCGTCATGCATTTGGTAATCGTTGAGTACGAGTCCTAACTGACGACCCTCTATTTGACCGCTTTAGCCTTCATAATCAATCGGCACCCCATCAGATGTACCACAAATCTGACATATGAAGCACCGCATCAATGAGCGATTGTGATGGCATGCAAACTATAAAGCTTCTCTAGCAGTGCGCGAATGCCTTCCGGCTCAGCTTCATACTCGACATCGGCAAACCGAGTAGTCCCGGCATGCTCCTCAACCAAACTCTTGACGCGCAAAGGGGCTCCGTAATTAAGGCGCTCGATCAACCTTATGATTCGAGAATCGGCTGGAATCGTGAATGAATGGCCATTAGCCGAGACGATAATTTGATGGTTCTCAGCCGCGAGCCAAAGGATCTGGTACCTTGAGTCGCCGCAAACAGTCTCGTCGTCTGCTAAGGTTTTCCACGACCGCGGTAAAGGTATTTCTGTCCAGCCGTAACTGGCCATCCGATTTAGCTGCAGGGCCCTGAGAGTCTGCTCAAGGTCTCGATTTTGGCTTACCTCGTGCAACGCTTCAGTTGCGATCTTCACAACTGTGGAGATTGTTTCGGTACTCTGTTGAAAAGGGTCGGAATTAAGATGGTCATTGTTCGCCGGGTTTAATGCTTTTAACCCTTCTTCGACAGTCTTGCCTATACGACTCCAAACATCTGCCAAAGGCCCGGCTAGCGGACGCAACCCGACAGTCAGACAAACTGACAACCCACCCACACACTCTCCAACATGCCAGCAGGAGGAAGGCCAATAGAATACGTCACCAGGCTCTCCCTCTAGTGTAATTGCATCATCAAGAAAGTTTTCATAATGATGAGTGCCTTGTAACTCCTTCTCATTGCGGACGTATTCGTCCCTCCAAAGATGTATCCGTTTATCCCCCTCAATAATGAACTGGAAGTTAGCTCTATTATCTTTATGGACCGCGAATGGCGTACTCGCATAGTTACCGAGAAAGATCGCAGAGTGCGATTCCTGTGCCGGAATTTGTTCCAACAGACCATGAAGGAAGTTTCGCATACGCATCCAAAGTTGCGCGTCATGTCCGAGGAAGGAACCATTAAGGACGAAGGCAAATCGCTGCCCTTCCATTTTTTGAGTCATCCGCTCGGCGTAACCTACTATGGACGTATCATCCGATTCGGGAAGGTATTCTTCAATGTTTACTCCACAAGAAAACGCCTGTTCATTGAAAAATTGCAGCGGCAGGTGGACTTCGCCCGCCCGTTCTCGGTCGCAGGCTCTTACGAGACCACGGAACACTTCGTCAGACGTCGCGAACGGTGTCGCAAAGGGCTGCTTAAGAAGGAGGGGGGTTTTCCCCCAATGCTGTTGAACGAAGTTGGTCCAAAACGCGCATGAGAGCACGAATTCAGTTGTGTCTCCTTTTTCCTCCTCGTTCTGCTTCCTGATTTTGGTCGACATTAAGATTCTGCTGCAGGTTAAGGCTCCAACTTCCAGCAGGATTAAACAAGGTCGCTGCGGTTGCGCGTGAAGTATTGCCACGGCGGTCTAACCGCCGAGGCCAGCGAAGCCTTGTCTCCCCATTTTTTGCGCTGAAGTTGCGCCGGTCTTCTAAGTATCTGAGTAACGGCGACCCCGCAACATGACGCTGATACTGATCAATCTATATGCATTCCAGATTCCTGGTGCAGACTGTGACACAGGTATATGACAGACATTCTGGTACTGACCACTGTTCCCCACCTCTAACGCCTCCCTTCGCTTGTTTTTGTTCGCTGTGAGTCAAATTCTTGACTGTTTCCTTGTTGAGCTTCAGCTTATCAACCTTGACCCTCCCCTTTTTCTCTTCCTTCTTGCTCGTATTCTGTTTCTTAGACCTAGTGACCATCTCCATTCTCCTCTCTAGTGTCGGTGTGTTTAACTTGAATAATACTTTTTGGTGAAAACATCATCGGGGTCCGTGGATGCCAGCAACAGACGTGCGGAGCTATGTTGCTCAGAGTGCAGGGCCAGTCACCTAAATTGTCATCCGATTCATGCGCCCTGTTTATGCCTAACGCGTGCTAATGCTCGAACAACACGTTTTCCTGCTCAACGACGACTACCACGCCTGATCCGCAGAGGGCTGACAATCCCCCGTTTTAGTCGGGCCCAAATGCGCTAATGCCTGACTTTCGGGTGCCCAGCAAAACTGAAGCTATGACCGTTGGCCGAGCACAGATTCGCACGCCTTGCCTGGGAGATTTCTCCAGATGTGAAAGTGCGCAGCGTGAAACTCAGTTGCGGCGCGCCCGCACCTTTTCATCCTCAGTCGCGCCATTGAGCCCTTTTAGATTCCAGCCTGTGAAGGCGCGGCTTGCGCTCCTAACTGAGGGTTTGATTAACACCGCTAACTGGGCATCCTGGAGGGTGGTCCATCTGACAGGATCATGCTTTGCGCACTTTCTGCCGGCCACTGCTTAGGTGCTTATGGACTTCATCGTTAAATTTTCCGGTCCCATCCCACCCTTAACCTTACTCATCTTCTTTTTATTTAGTTTCTCTTCAGACTTGGGCAGGTCTCTTACTTGGGTGCGCTTTTTAGCGGTCTTCTTCGTGGTCTTTGGCATGATGATACTCCTTTGTGAAAGAATGGGCGTGTGTTGAAACTCTTACTTAGAATCAAATTCCTTGGGTCGCCGCGCAGGACGGCAACGGAGGTGCGCAAAGGCTGACTATTTCAGAAGATGCGCCGCGCATAATACTACTGCAGCCGACACTGTCAAGTGTGAGTGCCCCCACACGGCGATGGTCCATGCGCGGCTGCAATCCTCATGCTCGATTTACGCGAGCAACGGCACTCACAGATGAGTGTCAGGTTGGATGATACTTTCACCCGGCGCAGGTTGTGCCGGCTATGTCTACTTCAAGACGAGAGAATGCGCTTAGCGCACTGTGCTCTCGGAGAAAACGATGGTGTTGGATGTTCCGTCCTTGACAGACGCCTTCTTCTCGGCAGTGCCATCGCCCCAGTCAATAACCCCTCCTTTTACCCTCCTGGCCTCCTCTCCGGCCAGTTCTCTCTGCGCCTTCGGCAGACCCTTAACTTTCGAGCGCGTCCGCGTTGTTTTTTTCGTTGTCTTAGGCATGATGATGCTCCCTAAAGAGTAAGTGGTTTTAGCTGCCAGCTGTTAGCACTCCCTCGTTGAACCGGCTCTCAACTGACCCAACACCGGTTAAATCCGACGGTATATATTACACCGCACGTGGTCTTGTAAACGTCAGGTCATATTTAATTACAGGGAGACGCTTGGGCACTTTGTTCATACGAGATATACGCATCCGCCAAGGTCACGGATGTCACGAAGCAAGCTTCAGAATGCTTCTGATTTCAACTTGCCAGCAGCTTCCTGCAAGACTTTGCCAGCGAAATGACATGGTATTAGCTCAATCATCAGCTACCGGTATTGGGCTCGGAAGGTATTGACCAGTATCTTCAACCCATCTTTGCGCAGAGACAGTGCAAACCGCCCCGGAGCAGCAGAAGCTCATGAGCCGTGGTGACGTCACCGCTGATCGCTATCGGCCTCAGTCCACACGAGCGATACACTTTATCCACCGCTTTGTCGAGCGCGTGAATCCCATAGTGAAAGAGATAAACCACCGGGCGTGCGGAGTGGCTTGCAACAGGCAAGACGTTGCAGTAATTGAAGCTCATGTTGATGCGCGCCAGGTAGTTCAACTCGGGCGCGAGTCTAATGTCGGGGATGCCGACCAGGGCGTAGCCCGCTGCCTTTAACGTCTTGGCGTACGCTTCGAGCAAAGGGACTCGGCGCTCTATCGTGGCCTGTAGAATCTGGCGGAAGTAATACTGCATGTCTTTAGCGGGAAGGAAATGATGCTCGAACAGTTCCTGGCACCGCAAAATCGCACCACGATATTGTGCGCCCATCAGGGGGTCGGCGATTGCAACGACGGGCGAATGGGTGCGGGCAGCAAGCTGGCCCAGCACGCACAGATCAAGGTCAATATGGAAATCCGCCTGACCGCGCTGCGAGGAATCAGCTTTATCGTTTTCTTCATCTGCCCGAGCCGACTCTAAGGCACTCTTCATGTCTCCCAGCACCAGGATTTTCGCCCCAAACTCCAGTTTGAATGCTTCCTTAACCTGCCGTTCACTCAATCCAAAACGTGTCACGTTTTGGGCGATGGTTTGTGCCCCAATCAGGCACGTATGCCCATCGAAGAGTACGTTGCCTCCTTCCCAATAGAGCTTCGAAGATAATATGGGAAGGCCAAGTAGGCTCGATAGTTTTTGGGCGGACAGGGTGTCGCCGTTGCGACGGCCATCGGTGGCACGGGGCAACATCAGGGCGGGTGTGCCATCAGCCAGAACGCCGGTCTTGCCGTTGTCCTGAGCGAAGAGCGTCTGGCATCGGTGTTCAACGAGACGGACGCGGGTCGGCTCCGAACCCCAACGGCGAATGAGATTCGCCATGCGGTCGCGGTCGACTCCGGGTTTGACAAGGACCGTCAAGGTAATCGCCGGATCGAGCCCAAGGAGCAGATCGCGTAGAAGCTTGAGTCCGATGGCAACGCTTTCACCGGACTCAGGTATTTGCAGGCGCAAATGTTTGACTGGATGTTTCGCGCTTTCCGGCAGCAACCGAAAGCCGGACACGGTTGGTTTGTACTTGAAGGAGTTCGGGTCGGTTGGACGAACAAAGCAGCTCAATATGCCGGGGGCAAATCCCAGCGCCTCTAAATCGCCATCGTCCAAGTTCGCGGTCTGTCCCACCACGTCTGCGTAGACTTGGGTGAGGTGCTCCTTTCGCAGGCGCCTTCGTACCTCGTTCCTGAGGCCGGAGCAACGTTCGGACTGGCGGCAGATTTGCCGTATGTCACCTGAATAGGAAGAGGGCATATGTGGCCAAAAGGACCCAGGTGCCCAGTGGCTTTCAAAGTGAGGTGAAGTCACCATCGTCGAGGTTACTCGTCGCGGACTCAGAGCAGATGTTGCTCGGCCCTCGGCTGGGCTGCGATGGGCCGGTATGGCGCGAGATAAATCAGGGACCGACTGTAACGAGACAAGCCGTTAGCATTAACGGCGTTTACGCACGGGATCGAACACCTGATCGAACACCAATGAGACTTAAGCCAATTTTTCCACCCTTGACACCTTTAGCGTGTTCGCTCGTCAGGTTTTTCACTGACTCCTTATTGAGATTCAAGACCTTAATCTTCTTTTTCTTTCCTACATTTTCTTTCTTCGACTTAGACACCATGGCTGATCTCCTTTTTTGCATGCGATTGAGACTTCGGTCTACGGCTGTCGACCTTTGGAACCGAGGCCGTAGGCGAAGCGAGGTGGCGGTTAAACTTAAGCTAATGTAACCCGTAATAGCTCGCCTGTGATCACCGGGATGAAGTCTAAAGCCACGGTGTGAATGGGAATTCAGTTCACTGTCACCCTCTCTTTAGTTCGACGTCGGTCCACTTGAGTTTGCTGGAGGTTTGCCCGCCTCTGACTTTCTGAACCTGCTTTGATGTCAGCTCTGCCTTGGGTTTCGGAAGGTCCTTAACTTTGGTGTGACGCTTGGACTTGCTGTCTGTCGTTTTCCTGGCCATCATCTTCAACTCCTTTCACTGTGCTTATGCTCTCGGTCTACCTGGATGGACCAGCATGTAAAAGTCGTTCGAGGAAGAACGCTCGCAATTGTGGGTTCATGATCCTCAACTTGTTGCGGTCACTTGACGGTGGGGGCGTCGAGCGCTCCCTGCGCCTCCGTGACCAAGGTGCCTCTTCCTTCCTCAAGCGTTGCTAAATCAAGAAGGTAGTTCTCTTCCTCTTCATCAAGTGGCCCTTTGTCCAAAGCCTGGGCCAGAGCTTCCACTTCTTGCGGAGTCGCGGGCGAGCATAACAATCCGTCAATTTCTGGTCGTGTCAGGGCGAAACGGTAATAGTCCGTAATCTCAGGCTGCCAATAGTCATCGTTCAATCCCAGTTCGGCATATCTTTCAGTCGGCAAAAACCCCATCGTGCTCTTGAAGTTGTAAAGCAAAGTCGACGTCGGCTTCGTCAGGTGAGGGAACAAATCCACAATTGCTCCAGGGTGGATCGGGTTGTATCGGATAAAAGCTAAGTCAACCACATTGTGGTTTAGCGCCAAAAGCGCTGCCATGCGATCGTGAAAGGTAGTACCTATTGCTTTGACACCAAGGTTTCCATGCCGGCGAATCTGCTCGTAGACGTTGACCCGAGTAAGAAATTCATGTGAATATGCCCCGCCGATGATCGCCAGGTCTATGATATCCAAACCAGGTACTGCCATCAGACCTTCTTCCAGAGCTCCCGCGCAAAATTCCGGCTGCGTCACATAGCTCACAACGGCCACGACGATCTGCTCGCGAATATTTCGACCACGAGCCAGCAGCTTCTCCAACCCTAGCCTTGCCGATTCGTATAACGGCCAATGCAGATCTGCGCTAAGAAAAAAGAAATTGATTCCAGAGTCAAAGGCCGCACATGCAGTGTCGTCTGAACCCACGAGGCCGAGACAAAAAGGGCTCACACGCAAACCGTCTTCGCCGAGCGTGAGCCTGTCGGTTAACTTTGGCAAAGTGAGTCGTGGTGGTTTCAACGTGTACATTCATCAGCCCCGGCGCAAATGTGCCGTGCACAAAATGACTCGTACGCTAGAAGGGCTAGGGTGTTGCGGGAGGCCAGAAAGTGACAATCAAATCCGGCTAGCTCGCGAGCGAACACCTGATCGGACCCCCACAAGGCTTATGGTAATTAATCCACCCTTAACCCTATTCGCCTCTGCATTGGTCAAGTTCTTTACCGTCTCTTTCTTGAGATTCAACGCTTTGATCTTCTTCTTTTTTCCTGGACCTTTTTTCTCAGATTGACTAATCATGGCTGATCTTCCTTTCACTGTTAAAATTGATGTGATCAAGAGGGCACAGCATGTTGATCATCAGGAGTTTCATAAAGCATCACGGAGCTTTGAGAACCAGCATGCGATAAACCTTTTGCCGGAAGGGCGTCATTCTACTCTCAGCTTCGGTACTGTCAAACGAAAATACGGCTGGGATAATCGCTTCGGTTTGAGACGAATTGGAGGCAGTAATCGTAGCATGTCTGGTGGTGCCATATGCGACGCTCCCCCAACTTCCGTCTGGATTCTGCCGGCGCAGAATGTTTTGCAGCGCCGGGCGCAAGTTTGCGTCTCGGTTCCGGTGACCGAAGATCTTCAGACAGGTGATGATGTTTCCTGGGTAACACCTTCCGGAAGAAATCCTCGCCGTATTCAAGAATGGCTTTTGCGATGCATTGCTTGTGTGGGTGGCAGCTGCCGAGTTCTTCACTTTGAACGCAAAACGAGACGTAATCGATGAAGCGTGCGACGCCTAGGGCATGAACCTTTAGTCCGTTATCCACACATTACACGGCGCGCCTGCGGCGGCAACCAACAAAAGACGATCCACGAACCAACACGAATAACATTTCGTGTTGGTTCGTGTTGTTGGGTTCGCGTAATTTCGTGGATCGGACGTCCAGCAAAATGACCTCCGCAACACCTCGACTAATGAACATCATTATGTTTTCACGATTCAGCCTTTTGTTTGCTACAGTCGATGTCCTCGGAGCTTGACACAGAACTTCGTCACCATTATAGGCTCCCACGCCATGAACAAAGCGGGTTTCTTCATATTTCGCTGCGAACAATGTGGGCAGCAGTGGCTCACACAAAGGTTTTGCTGCCATCGAGAGTGCGCGCCGGCACCCCAGCGGCTTGGTTCGTTGGCAGACTCGATGAATGTGGCGGAGCTGATTAATTTTAGTATCGTCCTACCCCTTAACGGCAGCACGAGTTCAATCCGCAAAGCGGTTGGGCTGTGGCTAAAACGCTTAGCCGGAGAAAGTTTTGAATTCATCTTTGTGGCCCATTCATCTCCCGTCGGATTGTTTAATTACATCACGGAAATTGCTCACACCTGTACCTTGCGCCTACTACGACTGAACGCACGCACCAGTTTGGGCCGAAGTTACAATCTGGGGGCGCAGGCTGCACGCGGTCGATTCCTGGTCTTGACGGAGAGTGGCATTCCTCATTTGCCATATAGCTTCCCCGAAGCATTTGAAGTGGCGCTCGCTGATGCACGCGTGGGATTGGTGGGGTTCGGGAACGAGCGACAACAACTTTCTGAGCCAGCGCCGCCCTCGCATGATCGGCGCTATCGGTTTTCCAGCACTTCGATACGAAGCTCCGTCGTGGGCCTAAAGTCAGAAGTGTTTTGGGAACTGGGCGGGATTGATGAACGCTTTTCCACCTACACGATGGCGATGAAAGATTTGCAGTACCGTCTGATCCGGTCTAACTACCGTTTAGCACAAGCGAGACTTCCACGGCGCTCCGCGCGGCGAGTTTCCTCCCTGGCGCGAATGCCACAAACAGAAGTGCGCGCCGACCGAAAGAGGTTTGCGCTCAAGTACTTTCGCAATGGGGTAGTACGCTTCAGTGAGCAGATAATGACGGATGCTTGCGATCGCGAGTGGTTCAGACGGCGCGCGTCATGCTTGAAGACAATTCACACGCCGCGGGGACTGGTACGACGGCAGAACCACGCCACCACAAGGCAAGCGAGATAGCCCGACACCGAGTGCCTCGCAACGCCAGATCTTCCACCTGCGGCGTTTCTTCGCGGCTGCTTTCTCAACTTCAATTTCCAGTCGGTGCTTCTCTTCTACAGCCGGCAGGAGCAACCCGAAATCCTTTGATTCTAACACGCCCTTTGAGACTAACAGCTTTTGGCTATTAGTTGGCTACTCCCTGACCTTTTGTACAGCCGGCAAAACTGGTCCCGCGCCCAACTCCTTTGAGACCGAGAGAGTCCCTCTATAGTTGTGCCCGCCTTTGACTTTCTTCATATCTGCCGCACTCATCTTCTTTTTGCGTGACAGAGACTTTACTTGTGTCCGCTTCTTCGCAGCTTTCTTTGGCATGATTTAATTAGACTCCTCTCTTTTTTTGGGGGGCTTGCGCCCAAATCTAGCTCGGCATTTATCTCACTGTATCCGAGCCTTTGTTCGCAAAAAATCCGGATTCGGTTCATGAATCTTTATTTCAGGTCCGCTAAGCGAGGCTACCGCTTGCCAATCGAGATCGCCGACTAAACGCGCCGCTTCCTTATAAAACTCCGCCTCGCGTCCCAGCCATTTTCTCCAGCACGCTTCGTAGACCTCACGATCGACTTTTCCGTCCAGCGCCAGGTCATCGAGCAGGTAATCCGGCTTCAGAGACCTCTTCACCGTGCATAATAACCGAAGGGCTTCAATTTCAATGTCGAGTTCGTAAACGCACCAAAGGGAGAGACTCCACTCAACCGCTGTGAGCAATTGTTGAAGCGACTTCCAGAACCTCGCGCCCACGGCCCCACGAACGTACTTGCAATGCCAGGTTGCGCAAACTGAAGCCCTGTGTTTCCAGATACCACACCGCCCGCCTTCTTCTTCGAGATAGTGAGGACAACGCAGACCTTTGCTGAGGCCAAAGGCTTTCTGAGCGAGGGCTGAGGTCCGTTCTTTGTCGAACACATCGCGCAATCGCTGCACGTCGCGTCCGTTTCCGGCGGGATGGGGCCGGCGAGAAGCTGAGCCACCCATGACGCGTAAAGGGGTGGCAGAGGGCTAGTTGGCAAAACTGGGAGTTCCATCGTCAACGTCCGAGGGCAGTCTTCTCTTAGCGTAAAGCCAAAGCTAAAGATGCAGCGATCGATGGCATCACTGCTTGTCGGGAGTTTGTTTCAAGACCGCGATAATTCCGCCCTTAACTCTCTTGGCATCTTTACTCGTAAGCTTTTTCGCTTTGCTCGGAAGGCTCCCCACCTTCACGCGCTTTTTGGTGCTCTGGGATTTGCTGCTCTTTGGCATGACGTTCGTCTCCTTTGTTTTAGGCAGTTACGGTTTTCACTTTTATTATCAAGAAGGCATTGAACAATTGATTTCAAGCTTCACATCTGTCTAGCCGCGCGATGAAACGCGCCGCGCATCATACTACCGCGGCAGGTGCTGTCAAGCTTTAGCATCACGAAATAATCGGGAGCGAGGGCACAAAGTGCAAACGATTTAAATGCCGGCGTCAACAGTTAGATCGAGCATCATTTACCTTGTCACTTTGATACGCTTCTTGCCTTCACCGCGGTTTTAGCTCGCTGGTTCAACTCTCAAGCTGCTGGCTGTTCAGATAGTAATAAATTCCCTTTTGCTCCATCAAACTGTAGTGACTGCCTATCTCGCGAACGGTTCCGCGATCCATTACAACAATCACGTCGGCGTTGCGCACCGTGCTCAGGCGATGGGCGATGATGAGAGTCGTCCGATCCTTGAGAATCTGGTCGAGATTCTGTTGAATGGCGCGCTCGCTTTCGGTATCCAAAGCGCTCGTGGCTTCGTCGAAGATCAAAATACGAGGCTTCTTGAAAAGCGCACGGGCAATGGCGATCCGTTGCTTTTGACCGCCCGAAAGGCTTTGCCCACGTTCGCCAATCTTTGTCTCATAGCCCAGTGGCAATTCGCTGACGAACTCGTGAGCGCCGGCGAGCATTGAAGCGCCGACGACCTGCTCCAAAGGCGCATCGGGATCGCCGAACGCAATGTTCTCCCTAATTGTGCCGCTGAAGAGGAACACGTCCTGCGGTACGACACCGACTTGTGAACGCAGACTTGCGATTGAAACCTGTCGGAGATCGTGCCCGTCTATAAAAATCCGACCCTCATTTGGTTGATGCAACCGCAACAACAGATTTGCGAAGGTCGTCTTGCCCGCGCCGCTGCGGCCCACGAGAGCGACGGTCTGACCCGGCAAGATCTCCAGATTGACGTTCTGGAGAGCATTCTTATCTGCGCGGGTGGGATAACGAAACGTAACATTATCGAATTTAATCTGACCGCGGATGCGCGGCATTTTGATACGGGCCTGTACTGTTGGGTCCTCTTCTGGTTTAGCATCAAACACGTCGTTGAGCCGTTCGAATGCAATATTGATCTCCTGAAACTCGCGCCATAGATCGACCACGCTGAGGATGGGTCGCGTCACGTTTCCAACGAGGACGTTGAACGCCACCAGTTGGCCCACTGACAACTCACCGTCGATAACCAGATGGGCGCCATACCAGAAGAGGAAGATCGTGTTAAGCGTCTGTAACATGTTGCCGATGGAGATCGTCGCCATGCCCGTAAGTGCGCTGCGAAATTGCACGTTGAGCGACTTGACGATCAACCCTTCCAGCTTCCAGCGGATGCTTCTTTCAGCGGCCGTTGCCTTGACCGTACCGACACCCGAGACTGATTCCACCATCTGCGAATCTGCTTCCGCCGATTTCTCAAAGGCTTCGCGATACTGCCGCTTGAAGATAGGAGTTACGACCAACGTCAGCGCGATGTAGCCTGGAATGAAGACCAGCGCTACCAAAGTCAGCTTCACGTTGTAGTAAAACATCAGAGCGAGGTAGACGAAGATCATCAGGCAATCCAGCGTTACGCCCAGTGCGCGCCCGGTGAGAAAATCTCGAATACGCGCATTTTCGTTGAAGCGCTTAAGGATGTCGCCAACCTTGCGCTCTTCGAAGTAGCGCATCGGCAAGCTCAAGATATGACGATAAAACTCCACCACCATCTGCATGTCTATGCGCCGGGTCGTATGGACCAACAAATAATAGCGAAGAGCAGTCGTTGCGGTCTGAAATACTGCTACCAACAACATCCCCACCAGCAGAATGTTGAGCATCGAAGTGCTCTTGTGAACCAGCACATTGTCGACGATGACCTGCGTGAAGATTGGCGAGGCAAGACCAAACAGTTGAAGCACGAGCGAAGCCAGAAAGATCTCAAACAAAAGTGAGCGGTAAGGCTTGAGCAGCGGCAGGAACCGCCCCGATGTGGTCTTTGACTCTTCGACTCCTTCAAGCTTCGGCGTGGGCGTAAGCAGCAACAGGTAGCCGGTCCAGCCCTTCTCAAACTCTCCTCGGGTCAGCTTGCGCAAACCAATCGCAGGGTCGGCTATTACGACTCGGTTCGGCTTCACCTCATACAGCACGACGTAGTGAAAGCCTTCCCAGTGAGCAATGGCGGGCAGTTCCACCTTTTCGAGATGATCGTAAGACGCCTTGATGCCGCGGGAGTGAAAACCTAACGTCTCTGCGGCCTCCGCAATGCTATAAAGACTCGAGCCTTCACGGCTTACGTTTGCCAGATCGCGTAGTCGATTAATGCTGACATGCTTGCCGAAATAGCGAAGGATCATCGACAGACAGGCCGCGCCGCAGTCGGTCTCGCTCAACTGCAACAGTGCCGGATAGCGCCAACCGTGACGCGGTTTGTAGATCGGTTCATCGGGGGGAGGCGCTGCGGAAAGTTCTAAGGTGGAAACGGGGGCCGCTGCCAGGTCCTGTTCACTATCGGCGACAGCTGCCCGACCGTAACCTGAGGCGACGGAAACAATCGCGTCTCTGAATTTCGGCGATGCGGCAATAATACGGTCGAACTCGCTCTTCCCGAGACGAAAGACTGACGAGGACTCGGTAGTAACAACGCTCGCGGCGCGTGTTTGGCCGGTGAGCAGTGCCAACTCACCGAACGAGTCGCCGGCTCGTAACTGATTGAGTACCTTGCCGCCATTGCTATCCTTAATCACCTGGGCGCTTCCGGCCCTGAGGATGAAAAAGGCATCTCCGGCTTCACCTTCTCGAATGATGGCTTTGTTTGGCTCATACTCTATGACTTCCATCGATCCGAGCAGGTCGCGTATTTCGTGTGGCGCGAGTGGCGCCAGTGAAGTACACAGTTTGAGAAAGTTCCGGATCGAGATCTCCGAGATGTACTTATCGAAGTACTCGCGCAGGGCTGGTTGCTTGCGCAACAAATACTCGAAATCTTTCCGGTCTACCCGGAGCACCGCCAGATCGCTCGCGGCTCGAATCGTAAAATTACGTGGCGTGTTAGTCAGCAGGCCTTGCTCGCCGAAGGAGTTTCCCCGGGTGAGGGTGCCCACCGTAACTTCCTCGCCGGTGTTGTCGGTCGCAATCACCCGAGCGCGACCGGAATAGACCACGAAAAACGCATCCGCTTCGGCGCCCGCACGAACTACTGGCTGTCCGAGAGTGTAGTGGACAAGTTCAAACCGATCAGCGAGATAGTTCAACTCCTCATCCGAAAGGATGCTGAACGCTGTAGTCGCTCTTAGCAGTTTCTTGACTTCAGTGGAATCCATCCAGCGATTGCCTCCCGCCGCTGCGAAGAGAGTACAGAGTATTGGTTAAGAAGAGACGATTGGCGAGTTGGCCCTTGCCAGAGATGCTCAGAAAGTTCCCATCAACCCATGGTTGGTCTATCCAATTTTGCGCCGATGCTACTCTGCCGCGTAGAGCGCCGTCAATATTTGGGGTCGGTTTGAAAGCTTCTCTCGCAATAAAAGCTCAACGTCTTCCAGACTTGCGGTTATTTTCACTGCATTTCTTGCACTTGCAACCGATTGGCTTGATGTGTTCGTCAAAATACTCTTTGCCGTAATCATAAGTGATCTCTTCCCCCGCTTTGATAGTCCTTTTTGACCAGATCCACACTCGTCTACCAGAAATGATTGCTTCAGCGTTTGGCCTGCACGAGTGGTTAATATAGCGCGCGAAATTGCTGCGTGGGGTGCCGTCAATGGACCACTTTGTATTGAGGCCAAAGAAATACTTTCCAGCCTTTCTCCTATCGACCTCTTCGTTTGAGATGATTGGTCCGGTGTACTCGATAATTCGCTGTCCGGACGGGATGGGCTCCTCTGTAAAGAAACCTAGTCCATGAGCGGTGCGCTTGATAGAGTAACGAAGCTTTCCCTTGTTCATTATTCTGATCGTAACAGCTCGTCTTAAAAAAGATAAAGACCAGGGAGGTTGGAGGCCACGGGCTTGTTCCGAATTCTTCACTCCGTAAGGAGGAGTGAGATGTTTATAGACCGGGACGCAGTGAAATGCCTGCGCCGTTCGGAGGGGCGGAATGATACTAGATGAGTACCTGCCAGGTTGAGTTCCGCCCCTCCGAAACGGCGCCGGAGGCGGATCGTTTGTCCGCGGCTATAAACATCTCACCCCTACAGGGTGAACCCTACGTTTTCGAGGTTGCTATACTACGCAATGAGAAAAACAGGTTGAAGAACCAGGGTACTTCTGTGAAGCGGATAGTCGTAGTCGGGGAACTCAATGTGGACCTGGTCGTTACGGGTCTGAATGCCGCACCGATCTTCGGCCAGGAAATTCTTGCGGCCAACTTTGAGATGACCTTGGGGAGCGCATCTGCCATTTTCGCCTGCGGCGTGGCAAAGCTGGGCAATGACGTTACCTTTATCAGCCAGGTAGGTCATGACGACATTGGAAAGTTTTGCCTCGAGGCTCTGCGTCAAGCGGGAATCTCAACGGAACGGGTCAGGCAAGACGCGAGTCTGAAAACCGGGGTCACAATCTCGCTGAGTACACCTGACGATCGAGCCCTGGTGACCTTCCTCGGTGCGATATCGGAACTCGGGATCGAACACGTACCCGTGACTGACCTCGAAGGGCATAGCCACCTTCACGCTACCTCTTACTTCCTGCAACACAATCTGCGTCCTTTCTTTCCTACGATATTGCGAAAAGCTAAAGGCTACGGTTTAACCACCTCGTTTGATCCGAATTCGGACCCGAGTTCAGAGTGGAAGGAGTCCATTTGGGAGGTTATTAGCCAGACCGATATTTTGTTCTTAAACGAGCCGGAGTCGTTGCGGTTGACGCGGCGCGCCGACGTTGGTGATGCGCTAACGCATTTAAGTGAAGTGCTTCCATGCGCCGTGATCAAGCTTGGGCCGAAGGGTGCAATGGCGACCCGAAACGGCGAGATTGTTTTTGTAGAGGGCTTCAAACTTGACGCTGTCGATACTACGGGCGCCGGAGACTCATTCGCCGCTGGTTTTCTCCAGGGCTTTCTAGAGGGCCAGGATCTTCACACCTGCCTTGCGTTCGGTAATGCCTGCGGCGCCCTTTCCACGCTGAAGGCCGGAGGCACTACGAATCAGCCTACACGCGAGCAGTTAGCTGATTTCCTACAGACTCGAAACTGGTAAGAAGAAAGGCGTCCCGATGCGTGAGACTTCTGAGACACAATCAGGTTCAGACACGTCGAGGCTCGTGACGAGCCGGAAAATAATTGACGCCGTTAGAAGCAGAGGACGCGCGGTCGCGGCGTTGAATTTTTACAATGCTGAGACCTTGCGTGCGCACATCAATGCGGCAAAAGCGCTCGAAGCACCTCTCATATTGCAGACGACGGAGTCAACTATCCGCTATCTGGGCTTGCGCATGGCCGTAGCTATGGCCGGAGCGGCTGCCCAGGAAATAAGTCATTCGGTTGCCCTACATCTGGATCATGGCGGCAGTTATGATCTCGCAGCACGATGTATAGATGCAGGTTACACCTCAGTGATGGTTGACGGTTCGAAACTTCCTTTTGAAGAGAATTGTGCACTAACCCGCCGAGTCGTTGACCTGGCTCACGCCGCCGGCGTTTCCGTCGAAGGGGAATTGGGTCATGTGACGCATAACGACGAGGCGGAAGACATCGCACGCTTTTACACTGATCCCGAAACGGCCCGCCGGTTCGCGTATGAAACTCGCGTCGATGCCCTGGCCGTTGCCGTGGGAACGGCGCACGGTTTTTATAAGAGAGAAGTGCGGCTCGATTTTGAGCGGCTGGCGAAAATTCGAGATGCGGTCGGTGAGACTGCGCTGGTACTGCACGGAGGCTCAGGTACTTCCGATGAGCTTCTCACAAGAGCGATTGATTGTGGCATAGTGAAGATCAACTTCGGAACCGAGATCAAGAATGCGTTCACCCTGGCGGTAAAAAAGTCACTTCTTTCCAGCGACGAGATTGACTTGCGCAAAACGTTCATGCCGGCCATCGAGGCAGTAAGTGCGGTCTCGGCCGCAAAGATTCGACTCTGTCAGCGAGGGGCAGGGAAGGTTAATCAGTGATTATTTGCATCAGCGCCAACCCAGCCATCGACCGGCGACTATGGTTAAAAGACTTGCAGTTGGGCCGGGTTAACCGCGTTTCACGTGTGAGTTCTGATCTCGGTGGCAAAGCGGCGCATGTTGCTATTGCTGCCAGGGAACTCGGCAGCGAGGTCTCGTGGGTCGGGTTTCTCGGGGGAGTGATGGGAGCGGAGTGTGAGCGCGCACTCGATGCACACGGCATTCCCGCAGAGATTGTGCGCATCCGGAGTTCGACGCGTCTCAACCAGGAAATAATAGAGTCAGATGGAACAACCACCGAAGTGCTCGAGCCCGGTGGCGCTATCGAAGAGGATGAAAGAGATAAGTTGTTCGCAGTATGTCGCCGCCTTTTTGATCGGTATAGGTCCGAAGCACAGGTGGTGATCTCGGGAAGTCTTCCGCCTGGTCTTCCACACACGTTTTACGCGAGCCTCATCGAGGCTGCACACGGCTACGGGTGTTTTGTACTGCTGGATACGAGTGGTGAGGCAATGCTTGCCTCTCTCCAGTCATCACCGGATCTTATTAAGCCGAATCGTGAGGAGGCAGAAAGGGCTTGGGGACAACGCATTATCGATGAAACCTCGGCGCTCGCAGCGGCGCGATCGTTCATCGACCGGAGCGCAAAAAGTGTGGCACTTTCGCTCGGATCCGACGGCATGCTTTGGCTTGCGTCTCCCGATGCGCAACCTATCATGGTGCGGGCTCCGGTCATCACCGGTCGATCAACCGTCGGCTGCGGTGACGCTACTCTCGCCGGCCTGGCAGTCGGCAACTGTTACGAGAATCTTCGTGAGAAGGCCGTACTCGCGGTTGCGTGCGGCGCAGCAAATTGCGTTGCTGATACGCCGGGAATGATAGACGCGAAGGAAGTCAATCGGCTTGTACCGCTAGTCGAGGTGAAGAGTTTGTAGTCGTAAGTTTTTCCTTAAGAAAGGTCTAGATCGAGGCATGATTACTTACCGGACTTTAAAAGGAACCGACCTGAAAGTTTCGCGCGCCTGTTTTGGAACAATGACATTCGGCAGCCAGGTTGACGAGGTCCTCGCGTCGCGGATGGTCAACTATTGCGTTGACCGGGGAATCAACTTTTTCGACACGGCTAACGTGTATCAACTGGGAGTCTCAGAGCAGATGCTTGGAAAGGCGCTAACCGGCAAAAGAGAAAAGATCGTCCTGGCGAGCAAAGCGCGGGGAAAGATGGGCGAGGCCAAAGACCAGAACGGGCTCTCGAGAGCTGCGATCATGAGAGCAGTGGAGGAGAGTCTTCAGCGCCTGCAAACCGATTATCTGGACATCTATTATCTTCACCAGCCTGACTACGATGTGCCAATCGAAGAGACGCTCGAAACAATGCAGGAGTTGGTGAAGGTGGGCAAAGTCCGATATCCGGCGACCTCGAATTACGCCAGCTGGCAGGTCGGACAGATGCTGTGTATCGCACAGCAAAAGAACTATCAACCCGCACTCATCGCTCAGCAGATGTATAACCTGCTGGCACGAGGAGTTGAGCAGGAGTTTATCCCCATGGCCAGGGAGCTTGGTGTCTCCCTCATCGCCTATAACCCTCTTGCCGGCGGCCTTCTCACCGGTAAACACCACGCTACCTCTATTACGCCGGGAACAAGATTCGATAAGAACACCATGTACCAGGATCGCTACTGGCGCGAGCAGAATTTTAGAGCTGTCGAAAGATTACAGGCGATAGCTCAACAAGCAGGTCGCTCACTTATCAGCCTTTCGCTTAACTGGCTCATGCATCATACGGCGACGGACTGCGTCATTCTGGGGGCTTCAAAACTGGAGCAGCTGGAACAAAATCTGACTGTTTTAGATGAGGGACCGCTGCCGCCTGACGTTGTAGAACTTTGTGATGAGGTCTGGAAAGAGCTGCATGGTCCGACTCCAATCTACAATCGATGAAACCCATTACTCAATCTTCATAAAGTCGAACGCCCTGGACCACCCGATTGATGACACCTTCCGGGCTCGGATGGTCAGGATCTAGTCCTGCTTTGAAACTCAAATGCACTCCAAGCAACTGGGCATAGGCAATCTCGAAGGGGGTTCGCAGACTATCCGGCAAGTCCGGCGCAATCGCCCGCATCTGTTGATTCAATGGCACGAAATCCATGATATCCGGAGTAATAACGACAACCTGTCCGAGCTTTTTCGCTTGAAGTTCCTCGAGTAGATCCAGTTCATAACGGCGAATGTCAGACGATGAGGATAGAAAGCAGAGAACCAGCGTGTCTTCTCGAAGAAAACTCATCGGGCCGTGTCGAAGGCCCAGAAATGTTTCCGATAAGGCAGCTATCTGTCCTGCAGTCATCTCAAGAATCTTGAGTGCAGCTTCCCTGGCTGCCCCAGTCAATCGGCTTGAAGCGAGGATTAGCGTGCGTGAATACTTCCGTTCGGCGATCGCCCTGGCTTTGTCATCAAACTCGGCGAGCAAGTTTTCCGCCTCCCGGATAATATGTGGAAGAGCGTCCGTCAGTTCTGATAAGTGTCTAATGGCAAGACCTGCGAGGACCAGGTTAGAGAAGGAACTGGTCATCACCAGACTCTGATCGTTCGTTTTCGGATCGAGTGTGAGGACGTTTACGCCTGGATAATTCGCCAGCCGGCCTTCGGAATTACATGTAATCGCGAAATGACGGACCGAAGGGTAGAGTCTTTGAATTCTTCTGACTACCCCTACACTCTCGGGGCTGTCGCCGGAACGGGCCAGGGAAAGAAGGATTCCGGAAGCGCCCAAACCACCTTCGTAATCAGTTAGTAGATCGGTGGTGGCAATCGCACGGGCACTGGGCCAGGCCGAGGCGATGGCAGTAGCGGCGTGGGCGGATGTGCCCGCGCCCGTAATTACAACCGGTACCTGTTCGTCAAACTCACTGAGATCAAACTCACGAACCCGCGCGAGGGTTGTTTCCCACAGCGCCGGCTGCTGAAAAATTTCAGTCCGCGTTGTCGCTCCCGGTCTCTTTATTTTGTCCAATCGCTACATCGCTCCACAATAGATCATGAGCAGAGTTCACTTGCCGGAAAGCGCGGCTAAGTTGCTCTTACCTTTGAAGACTCGGAACAAGTAATAGGTAACAGATTCTGTCCTGAAGTTCAGCGTGCTTTCCTCAGGGTTCATTGACGATATCTTTGACTCTTCCCACTTCACCTGATTCAAGTCGGACCTTAATACCATGCGGATGATGAGAGGATTTCGTCAGAACATCCTTAACAATGCCACGAGTCAGTTTCTCACTGCGCTGATCCTGTTTCAAAACAATATCAACCTTAAGCCCAGGCCTTATGTCTTTCTTATCTTTCATGAAGAAGAGATCTTAGCATAAGAATGGATACAAGTTGGCCCACCCTCGAGATTTCACCCCGTTAGGGATGATATGTTTATAGATCGAGGAACAAAACCCCTCCGGCTACGTTCGGGGGAGCGGAACGGAGCCAGCATGCTAGCGCTAGTGAATTCCGCTCCTCCGAACGTAGGTGGGGCAGGACATTTTGACTACGGCTCTAAACATGTATGCGGTACACAAAGGCAGACTGGTATCCAGGGATGGAGAGAAAAGTCATTGACGGGGGAAATCCGGCCGCCTATACTCCGCGCAAATCAAAAATCGCCGCTAAAGATCGCTCAATCTTTAGCTCTGCCCAGGACGACAAAATAGATCAAAGCTAATGGCCGAAAGGACGATGCATATAGAACGAGTGCTGTTATTGCAGAACTTCTTTCGTGCCGCCTCGTACGGCAACTAATTTCTGGAGGGCGGCTAATGATTAATAACAGGATCTCAACTCCTCTGTTTAGACGTTTGAGGGGTTATAGTTTTGACCCTAGTCTTTCGGTGCAACTTGATACGGCTCTATTCAATGAAGCGGTTTTCAAGGTTCGGTGGGAAGAACAGTTGAAAACAGGTCCCGTGGGTGAATACCTTGAAGTCGTCGATTTCGACCCGGCAAGCAATTGTTTCTACGAACCTGTCGATCTAAACAATCCGTACGTGCTGGCGCAAGACGGACTGCTGCCGTCGGAAAGCAGCCCGCAGTTTCATCAACAGATGGTCTATGCCGTCGCAATGACGACCATTCAAAACTTTGAAAAGGCACTCGGACGGAAAGCTCTTTGGTCATCCTACCGCGAGGGTACAGATTCTGATTTTCTGCCACGCCTAAGGATTTACCCGCACGCTTTACGACAAGCTAACGCCTATTACAGTCCGCCGAAGAAAGCCTTATTGTTCGGATATTTTCCCGCTTCCAGTAACGCTCCAGGCGACCACATTCCCAACGGTATGGTTTTTACATGCCTTTCACATGACATTGTGGCTCACGAAACAACTCACGCTTTGCTAGATGGAATGCATCGCCGTTTTATCGAGAACAGTCATCAGGACACGCTGGCCTTTCACGAAGCATTTGCGGATATGGTGGCGCTTTTTCAACATTTCTCCTTTCCCGAAGTCCTGCGTCAGCAGATTGCCAAAACGCGCGGAGATTTAGCTTCACAAAGTCTGCTGGGCCAACTTGCTCAGCAATTCGGGAAAGCCATAGGAAAGTACGGCGCGTTGCGCGACGCGATCGGAGAATTTGATGCGCAGGAGAACAAGTGGAAACCGCGTCAACCCGATCCGAAGGATTATCAAACAGAGTTAGAACCTCACGCGCGGGGTGCAATCCTGGTTGCGGCAGTTTTTGAGGCCTTTCTTTCCATCTATAAGCGCCGCGTTGCCGATCTACTAAGGATTGCTTCGAACGGGACCGGGATTTTGACACCAGGAGAACTGCATCCCGATCTCGTCAATCGCCTGGCTTCGGAAGCAGCCAGGACTGCTCAACAAGTATTGAACATGTGCATCCGCGCTTTAGACTATTGTCCGCCGGTTGATATCAACTTTGGAGACTATCTGCGGGCGATTATCTCGGCGGACATTGATTTGGTTCCCGATGATGATCTGGGCTACCGGATTGCATTTATCGAAGCCTTTCGCAGACGAGGTATTTATCCACGCGATATTCGTACGTTGTCGGAAGAAAGTCTGTGTTGGAACAGTGTGCGAGAAGAGGAACAGCAGGGAATCCTCAAGGTGATTGCTGGTAGATTGCGCTTCTTCGTTCATCAACTCGGCTACCTGGACGAATTTCCTCGACTGGAACAGGTCGAAGAGTTGTTCGACAGTTACAGAGCGTCATTGAAAAATACGTTGATAGCGGATAAGGAAAACAGATGGAATGAACTGGACGGAAAGCAAAGAGCTAAGATTTGGAAGCAACTGTTCGAGTATGGCCCCGCACCCGACAAGAAATGGCAAGACTTATCAGGCGGCGAAAGAGAGCACGCGGAAATGGTTTTGTGGCAGACCTTATCCGATAGAGAAAAGATCTTTTCTCTGACGCGTGCCGCGCAAAGTGCATTGCATCAATGGCTGGTTGAATACAAGGCTGACGCCGATTCCGAAGACATAAAGAAATTTGAAGCGCTTACAGGACTCTACCTCCTGCAAACAACTGAAAAAGAGCAAAAGGTTGAAGGTTTGAACTGTGTGAATGGAAAATACAGCTTTGAAGTTCACTCGTTTCGGGGTGCGCAGAGAGTCAGTCCCGATGGTAACACGGTCAACGAAGTAATCATCTCATTGACGCAAAAACGGAACGTGCCGTCTCAGCAACATTCGACCGCCGAAGATGGCGATGATGTCACCTTTATTTTTCGCGGGGGCTGCACCCTGATTCTCGATTTGCAGACTTTGAAACTGAAGTATGTCGTCAAAAAACTGATTGACAATACCGACGGACGCTTAACACGTCAGCGTGCTTACCGCACTGGCGAAGGAGGAGCTTCGCTCCGCGCGACATATTTTGGCAGACCCGATCAAAACGGAAATAGTGAACCGTTTGCCCTACTTCACAGCGATTCATAACTCCCCTCGAGGAAATAGCAATGCCAAAGCACAAACCACTTGCCGTCCGAATCAGAATGTATCGTCAAGGATTAGGCGATTGTTTTCATCTGACATTCATGCAAAAAGGAAAAGAAGAATTTAATTTGATGATTGATTGCGGCCTTTTGCAGGGTACGAGTAAGGGGAAGGAAATCATGCAAAAGGTTGCGCAAGACCTGGAAGCAAATCTTACGCTCGAGAAAGAAGTGAATGGCGAAACCAAGAAATGGCTGGATGCAGTCGCGTTGACTCATGAACACGTTGACCATATTTCAGGGTTTTCACAAGCTCAGGACATTTTTGACCGCATACATTTCGGCGAAGTATGGGCCGGGTGGATGGATGACGAGCAGCACCCGAAATACAAAGCGGTTCGTGAGCGTTTTCATAAACAGGTAACCGGACTAAGAGCGGCTTTAACAAAGATGACTTCAGAGGAACAGCACGGCCTGAAGGAAACGGTCAACGCACTGGTCAACGAGTTCTTTGACGAGAATGTATTAGGCGCAGAGGGAAGCACGAGCGGGCGGTCGCCGGCGTGGGATTACGCGCTAACGAAGTCTGTCGATAAGCCGAAATACTGCGTTCCCGGCGACTTGCTGTCCATAAATGGATTTGACGATGTGCGAATCTATGTTCTTGGTCCACCTGAAGATTTCGAAACTTTTACGCAGGTTGATCCCTCACCGGACGAGACCTATCGAAGTGAGGGAAGCAGTTTTGCATTGTCGGACAGTTTTTTTGCCGCGGTCGCCGGAGCTGACAATCCTTCAGAGGCCGAGCTCTTTCAGCCTTTTGAAAATCATCTGCGAATTGATGCTGACAGCGACGCTCCTCTGCATGAGTTCTTCAAAACTAACTATGGTTTTGAATCAGGCGATCAGAACGAATGGCGACGCATAAATGACGACTGGCTAACAGTGGCCGGCAGCCTGGCTTTGAATCTGGATACTTACACCAATAATACCTGTCTGGCATTCGCGATTGAGCTCGTAAATAGTAAGAAGGTCTTGCTATTTCCCGGTGATGCTCAATTTGCCAACTGGATTTCCTGGCAGAATTTGTTCTGGGACATTCCTGACGGCAAGGGCGGTACACAACGTGTGAAGACTGAAGACCTACTGAAACAAACAGTGTTTTATAAGGTCGGACACCACGGTAGTCATAACGCAACTTTGAAAAAACACGGACTGGAAATGATGAGTAACCCTGACCTCGTGGCGATGATTCCAGTGGATCGTGAGAAAGCCAAAAGCAAAACCACCAAGACCAATCCCAATGGTTGGGAGATGCCGGAAAAGAATCTCTTCGAGCGGTTGAAAGAGAAAACTCGTGGGCGCGTGCTTTTGGCTGATGAGAAGGATGACACAGACCTGAAAGCCAGGTGTCAGGACAAGAGCTTTTTGCATAAGGTTAAGTTTCGAGGTTCCTTCGTTAGGAATGAAGAGGTCTCACTTACAGCCGAGCCTCTTTTCGTCGAATTCACCGTCGAAGGCTAGCTCGACAAAACATTCTTTGGAGTGCGGCGGCCCGGCGCCGCTTTGGCCTGGTCTCCTTTCACTCAACTGCGAATCAAACTGTTTCGCGTCCGAAGCGATTTCGCGCGCGGGAGACTGTGGCGTGCTCGTTATCACTCAACTGCGAATCGAGCTGTGTCGCCGGCAGAGCGATTTCGCGCCGCGAACGCAGGCCAAAGCGCTGCCAGGCCAGCGCACTCCAAATTAGGGGCAAGGAGTTATGTGAGTGAATGAGTGAACGGCGGTTCTGAGACGCTGAGGGTAGTTTTCCAGCTCCGCTTGGCGAGTCTTAAACCATTGCTCGTCGTCTTTCTCCTGGTCACGTTCAAAAGCTACAGCGCGACGCGTTTCCCCCGGAGCCGGCCCCCCAAGGATTCCGCGCACTTTAACAAAGTTTTCAGGATCAAGCGCCTTCGTCACCTCATCAGGTGTGAGACTGACTGGACGATCAATGATCTCGCGAGCAACCGTTTGCAAAAGATCGTAGGACAATTCCCCCCGGGTTTCGAGTGCGAGCTGAACACAACGAGCGACGATCTGGTGAGCAGTGCGAAAAGACAGTCTGTCACGACGGACCAGGATGTCAGCCAACTCTGTGACGGTTATGAATCCCTCGCTCGCGCGTCGTCTTAGAGTTTCGGTATTGAATGTAGCGGTTGAGAGGGCAGCCGCAAAAAGAGAGAGCGAACGCGTGGCGTCCCGAAGTGTGTTGGCGATCAGCGGTTGCAAATCATCTTCAACGTCGTTGATGTCGCCGAAGGGAGTGTTGTGCGCGCTGATGAAGACAGCTGTTGCCTGCCCCAAAGCTTTACTGGCAAGGATACGCACGTGTTCCAATGCAACCGGGTTACGTTTCTGCGGCATAATACTGGATGTCTGAACGTAGCCGTCAGAGAGCCGCATGCCATCGAATTCCTGCATCGCGAGCAACAAGAAATCCTGCACAAATCTGCCGACGTTAATGAGCATGACAGACGTGGAAGCTAACATCTCAGTGAAGTAATCAATCGCGCCGATGCTTGCGTAAGAGTTCGTGGTCGGCCTGTCGAAGCCGAGCAGTTCAGCTGTCCGCGCGCGGTCAATCGGGAATCCGGTGGTGGTGATCGCACAAGCTCCGAGAGGCGAATGATTGATGCCTTCGCAAGCTCGTTTGAGGCGGACAATGTCTCGGCCAAGCACCTCGGCCATGGCGAGCAGGTAGTGCGCCAGAGTTGTCGGCTGTGCCGGTTGCGTATGAGTATAGGCGGGGATGACCGTCTCGTGATGGCGCTCGACGATATTGAGCATCTCGTGGCGGAGATCCATCGCCGCGCGCATAACGATCAGCGCATCCCGTCGCAAGCGCATCCGGTAAATCGTGACGTCAACATCGTTGCGACTCCGAGCCGTGTGCAGTCGTCCGGCCGTATCGTCTCCACAAACAGCGGTAATCAGCCGTTCGATATAGAAGAACAGGTCTTCGCACGTCCCATCGTAATGGCTGGCGCGAACGCTTTCGCGGTCAAGTCCATCCAGGGCAGCAAACAGCGAGCGTGCTTGCTCCGCTGTGATTATGCCTTGCTCGGCAAGCATCAGTGCGTGGGCATAGTCCACTTCGATCATGTAATCGAGGAAGAGACGTTTGGCGTCTTCAAAAACATCCGTCAAGACGTTGGCCGAGTAAGGTTGAGCAGGAAAGTTTTCGAGCTCGGCGCGACTCCTAATCTCATCCTCACCAACGATTGTCTTAGACATTACTGAAGAGAACCCCCATCACGAACGCAAATAATAACAGCCGATTAGTAAGACCCGTCCATTGCTATCACAGCATTCATCTTGATCTTGTTGTGGAACGGCTGCCCGTGTTTGTCTTCGGTGCTTTAGCAAGGCTCAGTAGGTTAGCAAACAATCTGTAAGCCCCAGGAACGCCCTCCGGAAGCTGTCGAAACCACGCGTACGAGGTGTAGACATACTTGCCGCGACCCAATTCCAGATAGACCTCGCCACCATCTTGTGCCGGCTCGTTCGGATCGTGTGATTCGAGAAGGGAGACATATTTGGCATCTTGCGCCGTCATGTTGTAGAGGGTGCGCTCCTGCGTCCAGTTTTTCCAATCATCCACCGTAATCTTGTTGGGAAGGTTGAAAGCAGGATGTTGCGGTTGGAGCACGGTGACTACGGCGTCTTCGTCCGTAACGCGTGGTCCGATCTTCGCGGGCAGAGGTGCAAGTCCCCTGTCAACGTAGTCGGATCTTTGATATTGCACGATCATCGTTCCGCCGTTGCGCACGTAGTCCAACAGCCTCACATTGTTCGCCACAAAATCCGGCCGAACCTGCGAAGCTCGAATGCCAACCACAATGACGTCATAGCGCGACAGGTCGCCGGTTGAAAGCTCGTCTTCGCCGAGCATCGTAACCTGCAATCCCATCTGCCTGATAGCTTCAGGCACTTCGTCGCCGCTACCCATGATGTAGCCGACACGAACCGGCGCGACTTGAAGATTGAGTACGCGCACGGTGGCCTGGGCAAGTGGATACAGCCTGTGAGTTTGAATGTGAGGGAATTCAATGGCGTGCATCTCGCGATTGAAAATCTGCCCGTCAACCACGGCTTCGGCGTCAATTTGGAAAGAGCCTGCCTGCACCGCCGCTGGAACACTGAGATTAAAACGTACCGCGGTGCGTGCGTTTTTCTCTTTAATCTCAAAAGGAGCTTCGGCGGGCTGCGATTCCCACCCGTCAGGAACTCGCAACCGCACCTTACCGGTAACGGGATGTTGCGAATTATTTGTGAGCCGAATAACAACGTTTCTAGTTTGGTTCTTAGACGATATCGGCACCACCACCAATGGTGAAGTAAGTGCCAGTGAGATCGCTGGAACCACATTAAGGTCGCGTCTGATCTCGCCGCGCACCGGATCGGCGTAGCGATACTGAATAGCTTTGGACATAATCACGGGCGTGCCGCTGATTTCCATCCTGACCTCGCCGAAAGCCTGCTGAGGCTCAAAGGGACGACCCTTGGGTGCATTCGAGGGCCATTTGAAAAGATCGCCGTCACGCGGCTGCAACAGCCAGTAAGGCTGCGTTAAGGCAGCGTTCCCGGGCACGGAAAGACGGAAGAAAGCCGACTGTTGCGCGGTCTCGCGTCTGAATCGTGCAAAAGGATCGCTCCCTGCTGCGGGTGCTGTTGCAGACTCGACGCGCCAGTCGTTTGGAGCGCGGAGTTTTATTTCCTCGATCTTGACTAACGAAGCTTCGGGCACAAAGACCTTCACCGCGACGGATAGCTGTTCACCGGGCGCAACTAGTTCGGTTTCCACGAGCGCTTCTACAGTAACTCCGGCCGCGCGTTCCAAAGCCTCGGCAAACTCCCTTTCTTTTTGCTCCAAAAGAAAATCCGCATCGGCTCTGGCGTTGGCCCCGTCCGACAAAGAAGAAAGCTTTTCGCGAGCCTTGCGCGTTGCGTCTAACCCATCCGCAAGCGCCTTAATAATCTTCTGCGGAGCCATCGCATCGTATTCAGCGAGCGCACGAGCAGCAGCCTTCTCCATTTTTGAGAGTTCGCCGCTGATGCCGTCGTCGCGCAACTCCGAGAGTTTAGCGATGCCGGTGATCGAGGTGTCAATGCCGTCAAAGACGCTCTGTTCGGGCTCGCTATTTTTGACAAGACTTTCCAGCAGGCGCATGCCGGATTGATGTGGGCCGTGCGGTTCGATTGATCCCTGCTCCTGCGATTTATGTTGGCTCCGGCCTTCCAGGGCAATTTCGTAATAAGTGCGTCCGAGTAAATAATCGTATCGGCCGGTCTCAACCCCAAGCGTCGGTTTGTTGTTCGGATTATTCCCGAAGCTTTCGCTGACGTAGAGCTTGCGCGCCTGCCAGGGCCGCAACCCTTCCACAATCTGTTCAGGAAACTGAGCGGGATCAGCGGCAGCATGAAAAGCCATCGGCGTCAGATAGCCGGCGAGTTGATGATGTCCGTGTCCGTCGGATGGTGTGCCCGTGAAGCGCGAGATGATCACCAGCGGACGAAAGGTGCGAATTATTCGTACCATGTCGCCGAGTACATTTTGCTCGCCCCACTTCGCTGCTGCTTCCGCTCTTGTTTTCGTAAACCCGAAATCGAAAGTGCGGGTGAAGAATTGCTCGCCTCCATCAAGGCGGCGTGCTTGCAACAACTCCTCGGTGCGAATCACGCCTAGCGGCTCGAAGAGGTCGGAACTGATGATGTTCTGTCCTCCTTCACCGCGATTTAGGGATAGGTACGCCACGCGAGCTTGATCTCCTCGAGCGAGACGAGCAATCAAAGCAGAATCCTCATCGTCGGGATGCGCACCGGTGTGCATTGCGCTTGCAGTGGTCTGTAGACGACGGAGCGTCTGGCCTAAACCATCCGCGCCGTTGCTATAAATTCCCCGAACCTGCGCTCGAGTCGCGGTAAATGTAGGGGCAAGACCGAGTGATACCGCAATGATTCCGAGTGCGCAGATGAGAGCAGTTAAACGTTTGTATGATTGGACCATGAACACCTCAAGAATTAACCTTTACCTAAGCCAAAATCTTAGAAAAACAGAAATGCTATCCGGACACCTATTCTCTCAGTTTCAAGTCCTCACTCCGTAGGAGTGAAATGTATATAGCCTCGCACATAACAAAAGACCGACGCCGTTCGGAGGGGCGGAATGTTACTTGATGAATACCTGTCAACTTGAGTTCCGCCCCTCCGAACGGCGCCGGAGGGATGGCGGTCGGACTCCGGGCTATAAACATTTTCACCCCTACGGGGTGGGCCACATGACCTGGGCTTGTCCACCCTACGACTTCAAAAAGCTGGGGGGAAGCAGGTCGTTATGGCTTCGTACTACAGAGACTGCATTGAGAAAAATCTCAAAATTAGGACACTATCCGGGCACTTGCTCGGTTGACCTGTTGTCGAACGGCCATTCTCCGCGAGTGCGTGCGCGCACGAAGTAGATGATAAGCCCGAGCAGAATCAAGACAGTTGCGTAGCGTATCTCCTTCAGGAAACCCTTGCGCGCAAAGAGCACGTAGACAAAGCCGCAGAAAGCCACGACTGCAGGTACAGGATAAAGCCACATCCTGAAAGGTCGGGGCAGATCCGGTCGCCGGCTGCGGAGGACGATGACGCCAATAATTTGCGCGAGAAACTGAATGATGATTCGAATCACAACGAGCGCGGCAATGACATCGGCCAACCGCAGAAGGCAGAAGAGGGCGGCGATGCCACCCATAATCAGCAACGAGACATACGGGAAGCGATGCTTTGGATGCACCTTCGCGAAGAAACGAAAGTAATTGCCGTCAAGCGCCGCGGCGTAAGGAACACGCGAGTAGCCGAGCAACAGAGAGAAGACCGATGCGAAGGCCGTCCACATAATCAAGACCGTCGCCAGGAGTCCCGCCCAATGGCCGTAAAGCCGCTCCATGAACGATGAAATGACGTAGCGGCGGGCCTCCGATGTCGCAGTCGCGCTGAACTCTCGCCAGGGAATGACGCCCAGGATCGAGATGTTCATCACAATGTAGATAATCGAGACAAGCAGAATCGAAAGCAACACCGCGCGCGGAATCGTGCGGCCCGGATCGCGGACTTCCCCACCCACGAAGCATACGTTGTAGTAGCCCCAATAGTCATAGACTGCAATCAGCAACGCCGCGCCCAGGCCGGTGAAGAACTCAGGTCTGAGCGTGAACGCGTCAGGAGGAAAATCGAACGCGATCGCGGGATTGAAATGCCAGATGCCGGAGACGATGATCCAGGCAATTGTCAACATCACTCCGACCCACAGCAGATTCGAGAGCCGTTCGATGATCGTGATTTTGCGGTAGAGTAAAACGACGGCGAGCAGGCATGTTCCGATAGCGACGAAGGTGCCGAACGTGAGTTGCAGACTCACATCGAGGCTGCCGAGCAACGGCAACGCTAAATGCGCATCTTTCGCCATCAACGAATGGTCGAGAGCAGGGAAGGCATAGGTGGCGTAAAGCGCAAAGCCGATGCAGCCGGAAGCAATCGAGAGGGGTGCGCTGAAGGTCAGTTGCCAGATGAAAAGGAACGACATCAAGCGTCCCAGACGCTTCTTTCCATAAATCTCTTTCAGATACTGATACGGCCCACCTGAACCTGGCATCGCCGCGCCCAACTCGGCCCAAACCAGGCCGTCGCACATCACCAGCACGGCGCCGAGAATCCAACCGAGCATTGCCTGCGGTCCACCCATTGCCGCGATGATGAGCGGAATTGTAATGAATGGGCCGACGCCGATCATGTCGATCATATTGATCGTCGTTGCACCGGCCAGTCCGACGCCGCGTATCAAAGGCTCGGATGGTTCAATGCCCGGTCGATCGACGTCAGTTTTTGAGATTTCTTGACTT
>WNGF01004218.1_pt1 | contig 43937 bp, 45 predicted proteins | sample 5400641 | NCBI WGS metagenome assembly WNGF01 (sample SAMN13153371, study PRJNA577476) | soil metagenome | isolation source: 80 cm soil or saprolite under grassland replicate 2 | place: USA:California | collected 2016-06-15 | reverse complement strand
GTCCCGCCGCCTGGCGTGCGATGCGACACGCGTCATCATGCGGCACGACGAGGACGGTCACGTCGTGGAAGTTGGGGCCCGGACACGGACGATTCCACCCGCCTTGCGCCGCGCGCTCAATCACCGCGACCGCGGCTGCCGCTTCCCCGGCTGCGGAGTCCGGTTCGGCCAAGGCCATCACATTCGTCACTGGGCCCACGGCGGGCCGACCACACTGTCGAACCTCGCGATGCTGTGTCGGCGCCATCATCGCGCCGTCCACGAAGAGGGCTACGAGGTCGAACGACTGACCGACGGCGTGCTCCGGTTCCGGACGCCGCACGGGTGGCTCTTGCCCGACGTCCCGCCTCTCCCAACGATCCCCGACGATCCGGTCGCCACGCTCGTGGAGCGAAACAACGAGGCGGGTTTGCGCCTGGATGGGCGGACGCTCTGCCCGACCGCGTTGTGGGAACGCCTTGACGTCGGCTGGGCGATCGACGTCCTGCACCCAATGGCGGTGGGTCAACAGACCTGATGGCTGTTGCTGACCCGAAACCACTGCCCGCCCTACGTCCGACGGAAATCCGGTAAGCTTGTCGCACTCGACGGAGGGGATCTCATGAGACGGACGACAGCGGGGATGGCGATTGCGGCGATCGCATGCGCGATGCTGCTGGGGTGCCCCCAGGGCGACCAGTTCGACAAGGGCCTGAAGCTCTTCATGAAGCTGAACGGCGACAAGCTCCCGGCCGGCGTGAAGGTCGAGCTCATCGTCCGCGACGACACCGGCCCCAATCCCGACAACGGCAAGCGCGTCGCGCAGGAGCTCATCGTGCGCGACAAGGTGCAGTTCCTCACGGGCGTGATCTGGACGCCCAACGCGCGCGCGATCGCGCCGTTGACGGCCGAGGCCAAGGTGCCGTTCATCAGCGCCAACGCCGCCGGCGTCGACGTGCCCTACATGTCGCCGTACTTCGCGCGGGTGTCGTTCACGCTCTGGCAGTCGAGCTATCCGCTGGGCCAGTGGGCGGCCAAGAAGTACAAGCGCGTCTATACCGCGGTGAGCGACTTCGCGCCCGGCCACGAGGCGGAGGAGGCTTTCATCAAGGCCTTCAAGGAAGGCGGCGGCGAGATCGTCGCGAGCGTCCGCATTCCCCTCGCCAACCCCGACTTCGTGCCTTACATGCAGCGCGTGAAGGACGCCAAGCCCGAGGCGGTCTTCTCCTTCATCCCCGCCGGCAAGCAGGCGACGGCGATCATGAAGGCCTACGGGGACCTGGGCCTCGAGAAGGCCGGCATCAAGTTCATCGGGCCCGGCGACCTCACCACCGACGAGGAGCTGCAGGGCATGGGCGACGTCGCCCTCGGCGTCATCACGGCCCACCACTACTCGGCGGCGGCCGATCGACCCGCCAACAAGGCGTTCGTGGCCGCGTACAAGAAGGAGTACGGCGAGAAGCTCTACCCGGGGTTCCTGGTCGTGGGCGCGTATGACGCCATGGAGGCGATCTTCCACGTCATCCGCGAGCAGAAGGGCAAGGTCGATCCCGACAAGACGATGGCGCTGCTCAAGCAGTACAAGAATCCCAACAGCCCGCGCGGCCCTCTCGCCATCGACCCCGAGACCCGCGACGTCGTCCAGAACGAGTACCTGCGCGAGGTGCGCAAGGTCGGCGGCGTGCTCGCCAACGTCGAGATCGAGACGCTCGCCACCGCGCTGAAGGATCCGTGGAAGGAATTCAACAAGAAGAAATAGCCTGGACGCGCTCCTCTCGTCGCTGATCAGCGTCGCCTTCCACGGCGTCGCCTACGGGATGATCCTCTACGTGATCTCCGTGGGCCTGTCGGTGACGATGGGCTTGATGGGCTTCACCAACCTCGCCCATGGGGTGTTCGCCATGGCGGGGGGCTACGTGCTCACCTCGGCGCTCGGCCGCTTCGGCCTGCCCTTCCCGGTCGCGCTGGTCCTCGCCTTCGTCGTCGTCGCCGCGGGCAGCGTCGTGCTCGAGCGCGGCCTGTACGCGCGCCTGTACGAGGCCGGCGAGCTCGAGCAGGTGCTGTTCACCATCGGCCTCATCTTCATGGCGGTGGCGATCGCCCAGATCGTCTTCGGCACGCTGCAGCAGCCCGTGCACCTGCCCGCCGCGCTGAAGGGCCAGTTCCGTCTCCTCGGTCGCGACTTCCCGGCCTACCGGGTCTTCCTCATCGCCTTCAGCGCCGCGATGATCGCGCTCCTGTGGTTCGGCGTCGAGCGCACGCTGTGGGGCGCCATGGTGCGGGCCGCCGTCGACAACCGGGCCATGGCGCAGTCGGTCGGCATCGATACCCGGCGCCTGTTCGCCGTCACCTTCGCGCTGGGCAGCGGGCTCGCGGGCCTGGGCGGCGCGCTCGGCGCCGAGATCATCGCCATCCAGCCGACCTATCCCTTCGAGCACCTCGTCTACTTCCTGGTCGTCGTCTCCGTGGGCGGTCTCGGCAGCCTGCGCGGCCCGTTCGTGGCCGCGCTGTTGATCGGCATCAGCGACACCGCCTGCAAGTACTGGCTGCCCCAGTTTGGCGCGTTCTTCATCTATGCCGCGACCATCGCGCTCTTGCTGTGGCGACCGGCCGGCCTGTTCGGGGCGCGCGCATGAAGCGGCCGGCGGGGTACGGCGCCGATCCGGGAGTTCGCTGGACGGAGTGGCTGCCCTGGATCGCCGCGCTGGCCGTCTTCTTCGTGCTGCCGGAGTACCTCCTGTTCGGCGCGCGCATCCTCACCTACATCCTGTTCGCGCTGTCGCTCGACCTGATCCTCGGCTACGCCGGCATCGTGACGCTCGGCCACAGCGCGTTCTTCGGCCTCGGCGCCTATACCGCCGGCATCCTCGCCGCCAAGCTCGGGCTTCACGAGCCGATCGTGCTCCTCCTCGCCGCCGCTGTCACCGCCGGGGTGCTCGGCATCGCGACGGGTGCCGTCATCCTGCGCACACGGGGCCTCACGCAGCTGATGCTCACGCTGGCGATCGCGGCCGTGTGTCTGGAGATCGCCAACAAGGCGACCCCGATCACGGGCGGTGCCGACGGCCTCAGCGGGGTGACCATCGCGCCGATCGTCGGCCTGTTCCGGTTCGATCTCTTCGGCAAGACCGCCTATCTCTGGTGCCTGGTCATCCTGTTCGCCGTCTGGTGGCTCGTGCGTCACCTGATCTACTCGCCCTTCGGCGTCGGCCTGACGGGCATCCGCGAGAACACCGTGCGCATGCACGCGATCGGCGCGCCCGTCTACGGGCGGCTGCTCACCGTGTACACGCTCGCCGCGATCATCGCCGGCATCGCCGGCGCGCTGCTCACGCAGACCAATCAGTTCGTGGGGCTCAACGTGCTGGGGTTCGAGCCGTCGGGCGAGCTGGTGGTGATGCTGGTCCTCGGCGGTGTGGGGCGCCTCTACGGCGCGTTCGTCGGCCCGCTCGTGTATCTCATCGCCCAGGACGTCCTCGCCAAGCAGTTCCCCCAGTACTGGTACCTCGGCATCGGGCTGATCCTGGTGCTGGTCGTGCTCTTCGCCCGCGGCGGTCTGCTGGGAATCGCGGACACGCTCGTTGCCCGCCTGCGGCGTGTCGGTCAGGCCGCACCGCACGGCGCGCCTCGTCCCCTCTGATGACCGACACGATCGCGCTCGAGACCCGCGGGCTGTGCAAGAGCTTCGGCGCCCTCACCGTGGCCGATCGCGTGGACTTCCGGCTCGAGGCCGGCGTCCGCCACGCGCTCATCGGTCCCAACGGCGCCGGGAAGACCACGCTCGTCAACATGATCACCGGCCTCCTGGAGCCGTCGGCCGGACAGGTCCTGCTGGGCGGCGAGGACGTCACCCGGCTGCCGCAGTCGGCGCGCGTGAAGCGCGGCCTCGGGCGGACCTTCCAGATCAACACGCTGTTCCGGGAGATGACCGTGCTCGACAACGTCGCGCTGGGAGTCGCCGAGCGCGACGGCGTCGGCGGACGGATGTGGCGATCCGCCAGCGGTCACGCGCGTGTGCGGGCCGAGGCGCTCGAGCTCCTGGCCACGTTCGGCCTGCAGGACGACGCCGGCCGCCGCGTGCTCGATCTTCCGTACGGCAAGCAACGGCTGGTCGAGATCGCGATCGCGCTCGGGCTCGAGCCGAAGGTCCTGCTGCTCGACGAGCCGGCCGCCGGAGTGCCGTCGCTCGAGTCCCACCGCATCCTGGAATGTCTCGAGCAGTTACCGGGGAACATCGCCATCCTGATCATCGAGCACGACATGGATCTCGTGTTCCGCTTCGCCCAGCGCATCACCGTGCTCGTTCAGGGCGAGGTGCTGTGCGAGGGCGCTCCCGCCGCGATCGCGAACGACCCGCGGGTGCGCCGCGTTTACCTCGGCGAGCGGCATGGCTGACGCGCTCGTCCTCCGGGACGTGCGGGCCGGCTACGGCGCCACCGTCGTGCTCGAGGACATCGACGTGTCGCTGGCCGAGCGGGGCGCGCTGGCCGTCCTCGGCCGGAACGGCGTCGGCAAGACCACGCTGCTCGCCACCATCATGGGGCACACCACGTTCCACGCCGGGGGGATCGAATACCGCGGCCGTCCGATCGCGCGCCTGCCCGTGTACGAGCGCTCGCGCCTGGGCATCGGCTACGTCCCCCAGACCCGCGATCTCGAGGTCGCCGCGCGCCCCGGGCCCTGGGCGCTCGAGCGTGTTTATGAGCTGTTCCCGCGCCTGGCCGCGCGCCGGCGCCAGCTCGGCGGCGCGCTCTCGGGCGGCGAGCAGCAGATGCTCTCGATCGCCCGCGCGCTGGTCGGCCAGCCCTCGCTGCTGCTGCTGGACGAACCGCTCGAAGGCCTGGCGCCGATCATCGTCGACGCGCTCCTGGACGCCGTGAGCCGCCTCATCCGCGAGGACGCGCTCACTGTGGTGCTCGTGGAGCAATCGGCCAAGCTCGCGCTGGAAGTCACGCAAGAGGCGCTGGTCCTCAACCGAGGCCGCATCGTGCACCACGGCCCCAGCGCCGAGCTGCTCGCCGATCCGGCGCGCCTCGCGAGTCTCGTGGTCACCACCTAGCCTCCGCCGCCAGACTGCCGACACTATGGCTCCCCGACGCGCAACCGAGGATCACGACTCCATCGCCGGGCGAGCACAAAGGCTTCGCCGTCGGATCGACTCGCCACGGGCTCTGCCAAAACCGAGGCCGGCGATCCACTGACTGTGCGTACTGCATCACGCTTGCTCTAACGACTTCCGTCGGCCAAGAGTGCGGCGTCCCACCTTGGAGCACGTATCGGAATCGGAGCATTGCGTGACCCAGGCTTGTCGTCTACCCTGTCGACTGGACCGAGGCGAACCGCCGCATGACCAGCGTTCTCAGGGAGCTTCCGCTCTCGTACGCGGTACCATCGGAGGCCGCCGGTGCGGATCCGCGTCCGCGGTGCACGAGCCGAACCCCGCCCACCCCTTCTATCGCACCTCATCGAACACGTCCGTCGGACTCGTCGACCGCGCCACGCCACCGCGGCGATCGCCCGGGCCTTCCGCGTCGCGGGTACGGCTGCATCTCAAGCCGGGCCAGAAGGGCACGAAGCAGCTTCTCGCCCAGTACGGTGACCGCCTCATCTGCGTGCGCTACCGCTATGACGCGCAGAGGAAGAAGCGGTTCAAAACCGTGGAGCTCCTCGTCGCCGAACGCGATTGGGAACCGCCACGGCCTCGCTTCGCCCACGACCAGATCGTCGGGTTACGCGTCGCGTTTGCCGACGTGGCGACCCGCTACCGGGTGAAGCAAGCTGGTGGGTCGTGGAATCCCGAGCGACGGGTCTGGCAATTGCGCTACGATCGCGTGCTCACGCTCGGCCTCGACAGCCGAATTGTCGACGAACCCGCATCCAATGGTGGATGCCCGCCGTCAAGCGAAGAGAATCTTCATGTCAGATGCCCGGATTTTCATGTCAGATGCCCGGACGCCATCCAGGTAGAGATGCTCGCATCCACTGTTGGATGCCAGCATCCCGTGGCAGATGATGGCGTTGCAGTCCAATAGTAGTTCGCCGCATGCGCGACTGACGGGCCCCGGGTTCGGCGGGCTGTGGGAGGCATCAGCATTTCCTCGTCAATCGAATGATCAGGCGGGCTCGGAAAGCAGCCAGTCAACAGGAGCGCCAGATGACGGCCCCGGAGCGGCTACTTCGAGGATGCATGGTGGGGCTTGCACGCTGGGTCTCAATCCTAATGCTGCTTGCTGCCGCGTCGGGCGCCGCGGCGCAATCTCAGGCCAAGGTGTACCGGGTCGGATATCTCGGGGTCGCGCCTCCGACCGGTAGCACTACGCCGCTATGGGACGCATTCGTCCACGGCTTGCGCGAGCACGGCTACGTTGAGGGGCGAAACCTCGTGCTGCACCGGCGCTACTCGGCCGGCCAAGAGGCTCGTAACGTGGAACTGGCGGCAGAGCTGGTGCGCCTCAACGTCGACGTGATCGTCTCCTCGACCACCACCGGCGCGCTCGCGGCGAAGCAGGTGACGAGCACCATCCCGATCGTCACGATCTTGGCCGGCGATCCCGTGGGGTCGGGACTGGTGGCGAGCCTCGCACGCCCTGGCGGCAACGTCACGGGCCTCACGACGCAAGCGACGGACTGGACGGCGAAGCAGCTCCAGCTCCTGCGGGAAGTGGCTCCCGGGATCAAGCGGGTTGCGGTTCTCTGGAATCCGACGCTGCCGCAACATCAGGCTTTCTTTCTTGAGACTCAGAAAGCGGCGTCGACACTGCGATTGGAGCTCGAGTCGGCAGAGCTTCGATCCCCCGACGACCTTGAGACAGTCTTTCAACGCATCGCGCACACGCGCCTCGATGGGCTCCAAGTGTACGATCAGCCCGCCCTGTCCCCGCAGCGCCAGCGCGTCGTGGACTGGGTAACACGCTTACGCATCCCGGCGATCTACGGCCTCGAATACTATGTCGATGTCGGCGGACTCATGAGCTATTCGCCCAATCTGGCTGACCTCTTTCGGCGCTCGGCAACGTACGTCGACAAGCTCCTCAGGGGCGCGAAGGCAGCGGAGCTTCCGATGGAGCAGCCCACGACGTTCGAGTTCGTGATCAATGACCGCGGGCTCGCATTCGCTCGCTCGCGGCTGCTCACCGCGGGCGTTGAGGACTCCGACCTATGCGATATACCGACAGGAGCTTGGACCGGCCGGGCGGGCCCTCGGCGTAGCCCGCTCGCTGTCGGCCATCGCGCCGAACCACGGCATACACCCGACGGCCTTCGGCCGCGGGTGACCGAGCGTTCGACAAAGATAGGAATGGTGTCGTGCCGCCGAAAGTAAGAGCCCTGATAGCCGATCTTCAAGCGGCTGGGTTTCTCGATCGAGAAGGCAAGGCAGCCATCGGAGCGTTGTGCACAGGTTGCCAGACCGGTGACAGTATCTGTGGGCTCGCCGATGATGCGAAGCACCGTGAAGTGCGCGCGCGGTGCAGCTTGCCATCGAGGAGTCGAAGAAATGAAGGATCGTGCCCGCTACGTGAAAATCGTTTGATCTGGGCCGAATCGTCGAAGACGCGATCGAGCTGTATCGCAGGGAGGGTCGACCGTTACCTCCCCCGACCTCGGATCGGGACTTTGCCAACAAGATGCCGCACGTCGCATAGCCTTCTCCGGCACCTACCGTCGGTCGGCGGCCACGGATGATCGCCGTTTGGGTAACCAGACAGGCGAATCGCTGACTCATGGCGGAAGAGGATCTTCGGTTGTTCGAGGGATCGGAAGTACTTCCGATGTTCCCCACGTTCGTCTGGAAGATTCAGCTCACTCCGGAGCGGCACGAGGCGATGAACGCGAAGATTCTTGCGGCGCTCGAAACGATGAGGCGCGATCTTCCGTCACTGGCGCCCGGGCAAGGCTGGCAGTCGGATCGCGCGCTACATGAGCTCGCAGAATTTCAGGATCTCGTTTCCTGCGTGAGTCATGCGGCGAGAGGGGTCCTGGAGTTCTTGAGAATAGGGTATGACGCTTTCCAGATTACCGGATGTTGGGCCAATGTTCTCGCCAAGGGGGCTGCACACCGAACTCACAGTCACCCGAATAACTTCTTGAGCGGCGCGTATTACGTTCGGACTCATCCGGGCGCGGACACGATCAACTTTCACGACCCGCGAAATCAGACCAGCATCATCAGGCCTCCGGTCGTGGAACTGACGGCAGAGAATACCGATCAAGTTGTGGTCAAGGTCCGGAATGGCACGCTTCTCCTGTTCCCGGCCTACCTGCATCACTCCGTCGATCCGAGCAGGAGCGAACCCGAGAGAGTAAGCCTCAGCTTCAACATCATGTTCTCGTCATTCACGGAAAACCTCAGCAAGCCGCTATGGTGAGCGTGGACGAATAGGCGATCACGACGGCCCTCCCAAGTACGTGCAGGCGTGGAAGAACCCGTCGCCGCCCTGGACGGCTTTCCGAAGGAAACGGCGCGGCAACCCGCGGCCAACGGCCGGTATCGGCCTCGAGCGGTCATTCAGTCGTCACCTTGGTGAGGCATAGTATTGTCGGACTGTCATTGGTCGACGAGATGATGCAGTGATGGATCGGCGAACGTTCATCGGCCGTGTTGCGGGGGGCCTCCTCGCCACGCCGCTCGCTGCGCGCGCGCAGCAGGTGGGGAAGGTCTATCGCATCGGGATTCTAGAGACGATACCGGCCGCACGGAACGCCGCCAATCTCGATGCCTTGCGCAAGGGGCTGCGGGAGCTGGGCTACGTCGAAGGGCGAAACCTGGTCATCGAATATCGGTCGGCGGATGGTCGCGCCGAGCGGTTCCCGGACCTCGCGGCCGAGCTGGTTCGTCTCAAGGTCGACCTGATCGTGACCAGGGGGACGCCAGCCGCCAGGGCGGCCAAAAAAGCGACCGAAACAATTCCAGTGGTCATGGCGACGATGGGCGACCCGCGCGCCATCGTGGCGAGCTTCGCGCAGCCGGGTGGCAACATTACGGGGGTGACGACCTTCAGCACCGAGCTGACGGCGAAACGGATCGAACTCCTCAAAGAGCTGGTTCCGAGGCTCTCGCGAATTGCGTTGCTTCACAATATGGGCAATCCGGCTGCCCCACCCGAATGGGAAGAGACGAAGATCGCGGCGCGCTCCCTGGGTCTCCGGACTGAGCTTCTTGACGTGCGGAGCCAGGACGACCTAGGCCGCGCATTCGAACTAGCCGTCCGCCAGCATGTCGACGCGCTTCTCATCGGGGCAGACGGTCTCACCCAAATGCATCAACAAACGATCGTTGACTTGGTGACGCGCAATCGGCTGCCTGCCGTCTATCCGGCCCGCGAGTTCGTCGAGGCCGGGGGATTGATGGCCTACGCTGTGAGCTATCCCGACCTGTATTTCCGGTTCGCAAGCTTCGTCGACAAGATCTTCAAGGGCGCGAAGCCCGCCGAACTTCCCGTGGAACAGCCAACCAAGTTCGAGCTCGTGATCAACCTGAGGACCGTCAAGGCACTCGGCCTGACGATTCCGCAGTCGCTGCTCCTCCGGGCGGACCAGGTCATCCAGTGAGGGGAACCCGGCGGACACCAAGACGACCGGAGCGACTGCTCCGACAACGGTACAGGCAAGCAGTCCAAGTGAGTGACGGTCATGGCCTCGACGAGCGCGTCTAGACGGCGCAGGCGGACGCGTGGCAGGCGGAAGGACCGCTGCGGTCCCCGCTCGGTGGGGGCGCCGCCGAGCTGCCCGGCGTTCGGCTGATGGCGTCCGGGCTGCCGCACGCGCAGTGGAACAGCGGCGATGTCACGGAGCCGGGACGCGTCGAGCTCGCCGACGTGCGCGCGTGGTACGCGGCATGCGCGCACGGCGCCGGGGTGCCGTGGGGACTCCGCGTTCCCGCGGGCGGTCTATTGCCGGATGGCCGTCTCCTCTTCCGGAAGCGCTGCATGGGTCTCGTCCCGAGTCGGCACGCGCCCGCGAAGGTACCGCCCGGAGTCGAGATCAGAGTGGCGAGCCCGACCGATGCCGACCTCGCGCGAGCTAGAGCGCGACCTCCCGGTCGCGGTCTAGCTCGCGAGCAAACGCGTCAGGACTTGCGGGCCGCGGCCGCCGCGTCCGCCTTCTTGAAGTGCGCGTCCGTGAAGCCGTACAGGTGCGCGCCGCCCATCAGGATCTGCGCGGCGATCTCGCGCGGGACGTTCTTGAGCAGATTCTCCGACACGTGGGGGAAGTTCGAGTCGAAGTGCGGGTAGTCCGTCGACACGCACATCCGATCGGCCCCGATGAGCCCCGCCGTCGCCTCGATCTCGGGCTCGCTCCCCTCGACCGCGGCCCAGCAGTTGCGCCGGAAGTACTCCCGCGGCGTGAGCGTCAGATACGGCGCGTGCGAATCCCGGTACTGCGGATAGTCCCACTCGATCCGCGACAGGAGCCCGGGCACCCACGAGTTCTGCGCTTCGAGAAATCCCACGCGAAGCTTCGGATGGAACTCGAAGACGCCGCCGATGACCATCGCGACCAGCGCCTGCTGCATCTCGATCCAGTGACTGGCCACGTGCCGGTAGAAGCGGTTCTCGCCGTACAGCTCGATCATGCGCGAGTAGATGGCGCTCACGCCCTCGTGGAACCCCCACGTGACGCCGAGCTCTTCGTGGATGGTGTAGAGCGGGTCCCAGTAGTTCGAGTGCCAGAAGCGCCCGTTCACGAGGTTCGGCCGGATGAACGACCCGACGGCACCGAGGTCCCGCACGCAGCGCACGAGCTCGCGGCAGGCCAGGTGCACGTCGTGCACGGGCAGCATGGCCACGAACTTGAGCTGGTCCGGGCTGTGCTGGCAGAACTGGTGGATCCAGTTGTTGTAGGCCTGGCAGATCGCCAGCGAGAGCTGGGGATCCATGTTGTTGCGGCCCATGAGGGCCAGCCCGCCGGTGGGATAGAGGACCGCGATGTCCACGCCCTCCATCGCCATGCCCATCACCTGGGCCTCGGGGTCATAGTCGCGCTCGATCGCGAAGTCGAGGCGCCCCGTGTCGAAGATCCGCGACCCCGAGAGCAGCTGGGTGCTCTGCGTGGGGCCGGTGCGTACCCGCTTGCGATACTGCTGCAGATCCATGTCCGAGGTCGGCTCGCCGTCGATGACGACCAGACCGGAGGGCCCGCGGTTGGGGCGGCCATCGCTGCCCACAGGCACGCTGACGCGGTGCTTGAACTCCGGGTCGAGGAAGCGGTCGAAGAGGTCCGGGGGTTCCATGATGTGCATGTCGGAGTCGACGAACCGGAGTCCATCCTTCATGGTGCGCTCCTTTCAGGTGCGGTCGCGGTCTGCCGGCGGAATCGGGGCATCACGTGCCGGGCGAACAGCTCGATGCTCCGGCGCGCTCTGGCCTTGTCCATCATGCCGAAGTTGATCTGAAAGCTCGGATAGACCTCGCCGAACGTGTCACGGATGTACGTGAGCTGCCTGGCCACGTCCTCGGGGTCGCCGATGATCGCCCGGGTCTCGGCCAGCACCCGGTCGTAGGTGATGTCGTTGAGCATCTGCTCGAGCGCCGAGTACGGCTTGTACTGTCCCGACTGCCGGCCCGTCCACGCTTTCGCGTAGGTCCGGAAGTTGCGCAGATACTGCTCCATGTAGGGCCGGCATTCCTCGCGCGCCTCCTTGCGCGTCGGCGCGACGTAGAGGTGCAAGACCATCATGACCTCGCCGGGGCCGCGCCGAGCCTCGTGGCCGTGGTCGCGATACGCCTGGCGATAGAGCTGGAGCTTTTCCGCCAGCTCGTGGTGCTCACCGAGGTATGGCACCACCATCATGTTGTAGCCGCGCTCGCCCGTCCACACGAAGGACTCGGGGCTGACCACCGCGGCCACCCAGAGCGGCGGGTGCGGCCGCTGGGTCGGGCGCGGCAGCGAGGTGACGTTCCGGAACCGATGAAACTTCCCCTCGAAGGTGACGTCGTCTTCCGTCCACAGCCGGGTGAGAGCCTCGATCCCCTCCTCGAAGCGCGCCCGGCTCTCGTCCATGGAGATGCCGAAGGCGTCGAACTCGTAGGGCATGAACGCCCGCGCGACGCCGACGTCGAGCCGGCCGCCGCTGATGGCGTCCAGCATCGTGAGCTGGCCGGCCAGCTTCAACGGATGATTGAAGACGGGCAGCACCGCGCCGGTGACCATCCGCATGCGCCAGTCAAAGTCTGACCCCTGAAATGAGCTGGCTCGAAACGTACCGCGGCACCGTGTACCGGTGGGAGGTCGACAGCGTCGACCACTTCACCGTGGCCTTCTACTTCGCGCGGCTCGACGACGCCCGGGACGCGCTCCTGCACGCCGTGGGTCTCGATGCGGAGGCCCTGGCGGGAAGCGGCGGCGTGTGCAGCACCGTGGAGTGTTACGTCCGGTATCTCCGGGAGCTGCGCGTCGGCGACATCCTGCACATCCGGACCGGCGTCGTCGCCGTGGAGGACGAGGGCCTCCGGCTCGTGCACGAGGTCATCGATTCCGGTGACGGCACGACCTGCACGATCGTCGAGGAGCGCGTCGCGCTCGTCGACCGCAAGAGCCGGACGCCGGAGCGACTGAGCGCGGCGCAACGGAGCGCGGCCTCGGCCCGTCGCGTCGAGCCTCCGAAGGCCGCCGACAAGCGCTCGGCGCCGACCCGACCGACCGACGACGAGCGGTTCATCGACTCCGCCCGGGATGCCATCAAGCCCGCGGAGGTCAATCTCCTGGGCGAGGCGACGCTGTCCGCCTACATCCATCGGTTCACCGCCGCCAACGGCCACGTCCTCGCCGCCTTTGGCCTCACCCCGGAGTACTGCCGGCGGGAGCATCGCGGCTTCTCCACGTTCGAGTTCGACCTGCGCGTGCCGGGCGTGCTGCGAGCGGGCGACCTCCTGCTCGTGCGGAGCGTGCTCCTCCACGTGGGCAGCTCCTCGGTGCGCATCCTGCACCGGTTGACCAACGCGCGGACCGGCGCGCTGGCGGCAACGCTCGAGCAGGCCGGCGTCAACCTCGATCTCGACGCCCGCCGCCCGAGCCCGCTGCCGCCACCGCTGCGCGAGCGCGCCCTCGCGATGCTTTCCCCCGCGTGAGCGTCGGCGGGGCAAGCCCCCGCCCTACAGTCCACTCCGCATCGTAGGGCGGGGGCTTGTCCCCCGCCGCTCAGCGTCCGAGAAACTCGAGCGCGTTGTCCCTCAGCAGACGCTCTCGCAGCGGGGGATCGAGCCCGGCGGGCTCGAGCGCCGCGATCGGATCCTCGGTTCCGAGGCGGAACGGATAGTCGCTGCCCAGGACCACGCGCTCGCGGCCGAACGTCTCGAGGACGACGGCGAGCCCGCGCGGAGAATGGGTGAGCGAGTCGACCCAGACGCGCCTCGCGTACTCGCTGGGCGCTCGGGGGATCGCGGCGTGCGCCTCGTCCATCACCCGCCATCCGTGATCGAGCCGCGCGACGACCGACGCGAAGGCGCCGCCACCGTGGGCGAAGCACCATCGCAGGTCGGGCCAGCGCTCCAGGACGCCGCCGAAGATCAGCCGCGTCATGGCCAGAGCCGTCTCGAGCGGAAACCCGATCACCTGGGTCAGGTTCTGCAGGTGCACCCGATCCTGGCCCACGACCGGCGCCTGCGGATGCACGAAGATCGCCACGCCCAGCGCGGTCGCCGCCTCCCACACCGGCGTGAGGGCCGGATCGTCGAGATCGCGGCCCCGCACGCTGGCGCCGATCTCGACGGCCGGGAAGGCGAGCGAGCCGGCCACGCGCTCGAGCTCCTTCACGGCGAGATCCGGTGCCTGGAGCGGCAGCCCCCCGGCGCCGATGAACCGAGCGGGATACCGGCTGACGGCCTGGGCGATCGCGTCGTTGACCATGCGGCACCACTCGGCGGCGGCCGGGCCGGGCGCCCAGTAGCAGAAGAGCGGCGGCGCCGGAGAGAGCATCTGCCGCGCGACGCCGCACCGGTCCATGTCCTCGAGCCGCCGCGCCGGATCGAAGGCGTTGGCCGCGAGGTGGCGGTTGAAGGTCGCGCCGACGTAGAGCTGGCACGTCGCCGTCGGATCGCCGACGAGGCGCGGCCAGCGGTCGCCGCCGAAGCGGGCGGCGAAGTCCTCCCAGCCCGCGGGCAGGATGTGCGTGTGGAGATCGATCGCCCGCGTCCCCGCGAAGATCAGCTCGGCCATGGAGCCCACACGATCCCGCAGAACGGGCCGATGTTCAAGGGCGCGTGTTCGTGCTATCCCTGGCTGGGCCGTCGTCGAGGAGGGGCCGCTCGTCGGTGATTGGGATCAGTATTTCCGCGTCGACGCCGAGTCGACCGCGCGTGAGCGTGTTCGCCTTCGACTCCTCGCGCGGCCGCTGCTGAGGCGCGAATCAGGGGCTCGCCGAGATTCGCTTACGCGCTACGCTCCGCCCCTGGCGTGGATGACGCGCCAGACGCGCTCGGGCGTCGCCGGCATCTCGAGGTGCTCCACGCCGAGCTCCGCCAGCGCGTCCACGATCGCGTTGACCACGGCGCCGAGCGCCGGCGTGGTCCCGCCCTCGCCGCCCCCGCGCAGGCCAAGCGGATTGGAGGTCGACGGGACCTCGCTGATCTCCGTGGTGAACATGGGCAGCGCGTCGGCGCGCGGGATCACGTAGTCCATGAACGTCGTCGCCTGGAGCTGGCCGCTCGCGGTGTCGTAGGGACAGAGCTCCCACAGCGCCTGCCCGACGCCCGCGGCGATGCCGCCGTGCGTCTGCCCGTGCAGGATCAGCGGGTTGACGGCACGTCCCACGTCGTCGACCGAGGTGTAGCGAACGATCTCGACGATTCCCGTCTCGGGGTCGACCTCGACCTCGCACACCGCACAGCCGTAGGGAAAGGACGGCACGCTCATCGTCTCGTCGCAAGTGCCCCTGAGCGGCCCTCGGAGCATCTCGGGCGTGTCCGTCCGGAGCGCCGCGGCAGCCACGTCGAAGAGATCGACGCAGCGATCCGTGCCCTTCACGACGAAGCGTCGTCTCGAGAAGTCGATGTCGGCGTCGGCCGCCTCGAGCAGCCACGCGGCGATGCGCCGGCCCCTGTCGACGATCTGGTCCGCCGCCTTCGCCATCACGACCGCGCCCAGACGCATCGAGCGTCCGGAATGCGAGCCCCCGCCGACGCCCGCGACGTCCGTATCCCCGGTGAGCACACGCACCTGATCCAGCTCGACGCCGAGCCACTCGACGACGAGCTGGGCAAAGCTCGTCTCGTGTCCCTGCCCGGCGGACAGCGTGCCGATGACGACGTCGAGACGACCGTCGGGGTGCACGGTGATGTCGGCGCGCTCGCGCGGCACGCCGGTGTTGAGCTCGACGTAGTTGGCCAGGCCGATGCCACGATAGCGGCCCCGGCGGCGGGCCTCCGCGCGGCGCGCCTCGAAGCCGGCCCGGTCGGCGAGCGCCACCGCGCGATCCTGCGCCGCCGCGTAGTCGCCGCTGTCGTAGAGCAGGCCGAGCGGATTGCGATACGGCATCGCCGTCGCCGGCACCAGGTTGCGCCGCCGCAGCGCCACGCGATCGAAGCCATGGCGGCGCGCGGCGAGGTCGATCAGTCGCTCGACGACGAACATCACCTCGGGCCGTCCCGCGCTGCGATACGCCGTCGTGGGGGCGGTGTGGCTGAGGACGGCGCGCGCGCGCATCGTCGCCACGGGAACGTGGTAGACGCTCGTCGACACCGCCACCCCCTTGGCGAGCGGAACGAACGAGACCGTATGCGCACCGACGTTGCTGGTGTTCACCCCGCGAAAGGCGAGGAAGTTGCCGTCGGCATCGAGGGCCAGCTCCGCGTGCGACGAGAGATCGCGGCTCTGGTAATCCGTGGTCAGCGCTTCGCGCCGCTCGCAGGTCCACTTCACCGGCCGGCGGAGGCGACGCGCCGCCCAGGCCACCAGCGCGAACTCGGGATAGAAGCTGTTGCGGGTGCCGTAGTTGCCGCCGACGTCGCGCGCCACGACGCGCACCGCGCTCTCGGGGACGCCGAGGACGGCCGCCAGGTCCGCCCGGTGCCGCTGGACACCGCCGGAGCCGGCATGGAGCGTATAGCGGCCTGCCGCTTCGTCCCAGACACCGAGGGCGGCGCGCGGCTCCAGGGGAACCCCGGTCACTCGGTTCACCTGCGTCTCGAGACGCACGACGTGAGCGGCACGAGTGAACGCGGCCTCGACGGCCGCGGCGTCGCCGACCTCGGACTCGACGCACACGTTGGACGGGTGCTCGTCCCACACGCTCGGCGCGCCCGGGAGGGCCGCGTCGGAGGCAGCCGTGACGAGGGACAGCGGCTCCCAGTCCACGCGCACGGCCTCGACGCCGTCGCGGGCCGCCGCCGGCGTGTCGGCGATCACCATGGCCACCGCCTCGCCCACGCAGCGCGCCCGGTCGCTGGGCAACGGCGGATGCGGCGCGACGAAGAACTCCGAGCCGTCGCGGCTCCTCAGCGGCACCTCGTGCGGGTTCGTCGGCACCGGACGGTGCGGGATCGGCCGCAGGCCGTCGGCGGCGGCCTCGCGTCCGCTGAGCACCGCGAGCACGCCCGGCGCGGCCCGGGCCGCGGTGGCGTCGATGGCGCGGATCGCCGCGTGCGCATGCGGCGAGCGGACGAACGCCGCGTACGCCTGGCCCGGCGCGTTGACGTCATCGCTGTAACAGCCGGCGCCGGTGATCAGGCGCTCATCTTCCCGACGCGGCACCGGCTTGCCGATGCCCTGCGACGCGGCCCTCGTCCGTGAATCCAGGAAGGACATGTCTAGGACAGTCGGAGGTGCGCACCAGATTTGTCAAGGGCAGTGCGGTAGAATTCTGACCACCTTCGGGTCACCCCGTCCAAAGGAGAGACCTCCATGACTTCTCATCGCCCCTGGCGTGGCGGCATCGCGGTGGCCGTCTGGCTCGTCTTCGCCTCCGGGATGCTGCTCGGTGCGGCGAGCGCCGACGAGACGTGCAACTCGCCCTACATCGCCAAGCTCATCAAGGGTCAGGAAGACTACGTCTACGTCTGGGCGCTGGGCGTCGAGGGGGTCGGTGACGGCTCCGACAAGCTGGTCACCGTCGACGTCAACCCGAAGTCGAAGACCTACGGCAAGGTGCTCGGGTCGGTCTCCGTCGGCGGGCGGGGCGAAGCGCACCACATGGGCTTCACCGACGACCGCCGCTTCATCTGGGCGGGCGGGCTCGCCGAGAGCAAGATCTCCGTGTTCGACATCGCCAGCGATCCCGCGAAGCCGAAGCTGGTCAAGACCATCACCGACATGGGCGACAAGACCGGCTATCTCGGCCCCCATACCTACTACGCGCTGCCGGGACGGATGCTCGTGCAGGCCCTCTCGAACACCACGAACAAGGGCGGCGTCACCGGCATGGCCCTGTACAACAACAAGGGCGAGTTCATCGATTCGTACGCGATGCCGACCGAAGGCGGCGGCGACGGGTATGGCTACGATCTGGCCGTGAATCCGAAACGGAACGTCCTCCTGACCTCGAGCTTCACCGGGTACGCGAACTACATGCGGCCGCTCGGCGAGCTGATCAAGGACCCCGAGGCCATGAAGCGCTTCGGCAACACCATGGTGGCGTGGGATCTCAAGGCCATGAAGCACAAGAAGATCTTCGGTGTTCCCGGAGCCCCCCTCGAGATCCGCTGGTCGCTCAAGACGGGGGACAACTGGGCCATCACCGCCGCCGCGCTCACGTCCAAGCTCTGGCTCATCAAGCCGGACAGCCGGGGCGAGTGGCAGGCCAAGGAGGTCGCGACGATCGGCGACCCGGCGAAGATCCCACTCCCCGTCGACATCAGCATCACCCGCGACGGCAAGGGGCTGTGGGTCAATACGTTCATGGACGGCACCACGCGATACTTCGACCTGAGCAATCCCGAGGCGCCGAAGCAGACGTACGAGAAGGTCACGGGCAAGCAGGTCAACATGATCTCGCAGAGCTGGGACGGCAAGCGCGTCTACATCACCTCGTCCCTGCTCGCCAACTGGGACAAGGGCGGCGCCGACAACGAGCAGTTCCTGCGCGGCTTCGCGTGGGACGGCAAGGAGCTGAAGCCGACCTTCGAGGTCGACTTCACGAAGGAGAATCTCGGGCGCGCCCACCACATGAAGCTCGGCTCCAAGGCGCTGCGCAACGGCCCGTGATGGCCGGGGAGCGACGCGGCACGCTGCCGGCGCTGGTGCTCCTCGCGTGTCTCGCCTGGGCGCCGCCGGCGCCGGGGCACGACGGGGCCCCCATCGCCCCGCTCGACTTCGATCCGCCGCGGCCCGGGACCTACACCTTGCACCGCATCATGGCGGCGCCGGACGGCGAGGTGGTGGGCCTCGACGGCCGCGCCGATCGGCTGTCACACTTCACGCGCGGCCGGATCACCCTGCTCGGCTTCATCTACACGACCTGCGTCGATCCCGTGGGCTGTCCCCTGGCCTACCGGGTGTTCGAGACCGTGAAGCAGGCGGTCGCCGGTCCGGCGCTCCGCGACAAGGTCCAGCTCGTGACGCTGTCGTTCGACCCGCTGCGCGACACGCCGACGGTCATGCGCCGATACGCCGGCAGCCGCGTCAGCGACAACGGCCACGGCCCGCGCTGGTACTTCCTCACCACGCGCTCGGACCGTGAGCTGGCGCCCCTCGTCGAGGGCTTCGGCCAGGACCTTCGCTACACGATCGATCGCTCGAGCGGCGCCGCCCGTCGCCGCTCGGCGACGTCCGGGTCACGACGCTGAGCGCGGACTGACGGCCGCGACGGAGAGATGCTCGCGCGCTTTCGATCGGTCGCCGGCGTGCCGGTACAGCCGGCCCAGGTCGAGATGGCAACGCGCGACGAGCGGCCGCCGAAGGCAAGATCGACGCCTATCTGGGCTTCCCTCCCGAGCCGCAGGAAATGCGGGCAAAGAAGATCGGCCACGTCGTCGTCAACACAGCCGTGGACAAGCCGTGGTCGCAGTACTTCTGCTGCGTGGTGTTTTCCAACCGCGAGTTCATCCGTCGTAGCCCGGTCGCCACCAAGCGCGCGCTCCGCGCCATCTCGAAGGCGGACCGGATCTGCGCGACCGAGCCCGAGATGGCGGCGCGCACCATCGTCAACCGAGGCTTCACGAACTCGTACGAGTATGCGCTTCAAACGATGAAGGACATCCCGCTGAAAGGGTGACGACGGATTGGCGGCGGCGGGCGAGCGCGGCCGACACCGCGAAGAGCCCGTACAGCACCCCGGTCGCCAGCGAGTACGGCGACGGGGGCAGCCGGCCCTCGACGAGCTGCAGCACGAAGATCAAGACCGGGCCGAGGGCCAGGACGGCCCGTACGGTCAACGGGGATGCGCGCGAGATGCCGATCTGGCTCACGTAGATGGGAAGGACGAGGAGCAGCAGCATCGCCCCGAGGACGACCGCGCCGCCATGCCCCGGCCACAGCGTCGATAGCTCGCGACGGCAGGACAGCGCGAGGGCCCCCGCCAGCACGATCGCTCCGAAGAAGCGGACCGACACGAGCGCGGTCGGCACGACCCCGGCGTCGTTCAGCCGCCGGCAGAGCACCGCGCTCATGCTGATGGATACTCCGGCGCCCATCGCCAGCGCGATGCCGAGCGCGGCGCTCCCCAGGGGTTGGGGTCCGGCACCCGACAGACCGCTTACCGCGACCCCCGCGGCGAGGACGAGCGAGACGAGCAGGCCCAGATGGATCGGACGCTCGGCCTGCCCCAGGGATGCGGGTGGCGTGGCGCCGACGTGGCGGTCGACCCACACCACGGTGAGCGGCCCCACGCCGGCGAAGAGGATCTGCACGAGCAGGGGCTCGATCGTTCGCAGCGCGTAGAAGAACGAGATCCAGGCCAGCCCCGTGGTCACGTTGATCGCCAGGAGATCCCGCCAGCGCAGGCGCAGGACGCGGAAGCTTTCCGGGCTTCGCGCCAGCGCGATCGGCAGGAACAGCAGGGAGCAGAGCGTGAAGGCCACGACGGCGACCCCGAGCGGGCTCGTCGACTGGAAGACTCCCCCGAAATAGACGTCCCGCACTGAGGCGAGGGTTGTGAACGCGAGCGAGGCGAGGAAGCCCACGCCTTCGCCCCGCGCCTGGCCTGGTCGCACGTCGATCTTCGGCATCGCACCCAGGTATACGGATGACGGCGAGTCGAAGGGTGGTATCGTTCGGACATCGGAGGGGACGATGGCCGGCCAGCGACTGATCCTCAAGGACCCGAGCCGCTTCAAGGACCCGGCAGGCCTGACCTGGGAGCGCTACGTCGCGCTCCAGGCGCGAGAGCGCGAGCGCTACCTTGCGGAGCGTGCCGCCCTTCCCGCCGACGCCCTCGCCTACCGGACAGTCAGCCCGCGCTACCTCGAGCGCGCCGTCGAGCAGTTCGCCAACAACTACTTCCCCGAGGAGGCGGCCACCCGCTACATCGCGACGGCAGCGGCCAACGCCCCCTTCGAGGAGCTCAAGAAGTGCTGCCTCTTCCAGCTGGCCGACGAGCAGCGCCACCTGGAGATGGATCGCGACGTCTTCGAGCGCGCCGGCATCCCGGAGCCCGACTGGCTGCCCGCCTGGGAGCAGCCGGGGACCACCTGCCGGTTCTTCCGGCACGTGCTCGAGCTCGACGACGCGATCGAGATCCTCGTGAAGGCGAACTTCGTTGCCGAAGGCGCGGCCGGGCCGGGGACCTTCACCGTGCTTGCCGACGGCGCCGAGGCCCGCGGCGATCTGCTGTCCGCGGTGAATCATCGCGCCCGCATCCGCGACGAGACGCGTCACATCAGCTACGCCCGCGCACTGGTCAAGGTGCTGATCGAGGAAGACCCCTCGAATCTCGACGTCATCCAGCGGTGGCAGGACGAGAGCCTGCACCTGTTCTCCGAGGGCGTGCGGGGCGGCGCGCGGCGCGAGTGGTGGGAAGGGTTCCTGGGGTCCTACTACAAGATCGCGCTGCCGCTCGGGCTGCGGCCCACGACGATCACGTACTGAGGACGGCGGGGGACGAGCCCCCGCCGCTGCAGGAGGCGTCATGATCATCCGGAAGGAATCCAACGGTGGCTTGACCCTGATCGGACAGACCGACCACTCACGCTTCGTCGGCCAACTGGCCGCGCACTGGGGCAACGGCGCCTTCGAGGCGCCGAAGCCGTATGACTCCGTCGTCCGGGCCGCGACGTTTCACGATTACGGCTGGCTCCGGTACGAGACGAGCCCGCTGATCAATCCCGACAGCGGCGAGCCGTATCCGTTCCTGCAGGTGCCGATGACCGCGCAGCAGCTCGGCTCCTACCAGTGGGCGCTCGACTGGATGGCCGACATCGACCCATACTCGGGACTCGTCGTCAGCATGCACCGCACGGGGCTCTGGAAAGGCCGCTACGGGCTGATCAAGCACCCGGCCGGGCGCTACAACCTCACGAAGCTCAGCCCCGAGATCGAGGCGTTCGTCGCCCACAACGAGGCGTGGCAAGAAAAGCAGCGCGCGACGCTCGACGCCAAGGGCGTGTGGACCAACTACCGCCTCATGCAGGCCTGGGACCTCCTCGGTCTCTACTTCTGTTGCCAGGAGCCCTACGATGATCACGTCGAGCCCGTCCCCGTCAGCTACGCGGGGGCCGACGACGAGGGCGTGCGCATGACGATGAAAGCCGCCGGGCCCCGCCGCGTGGCGTTCGATCCCTATCCCTTCGACGTGCGGCCGTGTCGCGTGCAGCTGACGTACAAGACCGTGCCCCGAGCACGCTTCGACGACGTGGAGGCATTTCGCCGCGCGTGGTTCGGCGCCGAGGTCGGCGTCATGGAGTTCGAGCTGACGTAGGCCGGATGTTCTGGTTCAGTCGGAAGAAATTCTGCGGATCGTACCGATCCTTGAGCGCGACGAGCCGGGAATACGCCTGGCCGTACGCGGACTGAACGGCTTCCCGGCTGGCGTCCGCATCGAGGTAGTTGACGTAGGCCCCGCCGGACATGAACGGACGCATCGCGTCCGAGGTCGCGCGTGCCCACAGCATGTTCCGCTCCGCCGCGTCGGCCGGAAATCCGCCCGCGATGACGATCAGATCGAACGGCGATCGCCGATGGACGAAGGCCGTGGCGTCGGGCGGGACCCGCCCCATGGCGCCGCCCAGGTGCTCGATGTAGATCCGCGACAGCATCGAGGGCGACGGGAAATCACAGTGGGCGAGGAGCACGTCGATGAAGTCGTCGGCCTGGAACCTGGGCCCGTCGAGATAGCCGGTCTTGTAGTACCAGCTTCCGGGCGGGTTCGTGGCGTCGAACATCGTCTGCAGCTCGCCGTACGTCATGGGGCGAATGCCGTCGAGAATCGGCGAGCCCAGCCGGCGCAGCGGCGCGATGACACGCTCGCCGGTGTCGATGGCTCCGCTGTAGCAGAGCCCGATGGCGATGACCGGCGTGCCGTCCGTCCACGTGGTGATGAGGACGCCGGCGACCAGCTCGTCGGGCGCGGTCGGCGCGAAGTCGCGGTACAGCCGGAGGAGATCCCGGGCGCGACCGAGGGGATAGACGACGAGTCCTCCCAGGATCGTTCCCACGGGATGGAGCCGGAACTCGAACGCCGTGACCACGCCGAAGTTGCCCCCGCCGCCACGGAGACCCCAGAAGAGCTCGGGGTTGTCATCGGCATCGGCTCGGAGTCGCGCCCCGTCGGCCGTCACGACGTCGAAGGCCAGGACGTTGTCGCAGGACAGGCCGTGCTTTCGCATGAGCCAGCCGTGGCCGCCGCCGAGCGTCAGCCCGGCGACTCCCGTCGACGTGATGATGCCGCCGGTCGTGGCCAGGCCGTGACGTTGAGTGGCCGTGTCGAGCTCTCCCCACGTCAGACCTGCCCCCGCCGTGATCACCCCCCGGACCGGATCGACGCGGGCTTCCTTCATCGGCGAGAGATCGAGCATGAGCCCGTCGGCGCAGACGGCGTTGCCGGTGACGTTGTGGCCGCCGCCCTTCACGGAGACCACGAGATCGTGGTCGCGCGCGAACCGGATCGCCGCGCCGACGTCGTCCGCGCCGGCGCACCGCGCGATCACGGCCGGTCGCCTGTCGATCATCCGGTTCCAGATCGTGCGGGCCTCGTCGTAGCCGGGCTCGGCCGGCAGCAGGAGCTGGCCGGACAGGCTCTTGGCGAAAGCCCGAACGATGGGCTCGGGAAGCTCGACGCGACCGGCCGGTGTGGCGGCCTCGATCACGCGCGACACCCTTCAGGCCTGGCGCTCGCCGCCCGCCGCCCGCCGCGTCGCATCCCGCGAAGGATAGATCACGCTCTCCGCGTAGCGGTACATCCAGTCCGCCGCGTCGGGGGCGATGGCGTGGACCTGAGTGCCGGCGGCGGACGCGAGCTGGATGGCCGTCACGTTGCGACGAACCTCCGAGGTCAGCGTGTTGAGCCGGTGATAGGCCTCCGACACCGTGCGGCCAAGCGTCGTCACGCCGTGGTTCTCCATCATCACCGAGTTGGTGGCCTGGATGAAATCGGCGACGGGCCCGACGTCATTCTCGACGTCGAGATGGGACGGGACGACGTACGGGGGCTTGGCCATCACGTAGGGGAACTCGAGGGAGAGCACGCGCAGCTCCTTGAGCGCGCCCGACGCGAGCAGCGCGATCGTCTCGTCGTGGTGGACGTGGATGACGGCGTGGATGTCGGGCCGCAGACGGAGGATCTCCCGGTTCAGATTGTGGCCGACGCTCGTCGGCACCGTGCCGTGCAGGAGTGTCGGCGTGGGGACGTCGGTGATCACCACGTTGTCGAGGGTCATCTCCTCGAGCGAGACCTCGGCGTGCTTGGTGTAAACGACGCCGTGCGCGAAGTCCGGGTGGGGCACGCGGAGGGCCAGGTTGCCGAGCGAGTTGTGGACGTAGCCGCGCGCGACGATCATGCGCGCGTAGCGCAGCAGCCGGTTCCCGACGTCTTCGTCGAACTTCACCGTGGCCATGTCGTGTCCTCTCGTTCGTGGATCATTCGAGGGCTCGGCTCGCCGCCCAGACGGGGCTCACCTGACGAGCGGTACCTGCCCCGTCTTCGCGTACTTGGAGTCGCGGTACTCGCCGGAGCGCACGGGTGGGTACCTGGCCGGCCCCTGCGAGGGCAGGCACTCGATCAGCACGTCGTAGTTCGGGTGGTTGAAGAACGCGATGGACAGCCGCGCCTGGCCCGGGCCGGCGCCCGGTGGGGGGTTCACCACCCGGTGCAGGTTCGACAGCCACCGGTCGTTCGTCCACCGCATGAGGAGATCCCCGATGTTGACGACGAAGGTCGTCGGCGTCGTCCGGACGTCGACCCACTGCCCACCGCGCGTCCTGACTTGTAGTCCCCCCGGGACGTCCTCGCCGCTCAGGATGGTGAAGCCGCCGTAGTCCGTGTGGGCGCTGGCCCGGAGCTGGCCGGGACTCGGCGCGACCGTCGGCGCCGGATAGTAGTTCAGCCGCATCGTGCCGATCGACCGATCGACCTTGTCGTCGAAGAACGCCTCGTCCACGCCCAGGGCCAGCGCGGCCAACCGCATCAGGACGCGGACGAGATCGCCCATGACCCGGTAGTACGCGGTCGCCGCCTGCTCGAGGCCGGCGGGCGAGGCCGGCCAGATGTTCGGCTCGTGGTACCAGCGGCCGAGCGCGCTCGTGTAGTACGGATCGTCGCCAACGTCCACGGGGCCGATGTGGAAGTACTCCTTCATGTCGGGCGGCGCCGCCGCGTCGTTCGCGGCCGCCAGGCTCTCTCCGCCCGCCGGATGGTGCCCGCGGTTCATCCCCTCCACCGGATGCCGGGCCGCGAGCCTGTCGGCGACGGGCAGGGCGAAGAACGCGTGCCCGAGCCGCCGCAGGTCGTCCACGAGGCGGTCCGGCACGCCATGGCCGACGATCGCGAAGAATCCGATCTCCCGGCACGCGTCGTCGATGGCCGACGCGACGCGCCGACGTTCGGCCACGCCTCCCCCGCGGGCCCCGGCGAGATCGATGACGGGAACGTCAGCCATGCTAGAGCGTCGAGAAGACGTCGAGAAGACCGACCCGCCGTCGACGACGAGCGGCTGGCCGCTCATGAACGCGCTGTCGTCGGAGGCCAGGATGACGACGGTGCCCTCGACGTCGTCGGGAAAGGCGTCGCGCTTGAGCGAGCGCGCTTGCATGACGGCCGCCCCTGAAACCCCGTGATGTCGATTCCCGCGGCGCCGCCCGTGATCACCGCCACCTTGTCCGACAACCGCATCTGTCGCCGGAGAATAGTCGGCCGCCTCGAGCGCGTCAACCTCGGTCCTGCGGGTGTAATTCATACCCGGCGGCGGGCGGCGGCTCCGGTGGCACATCTCCTGCTCTTCTCACCATTGAGCTCCCTGCTCAATGGAAGGAGCGCTCATCATGCTTCATTATGCGTTGATGTTCCTCATCGTCGGCCTGCTGGCCGGCGCGCTCGGTCTGGTCGGCGTGGCGGCGGTCGCCGGTCAGATCGCGTGGGTCCTGTTCCTGGTCGGTGTCATCCTCATCATCGTTCACATGGCGAGAGGTGGTCGACATCTGCCGCCGGCCGCCTGACCGCGCGCCTTCCTAGCTCAGACCTTCCACCAGCGCGCGACCTCTCGCTCGAGGGCCGCAGGGCCCGTCGAGCGGCGCGCGGCCTCGGTCACGAATGCCTCGGCCTCGACCTGGGTGGGCGCCAGGTCGGGCGAGGCGGCCGCGAAATCGTAGACCGACAAGTTTTCGGTCGGCAGGATCACGTCGAGCGCGACGACGTCGACGTTGCGGTGACGCAGGACGGTCTCGTAGACCCGTCGATACACGACAGGATCGTAGTCATCCTCAGGCCCGGTGATCCCGAGCTCTGCCGCCACCTGCGAGAGCTCGCGCCAGAGATCCCGCAGGACGCGCGGCGGCGCATCCTCGCGCTCCCGCGGGTGCAACGGGCTGCCGGCGCGTCGCTCGCGCTCGCTCTCGAGGAAGCGGCGGACCTCGCGCGAGGGGACGGCGATCACGAACCGGCTCGACGGTGTCTTCAACCGACGCTCGGCGCGGTCGTCGATGGGGCGTGCCAGCTCCACGAACCGGGCGCCCACGAGCGGCGTCTCGCCGATCAAGAGATGCTCCGGCTCCGGATACCGTTCGTCCCATGCGACGATCGCCTGACGCGCCCAGAGGCCGGCGGCCTGACGGATCACCGCGTGAGTCACGCCGTCCGCCAGCGGGTAGCGCCGGCCGGACGGGCTCGCCTCGAAGACCGGTCGCGCCACGTCCCATTGGAGCAGATGACTCGTCCGGCCCGCCTGGCGCGCGAGATGGGCGAGCTGGTGCACGAGCAGGCTCTTGCCCGTTCCGGGAATGCCCACGAAGAACACCATCCGCCGGCCGGTCAGCGCGCGGATCTGGATTTCGAGTCCGCGATCGGCTCCGATGACGAGACGGTCGGCGTCGGTCGTCGTCACACTCCGATCTCGCGGGAGAGCGGGCGCCAGGCGAGCGAGCGGGCCTGCAGGCGCTCGAGCGCGGCGTCGATGGCGAGCACGAGCAGCGTCACCACCGCCACGCCCGTGAACAGGCCCACGGTGTCGGCCATCGCGCGCGCGTTGTTGATGTAGTAGCCGAGCCCTCGGTCGGAGGCGATGAACTCGCCGACCACCGCCGCGCCGATGGCCCGGGGCAGCGCGACCTTCAGGCCGGCAAACACGTAGGGCAGCGCGGTGTGCCAGGCGATCTCGCTGGTGACCGTCCACTCGCGGCCGCCAAGGACCCGCACGGTCGCCGCCAGCCGCGGGTCCACCGAGCGCACGCCGGCCATCGTGTTGAAGAAGAGGAAGAAGAACACGACGGCGGCGACGAACACCACCTTCGAGAAGATCCCGATGCCGAACCAGAGGATCATGAGCGGCGCCAGCGCGAGCTTCGGCACCCCCATGGCCGCCGCGAAGAAGGGATCGAGGGCCGCCGTGAGCCGGGGCGAGAGCCGCAGCGCGAACGGCAGCAGGATCCCGGCACCGCCGCCGAGCACGAAGCCGAGCGCGGCCTCCGTCAGCGTGGCCGCGGTGTGCCGCGCGAGCTGCCCGTTGACCGTGATCTCCGCCGTGCGATGGACGACCTCCACGGGGCCCGAGATCCACTCCGCGCCGAGGACCCCCTGGGCCAGCTGCCACAGGACGAGCCCGGCGACGCCCACGATCACACGGCCGCCGACGATCACGCGAGCTCCTTGCGGATCGTGGCGTGCAGATCCGCGAATCCGTCGACGGTGTAGATGCTGGCGACGTCGCGCGGCCGGGCGAGCGGGATCGCGTGCGCGCTGTGCACGCGGGCGGGCGCTCGGGTGAAGACGAGCGTACGGTCTCCCAGCGCGATGGCCTCCGCGATGTCGTGGGTGACGAAGACGATCGTCTTTCGCCCGAAGCTCCACAGGCGCAGCAGATCCTCCTGCAGCTGGGTCCGCGTCTGCGCGTCGAGGGCGCCGAAGGGCTCATCCATGAGAATCACCGGTGGGTCGTACACCAGTGTCCGGATCAGCGCCGCCCGCTTGCGCATCCCGCCCGACAGCTCGTGGGGGTAATGCCGCTCGAAGCCCTCGAGACCGACCGCGTACATGAGCCCGGCGGCGTGCTCGCGCGTCTCGGGAGTCAATCGCCCCTGGACGCGGAGCGGAAAGAGCACGTTCTCGAAGAGGGTGCGCCAGGGCAGCAGCGTGTCGTCCTGGGTCACGTAGCCAAACTGCCGGTCCCACCCGGGGCGGAGCGTGCTCGCCGTCGGGGTCGCGATGACCCGATCACGGAAGCGCACCTCACCCTCGGTCGCGCCGTCGATCTGGGCGATGACGTTCAAGAGCGTGGACTTGCCCGACCCGGACGGGCCGACGATCGTGAGGAACTCGCGCTCGGCCACGGCGAAGGACAGGTCGCGGATTGCCCAGAACGGCTCGGCGCGTCCGGCCCGCGCCTCGAACCGCTTGCCGAGCCCGCGCACCTCGAGCAATGGCGCCGCGCCGCTCATGCCGCGATCACCAGCCGGCGCTCGGGCTGGGCGTCGACGGGGCGCCAGCGCAGCAGCCAGTGCTCGGCCGTCTGCACGAGCTCGTTGACGACGACGATCAGCCCGGTGAGGGCCACGAGGCCGGCGAACACCGTGGTCGTGTCGAAATCCTGCGAGGCGGCCTGGATCAGGTACCCGAGCCCGCGGTTGGACGAGATCATCTCGCCGACGACGGCCGCGCCGATGGCGTACGAGAGCGAGATCTTGAGCCCGGCGAAGATGTAGGGCACGGCCCCCGGCCACACGACGTGACGCGCGACCATCTGCTCGGAGGCGCCGGCCACGCGGGCCATGGCCACGAGCCGTCGGTCGGTCCCGCGCACGCCGGCCGCCGTGGCGAACAGGATCAGGAAGAAGACGATGCTGGCGACCAGCGCCACCTTGGAGGCGAGCCCGATCCCGAACCAGAGGATGAACAGCGGCGCCAGCGCGAGCTTGGGCATCCCGTACCCGGCGACGAAGTAGGGATCGAGGACCGCGGCCAGGCGCGGCAGACGCCGGAGCGCGAACGGGATGAGCGCGCCCGGTACCCCGCCGACGAAAAAGCCCCCGAGCGCGGCGGCGAGCGTGAACTGCGTGTGCCGCCAGAGCTCGCCGCTGGCCAGGAGCTGGAGCAGCCGGTGCGCCGTGGCCACCGGCGGACTCACCCAGTGCGCGCCGAAGGCCAGCGTCGCGAGCTGCCAGGCGGCGAGCGCAGCGACCGCGACGAGAAGTCGATCTCGAAGCGCCCGCTGCGGGCTCATTGGATCAGCTGGTCCGCCCGCCCCAGCAGCGCGGGCGGGATCGTGAGTCCGAGCGTCTTCGCGGTCTTCACGTTGATCACCAGCTCGAACTTCGTGGGCTGCTCGATGGGCAGATCAACAGGTTTGGCGCCTTTGAGAATCCTGTCGACCATGATGGCCCCGCGCCGCCGCAGATCCCATTGGTCGGGCCCATAACTCATCAGGCCGCCGGCCGCAACCGGTTCGGTCCCGTCGAACATGCTCGGTATTCGATACACCTCCTGGGATTGAAGTGTGACGCCCAACGCACGGGCCGCGTCCTGCGCTTCTCTCCAAGGGCGCGCGTTCGCCGGATTGGCCGCGTTCCAGAGCACAGAGACTCGAGAGAGGCGCGGGAGCGCTTCTTTGAGGAATTGAAGCCGTTTTCCGACCATCTCCGGAACCTGGCTCGTCAGCCCGGTGACATTGCCCCCGGGCCGGGCCAGGCTGGCGACCACGCCTGCCGCCACGGGATCGATCAAGTTCCCCGAGGCGGTGAAAAAACGCTTCGTCGTACTTCGCCGGTGAGACCGAGATGAAGCCGATTCGCCAAACTTTCGCCGTTGGCTGCGCCTCGGCGACGAGCGGCGTGGCAAGAAAACCGAGAGTGACCTGTCCGATGAAATCTCGGCGATCGATCACGCCCACACGCTCTTGCCCCCGAAGCGGCGCTCCCAGCGCGGGATCACGTCCTTGTTGTAGACATTGTCGGGGACTTCACCGCGGAGCGCGCAGAGAACGGATTCCGTCGCCCAGCGGATCCCGGGGCCGAGTCCGCTGCCCACGTTGGAGGAGACCATGTGCGGCGACAGCAGCACCGTGTCGCCGAGGTTGCGGAGCTGGCTGTCCTGCGCGAGCGGCTCCTCTTCGAAGACGTCGAGGGCCGCCCCGCCGATCTGTCCCTTCAGGAGGGCCTCGACGAGGGCCCCCTCCTGGACACAGGGACCCCGCGAGGTATTGATGAAGAGGGCCGTCGGCTTCATGAGGGCGAACTCCTTGGCGCCCATCAGGTGCCGGGTCTCGCGGGTCAGCACCACGTGCAGGCTCACGACGTCCGACTCCCGGAGCAGCGTGGGCAGATCCACGCGCGTCACCCCGTGCTCCACGAACTTCGCGTCGGGCACGTACGGGTCCGTGACCAGGATCCGCATCTTCCACGGCCGCAGGAGCGTCGCGATGCGGCTGCCGATCCGCCCGAGGCCGATCAGGCCGAGGGTGATGCCGGCATAGCCGTCGGCGCGGGAGCCGACGTAGGTGCCCTGGAGCCGCTGCCCTCTCCAGCCGCCGCCGTCCTTGAGGTGCCGGTCGCGCTCCCGGAGCTTCTTGAGCATGGTGAGCATCGCGGCGATGGTGCCCTCGGCGACGCCGCCCCAGTTGGATTCCGTCGGGCTGTGGGCGACGAGGATCCCCAGATCCGTCGCCGCGTCCACGTCGACGTCGTCGGTGCCGATCGTGTACTTGGCGACGATGCGAAGCCGGTCGGAGCTCTCCATGATCGTGCGGCTGATGGGCGCGTTGCGGATCGACGTCCCCATCAGCGCGTCGCATCCGCGGGCCATGACGACCATCTCGGCTTCGCTGTTGCCCTGCGGCGTGTCCCAGGACGCCTTGCCCAGCGTCAGCTCGCACCCGTGCTCCTCGAGTTTCCGATTTGCGGTTCCCTCGTCAGCGACGGGAGCGAAGATCAGGATCCTGGCCACGCTCATGGCGATCTTCCTGTCCGGCGGGGGACGAGCCCCCGTCCTACTGCGTGAACTTGTTCGTGTACAGCTCGGCCAGCGGCGGTAGCTTCTCGTCCGCCTTCATCACGCCGGCCTCGACCTGGAAGTCGAGCGCGCGCTTGAGCCCGGCCTCGGGGATGAGGCCGGTGCGGGAGCTCGCCGCGCGCACCAGCTCGAACGCCTCGGCGAGCACCGCGGGATCGGTCTTGTCGAACTTCTTGCGGAGCGCGGCCACCGCGTCCGCCGGCCGGTCCTGCATGAGGACGAGCGCCCGCTTGTAGCCGGCGACGAGCCTTCGACACACGGAGGCCTTGGCGTCACAGAACCCGCCGCGGGTCACGACGACGATGAACGAAAACGGCGTCAGCTCGGCGAGGTCGCCCCGCGGGATGCTCATGAGGGTCACCGCAGTCCCGTCGCGGCTGGCCATCACGGGCCAGGGCATGGACATGAGAAACCCGTCGATGGCCCCGCTCTTGAGCGCCGCGATCATGTTCGGCGGCTGCATCGGCGTGACGGTCAGGTCCTTCTCGGGATCGAGCCCCCCCTTGCGCGCCAGGTACTTCAGCACGAGGTGGTTGATGGTGTTGACGCTGTCGACCGCCATGCGCTTGCCTCGAAGCGCCTGGGCCCGCTTCTCGATCGGCATGCCCGGCACGATCCCCGCCTTCTCGGCGACGTCCTTGCGCAGCACCGCTTCGAGCGGCATCCGGTCCAGGAGCTGGGCGATGGCGTACAGCTTCTGGCCCCGGGCGTCGGCACGCACGAGCGTGGGTGACGACACAGGCGAGAAGTCGACGCTCCCGGCGAGCACGGCGTTGGCGGCGCCCACACCCGCCACGGTCGAGATCTTGACCCGCAGGCCTTCCTTCTCCCAGAGCCCGAGCTCCTCGGCGAGGAAGGTGGAGCTGAACGTCAGCGAGAGCGCCGGCACCGCCAGCGTCGTCTCCTCCGGTGCCTGGGCGTGGACGGAGCCGCCGGCAAGCACGCCGGCCGCGACGACGAGCGCGACGACACGAGAACCGGGGCGTGGCCTCACGAGCCGTTCCTCAGCAGGAGCCCGACGTTGCCGGAGAGAATCTGCTCGCCGGCCTCTCCCAGGGTCCGGATACCGTCGACGAACTCGCGCACGGCCTCGGGCGTACGGATTTCTTGTGGATAGTCCGTGGCGAACACGATGCGGGACGCCGGCAGCTCGACCAGCGCGGTCCTGAGCGAGCCCAGGGCGCCGCAGAACCCCGCCGTGTCGAAGACCAGCCGCTCGCGCAGGTAGTAGTCGAGCTCCTTCTGCGGCACTACGCCGTGGCGCGGGTTGCCGGCGGTGCCCCAGAACACCTTGTCCTGATAGCTCCGCACGCGGCCCAGCATCGAGGCGATCCCTCCGCCCAGGTGCGCCATGTGGATCGTGAGATCGGGATGGCGATCGAGCACGCCGGAATTGATCATCCTGATAGTGGCGGTGATCAGCGAGAACTCGCGCCCGACGGAGCGCGCGGTGTCGTAGGCGTCGAACGGCTGGGGATAGTTGAGCTTCAGCGCGGGATGCACGAACACGAACAGTCCCCGCCGCGACGCCTCGGCCCAGAAGGGCTCCAGCTCGGGAGCGTCGAGGAACAGGCCGTCGACCTCCGAGGTGACGACCGCGCCCGGGAAGCCCAGCTCCACCGCGCAGCGCGCCAGCTCCCGGAGCGCGTCCGCGCCGCCGAGGGGATGGACGTGGGCGGCGCCGATGAAGCGTCCGGGATAGCGACGCTCCGCGTCCTTGGTCTTGTCATTGATGAAGCGTGAGCGCTCGAGGTCCGCGCACATCCCGGCGCCGCTCGTGAGGAACGCCGCGTCGATGCCGGCCGCGTCCATCATCCGGATGTGCTCGTCCATATCGTAGAGCAGCGCGTGCGAGGTGTAGCTGGGGGCGCCCGTCGCGTCGTACTGGAGCACGCGGCGATCGCCGAGGTCCTCCTTGAACAGCTCCCGCGGCGTGAAGTGATGCTGGAAGTCGACGATCATGGCGCGTGCGGCGCCGGGGCGTGGTCGGGCTGGACGTGTCCGCAGCCCGGACACGTACGCAGCTCGCGGCTGGTGTCGAACCGCTCGATGGCGGCCTTGAGCTCCTTCTCGATGTCGGCCACGTGCATCGTGACCTCGTGGAGCTTGGTGTCGCAACGCTCGCAGAACCACACCAGCGATTCCGTCTGGTCGGTCGCCCGCTTGATCTCGATCACGAGCCCCCACGTGTCCGCCGGCCGGTGAGGCGAGTGCGGCGTCAGGGCGGGGACGAGGAACATCTCGCCCTCGCGGATCGGGCGGCGCTGGCGCTGGCCGTGCTCCAGGTACTCGAGCACCATGTCGCCCTTGAGCATGTAGAAGATCTCGTCGGACGGGTCGACGTGGAAGTCGCGGCGCGCGTTGGGGCCGCGGATCACCATCGCCGTGAATTGCGAATCCTCCCAGATGACCTTGTTACCCACCGGCGGCTCGAACGTCGCCCGGTTGTCCTCGATCCATCGCCAGAGCCCGAACGACAGCAGCGGCTTCATGGCCGCTGAGTGTAACGCATGCCCGCGCCATTGACACGCCCGGGGACCGTGCAGTACGGTCCGCGCATGAAAAACCCTCGCCTCGTCCAGACCGCGGTGGTCCTCGCGCTCGTCCTCGCCCTCGCCGCCGGTGGTCTCCTCGGCGCCCGCGACGGCGCGGCCCAGGGGCCCATCACGCTGTCGATCGTCGACGTGTCAGGGGATCTCTCGTCCGTGCGCGCGATCATCGAGAACTATCAGAAGGCGAACCCGCAGAAGGTGAAGGCGGCGAGCTTCCAGCGCGCGCCGGCGCCGGAGCTGCCGGCCAAGATCAAGGCCCAGCAGGACGCCGGCCGCGTCGACGTGAACCTGCTGCTCGTCGGCCAGGACGCCGGCTCCGTCCTCGCCAACAACGGCCAGCTCGTGAAGCTGTTCCCGCAATACGACAAGCTCTTCCCCAGCGCCGAGCTCACGGACGCCGGCAAGGTCCTGCAGGCCGAGGGCGAGGGCTTTCTCCTGCCGTCCGTCGTCAGCAACGGCGGGCCCGTCTTCATCTACAACCCGGCCCGGGTCAAGCAGCCGCCGAAGACCGTGGACGAGTTCAAGGCATGGGTGAAGGCGAACCCCGGCAAGTTCATGTACGCCCGGCCCGCGAACTCCGGTCCCGGCCGCTCGATCATCTGCGGCCTGCCCTACATCCTCGGCGACAAGAACCCCCGCGATCCCGTCGCGGGCTGGGACAGGACGTGGGCGTTCCTCAAGGAGATCGGGGAGTCCGCCGAGTACTACCCGACGGGTACCGCGATCACGCTCAAGGAGTTCGCGGAGGGCACGCGGTGGATCATCGCCGGCATCATGGAGTGGGACATGAAGCCGCGGGCCGAGGGCACGATCCCGCCGGATTCGAAGATCTTCGTCCTGCCCAATACCGCGTTCGTGATCGACGGGCACTACTGGGCGATCCCCAAGGGCGTGTCCCCCGTCGAGCAGGAGGTCATCCTCGACCTCATGAAGTTCATGCGCCGGCCCGAGCAGCAGGTCCTCACCTGGAAGGCCTTCATCGGGCCATCGATCAAGGCGGCCACCCTCGACAAGGCGCCGCCCGACATCCAGAAGCTCGTGCAAGAGCACTGGCGGCCCGAGTACACGGACATGGAGAAGAAGTACAAGATCGTGCCCCAGCTGCCCGTGAAGGACCTGATCGCGGCGATGGATCGGTGGGACAAGGAGGTCGGCGCCCAGCGCATCAAGAAGTTCTAGCGCGGGGCCGCACGTGATCGGCCGCCTGCGCTTCCGCCTCAGCAAGCACTTCGGAGCGAAGAACGTGCTCGACGACTTCGCGCTCGAGGTGCGGGGTGGCGAGTTCGTCACCTTCCTCGGCCCCTCGGGCTGCGGGAAATCCACCGCCCTGAACCTCCTCGCCGGGCTTCTCACGCCCAGCGACGGCGAGATCTGGCTCGACGATCGGCGGCTCGACGGGCTCCCGCCGGAGCGGCGCGGCTTCGGGATGGTCTTCCAGAACTACGCGCTGTTTCCGCACCTGTCGGTCTTCGACAACGTGGCCTTTGGGCTCGACGTGCGACGCATCCCGCGCCCGGCGGTGGCCGAGCGCGTGCACCGCATGCTCGCGCTGGTGAAGCTCGACGGGTTCGAGGCTCGGTATCCCGGCCAGCTCTCCGGCGGCCAGCAGCAGCGTGTGGCCATCGCGCGCGCGCTCGTCATCGAGCCCCGCGTGCTCCTCCTCGACGAGCCGCTGTCCAATCTCGACGCGAAGCTGCGCCTGGAGATGCGGGCGGAGATCAAGCGGCTGCATGCCGGCCTCGGGCTCACCTCGATCTACGTCACCCACGACCAGGCCGAGGCGCTCTCGCTCTCCGACCGGATCGTGGTCATGCGCGAGGGCCGGACGATGCAGGTCGGAACGCCGGCCCAGATCCACGACCGGCCCCAGAACCTCTTCGTCGCGGACTTCGTCGGCTATCGCAACGTCTTCCCGCTGACCGTCATCAAGAGCGGCGTCGACGGCGTGGTGATCGGCGAGGGCGCGGGGCTCACGCTGTGCGGGCGGAGCGAGATCCGGCACGCGCCGGGCGTCCCCGTGCTCGCCGCGATACGGCCGGAGGACGTCAGAATCACCGAGGAGCCGCCCGGCCTCAACGTCGCGCACGGGACGGTGCGGCTCGTCGAGTACCAGGGCCGCGAGTACGACGTCGAGGTCGCGCTCCCTTCCGGGGTGGCCCTCAACGTGCGTCTGCCCCGCCCCGTCGTGGTCGGCAGCGCCATCACGCTGTCGCTCGATGCCGACCGCGTCGTGATCCTGCCGGCGGAGGGCGATACGGTCCCGCACGGAAGCAGAGGATAGACGACATGCTGGATGGCGCGGCGCCGGTCGGGCTGACCGCGAAGGCGATCCAGGACCAGTTCGACGTCCACGAGCCGGTCTTCGGCTGCCTCTTGAGCGAGGGCCGGATCCCGAGCGGCCACGTCTTCCGCCACGACGATCTGCGCACGCCGGGGTTCGAGAACGAGGTGTGCATCGTGCTGGGCCGCGCGCTGGAAGGCCCGGGGCTGTCGCTCGACGACGTGCGGGGCGCGGTGGACCGTTGCCATCCGGCGCTCGAGATCATCGAGAAGCGCGGTGACCTGACGGGGCAGCTCGCGCTGGCGCTGGCCGACAACGCGGAGCAGAAGGCCTTCGTGCTCGGCCCGCCCGTCCCGCTCACCGCGGAGCTCGATCTCTCGGCGATCGGCGCGCGCGTGACCGTCAACGGCGCCGAGGTCGCCACGGGACGCGGCGACGCCGTGCTCGGCAATCCCTTGCGCTCGGTCGCCTGGCTCGCCGGCAAGCTGGCCGCTTACGGCCGTGGCCTGCGTGCCGGCGATCACATCATGACCGGCTCGTTCACCCGACAGTTTCTCATCGAGCGCGGCGACCGCATCCGCAGCGAGTTCGAGCGCCTCGGCGCGGTCGAAGCCGCCTTCGTGTGAGCGCGTGAAGGGCCGCGGGCTCGTCCTGCTCGTGCTGCCGTCGGTGGTCTACCTGCTCGCGATGTTCATCTATCCCTTCGCCTACGGAGTGGCGCTCTCGCTGCGCTCGGCGAAGGGGGCCGGTGGCGCGTCGCTCGCCAACTACCTCGCGTTCCTCGGCGATCCCTGGCAGCTCCGGACGATCTGGGTGACGGCGTCGATCGCGGTCCCGAACACGCTCGTCACCGTCGCGCTGGCGCTGGTCGTCGCGTACGCGATGCGACGCGGCATCTGGGCGGAGCGCACGATCACCGCGCTCCTCGTCCTGCCGATCGCGCTCGGCACGGTCCTCGTCGCCGAAGGCATCAACGGCTTCTACGGCCCCAAGGGCTGGCTCAACCAGCTGCTGGTGGCGGTCGGCGTGACGGATGCGCCGCGCCTGACCCACAACTACACCGGTGTCATGATCGCGCTCTTCGTCCAGCACTTCCCGTTCTGCTTCCTGATGCTGCTCGGCTACATCTCCGGCATCGACCCCGCGCTCGAGCAGTCCGCGCGGGTCCTGGGCGCGCGGCCGTGGGTGGTCTTCCGCCGGATCATGTGGCCCCTCATCGCGCCGGGGGCGGCCATCGCCTTCGCGCTGGTCTTCGTGATGAACTTCGGCGTCTTTCCTTCCGCCGTGCTCGTGGGTCAACCGGCCGGCCCCACGCGCACGATCGCCATCGCCGCCTACCAGCAGGCCTTCGAGCATTACGATATGTCCATGGCCTCGGCGATCGCCGTCATCATGGGCCTCTGCCAGCTCCTCGGCCTCGCCGTCGTGCTGCTGCTGCGGAGCCGGACCGCCGCCACGGGCGTGGCGACCGTCGGCGTGGGCAAGCGATGAGCGCGTGGATCGGCGTCGGCCTCGGTCTGCTCGTGATGGTCGCCGCGATGCCCGCCGCCGCCCAGCCCAAGGCAACGTCGGCCCGGATCGGCATACTGCGATCGATCGACGACCCGTTGAGTTCGGGCCCGACGGCGCAAAACGTCGCGGCGTTCAAGCAGGGTCTGGCGGACGAGGGCTATGTCGAAGGTCGCAACCTGGTTATCGAGATCCGCTATCCGCGCACGAAGGCCGATCGCCTGGAAGACCTGGCCCGAGAACTGGTCCGGCTGAACGTCGACGTCATCCACGTGGCGGGACCGCAGGCGCTCCGCGCCGCGCGGGCGGCGACCACCACGATCCCGATCGTGGCCCACGACTTCGAGACTGATCCGGTCGCCGCAGGATTCGTCGCCGGGTACGCTCGACCCGGCGGCAACGTCACCGGAATGTTTCTCGATCTGCGGGAGCTGACCGGCAAGTGGCTGGAGCTCCTCCGTCTGGTGGTTCCGCGCCTCAAACGGGTCGCCGTCTTGTGGGACCCGACCGCGGGCGATGCTCAGCTTCGTGCCGCCGAGGGGAGTGCGCGGGTCATCGGCGCAGTCCTGCAGGTCCTCGAGGTGCGCGATCGCCGTGACCTCGAGGCGCGCTTCAAGCTCGCCACCGACTCCCCCGTCGGCGCGCTGACGATTCTGTCCTCGCCACTGTTCACAGGGCCCGCGTACAACTCCATTCCCGAACTCGCTCTTCGGGCCCGCCTTGCCTCGGTCGGGCTCGGGATCACCATCCCATCGGACGTGCTCGGCCGCGCCGATCGAGTGATCGAGTGATGCGCGCGCGGGTCTGGCGCCTGGCCGTCTTCCTCTTCGTGCTCGGCTTCACCCTGAACCTCGTCGGCATCGTGAGCCACGTCGCCGTCTCGTCCTTCGCGAAGCGGTGGTTCACGACGCCGCTGCCGCCGGCCTGGACCACGGAGTGGTACGCGTACTCCTGGCGGGAGTTCCAGCTCGGCGACGTGCTCACGGTGACGGCCATCGTGGCGGCGACGGTCACCGCGCTAGCCCTGTTCCTCGGCTTTCCCGCCGCCTACGTGCTGGCCCGTCGCGGCTTTCCGGCCAAGAACGCGATCCTCTTGCTCTACTTCCTGCCGCTGCTGATCCCGCAGATGACGTACGGCATCCCGCTGGCGACGTCGCTGTACCGGTACCGCATCGGCGGGACGATCGCCGGCGTCATCCTCGCCAATCTCGTCCCGATGCTGCCGCTCGCGATCTTCGTACTCCTGCCCTTCATCGAGCAGATCAGCGAGAACCTCGAGTGGGCCGCACGGGTCCACGGCGCCGGACGCTGGCAGGTCTTCCGCCGGGTCGTGCTGCCGCTCGCGCTCCCCGGGCTGCTGACGGCAGGGCTCCTCGTTCTCGTCAACACGGTGGCGAACTTCGAGCTGACGTTCCTGCTCTCGGGCGCCGGCTCACAGACGCTGGTGGTCGCCCTCTACTACGCCGTCTTCGCCGCCGGCATGCGACCGATCTACTCCGTGGACGCGATGGCCGTCATCTACATGGCCATCGTGCTCGTGATTCTGCTGATCGCTCTACGTTTCGTGCGGCCGACGCAGATGGTCTTCCGCATCGGCGGCCGCTAGGCTGCTGAAAGGGTCCGTCCCGTTTCAGCAGCCTGCGTGATGGCCGCTGGCTACTTCTTCATCGGGTCGTCAGCGGGATTGACCCAGATCACGCCCCAGGGCCCGATCCCGTGCACTTGAACGATCGTCTCCTCCTTCACCCAGGCAAAATGGTTCGCCCTGGCCGGCATGATGGCGACGCTGCCGGCCGACAGCGGGGTGGTCTTCGTCGGGTCGAGCTTGTCGCCCATGCCCATGTTGAGCGTGCCGGAGATCACGGTCGCGTGCTCGATCGCCGGATGCGAGTGCGCGGGGACCTTGTAATCGGCCGGGAACTTCAGGCGGAACGTGAAGGGCACGGCCTGGTTGGGCGGCCCTTCGATGACGGCCATCTTCGCCCCCGCCGGCAGGGACGGCACATCCTGCCACTTGAGGTCGCCGGGCGTGACCATGACGTGCGAGCCTCCCTGGGCCCAGCCCATAGAAGCTCCGAGACCACCGATGGCCAGTGCGACGAGCAGCGCGACGAGCTTGATCTTCATCGCCGATCCTCCTTTGACGGACGTTGGGTGAGGTACCAGTCGAGGATCCTGGCGCCATCCCAGACGACGACGCCGGGCCGGGCCATGATGGCCTCGAACGCGCGCTCGACGTGCCGCATCCGGTGCGGCACGCCGGACAGATACGGATGGCACGCGATGGCCATGACCTTTGCCCGCTCGGCGCTCTCCTCGTAGAGGCACTCGAAGTGATCCAGCGCTCGCGCGTAGAGCACGTCCGACGGGTGATGCTGCAGCGCCATCAGCACGATGTCGTGGATCTCGAAATTATAGGGCAAGGCCACCAGCGGCCGTGAGGTCGTCCGCAGCGTGACGGGCTCGTCGTCGAGCACCCAGTCACCGATGTACTCGATCCCGGCGTCGGCCAGGTGGTCGAGGGTGTGCTCCGTCTGGGTGAGGCCCGGGCCGAACCAACCGCGAGGGCGCGTCCCCGAGAACTTCTCGATGATGTCGATCGTCCGCCCGATGACGGCCCGCTCGTCGTCGAGACGCTGCATGGGGATCTGCTCGTAGCTGTGGGCGTTGAGCTCCCACCGGTTGCGCAGACACGCCTCGACCACCGGCGGATACGTCTCGCACACCTTGGCGTTGAGGGTGACGGTCGGCGAGATGCCGAGGCGCTCGTACATCCGCTTGAGGCGCCAGAAGCCGACGCGCATGCCGTACTCGTGCCACGTCCAGTTGGGGACGTCGGGCAGCAGGGTCTGCCCCTGCGGCGGCGGGATCACCGTGCGCGCCATGGGGCGCGTGATGTCCCACTCCTCGAGCGCCAGCACGGGCCACACCACGAGGCGGGCGCCGTCCGGCAACGTCAAGGGTGGGCGCCCTTCGATGGGCGAGTAATCGATGCGCGCTCTCGGAATCATCGCTGCCTCCTCCCTGCGCGAAATAGTACAGGGTTGACCGGGTCGCTCTTCTGTACTAGTGTACTCATACAGTGGTAACCCCCCTCGATCTCCGGGTAGACGCCCACAGCCCGATTCCCATCCGCCGCCAGCTGACGGAGCAGCTCAAGCACGCGATCGAGGCCGGCGGCGTGCCGCGCGACCAGGCTCTGCCCAGCATCCGCGAGCTCGCCGGGTTCCTCGGCATCAATCCCAACACGGTGGCCCGCGTCATCGAGGACCTCAAGCTCGGCGGCTACGTCGAGGCCCGGCGCGGCAAGGGCGTGTTCGTGGCGCCGGTGCCTCCTGCCCGTCCGGCGCCGCACCTGCGCGATCGATTGCTGCAAGACGTCGTGATCCGCGCGGCGGCGCTCGGGATGACCCCCGACGACGTGGCCGTGGGCGTCCTGAGCGTGGCCACGACCCGCCCCGCCGCGCTGCACGAGCCGGTCGAGGTGCTCCTCGTCGAGTGCACCCCTCCGGAGCTGGACTTCTTCGCCCGTGAGCTCGAGGACCAGCTGCCGGTGCACGTTCACAAGGTGCTCCTGGACGATCTCCCGAGGGCCGTGCGGCGCAAGCCGGCGACCCCGTGGCGAGCGGCGGTGACCAGCTTCAGCCATCTCCCCGAAGTCGAGCGGCTCCTGGGCGGCCGGGGGATTCCGACGATCGCGTTGCTGGCCGAGGCCCATCTGGAGACGCTCCATCAGCTCGCGCAGCTGCCGGCGGGCACCCGGGTCGGCATCGTCTCGGCAGCCGAGACGGCGCACAGCCTGGAGCAATCGATCACGAACGCCGGCCTGCCGAACGTCACCCTGGCCGGCGTCTGCCGCCCCGAGGGCGCGTCCCTGGGTCGCCTGGTGCGACGCGTGGACGTGATCATCTGCTCCACCCAGGCGGCGGACCACGTGCGCACGCTCGTCGGCTCGCGGGTGCGGGTCGTGGTCGACGACCGCGCCCTGGATCCGCGGGCGATCGAGATGCTCGCGAGCGTTCTGCTCCGGCCCCACGGGGACGGGGCGTCAACCGTCCCTGCCACACCCCGGGCGCGCCTGCGCCCTGGCAACCGTCCACCATCCGACGACGGCAAGCGCACGACGGGGCCGCGAGGCCCACGCCGTGTCACCCGTAACCGAGTGAAGGAGAACCGATCATGACCGCTCTGCGGCACACGACCCCTGTCCAGACGGTGACCCGCGCATGAGCCTGAGCATCGCGTGGACCGTGCCCGTCGTTGCCCTCGCCGTGACCCAGATCGCGGTGATCGCGACCTCGATTTACCTGCACCGCACGCTGGCGCACAAGGCGCTGCGTCTGCATCCGGCGGTGAGCATGTCCTTCCGGACGATCCTCTGGCTGACGACGGGCCAGAGCCGGCGTGAGTGGGTGGCCGTCCACCGCAAGCACCACGCGTTCACCGATCGCGACGGTGATCCCCATAGCCCCCGACTGCTCGGCTTCTGGCCCGTGCAGCTCGTCAACGTCTACTACTATTACCGGGAGGCGAAGAACCCGCGCACCCTCACAACGTTCGCGCCCGATCTCGAGCCGGACCGGCTCGAGCGCCTGCTGTTCTCCCGCGGCATGCTCGGTCTCGCGATCGGGGTCGGAATGCTGTGCGCCGCCATCGGACTCTGGGGCGGACTCATCGCCGGCTTCCTCCACTTCGTGCTCTATGTCTTCGTGCTCGCCCCCCTCATCAATGCCCTCGGTCACTGGCGGGGAGCCAAGAACTTCGAGAACACCGCCTACAACTCGCGGCTGTGTGCCCTGTTCACAGCCGGTGAGAGCCTCCACAACAACCACCACGCCCACCCGCGCTCGGCGAAGTTCAGCGTCGGGCGCTGGGAGTTCGACCTGTCGTGGACGGTGATCCGCGCGCTCGGGGCCATGGGCCTGCTCGTCGTCCTCGGCCCACCCGTCGCGCGAGTGGCGGTCGCGACGCCGCAGGAATGACCTGGCGGATTGAGTTCTATCACGAGCGCCGGCGAACGCTCGCCTCCTATAGCGTCGACGCGCTCACCGCGGAGGCCGCCGTCGTGCTGGGCCGGGATGCGCTACGGGCGGAGCACCCGCCGGCTCGCGAGCGACGGGGGCGGAGCCTGGCCGAGTTGGCCGAGCGCGCCGGCGGCCAGGACGCCAGCGGGTGGGTGCTCTACCGCATCGCCAACGATCAACTGCCGGGAATGATCGGTAGCAGCAGGTAAGCTTCGCGCGGGCCCCCCGCGTGGAGGGTCACCTGGCCGCCGAAGACGTCCGCCGGCCGGTCGTCGGGGTCGGCGTGCGTCATGCCGCCCGTGCCCCGCGTTCCGTAGTGGAACTTCTTGCCGAACTCCGAGAGCGCCCCCGGGTACTCGTAGTCCTTGCCGCGCACGGTGAGCGCGATGCGCCAGCCCGCGGGGACGACGATGCACGAGGGAACGATCTCCACGTCACACTGGTAGACTTCACCGCGTGTCAGCGGCTCGACGCGATCGTGCGGGTGATAGGGCCGATGGGGCAGACTCCGTGCCGGGTCGAGCCGACGGTGAGAGACCCGGAGCCAGCCGTTGGCGATCGGCGTGTTCGGGTCCGTCGAGCCCATGAAGGTCAGTTCCTTGCCGTCGGGATCGAAGACGCGGATGATCAGGAACAGATCCGCGTCCTTCGTGGAGGACGAGACGAACAGCCTGGCCGCCATGGGGCCGGTGATCTCGGTCGCCCGCTCGAGCGCCGGTAGCGAGAACGTGACGCCGTCCCCGAGGGCCTCGTACTCGACGCGTCCCTCTTCCGCCACCGGCGTCGCGCTCAGCGCCCGGTTCGCCGCGTCCAGGTAGAGCTTCGTCCATCGCGTGCGCGCCAGCGGCCACTCGTGCTCGGCGCGCGGCACGAACTTCTCGCCGGGATGGCGGATGTTGAGCATCACCCGCGGCGTCGTGTCCCAGCCGTTGTCGAGGCCCTTCAGGAACCGATCGAAGAACCGCTTCTGCAGCTCACGACCGTAGCGGCTGTAGAAGAGCGCCCAGTGCGAGTCACCGTGCGCCTCCAGCCACTTCTGCGCCGCCGGGGTCTCGACGAAGCCGTTGAAGTTGCCCCGCGGGTGAATCCCCTGGCCGCCCCAGTTGGCGCAGGTCAGCAGCGGAACGGTCACCAGGGAGAGATCGGCCGAGCGCGCTCGATGCCAGGCGTCGTCGAGCGGGTGCTTCTTGAGCTCGTCGAAGACGTCGACCCGGTTCTTCTGGAGCTCCTCGGGCGTCAGCGTGATCGGCCCCGCCACCGACTCCCCCGTGTTCGGGTTCTTCTTCGCGCGCTCCCCCACCCCGTACTGGATGTTGTCGACCTGGTGCTTCGCCCATCGCCTCTGGAACTCGCTCAGGATCCCGCCGTGGTAGCCGGAGTCCCGATAGCGGTCGTTCTGCCCCTCCCAGGGGATGATGGCCGCGAGGTGCGGGGGATGCGTGCCGGCCACGCGCCACTGGTTGGACGCGTAGTACGAGATCCCGAGCATGCCGACCTTGCCGTTGCTCCAAGGCTGCGTGCCCGCCCACTCGATGCACTGGTAGAGATCGTCGATCTCGCGCGGGCCGCTGGGGTCCATGAAGCCCGGCGACCAGCCGGCGCCGCGCGAGTCCACGCGCAGCACGGCGTAGCCGTGGGGGACCCAGCGCTCGGGGTCCGTCGTCTCCCAGTTCTGGTACTTGTTGGTCGAGCCCTCGAGGATCTCGGGATGGTCCGCGACCATCTTCTCCCACTGCAGCGGGTAGCCGTCCTGGAAGGCGAGTCCCTTGGCGTAGACGCCGTAGGTGAGGACCACGGGGTAGCGGCCGTCGGCGATGGGCCGATAGACGTCGGCACGGAGCACGATGCCATCGTCCATCTCGAGGGGCTGATGCCAGGTGATGCGCATCCCGTCGCGGGTCTCGATGCGGCAGTGCGGGTCGGGCGCCTGGCTCATGGCGATCTCCTCACGGCAAGACGTTGAGGCTGCCCACGCTATCACGGAGCCGCGGCGGCCTGCCATCGGCGGCGGTGGTACGTAGTGTCTCAGTTCGAAACTGTGGCGACCCAATCGCCGCCGATCCACCGGGCGGGTGGGG
>WNGF01004561.1_pt1 | contig 43943 bp, 44 predicted proteins | sample 5400641 | NCBI WGS metagenome assembly WNGF01 (sample SAMN13153371, study PRJNA577476) | soil metagenome | isolation source: 80 cm soil or saprolite under grassland replicate 2 | place: USA:California | collected 2016-06-15 | reverse complement strand
AAGCCCTGTTCGATTTCCTGCGCGCTCCATGTGCCTGCACGGACAATCCCCCCGTGCACATAGGCCGCAGCAAACCAACCAAAGACAGCCCCTGTGTAGTCGATCGGCCAGGCAAGGAACGCCGCCAATGGCAACCGTTCCCAGCAGGCGTCGCCATCTACCCAGCCTGGGCGTATGGCCAAGAAGAGAGTTAAACCAAGTGGGCCAACAACGTGCGGGAACAGGCGGCCCGGCTTGATGGTCACGACGTAGGCCACTGCCCGCGGAGTACGCGATGGCCAACACCGACGTCGTGATCGACGTCGAGGACGACAGGAGGAACGGGCACGCGCGCGAAGCTCTTGCAGCGTTTGCCGCGCGGCGGCCGTGACGTCGAGGTCGGCGTGGCGATCCCGATCGGCTGCCTGGTGCCGCTGGCGGCCATGCTGGCGGTCGCGATTGCCGTCGGCGTGGTTGTGGGGAGTCGGCTAGAGGCCGGCCCAGCGGCGCCGCGTGGGGCGATCGTGCGCGTGATCGACGACAGCGCCAAGCCCGGCCCGAAGGTCCTGGCCACCGCCGTCGTGCCGCTGCGTTGATCTAGTCGAGGGACCGAAGGAGGGCTTGGAACTGTTCCTGTGGGAATGCCGCGAGTGTGGTCGTGCGAACGTTGCCCGCGGCACCTATCTGCAGCATGAAACGCGCTGCCGTCTCGTTGTCCGGTGCCTCCCAGATCAGCACGAAGTCGTACTCGCCCAGCGTCAGATAGTGGCCAATGAACCGGCCCCCCATCTCTTGTAGGCGCTGTTCAACTTGCTGCTGTCGATCTGGAGATCCCTTGGCGTTGCGAATGCCCTGGTCTGTGTAGTTGAGGAGCGTCACAAATGTCGCCATGGCTGACCTCCCACCTGCTCAGGGTAGCCGTTGAACTATCCACTGCATCTCCTCGGCTGTGAACGCCCTCAGCGTCTCCCCGCGAAAGTCGCTGCCCATTGTAGTCGAGAGCGCGGTAACGCTGACCGACTCGTCATCCGGCCACTCGCCGACGACGACCCGCCGTCGGGCTCTTCAGGTAGCGCATGAGCGCCGGTCTGAACGCCGAATAAGTGCCGTTATCCCGCGGTCGGTCCACTCAGAACTGACGGTGGATGGGCTCTCGGAGAGAGCTCCTCGCCATGTGGCTGCACGGCCGCAGCCCGCACACCCAGCGCGCCTACCGCACCGACGCCGCAGACTTCCTCGTCTTCACGAGAAAAGCGTTGCGCACGGTGACTGTCGTCGACGTCCAGGCCTGGATGGACACTCTCGAGCACCTCGCCCCCGCCTCCCGCGCCCGCAAGATGTCATCGGTGAAATCGCTGTTCGGTTTCGGCCACCGCCTCGGCTACCTGCCCTTCGACCTCGGCCGCGTCGTCAAACGCCCCAAGCTCAAGGACACGCTGGCCGAGCGCATCCTGTCCGAGGGCCGCTTGTTCCTCACCGCGGAGCAGCCACCAGCTCGGCGCCGCGCGCGTCGGCGTGGATCAGGGACTCATGTGGTGGCTGCACTCCGCTCGGACCAGCCGTATCCGCGTGCGTTGCTGGCAGCTACGAAGGGTTCGCGCTGGTCGTCTTGGACGTCGCGGCCGGCCGCATCACCGACATCACCACCTACCTCGACGCTCAGCGACTCTTCCCGTTGTTCGACCTCCCGCGCCGCTTGGAGCGATGAGTTTCGGGCAGCCACCGCGTATTACCAGCGTGGCTCATTACATCCACCTCAACGGTGTGAACATGTGGTATGACGAGCGCGGTCAGGGTGGTCCGCTCGTGCTCATGCACGGCGGGCTCACCGACAGCCGCGATTTCGGCGGCAACCTCGACGCACTGGCCAGTCAGTTCCGGGTGTATTTGCCCGAACGGCGCGGCCACGGCCACACGGCCGATGTCGAAGGGCCGCTGACACTCGAACTGATGGCGCAGGATGCTGTGGCGTTTCTCGAGATGATCGTCCGCCAGCCCGCGCATCTTGTGGGCTACAGCGCTGGCGCCGCGGTGGCGCTCCGTACGGCCATCGCCAGACCCGACCTCGTCGACAGACTCGTCCTCGTCAGTGGCTGGTTCAGCAACGACGGGCTGATCGCTCGGCCGTCCGCTGATGGTGAACCACCGCGGCAACTCGTCGCCGCGTACGCGTCCGTGTCGCCCGACGGCACTGACCACTTCCCGGTCGTGATCGGCAAGGTCGCGCAGGCGGCGGCTGAGGAAACCGGGCTGACCGTAGCCGACCTCAACGCCCTCGCCTGCCAGACGTTGGTCATGGTCGGCGACGACGACCTGGTGAGTCTGGAGCACACCGTTCTGCTGTACCGCAGCCTGCCCAACGCGCAACTCGCCGTCGTCCCGTCCTCCTCCCACCTGCTCTTGTTCGAGAAGCCGGCCTTGTGCACGCGCCTGGTCGAGGAGTTCCTGACCACCGATCCGAAGCCGACCCTGATGCCGATCCGGCACGCCAACGTCGGTGCCGCGTAAGCCGCGCGACCACGCTTCCGATCTCCCGGCGGCGCTCGCCGCTCCCGCGCGGCGGGCCTGGCCGGGGCGGGCTACACGCGCCTGGAGCAACTCACCAAGGTCACCGCGGCGGACCTGCTGAAGTTGCACGGCATGGGGCCGAACGCGCTGGACCAGTTGCGCTGCGCGTTGGCCGAGCGCCGCCTGTCCTTCGCGACAGAAACCTGGATCGGCTTGCGCTGCCACACCTGACGACCTGGTTGGCTGCGGTGCTGCGGTGGCCGCGCAGCCAGGTAGATACTCGGAACATTCCTCCACGGCACCCTAGACTGTTCTGGACGCTGCTACTTTGCCCCTGGTGACAGCTTCCTTAACTCAGGGCCAACCTGATCGAGCTGATCCGGAGGACGAAGACATAGCCAGCGCACGTTGACGCGCTTGACGCGTGGCCGGCCACGTCAACGCCCTCGGCCAGGTTCCGGCGGCGGCCGCAGTCCTCGCCACGGCCGGAGGGCTTGCATGAGCAGGGAATAGCTGCCCTGGTAGCCCTGAGCCCGCAGTTCGCGCTGGAGTTGGGAGATGTTGGTGCACCCGCCTTGGCAACGACCCTGTAGGTACTCGACGAATGGCTGGAGGGTTGGCGAACTCAAACCATTCGGTCGCGGCCGTTCTGATGGACGGTTCCGCGGTGGTCACAGTGGTCGTACTGCTGTTGGCATCTCGGGCATCGACCAGCGCCGCTTCCGTGGCGCGATCCGCTTCCTCGAGGCCTTCGCGCGCGGCGAGGACGCCGCCATGCGGGAGTGCCCTCCCGATGTGATGCGTGAGCAGTTCCTGCGCTGGGTCGTGGACGACCTCATGGCCTTTTACCTCGAGGCGCGTATGGCTCAGTATCCGCGGGCCTCTCACCAGGAGTTATACGCCTGGTTCTGGAGCGGCACGGCGCTCGCAGGGTTGCTGCGTTTGATCCGTGACCGCCTTAATCAAGTGGTGACCGTGTGCTGGAGCAGATCGCGTTTGGCATCGCCCGCTGACGTAGCCCGACTCGCATGAGCGTGCAGCCTCTGAACAACCTTCCGCTGGCGCGGACCAGCTTCGTCGGTCGCGAGCGAGAAGTCGAGGAGCTCAAGCAGCTCTTTGGCACCACCCGGCTGCTCACCCTGACTGGCGCGGGCGGTTGCGGCAAGACGCGTCTCGCTCTCCATGTAGCCGCGGACACCGCGAACGACTACGCCGATGGCACGTGGTTCGTCGAGCTCGCCGCGTTGGTCGATCCCACACACGTAGTGCATGCCGTAGCCGCCGCGCTCGGCCTGCGGGAAGCAGCAGACCGTGACTTAACTGACAGCCTCATCGAATTTGTGCGGGACAAGTCCCTTCGCCTGGTTCTCGACAATTGCGAGCACGTTGTCGACGCTGCCGCTCACCTGGCTGATACGTTGCTGCGAGCGTCTGCTCAGCTGCACATCCTGGCGACAAGCCGCGAGCCTCTTGGGTGCATCGGCGAGACCACCTGGCGGGTGCCATCGTTGAGTCAGCCCGAGGCACTACGACTGTTCACCGAACGTGCGCGCGCCGCCCGGCCCGAGCTCAACCTGGTCGACGTCGAGGCGCCCGCACTGGCTGAGATCTGCCGACGGCTGGACGGCATCCCGCTCGCACTGGAGCTTGCCGCTGCGCGTGTACGTGTCTTCTCCGTCGAGCAGATCGCGGCGCGGCTGGACGATCGTTTCCGCCTGCTCAGCGCTGGTCCAAGGACCGCCATGCCGCGCCAGCAGACCCTGGAGGCGGCTGTTGATTGGAGCTATGCACTGCTCTCGGAACCCGAACGAGCGATCCTGCGCCGGCTCTCCGTTTTCGCCAGCGGCTGGACGTTCGAAGCCGCCGAAACGGTGGTCGCCGGCGATGGCGTCCATGCCTACGCCGTGCTCGAGCTTCTGGCGCATCTGGTCGACAAATCGCTGGTCGTTGCCGAGGAGCAGCACGGCTCCATTCGCTACCGGCTACTCGAGACGATTCGCCAATTCGCGTTTGGGCGCCTCACCGAAGCGCACGAAGCGACCGCTGCGCGCGATCGCCATGGTGCCTATTTTCTCGAGTTGGCGGAGCTCGCTGAGCCAAAGATGCGTGGGCCGGATGCGCTCGAGTGGGTGGATCGTCTCGATGCTGAGCACGACAACTTGCGCGCCGCGCTGGCGTGGAGTCTCGAGCAGGACAACGATGCTGCGCTCAGGCTTAGCGGCGCACTGGCTTCGTTCTGGTGGAGCCGCAGCAATCACACTGAGGGCAGGCGCTGGTTGGCGCGAGCGCTTGATACCACATCTGAGCGAACGCTTGCGCGGGCAAAGGCGCTGCATGGCGCGGGCTGGCTTGCCCACCACCAGCGCGATTTGCGCGAGGCGCGGAACCTCTTCGATGAGAGCCTGTCGATCGGGCGCGAGCGAGACGATCGCTGGACTGTTGCGTGGGCGCTCCACGGTCTCGGCCGAGTCGCCTACTTCGAACATGACCCTGCCAGCACTCGCTCGCTCGCTCGAGAGAGCCTGCTCATCGCAGAGGAGCTCGGTGACCCGTGGCTGATCGCGTATGCCTTGCACTTGCTCGGCATTGCCGCGTACATCGAGCGCGACTACGCCACGAGCCGCGGGTACTATGACCGTAGCCTCGCGATCCGGCGTGAGATTGGGCACCGGGAAGGCATCGCTGTTCTCCTAGGCCTCCTCGGCATCGTCGCGGTGCGTGAGTGTGAGTGTGCCAGAGCGCATGCGCTGTTCACCGAGGCACTGACGACGATGCGCGGACTCCTCAGCGAATGGGGTTTGAGCGTGAACGTGGCGATGTTTGCCGGGCTCGCTGGCGCTCAGGGGCAGTTTGTTGAGGCAGTGCGCCTGGCCGGCGCCTCCGCCAACCTTCGTGAGTCGTGGCAAACGCCTCTGATTCCGTTGATCGAAACTGTTATGGACGAAGGGCTGGCTCGGGCGAGGCAGGTGCTGGATCCACCGATCTACGCGGCGGCGTGGGCGGAGGGCCAGGCCATGTCATTAGAGGAGAGCCTCGCCGCGGCAGTGGCTGTAGAGATTGCACCCACTGAGCAGGGGAATCCAGGCGGGCTCAGTGGTGCTGAGGCTCAGGTGCTGCGACTGCTGGCCAGCGGTCGTACGACGAAGGAGATTGCCGCGGAGCTCGTCATCGCGGTTTCGACGGCGGATCGCCACATCACGCACATCTACACCAAGCTTGGCGTGCGTAACCGTGCCGAGGCTGTCGCCTTGGCCTTGAAGTACGGCATTGCCTGAGGGAATTCCCTCACCATTCCCGTCCACGGGCGCGATCAAGAAGCCAGCTTTCTGGGATGGCGCCAGAGCACGCCACGCGTAGCGTGTCAATCCGAAAGGACAAGCACATGAGAACGTTACGCTGGTGGTTGCGCATTGTTGGATTGTTCTACGTATTGCAATTTGTGATGAATGGGATCGTCCACGCTCCAATCGCGGCCGTTGGACCCAAAGATGCTTTGGCCATGGCCTCCACCGGAGACCCAACCGCAAGGTTTCTCGTGGACACCTGGCTCACCTTCGGGTTGGAGATCCTGGCTATCGGCGTCGTGTTAGTCATTGCTTCGCGAACACCAGAGCACGCGAAACTCCTGGTGTGGACAATCATTGGCATCGAATTGGCCCGCGGGATCGCCAACGACATCTACATGATCGCGCGCGGGTACGAGTTGACGGTGTACGTGATCTGGATCGTTATCCACACCGTGGTCATTCTGACCGGACTGGTTGCGCTTGACTGGACTGGACTCAGTCAACGGGGCGTGGCATTTCGGCACGCCGTCACTGAGTAAGCTCAGGTTCGCGATAACGACGCGGCGGTATGCGCCTGAGGTCGATCGGCCCCGGGCGTATTTTCGCGCTGCGCACGCGCTGGATTTCGACGATGCACGCCCATGGCTGAGGGATATCCCTCTCACTGACTCGAGGAGGCTCGGGCACAAAATGCCAGATTTCTCGGATTGCACCGGCGAGGAGCCTCCGTAGGGTGACGGACATGACAACCACTGTCGCCGTCAACAGTTCGGTTATCGCGTCGGCGCCACACACCGACTGGCTTGCCCTCGCCCGCGAGCTGGGTCCAGGCTTCGCCGCGCGTGCGGCGGCGCTCGGCCACAATGTCGACCAGGTACGTCCGCATTGCCCGCGGGCCATTTGCGCCGTCTGGGCGATTTCGAGCGTGAGCTTGCCTGAGGTGATGAACGCCACGAAGTCATCCGCCCAGCGTTTGAAACGATCGCGGTCGGCGGCGGGGACGCCTAGGAACTCGGCGATGACGATGGCTGGCGCGGGAAACGCCACGTCCCGGATGAGGTCGATCGATCCACTGTCGACCACGCGGTCGAGAAGTTGATCGACGACCGCCTGGATGCGCGGCCGAGCCGCCTCCGCCACACGCCACGTGAAGGCCGCGGTGACGAGCTTACGCAGGCGGGTGTGGTCGGGTGGATCGGTGAAGCCGATGAAGGATTCGAGCTGTCGCTTCAGCGGTGCAACCAGGTCCCCCATGTCTGGCTGAAGCTGCTGGTCGATGAAGGTGCTGGTGCGCCGCCCCGACAGACGGCGGTCGCGTAGCCCGACCACGACTTCGGCGTAGCGGGTCACGAGCCAGGAGTTGAAGCGCTCGCTCCAGTACACAGGCTGTGTCGCGCATCTGCCGAAACACCGGGTATGGGTCCGCGTACAGTGCGGGCGACGCGAGCGCCTCATCGAAAGCGCCGCGGCCACCATGCGGCGCCCGTGGTATAGGCGCCCCAACCATCCATCGCGCGGCCAACGCAGGCGAGCGCGGTATATGCTGGGCGCGCGAGCGGCCAAGTGCCGCGCGTGCGCAAAGGGGGAAGGCCGATGTCCGATCGAATGCAGCTCAGGCTGACGCGCCGGCAGTTCGTCGTCGGCAGCGCGCTGGTCACTGGCGTTTCGCTGTTGACGGCGTGTGCGCCCGCCACGCCCCAGGCGCCCGCGCCGGCCGCGACCACGGCGCCGCCGCCGCCAGCCGCGACAGCCGCGCCGCCCAAGCCCGCGGCGCCCACGACTGCGCCAGCGCCAGCCGCCGTCGCGACCGTGGCGGTGAAACCAGCCGCGACGCCGGCGCCGGCCACCGGCGCCACGATTAAGCGCGGCGGGACCCTCATTCACTCGACGTTCACCACCTACACCACGATGGACCCGCACCTGAACGCGAGCTTTCTCAATCCAGGCTATGACGCGCTCTACAACGGCCTGGTGCGGTTCGAGCTCGTCGACCCCAAGACGGGTCAACACAAGGTGGTTGGCGACCTGGCCGAGTCCTGGGAGCAGACTGATCCCACGACTCTCGTCTTCAAGCTGAAACAGGGCGTGGTCTTTCACGACGGCAGCCCGTTCGATGCCTCAGTCGCCGCCTGGAACTTCCTCCGCGCACGCGACGATCCGAAGTCGACGCGGCGGACGCAACTGCAGGTCATCGATACCGTCGAGGCAGCCGACAAGACGACGCTCCGCTTCAAGCTCAAGAACCCGAGTCCCGGTTTTGTCCCCACACTCGCCTGGGCCAATGGGATCCAGGTCCAGATGGCATCAAAAGACGCGTTCGACAAGACCGGCGCCGATGGCCTGGCGCGCACTCCGGTCGGGACCGGACCGTTCAAGTTCAAGCAGTGGATCGCCGACGATCGGCTGATCCTCGAGCGCAATCCGGACTACTTCGAAAAAGGCGCCGACGGCAAGCAGTTGCCCTATCTCGACTCATTCATCAGTCGCTTCCAGCCCGATCCAACTGTGGGCTTGCAGGACTTGCGTACCGGTGGCGTGCATCTACTGGAATCGGTCGCTCCGAAAGACGTGGCCGCGATCAAGTCCGACGCCAGTCTGGCGCTCGACGAGCTGCCGTGGTACGCCCAGTGTTACTTCCAGTTGTGGTTCAACGCCACGGCTCCGCCGTTCGACAATCTCGACCTGCGCCAGGCGGTGCTATACGCGATCGACCGCGATGGCATGGCCAAAGCGATGGGCTTCGGCCTGGGCGTGCCGTTCTACTATCCGTTCTTCGCGCCGGCCTCGATGGGCTACGACGAGTCGATCCTGAAGTACCAGTACAACCCAGCCAAGGTAAAGGAGCTGCTGACCAAAGCGGGCTACCCGAATGGCATCGACGTCGAGCTGCGAGTCATCGATCGCGAGCCGGAGAACACCATCGCCCAGTTCGCGCAGCAGATGTTCGAGAGCAATGGCATCCGCGCCAAGCTGATGCGCGCCGAACGGACCGTCCATATCGGCATCATCAGCGACGGCAAATTCCAGTTCAGCTTTGCCCGCGACGGTTTCGAGACGCTCGTCGACGGCGATGTCCTGCAACGTCGCGTCAAATGCGGCGCGGCCGGGCAGAATGGCAAGTTCTGCGACGCAGAGCTCGACCAGCTCGTAACCGACGGTGGGTCGACCACTGACGTCGAGAAGCGCAAACAGATCTACAAACAGGTCCTGACAATGCTCCAGGAGCGCGCGTACGTTGGCACCGGATACTACATTCCGACGCTGAATGGGTATCGCAAGGAGGTGCAGAACCTCGCCTACAACTTCCAGGTCCCGCGCGCGTCGACGATGTGGCTGAACGCGTGATCAGGTTCCACTACGGAGGCGCGGGTCGAGCGCGTGGCGCAGGCCATCACCGAAGAGGTTGAAGGCGAGCACGGTCACGAACATGGCGGCGCCGGGCGCAAAGGCGAGCCACGGCGCCTGCTCCATGTACTGGTAGCCCTCTTTGAGCATCGCGCCCCAACTCGGCGTTGGCGGCTGGACGCCCAGGCCGAGGTAACTCAAGCCGGCCTCGATGACAATCGCGGCCGCTACCTGCAACGACGCCTGGACCACGATGGGCGCGGTGACGTTCGGCCAGATGTGGACAGACATGATGCGCCACGGCTGTGCGCCGGTCACGCGCGCGGCCATGACAAAGTCGCGCTCGCGCACGGACAGCGCCTGGCCACGCACGAGTCTGGCGAACGCCGGTGTGAACACAATGCCAATCGCGAGCATCACATTGGTCAGACCCGGACCGAGAATCGCGGTGATGGCCAGCGCAAGCAGGAGCGCCGGGAACGAGTACAACGCGTCGATCATGCGCATCAGTACGTCGTCGATCCAGCCACCGTGGTAGCCGGCCAGCAGCCCGATCAGCACGCCCAGACTGAGCGCGACGCCGACCGACACCGCGCCAGCGGCGAGCGAGACGCGCGCGCCGTAGATGATTCGACTCAACACGTCGCGCCCGATCGCATCCGTGCCCAGCGGGTATTGGAGACTGGGCGGCGAAAGGATTCCAACTGGCTGAATCTGACTCGGGTTGTAGGGCGCGATCACATTGGCTGCCAGGGCGCAGAACAGCACGAGCAGGATGACGAGCAAACCGAATCCGGCGCCACGCGTTTGAATCGCACGGCCAACGAGGGAGCGTCGTCCTACCGCCCACACGAGCGGGCGAGGCGCCGTCCATGCCGCGACCGATGGAGCGCTAGCCATAGCGGATGCGCGGGTCGAGTGCGGCGTACGCGACGTCAGTCGCCAGGCTGGCCAGCAGTACTGCGAGGGCGAGGATGAACACGACGCCCTCGAGCATCGGGTAGTCACGGAACAGGATGGAGTCCGTCGCCAACCGCCCCAACCCCGGCAGCGCGAAAATCGTCTCGATCAGCACCGCGCCGCCCAGAAGTCGCCCGGTCTGCAGGCCGATGATGGTCACGACCGGCAGCAGGGCGTTCTTCAGCGCATGCCGTCGCAACACGGTCGACGGCTGCAGCCCCTTCGCCCGCGCGACGAGCACGTATTCGTGCTGCAGGACTTCGATCAACGCCGAGCGCAACTGGCGCATCAGGACCGCCGCCAGGCCCATGCCAAGCGCCAGCGACGGCAGCACCATCGACTGGAGGTTGGGCAGCAGCCCCTGCTGCATGGGCACGAAGCCCGACGATGGCAGCACGCGCAGCCACACCGCCATCGCATAGATCAGCAAGATCGCCAACCAGAAGTCAGGTATGGCGATGCCGATCATGCCCACCAACGTACCCGCGAGGTCCAGCTTCGAGTTCGGGCGAACGGCGGACAGGATGCCGATCGGCACGGCAATCGTGAACGAGATGGCCATCGCCAACAGCGATAGCTCCAGTGTCACCGGCAGGCGTGCCAGCAAGCCCTCGACCGCTGGCTCGCGGGTGCGGATCGACCGCCCGAAATCCCCCTGCAGGGCGCGGCCCAGCCACTTGACGTACTGCACCGGCACTGGTTCGTCGAGCCCGAGCTCCGCGCGCACGGCCTGGTACATCTGCCGGTCGTTGATGTTCGTCTCGCCGATGTAGGCAAGCGCTGGATCGCCCGGCAGGAGCAGCGTCACGCCGAAGGTGACAATCGAAACGAAGAAGAGCACGGGCACCATCGCCACCAGGCGGCGCAAGATGTACCCGTTCACGGCTGGGCTCATCATATAGACGCCGGAGGTCAGCATGTTCGACGTGATCGTGCGCGGTGGCCGCGTGATCGATCCCAACCAGGACCTGGACACCATCGCCGACGTCGCGATCCGCGGCCAGCGCATCGCGGCGATTGGTGCCGATCTGGTCAACCTGGGCGTGCGCGGCGAGGTGGTCGATGCGCGGGGGCTGCTCGTGACGCCCGGCTGGATCGACCTGCACACCCACGTCTACTGGGGCGGCGCGCCGCTCGGCGTCGAGGCCGACCCGAATTGCATCCGCCGCGGCGTGACCACCGCCGTCGACGCCGGGACCGCCGGCGCCTCCACGTTTCCCGGCTTCAAGCGCTACGTAATCGACGTGTCGGCCACGCGGGTCGTGGCCATGCTGAACATTTCCATGATCGGCATGGCGTCGGACCAGGGCGCACGCCAGGACGCGATCGGCGAGCTCGAAGACATCCGCCTGGCGGCGGTCGACCGCGCCGTCGAGATTGCCCGCGACTATGCCTCTAGGTCATCACGGGTATCAAGGTTCGCTTGAGCACGGCCCAGACCGGGCACGATGCTGAGCGAGCGCGTGAGGCGCTGCGGCGTGCGCGCCAGGCAGCCGATTCGATCGGCAAGCCAGTCATGGTCCACATTGGCCTGAGCGCCATCTCGCTCGACGACATCCTGGCCAATCTCGTGCGTGGCGACATCGTCACGCACGTCTACCACGGCCACATCGAGGGCGTGCTGGATGCAACAGGCCGTGTCCGACCGTCGGTCCGTGCGGCAGTGGACAGGGGCGTGAACTTCGACGTCGGCCACGGTCGCGGAGCATTCAACTGGCGAGTTGCCCGCGCGTCCCTGGACCAGGGACTGCTGCCAGGCACGATCAGCTCGGACATCCACCTCTGGAATATCGCGGGTCCGGTCTATGACCTGGCCACGACGGCGAGCAAACTCCTTCACCTCGGCCTGCCGCTGCCTGACGTGGTGCGGCGCGTCACCGCGACGCCCGCTGCGTGCATTGGCATGGCCGGCACACTGGGCACGCTGGCGACCGGAGCAGCCGCCGATATCAGCGTGTTCCGCCTGGCGCACGGCGAGTGGACCTTTCGCGACAGCTCGCTCGAGGAGGAGACCGGCGGCACGCGCCTGGAGCCCGTGGCGGTTGTTCGCGCCGGCCGCGTGAGCGCGTGTACGCCGGCAGCGGATTAGCGCGGTGGAGTGAATGCGAAGAAGACACGCGGATTGACCTCGATCATGGCGCGGATGCTCTCCTCGTCGACGCCATGCGCGCGGAGTCGCGGGAGAAACTTCGTCAACACGTGCGCGTAGCCGCGACCGCCATGCGCCACGAGCTGCGAGCGCCGCGCGGTGTCATGGGCAAGCAGGAGCTGTCGTACAAAGCCCGCGTCGATGAGCCGCACGAGCAAGTCAATGCGCGTCTCGTCTGGCAGTTGATCCGGGTTATTGATTCGATCGAAGCTCAGGTACGCCCCGCGCCGGGCGACCTCCAGCTGATACTCGAACGAAGGGTTGGTGTCCATGTGCGAGACCGCGATCCGCGCGGAGTCCACGCCTCGCTGTTCGAGAAAATCGACCTGTTGCGCAGCCAGCGTGCCTCCACTTGTGTGGGTGTAGATCGGCACTCCGGTGCGCTCGTGGACGAGCGCCGCGGCCTCGAACACCTTGCGCTCCGGATCGAGCATCTCGTTGTTGCTCCAGCCGATTTCGCCGATCACTCCGGCCCGAACGCCGCCATCGGCAGTACCTTCGAGCACGTCGCGCTTCATGATGTCGGCGAGCTGCGCGACCACGGCCTGGTGGACAAACGGCGGAAGATGCTGTCCGAAAAACCAGCCCGTGCTGCCGATGATGTGCACGCTCGATGCCGCTGATATCCGCGCCAGCGCGTCCAGGTCGTGGTTCGTGTCGACGGTGGACAGCTCGCCGATGCCGCGAATGCCGGACGCGCTCGCCAGCTCCAGCTCGCGCGCCATCTCCGGTTCGTCTTTGAGCGTTTCGTCGGGATCGCCCCATATCGGAAAGTGATCCTGAATCACATGCTCATGCGGCAACGTGACGCCCAATTGCGAGGGCTCGATGTCGCCACGGACGGTACGCACGATGGCTGCCATAAGGAACTCGTCAGGTGGTGAGCTCGATCCGACGACCCTCGGTGAGCGAGCGCCGCGCCGCGTCGAGCACCTCGACCACGCGCGCGCCAAAGTGCACGTCGCACGGATGGCCACGGGCTGGGTGATCGGCCAGATCGAGCAAGGCGTCGAGCGCAGCCTGATGCGCCGCCACCAGGAGTGGCGTTTCCAGCACTGGCAGCGGCAACACTTCGCGGCCGGCCTCGCCGTTAACTGAGACGTGCGTCCCGATCGCGGCCGGCGCGGTCAGCGTGACCGACGCCGTGCTGGAGCGACCGGTCGCGTGGTGCATGATCAGGTGGACCTGGTCCCGGTAGCCCCGCCCGGCCATGACGGCGGTCACGTCACCGACGAGCGGCACCAACACGGACAGGACGTGCGGGCCGAGATCCCACAGCGCGCCATGCTCGTGCCGCCACGGACTGCGCGTCTCGAGCCCTGGACTGGAGAACGTGATGTCCATGTGCGCGCACGTCCAGCCACCTCTCTGGCACATCCGCTCGAGCCACTCGCTGGTCGAGACCATGAAGCGATGGGTGAAGAACACGATGGACGCCACACCATTCGCGGCGACCGCGTCCTCGAGCCGTCGGGCGTCCGCAAGCGATGTGGCAATCGGCTTTTCGAGCAACAGGTGCCGGCCGCGTATCGCCGCGCGGACGGCGAGGTCCGCCTGAACGGCGGGCGGTACGGCGAAGCTGAGCGCATCCACGTCGTCGATCAAGCGATCGGGATCGGCATACGCGCGAGCGCCGCACGCGGCGCTCAACTCGGCCGCGCGGACGTGGTCGCGGCCCCAGACGCCAACGAAGTCGACCATCGGGTGCTCAGCCAAGCTCGGCGCGTGCACGGTCGTCGCCCACCAACCCGTGCCGATCAGTCCGACGCGCATGACCACGGGTGGTCAGCGTACGCGAGCGGAGTACACTGCGCCACCGATGAGCCAGATCATTGCCACGCCCACTCCACTCCGAACGCTGGAAGGTGATCCGCACACGGTGTGACTGACCGCCGCGCACGCGGTCGTGCTGTCCCTGCAGCAGCAGTTCACCAAGCGCGACGGCCAGCGCCAGCGACTGATTGCCGGGATCTTCGGCATCTTCGGCCACGGCAATGTCGTTGAGCGACTCCACGCCCAGGACGTCGAGCAGTTGCACCGCGATCTGTGCGAACTCGTAGCCGAACGTTCCATGCTGCAGGTCGAGGACGACGAAGTCGTAGCCCGCCCGCGCAAAACCTTCGACACTGATCGTGCTGGGTAGCCCGACGAGGCCGCCGAGAAGCCACTGTGGACTTCACTCACGACCAGCGATGGTAGCCTCGTAGATGCGCAGCACCGCGCGCGTTGCTTCGAGTCCATCGCGCACAGTTGCCCGTGGCGTATCCGCGCCACGGACGCAGGCGAGGAACTGCCGCATCTGCGCGACGAAGCGACTCACGTTGGGCGTGCGCACCGCCCGCCACGGCGCGTCACCAATCCGTGCTCTCAGGTGTACTCGCTCACCGTCGTACTCCACGCGTGCGCGGGCGGCCGTGCCAATCACCTCGACGAGGCCTTGCCACGGTGGAGTCTTCCACGACAGAGAGATGGTGCCCAGCACATGGCCTGAACGCAGACACACGACGCTGGCGTCCTCAACGGGGCCGGACGCAAGCACTCCAGTCAGTCCATGGATGTCATCGATGTCGCCGATGAGATAACGAAACAGGTCGATCGCGTGCGATCCGGAGTCGAACAGCACGCCGCCCCCGGCCTGGTCCGGATCGATAATCCACTGTCGGCCCTCCTCGGTCAGTCCGTGGACGAAGCCGATGTTGACCAGGACAGGGTCGCCGATCGAACCAGAACGGATCAGACCAAGCAGCGCATCGACCTGCGGTTGGAAGCGGTGGCAGAAACCAACCTGAAACGGACTTTGCGCTGTGTTGGCAGCGTCGGAGACGGCTGCGCAATCTGCAAGCGTGATCGCGAGCGGCTTCTCGCACAGAACGCCCACGCCCGCCTCGAGCGCCGCGAGCGCTATGTCGCGATGCGTACGCGGTGGCGTGGCGATGACCACGCCGTCGAGTCCGTCCGTCTCGAGCAGGTCCCGATAGTCGGCCAGGCAGCGCGCGGTGGACGGTCGAGCGCGTTCGCGAGCAGCACTCGACATGTCGGCGCCAAGGATCTCGTCGACGCGGAGTTTCCGCAAGGCCGCCAGGTGGGTCTGGCCGATAGTACCCAGGCCGATGACGCCGATGCGCATCAGGCGATGCGACACTCCGGTTGGCGGCCGGCCGCCACACGATCGACGTTATCTGCACAGAACATCGCCCTCCGTCGCCACGTGCCGCCGCTGTGGCCAGCCGTATGCGGCGTGGCCACGACGTTGGGCAGCCGCAGCAGCGGCGAATCCAACGCCAGTGGCTCGCTCGAGAAGACGTCGAGCCCGGCACCAGCCAGGCGGCCCTCCTCGAGCGCGGCCACCAGGGCCGGTTCGTCGACGAGTGGGCCGCGGGCGACGTTAATCAGAAACGCACTCGGCTTCAGCAAGCGCAGTCGGCGATCGTCGATGATGCCGTGCGTGTGCTCGTTCAGGTGCAGGTGGACCGACAGGACGTCGACCGTCGGTAACAGGGCGTCGATGTCGTCGGGTGTGCCGCGCCATTCCAGGCCGTGGTTGGCAGCCTCCTGGTCCGAGATGCTCCGAATGTCGACTGCGGCCACGCGCATTCCGAACGCGCGCGCCAGCGTGGCAAACGCGATACCGCTCGCGCCGAAGCCGATCAAGCCAAGGAGTTTGCCGTGCAATTCATCCGCCAGTGGCGCGTACATCACGCCCTGGTGAAGATTGGCCTCGGCCTCGCGGTAGCGATGGGCCAACATGAGCGTGAACAGCAGCGCGCGCTCGGCGAGCGCCGGCGCGCTGGCAGTTCCCGGGCAATTGGCAACCGCGACCCCCCGCGCCCGCCAGTACTCGAGGTCGAAGTGCTCGTAACCCGAACCCATGATCTGCCACAGGCGTACCCGTGGCGCAGCGTCGAGCATGACCCGCGTACCCACCGACCCGCCTGAATCGATAACCACGTCCGCGTTCAGCAACTGCGCTTCGAGTGGCGCCGCGCGATCGAAAACGACCAGGTCGTGGCGTGCGCCGATCGCATCGACGACGAGCCGTGGGTCGAGGTGCGGCTCGGGCAGGTAAACGACGTGTAGGCGTGGCATCGGCTGACTGCAGGAACTGGCAGCGCCCACTATACTGGCCCGCAAGCGCTTACGTAGACGGGAGGGCTCGGCGTGCACATCGCGCACAACGGAAACAGCACGATGCCGTACCCCTACTTGATGGATCTGCGGGTCGCTCGCGAGACCGGGTACGACGGGGTGCTCGTGGTTGGCGACAAGCTGCGGCGCTACCTCGCGGAGGACTTCTCGATCGAGCAGGCCGCCGCCGCGCTCGACGGACTGCCCGTGCTGGGCATGAACAATATCCGCGACATCGAGCGCTCGTCGCCAGCGGGCCGCGCTGCGCTGCTGGCCGAGACGGAAGAGATGTGCGGCCTGGCGCGATCCATGGGTTGCCCGGCCATCCAGTTGCTGACCGGGCCGCTCGATCCTTCGGGCCCGTACCGCGAGCCGCTCGAACTGGACGTGCGCGATGTGGATCGCGAGACCACGGGCAACCTGCGCGAGATCGGCGCGATCGGGCGCCAGTTCGGTGTCGGCTTTTACATCGAGCCGCTGGCGTGGACGCCACTCGCTAATCTCGAGCGGATGCTGCGCATCCTCGAGGAGGCAGCCCAGGACAATGTCGGGCTGGCGATTGACTTCTGGCACCTGTGGAGCACCGGTGTCGAACCAGATGCCGTGGCCAGAATCGATGGCCGCCTGATCCGCAGCGTGGATGTGTGTGACGGGATTGGCCCGCCCGGAGCGCTCGCCGGGCCCGATCAGCGTGGGCGGCGCGTGTGGACGGGAGCAGGCGCCATCCCGTTGAAAGTCTGGGTGGACGCGGTCCGCGCGACCGGCTTCGACGGAACCTGGTCGTGCGAGCTGCTCAGTCCACAGCACTGGCAACTTGACCCGTGGCGCACAGCGGAGGACCTCCGACACCTGATGAAGTACCTGGTCCTATGAAGGGGGCGTGATGGACGATGCACTGGCGATCCGTGGGGGAGCTGCATGTGTTCCGAACGAGCTGAAACGGCGTTGGCCCGATATCCGGCCCGAAGACAAGGCAGCAGTGCTGGTGGTGCTGGACTCTGGTGAGCTGACTGGCATCAACGGCGTCGAAGCCACGAGCCTCGAGCGCGAGTGGGCGGACCGCCTGGGTATCGCACACGCGGTGCTGTTCAACACGGGTACGGCGGCGATCCACGCCGCGCTGTACTCCGTCGGCGTCCAGGCTGGCGACGAAGTCATCACCACTGCGTTCACGTTTTCCGGGACATTCCAGGCCATCCTCCATCAGGGCGCTATACCCGTCTTCGTCGACATCGATCCGGCGACGTACAACATCGACCCCGCGCTGATCGAGGCGCGCATCAACCCGCGCACCAAGGCGATCTTGCCCGTCCACATTCACGGCATGCCGTGCGACATGGACGCGGTCATGGACATCGCCAATCGTCACTCGCTGGCTGTCGTGGAGGACGCGGCGCAAGCACATCTCGCCACGTACAAGGGTCGCTACGCGGGGACGATTGGCCATGCCGGAGCGTTCAGCGTTCAGGCGACCAAGAACCTGTCTGGCGTCGAGGGCGGCTTCGTCGTGAGCGACGATCCAGAGGTGGCGGCCGCCGCGCGCCGCATTCGCACCTACGGTGAGGACATCGCTGACGAGTCCGACCTGGGCGGCTGGTACTTCCGTCCGTACACCGTCTTCTCGGTCGGCTGGAACTATCGATCTAACGAGTTGTCCGCGGCGTTTGCGCGGAGTCAGCTCCGTCGACTCGACGAGTACACGGCCATCGCGCAGCGCAACGGTCGATTCCTCAACCAGGCGTTGGGCGCGCTCTCTGGCCTGATGCCCCCGGTTGAGCCGCCAGGGTACTGCTCCGTGTTCCACAAATACCGCGTCCGCTTCGACGTCGGACGCCTGGGCGTCGACGTCCCGGCGGTCGAGTTCCGTGGTCGGCTCATGGCCGCGCTGCGGGCCGAGGGGGTCGATGCCGTGCTGTGGCACACCCAGCCCGTGACGTCATTTCCGATCCATCAGACGCGCGAAGGCTTCGGACGCGGCTATCCGTGGAGTCTGGTGCCAGACGGTGGGCGCGTCGATCCCGACGAGTATCCGCGGGCAACGGCGCTGCTCGATTCGTCGATCATCGTGTGCGATGAGGTGCACCCGATCATGATTCAGCCGCCCGAGCTCATGGAGTCGTACGCGGCAGCGTTTCGGAAGGTCCTGCGCGATCCGGGAGCGCTCGTCGGGGACTGAACTCCACGTTCGCGGCGAGCGCGCGCTCGATTTCGGCTGCGCCCGTCGACTGGATGCCGGAGATGGCCATATCCCACTCGATGAACTGCTCGCGATCATCGACGGGCACGGCTGCGTCGCCGTCGCCACGGCTGATACGTCGACGAGGATGCGCGGCACGAACCACCACGAACGCCACGCGGCGGCGTTCGCACTGACGGTCTGTTCGCCGCGCGCTCCGGTGGCGATGAACTCGTACAGGTCGGGCGGCAGCGTCTCACGCGCCGCGTTCTCGAGATCGTCAACGGTCAGGTCGCGCGGTATGTCCACGATCACGAGCGTGGCTCGAGCATGTCGCTCGTCGAGAGCGCCATCTCGCGCGCGGTGACGAACTCGACCAGCGCTGGCCTTCCGTCGCGCGTGACGTTCGCCGCCCTCAGCAGTGCCGGTCGAATCTCGTTCGGATCGACGACGCGCTCGGCGTAGCCGCCCAGCGCCTGGGCGATCGCGGCGTAGTCGCCGCCCAGGTTGCTCGCCCCGTACTCCGCTTCGGCAAATGGCATATCGCGCACTTCGGACGCCATGCCCGAATTGTTCAGGACCAGCGTCATGATCGGAATCCCGTGGCGAACGGCCGTTTCGAAGTCCATGCCGACCATGCCAAACGCGGCATCGCCCATGAAGTTGACGCACAGCTTCTCCGGGCGGGCGAGTTTCGCACCCATGGTCAACCCGAGGCTGGTGCCCAACCCGTGCGACATGCCCCAACCGAGAAAACTGCGCGGACCGCCGCAGCGGTAGAACGGCACGAGCTGGCCACGCGGATTGCCGGAATCGTGCGTCACGATGCACTCGTTCGGGTCGAAGGTCTGGTTGAACTCGTGGATCACCCGGTACGGGTTGATGGGCTGGCCCGAATCTGACGCCCGTTGGTGACCTGCACGATCGGCACGTCCGACGGCAGGGGCACCTTGGTCGCATGGCGGGTCAGGCTCGAGCCGAGCGTCAGGATGAGGTCTGCGCGACGGAGAAATTCCGCCGCGGGCGCGCTCGTCACCTGGCTCGCGCACCCTAGCGCAAGCGCGTGCGTTTCGGGGAATGCACTCTTGCCGAGCAGACTCGTGGCCACTGGCAGGCTCAGCAGCTCCGCCAGCGTGACGAGCTGGTCGGACGCTTGCGCGTACAGGACCCCCTGGCCCGCCAGCAGCACCGGCCGCCGAGCGCCACACAGCGCGTGCGCGGCGGCGAGGACGTCCGCCGGATCGCCGCAAGAGACTGTGCGTGGGATCGACGGCCACGCTAATGGCTCGTCCGGGACGGCTTGCACCGCGACATCGGACGGCACCTCGACGACGACTGGCCCCAGGCGACCCGCGCGAAGGGCCGCAAAGGCACGCCGCAGCGTGTCGACGGTACGCGCGGGCGAGGTGATGACTTCGACGCTCTTCGAGACGGGCCGAAACCCCTCGCGGGCACTGAATAGCGGCGCAACGCCCTGGCGGTCGAGCGGGTGCCCGAGCGGCAGGAGCAGGATCGGGACGCTGTCCGAGAATGCGGTCGCGATGCCAGCGTAAGCGTTTTCGGCGCCAGGGCCATACTGCATGGCAAACACGCCTGGGGTGAACCCATTGGTCACCCGCGAGTAGCCGTCCGCCATGCCCACCCCGACCCGCTCCTGGCGGCACACCATCGGCTTCAAACCAGCTTGCGCACACGCCTCGATCAGGATGCTCGTGGGGAAGCAGAACAGGTACTTGGTGCCTGCCTGGCTGAGCCAGTGCGCGATCAGGTCGATGGTGCGCATGCGCTTGCGAAGAGTAGCTCAAACGCGTTGACAGGTGGATACCAGACTTCTACCCTGACGCCCACGAAAGGGGGACGCGGATGCGGAGACTACGCCAATTCGGATCCCTGATGATGGTCGCGGCCGTGTTGGCCTCGGTCGCGGCGCCCGCCGTCAGTGCTCAACAAACAGGTGGCGCGTCCACGATGGGCGGCGGGCTCAAGGAAGCCGGCAACACGAAGATTATCTACGTCGGGTGCAACGCCCCGACCACCTTTTTCTGGGCGCGGGTCACGCGTGGCGCGCAGGAGGCAGCGAACAACCTCGGCATTCAGTACCAGTACCTGTATCCACAGACCTCGGGTGATGTGACCGCGCTGAACCAGATGGTCGAGCAGGCTATTGCTGCCCAACCCGACGGCATCGCCGTGTGCGGCCTGGATCCGAATGCGTCACGCTCCGTGGTCCAGCGCGCTGTCGACGCGGGTATCGCGGTCGTCCTGACACCGCCCGAGAACACGATCGCGCAATCGCCGCTGCGCGACCAGTCGCTGCCATACATCGGCCAGGTTGGCGCGGACGAACCGTCCGGCGGCGTCCTGGCGGCGAACTCGGCGATCAGTCGTCTCGGCGCGAAGTCGATCGTGTGTACGCAGAGTCAGGCCGATACGACCCAGGGCGTGCGCTGCCGCAACCTGGTTGACACGGCCACGGCCAATGGCGCGACGGGCCAGATTCAGATCGTGCCCAACGACATCGGGCAGTCGGCGGACATCATGACCGGCTACCTGCGCGCGCATCCGGAAGTCGACACGGTTGTCACGACCAACGCCGATGTCGCCATGGGTGTCGTCGAGGCGAAGAATGCCAGCGACCGTGCGGACGTGCACCTGGTGACGTTCGACCTCAACGACAACGTGCTGAATGGTGTGAAGAATGGCACGATCGACTACGCGATTGACCAGCAGCAGTACTGGCGCGGCTACCTGCCGGTCCTGCTCCTTACCCACTACGTGCGCTACAAGCTGGTCATGGCCAACAACTTCCTGACCGGGCCGAACATCATCGATTCATCCAATGTCGATGCGGTGATCAACCTCGTCAGTCAAGCGATTCGCTGAGGCTTCCTGACGATTGGTACGCGGCGTATGGCCAGAACCGCGCCCATAGAGATGGTGGCGCCCGGCCGCTCGACAGTAAGCGCCAGCGTGCGCGCGATCTTGCTGCGGCCCGAGCTCGCCGCCGTGGGTGGCCTCATTCTGACGTTCACGATCTTCAGTGTGCTGAGGCCGACGCTGTTTCTGGCTCGTCCGACGGCGATCACCGTGGCGAGTACGGCGTCCGAGCTCGGCATCGTCGCCGTGTGCGTCACGTTGCTCATGATCAGCGGGAATTTCGACCTGTCAGTCGGGGCGATCGTCGGATTCTCCGGCTATGGTGCCCTGTACGCGATCCGCTCTGGGTATTCATCCGAGGTCGCGACTCTGTTTGGCCTGCTGTGCGGCGTGTCCATCGGACTCATCAATGGCCTGCTCGTCGTGACGACGCGTCTGCATTCGTTCATCGTCACCATGGGCACGATGCTGGTCATCAGGAGCACCTTGAACGTGCTCGTCCAGGGCGTTCCCACCAAACTCAACCTCGATCCGGCCTGGGCCAACTTCATCGCCGGCCCGAACCTGGGTGGGCTGCGCATGTCCCTCTTGTGGTTCATGGTGCTGGTTATTCTTACGAGCATCTTTCTGCTGCGGACTCCGCAGGGTAACTGGACCTACGCCATGGGCCAGAATCGCACCGCGGCCCAGAACCTCGGCGTACCGGTGCGCGGCATGACGATCTTTCTGTTTGCTGTATCCGGTTTTGGCGCGGCGGTGCTGGGCACGCTTCAGGCCGCGCGTTTCGACTCGGTCGATGGTAGCCGCGGCTTCGGCCTGGAGTTGTACGTCATCAGCGTGATCGTCGTCGGCGGCGCTTCGCTCTTCGGTGGCTATGGCAGCACGATCGGCACCATGCTTGGCGCGTTCATCTTCGCCATGATCCAGTCCGGCCTGGTGCTGTCGGGTGCGCCCGGCTACTACTTCGAAGGTCTGGTCGGCATCAGCCTGTTTATCGCGGTGTTCCTGAACGAGTGGTTCTTGCGCAACGTCGATCGGTTCCGCGGACGTCCGACAGGTTCGTCCGCCACGGTCGCGCGCGCGTCCTCAGAAGTCACCACGTGAGCACCGAAGCGACGTCGATCGAACCCGTTTCAGATGCACCTGTGGCGGCGCTCGCCGGCGTTGGCATCACCAAAACGTTCGGCCCGGTCACGGCCCTGGACAACGTGAGCTTCAGTGCCCACTACGGACGCGTCCTGGCGCTGCTCGGCGACAACGGTGCTGGCAAAACCACGCTCATCAAACTGCTGTGTGGAGTGTTGCAGCCGGACAGCGGCCAACTCCTGATGGACGGCGTCCTGACGCGTTTCAAGTCAGCCGGCCAGGCACGCAAGAGCGGCATCGCCACGGTGTTCCAGGACCTCGCAGTGTGCGACCTGCTGTCGATCACACGCAACATCGTGCTCGGCAACGAGCCGCGCATCCGGCTAGGCCCATTCGGGCTCTACAACGCGAAGGAGGCCGACCGCATCGCACGAGCAGCGCTCGGCCGACTCGGCGCTCGCATCGATCGCGATCTGAGTAGCTACGCGCGCACCTTGTCCGGTGGCGAACGCCAGGCGCTGGCCATTGCCCGGGCGATGTACTACGGGTCGAAGTGCCTGATCCTGGACGAGCCAACCGCGTCGCTCGCCGCCAGACAGGCCAATGGTGTCCTCACGCACGTGCGTGCCGCCGCCGACGCCGGCCAGGCTGTCATCCTGATCACGCACAACTATGGGCAGGCGCTGTCCGTTGCCGACGACATCGTCATCCTCGCGCACGGAGCAGTGGCCGGTACCTACCGCCGCGGTGAGATCGATGCCGAGGACGTCATGACGCTGGTCTCACGCTAGTCGTGGCCGACCAGGTGGACCTCGTCGCCGCGGCTACCACGTGCTTTCTCGGTCTCGATCCGTGGATCGCTTTCGAATGCCTGCGCTCCGCTGGCATTCACTACGTCGAGGTCCCGGCACTTCCGTCACGCCAGTCGGTCGAGTGGAGCCAGACGACCTTTTCTCCAGAAACATTGGGGACCGCTGGCACGCGCCGCTTGCGCGAGCGTCTGCTCGAGATGGAGCTCACGCCGATCACGGTGGGCGCCTACGCCAGCATCCTGGAGAGCGATGACCTGCAGCCGCTGCTCCGCCGCATCGAGTTCGCCCACCAGTTGGGCGCGTCGTTCGTCATCATCGATGCCGCCGGCCGCGAGCCCGACGGACCAGACGAATGGAAGCGCCTCGCGAACCTGGGCCGCTTTCTGGGCGACTACGCACAGTCGCACGGCGTGCAGCTGGCATTCGAGATTCATGAAGGAATGACGCGTAGCGGCGCGGTTGCGCGCCGACTGCTCGATGCCATCGACCATGACGCGGTAGGCGTGAATTACGACACTGGAAATGCCATCTTCTACAACGACGACGTCGATCCGGTCGCCGATCTCGCAACCATCGTCGATCGCGTCGTCCACGTCCACCTGAAAGATACCTCTGGCCGGCGTGGCGAATGGGCATTCGGCACGCTCGGGACCGGCCACGTCGATCTGCCGAGCATCGTGCGAATGCTCAGGGAGCGTGGCTTCCGCGGACCGTACAGTCTCGAAGTCGAGGGCTTCGCGGGCGAGGACGTCACTCGGGAGACGCGTATCCAGCGCGTACGCGATTCGCTTGCCTATTTGAGGAATCTGGGAATCCAGGCGTGACCGAACGGCAATTGAGCGTCGTCTCGGTCGGAGCTCACCAGGACGACGAGCTCGGCTGCCTGGGAACGCTCATCCGCTACCGGAGTCAGGGCTGGCAGATCACCACGGTCTCGCTGACCAACGGTGACAAGGGTGGACAGCACGACCCGACGATTCCCAACTCCGTGATCGCTCAAACACGCATCGACGAAGCCACGCGCATGGTGGCCGAGCTCGGCGGCAAGTACTACTGCTTGGGCCTCGAGGATGGTTTCGTCTTCGACTCCCGCGACATACGCCTCGGCTTGGCCGAGGTCCTGCGTGCCCGCAAGGCCGACGTCGTCCTCACGCTGCCGGCGACGGACTACAACAACGACCACATCATGGCCGGCCAGATTGCACTCCACGCTGCCCTCGTGTCCGCGATCAATACGATCCACACGGCCAGTCCTCCCTTGCCGCGGGCGCCGGCCGTCCTGTTCATGGACACGATCGTCGGGCTCGACTTCCAGCCCACGCACTATGTCGACATAACTGAGCAGTTCGCCGAAAAAACTCGCCTGCTACGCATGCACGATTCGCAAATGCAGAGCCAACCCAACATTACTGGCTGGGACCTGGTCACGCACGCCGAAGTTGTCGGGCGCTTTCGCGGACAACAGTGCGGTGTCGCGTATGCCGAAGGATTCGCGCCCGCGCTGCGCACACCGCTGCTTCGCCCAGGCTGGGTGCTGCCCGTCTGATCGACACCTATGGCTGAGGTCATGACCGTACGCGGGCCAGTCCAGCCGAACATGCTTGGCCGCACGCTGCCCCACGAGCACCTGCTGATCGACCTGGCCCGCGTCACCCGCAATTTCGACCACTTCCTGCACGACGTCTCGCTCGCGACAATTGAGGCGCGCCACTTCCGCGACGCCGGTGGCGCCACAATCGTCGACCTGACCAACCGCAACCTCGGCCGTGACCCGCGCGGTCTGTGCGCGATCGCCGAGCGGACCGGGCTGAACATCGTGATGGGCTGCGGCTGGTATCGCGAGCCGTACTACGATCGCGAGGTTTACGAAAAGAGCACCAATCAACTGGCCGACGACATCGTGCGCGACATTGTCGAGGGCGTCGACGGGACGGGTATTCGCGCCGGCATCATCGGTGAAATCGGCTCCGACGATCGCTTGCCGATCTCGCCGGCTGAGGAGCGGTCGTTTCGTGCCGCCGCCCGCGCGCATCGGCGTACCGGGCTGACCATCAGTACCCACGCCGCGTTCTCGCGCGTTGGACTCGGATGCACGCATGGGATGTGCAGCGCTATATAGAGCTCATCCAGCGATTTCTCGATCGCGGCTTTCTGCATCGTCTGCTGCTGTCGCACGACGTGTGCATGGTGCCGCATCTCCACGCGTACGGCGGCACTGGCTACGACTATCTGCTGACTGGCTTCACCGAGCGACTGTGCGCGGCGGGTCTCAGCCAGCGCGAGATCGACACGCTCCTGATCGACAATCCGCGCGCGGCGCTGGCGCCATGAACGGCTCGCCCGCGGATTACATGACAGTCGGCATCCTGCAAGCTGCCGCGTTCCCGTCGTCGTGCGGCCTGACAGCGCTGCGCGCCATCGCCGCGGATGGTCAGTTCGGCGCGGTCGAAACCACGCTCGCGGGCGCCCCGGTGCCGGAGGCGCGGACCCTCCTGGCCGAAGCCGGGTTACTCGTCGACTTCGACGCTGGCGCGGCGCTGTATGCGAGCGGCGGCAGCCTATGCAGCCTCGACGACTGTGCGCGCGCGCAGGCGATTGCCATCGCGCGCGAGCGCATCGACGGGGCATACGCGCTCGGAGCCGTGCGCCTCAGTGTTGTCAGTGGCCGCGACCCCGGTGAGCCGCACCGCGCGGCAGCGCTCGATGTACTGATCGACTCGCTATTGATGCTGCACGAGTACGCCCGCCGAATGGGTGGACTCGAGCTGTCTCTGAAAATGGCCGACCGCGACGTCGACAAGCGCTTCCTGATCGGTCCGACCCGTGATGGCGTAGCTGTCGCCCAGCGCGTGCGCGAGCGCTATCCAGAGTTCGGGCTGGTGCTCAATCTGGCGCATTTGCCTTTGTTGCGCGAGGATCCCGAGTCGGCGGTCCGCCTGGCCGCCCCGTACCTCGCCCGTGTGCACATCGGCAACTCCGTCATTGGCGATGGCGACATGCATCCGAGCTTTGGCGTCCCCGGCAGTGCCGTTTGCGCAGCGGACCTCAGTCGCTTCCTGAGCGCGCTGGTGTCCGTTGGCTATTTGTCGAGGGGCAGGCGCAACGTCGTCGCCTTCGAGGTCCGGCCCGCGCCCGATGACGACCCGCTGGCAGTGGTAGCCCAGTCGCACCGAGTCCTGTGCGAAGCGTGGGCCAGCGTATGACGCGCATCGGCATCGTCGGTGGAGGCACGATGGGCTCGATCTACGCGTCGCTCCTGACCCAGAATCCACATCAGGTGTGGCTGGTCGATATCTGGGCCGAGCACATCCAGACAATCCGCCAGCACGGACTCCGCATCGACGGTCCCGGCGACCAGAGCCGTGTGATCCGGATCAACGCGACCACCTCCATCGCCGACGTCGGCCCAGTCGATGTGGCGCTGCTCGCCGTCAAGGCGTTCGAAACGGAGGCCGCGGCGGCCACTATTCGCGATGTGCTGGTCGATGGTGGCATCGCGATCAGCATGCAGAATGGCCTCGGCAATGGCGAGCGTCTGGCGGCGGAGGTGCCGCGTGCGCGTGTCGCGATTGGTGTACCGGGCCACGGCGGTACACTCCTGGGCCCAGGTCACGTCGCTCATCGCGTGGCAGCGGTGACTCACCTTGGCTGGCTCTCGGACGGCGCCCCTGACGACCTTGCGGCGCTGGCCACGCTGTTGACTGCAGCCGGCCTCGAGACCGAGCCAACCCTCGACGTGCAGTCCATGCTCTGGGCGCACGTGGCCGTGGTGGCGGGCGTCAATGCGATTGCCGCGCTGTGCCGCATTCCGAACATCGAGGTCGCGCGGGTACCCGAAGCCGCCCGGCTCTCGGAGCTTGCCATCCGCGAAGTGGTGGCCGTTGCGCACGCCAGCGGCGTGCGCCTGCCATGGCCTGACCCAGTCGCCGCGTGCCGCGACGTGTACCTGGCCAATGGGGAACACCATCTCTCGTCGATGACCGTCGACCTGCTGCGCGAGCGACGTACTGAAATCGACGTGCTGAATTGCGCTGTCGTCGAGCACGGCCGGCGACTCGGGATCCCGACGCCGATCAATACTGCGCTCTGCCTGGCGGTCAAGACCGCGGAACGAACGTCAGCGCGGCGCGCACGCTTGTTGGACCTGGAGGCGATACACACATGAGCTTGAACCGCGCGCTCATTGGCATCGTGCCGATCATCTTCGCCAACGATGACCTGCCCGATCTGACACCGCCGATGGATCCGCACACGCTGGTCGGCGAACTGGCCCGACTCGGCTTTGTCGGGTCCCAGCTCTCGCGCGCACTGCCATCAGGAGCAGCGCTTCGCCCAGCGCTGGAGCGGCACGGCATGCGCATCGCCGAAGTATATGCGGCCCTACCGTGTACGTCTGAAGGGCCCACGCCGGAGGTGCGCGAACAGGCATTTGAACAGCTCGAAGCCGCGCGGCGCACGCAGGCGGCCGTTCTGATTTTTTCGTATCACCTGTCCGACGAGCGAGTTGGATGGTCGGGGCGCGCGAATCAGCCAGGCGCGCCGACATTGACGGAGGCAGGCCGTGCGCGCGCGCTCGACCTCATCCATGAAGTGGCGCGGGAGGCAAAGGAGGCCGGCCACCCGCTCGTGTACCACCCACATACCGGCACGTTCGTGGAGACGCCGGCCGAGGTCGAGTGGCTGATGCAATCGACGGACCCCGACCTGGTCGGATTGTGCCTGGACGTTGGTCACTATATTGTCGGTGGAGGTGATCCAGTTGACGCGGTTCTCAGGTATGGCAATCGGATCCGCCACGTGCACATGAAAGATGTCGATCCGGACGTCCTTCGGCGACTGCGCTCTGGAGAGATCGCGGATTTCCTGCAGGCGTTGCGGGCGCGCATCTTCACTGAACTCGGGCACGGAATCCTCGACGTACTGGGCGTCGTGCGCGAGCTCGGCCGTCTCGATTACCGCGGGTGGCTGATGTGCGAGCAAGACACCACCTGGCGCTCACCCGCCGAGAGTGTCGCGATCAGTCGTGCCGTCCTCGGCTACGCATTGCGACTCGCTGCTGATGAATACGGATCGGGCGTCACACAGTAGAGTCCGGCTGCGCGACGTGGCCGAGGTGGCCGGTGTCTCGGGGCCGACGGTTTCGCGCTCGCTGCGCGATGATCCGCAGATCAGCGCGCGCACGCGCGCGCACGTCCGCCACATCGCGGAGCAGCTCGGCTACGTGCCCAACGCCGCTGCGCAGAACCTGGCCCTCCGCCGCAGTCAGACGTTCGGTCTGATGGTGCCCGATGTTACCGACCCGGTGCACGGCCAGATTGTGAGTGGCTTCGAAGATGAAGCGACGAAGCATGGCTACGTCCTGCTGATCTCGAATTTCCGGTATGAGCCCACACAGGAGTATGTCGGACTGCGCGCGTTGATCAGCAACCAGGCGGCTGGCATCGCGATCTTTGGTGGAGTGGTCGATCCGGCATTGGTCCAGCCGCGGAGTCGAGGCACGAACCTGGTCTACGTTGGACCCGAGCATCTGACATCGCTGGATCGGGAGCCACATTCGTCGACGATCCAGGCGGATGACGCGGCTGGCGTGCGGGCGGCGGTGAGCGAGGCGCTGCGGCTGGGTTATCGCAAGTTTGGCTTCCTCGACGGGCCGGGCGTGGCCTCGAACGTTCGGCGCCGGACGGCGGCCGCCACGGCGCTCGAGGCGGCAGGCATGGATCGCCTGCGCATCTACAAAGGCGCGCCTGGCAACGATTTCACTGGCGTCGCGCGCAAGCTCGTGCAGGAGCAGCGCGACCTGATCCTGTGCTTCGATGACTTGCGCGCGCTTAAGCTGCTCAGCGCGTTGAATCGACTTGGCGTCAGAGTCCCCGACGATCTGGGCATCATCGGGTTCGATGACATTCCTTTCGCGTCGATCAGCAATCCACCCCTGAGCACCATTGCCGTGCCGTACGAACAGATGGGCCAGATGGCGTGCGCCATGCTCATCCAGCAGATCCTGACCGATACCGTGGCATCGCCCGTAACCGTTGACGTAGAACTCCTGCTGCGAGGGACGACTGCGCGCACGTAGCCGGAGCCAAGGATCCGGAGTCTAGCGAGCCAGCAGCGCCGCGTACGCCGAGCGGCCTTCGGCAAACAAGGTCAGCATGCGCTCGCGCTGACTCGCATGCTCGAAACGGGCCTGCCGAGCGAGCCACTCGGTGGCGGTATCGATGCGCTCGAGGAAGCATTGACTGGAACTGGGCATCCGGTCGCGTTCCGCGAACTGGCGCAGGTACACCGGACTGGTATGTGCCCAAAGCGCATGGCCGTAGCTCGTCCGCCGCCGCATCCACCACAAGAAGCTAGGTCCTCGGGCCGGGGGCGGTGGCGCGGATTAGCGCTGGAGACCTACGTGGCTGCCATGAGTTCCTGCGTTTGCCAGTGGAAGAGGTCGTGATACCGGCCGCGGCGGCGCATGAGCTCCTCGTGCGTGCCTGCTTCGACAATCTCGCCGTCGTCGAGCACGAACACCCGATCGGCACTCAGCACCGTGCTCAGACGATGCGCGATGACGATCGTGGTACGTCCTTCACGATTGCTGGACAGTGCCTGCAGGACTCCGCGTTCGGTGGCGCCGTCGAGGTTGCTCGTCGCTTCATCGAGCAGCAGGATCGGTGCATCCTTGAGCAGCGCGCGGGCAAGGGCAATGCGTTGCGCCTGGCCCGACGAGAAGTTGTCGCCACCGCGTGCGACCTGCGCGTCGTAGCCATTCAGCAGACCACTGATGAACGTATCGGCATTCGCCAGCCGTGCAGCCTCGCGCACCTCTTCCGCCGACGCGTCGGCAAGCAGGGTGATGTTGTCGCGGACCGACTGCTGCAACAGCTTCGAGTCCTGGAACACGGCACTCACAAAGGAGCGCAACTGCTCGGGTACCAGCTGGCGGGTGCTGATGCCGTCGATGTAGACGTCGCCTGCATCAGGCAGATAGAAGCCCGCGATGAGGTTGGCCAGGGACGTTTTGCCCGAGCCCGTCTCGCCGACAATGGCGACGGTTTCACCAGGTCGAATGGCCAGCGAAATGTCCCTGAGCACCGGATGGTGGCGGTTGTAGGCGAAGCTGACATTTTCGAACCGAATTTCACCGCGCACGGCGCGCAACTGATGCGGCTGGCGAGTACGCATGACCTCGGGGTCAAGATGGCGAATCTCCTCCAGGCGCTCGATGCCGATCAGCGCGCCGCGAATCGATAGCAGCGTGGCCGGGAAGCGCTGCACGGGCGTCAGGTAGAAGGTGACCATGCCGAAGAGGACCACCAGCTCGCCAATGGTGATGCCGCCGCCGAGCACGCGACTGCTGCCGTACCACAGCATGCCGGCGGTAATCAGCGAGGCGGCGAGCAAACTCCACGCGGTCGGCAGCGCCAGGGCAACACGGTTCTCGAAGCGCGCGGCCGTCAGACGGCCCATGCGGCCCATGATCTGCTCCTGGTAGCGCTGCTCGGCCGAGAAGGTCTTGATCGTGCGCAGGCTGTCGAAGGTGTCGACCATCTGCGCGCCGAATTCCTCCATGCGCACCATCCAGGTCAGCTGTGAGTTGTAGACGCGATCGTCGAGCAGGAACGTCACCAACAGCACGAGCGGCACCGCGGCAAGCGCGATGACGGCCGCCACGGCGTCGAAGTGCAGGATCACGCCGAGGGCGATCAGGAACATGATCGTGTCGCTCAGCAGCAACACGCTGCCTTCGGTGATGGCCTGCTGGATCAAATCGGCCTGGGTAATGCGCATGACCAGGCCCGGGACGCATCGCGCGTCGAACACTTTGAGCGGCAGGTGCATCAGGTGGCTGACGAACTGCACGCCATAGTCGACGTGGATGCGCCGCCCGACCGTCGCCGCAAGCCACAAGCGGCCGAATTGCAGGGCGGCCTGCAGCCCGCTGACCAGCACCAGGCCCAGCCCGAGTGCGACGAGCAGATTCGAATCGTTGTTGGGCACGATGCTGTCGATCAGCGCGCCCAGGAAGAAAGACACGCTCCAGCCCAGAAACGTCGCAATAACCGCGAACAGCAGGGCGATGCCGAGCAATCCCGCGTGTGCCTGCGCGAAGCGAGCGAACAGCTCGAGCGGACGGAAGTCCGCGGCGCGAGGCTGCAGCGCCGGAGTCGGCCGGAGCTCGACCAGGTAGCCGCTCCAGCGGTCCTCGAACTGTTCCCGCGACAGTCGTTCGAGCCCCCGATTGGGATCGAGCACGATGACGTCTTTGGATGTCCAACGGTAGACGACCACGTAGTGGCCCTCGCGACCGTTCAGGTGCGCGATCGCTGGCATCGGCAGCTTGCCCAGCGCGGCGTAGGTGGCGTGCGCGGGTCGAGCGTCGAGGCCTATGGCGCGACCGCCGTCGCGCAGACCGGCCAGGGTGGTGCCATTGCGATCGGTGCCGACCAGGTTGCGGGCTTGCTCGAGCGTCAGGTGATGGCGGAAGTAACGCGCGACGGAGGCAAACACGGCTGCGCCGCAGTCGCGGGCTTCGACGACGCGGACCCACGGCAAGCGGCGATAGATCAACGACTTAATCAACATACGGGACCGCCTGAATGTGTTCGGTGGGATAGTCCTTCGAGCGCGCCATGAGCATGGCGGCGAGGTGTTCGTAAATCGGCATGCCGGTCAGGCGGGCGACGAAATCGAACTGGCCGTTGGGATTGACTTCCAGAAAGACGTACTCACCGTCTGGCGTGAGCACGATGTCGACGCTGCCGAAGACCAGCCCGAGGCGGTCCATTAACTGGCGGATCTTGTCCGCGACCTCCGCCGGTAGCTCGTAGGGCTCATACGGGGTATTGGCAAAGTCATAGCGGCGCCAGTCTTCGCGGGACAGGTCGCTCTGTTGTGAGTGGATGGCACACGCGAACAGCGCGTTTCCCACGACGACGATGCGTAACTCCAGCGCTTTCGCGATATACGGCTGAAAGATGCCAGGTGTGGGGACGAAGTCCGCGGGCTCTTCGAGCTCGTGTGGCTGCACGCGATTTGTGAGCAGCCGCACCGCGCGAGCGGACTCGTCACCGCGCGGCTCGATCACCTGCAGGTACGCGCGGAATGGCTTGTAGATGATGTCATCCGTGTGCTGCTCGCTAAACGCGCGGGCGACCTGCAGTCGCGTGGTATAGAGGCTCGACGGAATCGTCAGCCCGACCTGTGCGGCCACGAAGAGCTGGCAGATCTTTTCTTCGTATGCGCTGTTGAAGGGCGGCGGGTTGACGCAAAATACGTCGTGCTGGGCTAGCAACATGGAAAAGCCCTTGTGAAAAGCGACCCATTCGTTCTCGAAGAATGTCCAAGTATGCTGCTGTTCGCGGAGCTCTTTGAATTGCGGTAGCAGTCGCTGAGGCCGCCAGCTACGCCAGAGCCAGGCTGCTTCGACCTCCCGCAGCTGGACATCGCGATGCTCGAGATGCAGCACCGCTCGAGGTGTTGGATCGATCGACAGCGCGGAGCGTTGCTCGAGTGTCGACGGTGCGACGATGACGACGTCGGTGCCGTGCGCCTCCAGGATTTGCCTGAGGCGAACGACCGTCTCGTCTTCGGCGCGTTGGGTAAGGATCAGCAGCATCGGTTGCCCTTCGTGTGAGTCAAGGGGGCCGGACTGGCCCCCTCAGTCACGGTCGATCAGTCTTCGTCGTCGCAGTTCGTGCAGGTGCCGATACTGCTCAGACAGCCGATGACGTCGTGGATCTCAGCGGCCTCTTCTTCGAGATAGCGCAGGCCGAAAATAGCCGTGTTCGGCCGCGACGCCGTGTCGGGCGCGACGGCGGTGTCGTCGGTCCGGCGGATCAGAGAAAACAACTGCATGGCGATTCCTTCTCACATAGATGCTTCGCCAGGCCGGGACGCAGGCGCCTGTTGCGTTCGAGGTCTAGCGGCGTCGCCCAACATGGAGCAAAGCTACGCGGCTGTCTGTGAAGGATTTCACATCAAAATCTCAACCCGATATGGGTCCAATCACGGATGTCCAGCACGCCGCCGAATGCCTTAGAGCTGCTGGGGTTCCCGAACGTCCGCAACTACGACGGCTCCTGGACCGAATACGGCTCGGTAATTGGCCTTCCCATTGAAAATCCCGCGTTGTCAGTCTTCCGACTGGTCAGCGAAAGCCGTGGTCTGAGATTGCTCGCTTCTAGCCTGCAACCGCCAGGTCCGTGCGGGTCACGTGCTGCTGGCAGTCGAGCGAGCGGCTTCGGGATCTTTGGCGATCACGGCTTCGTAAACCGGCGATGCACGCGTGCAACGCGATGTCCGCTTCGAGGAGTGCGTCGGCAGTTGACGCGGCGTCGCAGCTCCTCGAGCCGGACCAACAGCGTGCGCCGCTGGTCGTCGGTCATTCGGGCGCTGGCCAGACCGGCTGCCGCCCCTTCGAGAATGGCCCGGAGTTCCAGCAAATCCACGACTTCGTGATCGCGCATGAGCTGCATGGCGAAACCCATCGCCTCGAGGAGCAGCGGCGCGTCGAGGCTCGTGACGAAGATGCCTTCGCCGTGGCGCACCTGGAGTACTCGCATCATCTCGAGACCGCGAATCGCCTCGCGGATGGTGCTGCGAGCAACGCCCAGGCTGAGCGCGAGGTCACGTTCTGTGGGCTGGCGATCGCCGGGGCCAAGCTCGCCGGACGTCAGCAGGTCCATGATGGCAGCAACAGCCTGCTCGGTGGCCGTATGGCTCTGGCGATCCCGTCGGCCCCGTCATGCACTTCGGGGAGGTCACCGCGCATTGCAGTTCATGTCATTCAAGCGTTCCGTCGCTGTCGCGGCGCTGGCCGCGCTGGACTCAAGCAAGCGCATGCAAGTGTTGTAATGCAAGCACTCCACCGCTGGCGATGGCGACATCCGGGACATCGCCGCGACGCGGGTCCTGACAACGGAGATCAGCCCGCAGGTAACCTGTAGACAATCCGCGCGTTATCTCCGAAGAGTTTGCGCTGGCCCGACGCCCCAAGGCCGGTCGTCAAATCCAGCGCGGTTTGCGTCGTCCACGTACGGCCGCAGATCGTCCGCGCTCCAGTTTGCCGGGTCCGCTTCCGTGGCAATGCCGCTGATCTTGGCATAGACGTTCGAGAAGGAGGCCAACTGAGCCATCTTCGTATGCCACGGCTCGAACTGGTGCTCCTTAATGAAGGGCTTTAGCAGGTGGTCGATAATGAGCCTGGTGTTCGAAGCGCTCTGAGCAATCGTGATGGCCATATCAAGGTGAGGTGTGCCTTTGCCGAGTATGTCAAAAGAAAGCCCGTACTCCGGCAGAATCTGGATCCCTCGAATGAATTGATCCATAGGGAACGCGGCATCGGACGGACTTGGCAGACCCCGACGGACACCCTTGATGAACGTCCCGTGGACCATCAGCGAGTCGAGAAACGACCGCACCTGTTCGCCGTATTCGAGTGGCGCATACGCGACCATGCCTTGAACCAGCGAATCGTGCGCCGCGAGGTTGGTTACGTAGTCGGCCTCGAGCAGCGAGTATTCACTGGCCCACGCTGCCTGCACGTACACCATCGTGCCTACGCCCAGACCCTCGGACTGAGACTTGAAATCCTGGAGCACGTACGACTGATTGAGAATCGGATTGCCAGCGACCCACGGGACGGGGTAGCGGCTCAGGTCCCAGAGATGGATATGCGCATCGACAATGGAGAATCCCGCTGGAAGAGCCGAGGCCGAGAGTCGGTCGGCGCCCGGTTCTGCTTCAGTGGCGGCAACGCTCCGCGCCGCGAGTGCAGGCGCCAGAACACCGGCGGTTGCCGCTTGTAGGAACGTACGACGGCTCGGACGGTAACTCGCAAACTCCATGTGTTCCCCCTTGAGCCCCACTGGCTCCTGCGGAGAGTATGACCAGTCGTGGGCGATGTCCCCCTTGGCTGGATCGCGTCAATAGGTCTGACCTCCACTGCTCGAGGTTCGGACCGGCTGCGTTGGGAGCGGGCGCGATACGTGGGCGCGGAAACCGAAGCGAGCAGCGAATCCATCGCATGCGCCGCCGATGGCCTGGCCGATGCCTTGGCCGGCACCGCTGACCACGGCAACCGGATCTACAATGCGCATTCAGCCTTTGACCGCCTTGTCCAGGCCCTTCATCATCAGGTCGACCGCCTCGTCCGCCTTGATCTCGCCCAGCAGGACGCGTTGGAAACTGGGCAGGACGACGGTTAGGGCCCAGTTCGATGAACCCGCGAACGCCGGCGCTTGACCGCCGAACTTTAGCGTTTCGATGGCCGCGCCGTAGTACGGATTCTTCTGCACGCGTGGGTCTTCCACGACTCTGGTGGAGGATGGGAAGTAGCCCGTCGACTTCAGGAAGGCGATTTGCGTGTCCGGCTGCGCCCCGAAATCGAGCCACGCCGAGTCGGCATCGGCATTCTTCGGGTCGCTCATGCCGTTGTACGAGTAGCTCACATGCGCGATATGCACGGCGGAACCGGCCGGTCATGCCCACCTTCATGCTACCGACGCCTGCCGGCCACAACACAAGTGGTCTGACCATCGCTTGTTTGACGCTTCGGTGGATTGAAGTAGGACGTACGATACTGTTCGGGCCAGACTTCGTCAACAGGTCCGACCTGTTCGCAGCATTGAGCCTTGCACGCGTGGGCAGCGCAGCGAGCGCCAGCACCTACGTCGCGCACTGACGGATGGCGGTCTATGCCCGCGTAGCGTGTACACAGCACGTCAGCCACCCGCCACCGCGGGCGCGAGCGCATTCCAGGCAAGCTGGGTCTGTTGGAGCCTGGCATGGAGTTCGCGAAAGGCGACCCCCATAGCGCCACGACGCCACGGCACGGCGCTCGTCTCCCGTAGTCGAGGACGGTGCTCACTGCGCGTCCATCGAGCCAAATCTCTGAGGTGAGCACTCGCGCGGGCGGCCCGAACATACCCTGGAGGTTGCCGATGTCGTGGATCATGCTGCCAAGAATCAGGTTGTAGGCCCTCGCGATACCCTCCGGAACCGCCGCGGAGTCTGCATACGACGGCGCTTCTCCAATCAGCGCGCGTTCACGTCGACGTGACTCTGTCAGGACTTCACGCGGCAAATCGTCGAAGCGGTGGACCTTGAACTCCGATCTGTGCAGGTTATTGTCGGGGTGCAGGTGGTTTACCTGAATGAATCGCACATCACTCATGGCGCGCACGCGCTCCTGAGCGAAGGGGTAGGCGGGCTCGTGTCGCTTTAAAGGATTGCGCGAGAACGCCGCCGAGCATGTTACCCAGGCTGGGTGTTGACGGTGGCACACCGACTCCCAGGAAGCTGAGCGCCGCTTCGGCAAATATCGCCGCGCCGAGGTTCAGCGTAGCAACGACCGCCACCGGCGCCACGCATTGGGGGGCAATCTAGTACGCCATGATGCGCGCCGGCGTCGCACCCAGACCGCGCGCCGCCTCCACGAACTGCGTCTGTTTCACAGACAGTACGACCGAGCGGGTGATGCGCGTCGCCAGTGGGATCTGAGTGACGCCGACCGCCAGGATCACTGTGTCCAGCAGCGTCTGCATGTCGACTATTCCGGTGGTGGCGAGCAGTTCTGCTGTTTCAACCAATGCCTCGCTACCCGCGGGCGGGCCCGACCAACAGGAGTGGCTGTTCGATGCCCTGGCGCAGCCCGCCCAATCGCCGGCGCTGCTGGTCCTGGTTGCCTTGCTTTCGATGGCGCTTGGCGGCCTGCACGGTTTGACGCCCGGCCACGGCAAGACGCTGCTGGCGGCGTACCTCGTCGGGAACCGAGGCACCGTGCGCCACGCGGTGTTCCTGGGCGGCAGCTTGACGTTCACGCACACCGCCTCAGTGCTGGCAACCGGCGTGCTGGTGTTGCTTGCTGGCCAGTTGATCGTGCCGCAGCTGCTGGTGCCGGCGCTCGAGTTGACCTCTGGGTTACTGGTCGTGGCGCTTGGCGTCCGACTACTGCCGGCGCGATGGCGATCGCTCCGCTCCGGCCATGTGCACCTCGATCACCAACACGACGATCACGCGCATGTGCACGACCGTCATCACGCGCACGAGCATGGCGATCACGTGCACGCGCCTGCCGTGCACGCTCTCCGCTGGCGCGAGCTCGCCGCGATGGGCGTCTCAGGCGGCCTGGTGCCCTGTCCGGAGGCGATCGGCATCTTGCTCGTCGCCATCGGCCTCAACCGCGTCGCACCTGGCCTGGGCCTGATCACCGCCTCCAGCCTCGGCCTGGCCATCGTCCTGTGCGTGCTCGGCGTGCTGCTGGTCCGCGCGCGCGCGGTCTGGCCGATCACCTTGGCACCCTCGGCGTCCGCATGCAGCGGTTCCTGCCCGTTGGCAGCGCGCTGGTGGTCACCTTGCTGGGCGCGGGCATGCTGCTGAAAGGCGTCGTCGCTTACCTGCCCTGACCGGTTTTCTCAGCTTGCTCCAATCTTCGGGTCGGAGACTGTGCGCAACATCACCATGACGTTCACCTCCCGCCCAACCCGACGCCTGAATCCACCGCTCGACTCACCCGCGCAATAGGCGGTCATCGCCGTCGTCCTCTCGCTCGTGGGCGTATTCGTCCACGCGCTGGCGACTGCTCGTGGGGCCGCGTCGCTCAACCGTGTGTCAACGCCATCGCGACCCCGGTGCGGGGGGGCGCGTTTCTATCTTTCACAGGATGCAGACGCTGTGCGTGGGCGCGCAGGGCCATGAGCGGCTCAACCCGTTGCCCCGCGTATCCGTGATTGTGCCTGTGCACAACGGCGCCGCGTACCTCGAGCGCTGCCTGAGCGCAGTCTTCGCAACGCACTATCCGCTGCTGGAGTGCATCGTCGTCGACGATGCGTCGAACGACGACTCGCGCGCAATCGCCACCAATTTCGACGTGCGACTAGCGCGTCTGCACGGTCACCCACGCGGCCCCGCGCATGCCAGAAACACGGGGGCGGCCGCGGCAACCGGCGACATTCTCTTCTTCATCGATGCAGACGTGGTGATTCACGCTGACGCTATTGATCACCTCGTCGAGACGTTCATGAGGTCGGACGTTGATGCCGTGTTCGGCTCGTATGACGACACGCCCGATGCGCCAGATTTCGTATCGCAATTCAAGAACCTGTTCCACCACTTCGTGCATCAGCAAGCCCGTAACGACGGACAGACATTCTGGACTGGTTGTGGCGCCGTCAGCCGCAGCGCGTTCGCGGACGTGGGCGGTTTCGACGACGCGCGCTATGCGCAGCCAAGCATCGAAGACATCGATCTCGGGTATCGCCTGCGCAATCACGGCTATCGGATCGCGCTCAACAAAGAGGTGCAAGCCAAGCATCTAAAGAAGTGGACGTTACGGCAGATGGTCGAGACCGATGTCTTCAAGCGCGCCATCCCGTGGACGTTGCTCATCATGCGCGACAGGACGTTGCCCAACGACCTGAACGTGCGCGTCAGCAGCCGAGCGAGTGCCGTGCTGCTCCAGCTCGCCCTGCTCGATCTCGCGGTGGCGACAGTGCTGCACAGCGTCGCCTTCGCCATCCCACCGCTGCTGGCAGCACTCATGCTCCTGGTTGTCGCGTATTGGCCCGCGGCGCCCGGGGCAAGTCGTCCGCCCAACTGGCGTGTTGAGATGGGCGTGTGCGCCCTGTTGGGCGCTGTCGTATTGATCGCGGTTTTGACGGCCCGCTTCGATGTGGCGCTATTGGTTGTGGCCGCGGGCGCAGCGGTGCTGATTGCGCGCCGCATCCCAAGATTCAGTTCGTTGCGCACTCGGACCGGCTCGGCGCTGGCGGTGTCGGCGCTTGCCGCGGCTATGGTCCTCGTGCTTGTCGACGTGCCCGCCTTGCTGCTCGTGCCCCTGGTCGCGAGTCTTGGGCTCGTCTTTGCGCTCAATTTCAACGTCTACGCGTTCTTCGCTCGCAAGCGGGGGGCTCTGTTCGCGCTGAGTATGTTGCCGTTCCTGCTGCTGTACTACTGCTACAGCACGTTTGCGTTTGCCGCGGGAACGTGCATGCAACTGTGGATCGCCTGGTGGCGTCCACGCGTGCTGGCGACGGGCGAAGCCGAGCGCTGATGCCTGCGCGATCGAAACCGGCACGCGTAACACGCGTCGAGTGTCCGATTCAACCTCCGCTCAACCGCCGGTCGCCAAAATCCCTGCCACCGGCCCAGGAAGATGTGGCAACTCCCCCATGCTGATCGCTGAACGACCCGCTGCCAAACAGACGTCTGACCGTATGACCGATGCCGGACATGCCAGTGCGGCCCGGCGCGTGGTCGTGATCGGGGCTGGTCCGGCGGGTCTTACAGCCGCCCATGAGCTCACGCGGCTCGGTTGCCAGCCAATCGTCGTCGAACAGAATGACCGAGTAGGTGGTTTGGCGCGCACCGAGAACTTCAAGGGCTACTACTTCGACATGGGTGGCCACCGGTTCTTCACGAAGAGCCGAGACGTGAGCGCTCTGTGGTCGGAGGTGCTTGGCGAGGACTTTCTGCTCCGCCCTCGAACCTCGAGGATCTATTACAACGGCAAGTTCTTCTCATACCCGCTCAAGCCCCTGAATGCGCTTGCGTCGCTGGGCCCATGGCAAGGTTTGTTGATCCTGCTGAGCTATCTCAGGTGGATCCTCTTCCCGTACAACGTCGAGGAGACGTTCGAGGAGTGGGTCACGAATCGATTCGGACGCCGGCTCTTCCAGATCTTCTTCAAGAGCTACACGGAGAAGGTGTGGGGAATCCCGTGCTCCGAACTGCGCGCGGAATGGGCTGCTCAGCGCATAAAGGATCTGTCGGTCAAGGCTCTCATCGCGAACATGTTCTTCCGACCCAAGAATGTGATCAGAACATTAACTGAGGAGTTTCACTATCCGCGCTTCGGTCCGGGCATGATGTGGAACGCATTCCGGCGGCGGATCGAGGCACGCGGAGGCCGAGTTCAGACCGACAGCCGCGTCGTCAAGATCCATCGCAGCGGCATGACGCTCCAGAGTATCGTTGTCGACCACAACGGGCGCGAGGAGGTCATCGCGGGAAGCGACTTCATTTCGAGCATGCCGATTACCGAGTTCGTGCGTAAGCTCGAGCCGCCCGCCCCCGCCGAAGTGCTGGAGGCCGCGAGCCGCCTCACCTATCGCGACTTCCTGACCGTCTGCCTCGTTGTCAACAAGACTGACTTGTTCCCCGACAACTGGATCTATGTTCACGATCCGCGGGTGAAGGTCGGCCGCATTCAAAACTTCAAGAACTGGAACGCCGACATGGTGCCAGACGCGGCGACCACGAGTCTTGGCCTCGAGTACTTTTGCAACGCGGGCGACGCATTGTGGACGATGACGGACGAGGCGCTGATCGAGCAGGCGAAACACGAACTCGAACACCTCGGCCTGGCGAGGTATTCGGATGTGGCGGATGGATGCGTATTTCGCGTCCCTCATGCCTACCCTGTATACGACTCGGGCTACCGCGCATTTCTCGACACACTCAAGGAATTCGTGGCCTCGTTCCACAACTTCCAGACGATCGGACGCAACGGACTGCACCGCTACAATAACCAGGATCACGCCATGATTACCGGAATATGGGCGGCGCGGAACCTCGCCCTGGGCGAGGCGAATGATGTCTGGCAGGTGAACGCTGACAATGAGTATCTGGAGGAGGCTAGCTCGGACGGGAAGGATCGCTCCCCCTGGAGGAATGGCCTCCAACTCGCGCCGAACGCAGTCGCGGTTGGCAGCGGATAGTGCGTAGCCTTGCCTTCCCAGGACGGGATGGTGGCAGTGGGCTTCCGCGTCAAACAACTCGCACCTGCTAACCGAGAGGCGCGCGTCGTGGAGTCGCTCGCGGATGGCTGCGCTGCCTTCGCGCCGGCCGTCAGCGCTCTCCGAAATGCTCTGACATGGACGATTTGGCCGCACGTTGTGGCGACTAGCACGGCGTACGGCAGCATCGCCCGAAGCGGGCCCACACGAACGCAGATTGCGCTGTGGCTCGCAATTGTCGCGGTCGCTTTGGCAACCGCGGTCTCGGCATTCGGCTCTTATCAAGTTGGTAGCACCAGCGATGACGCCGAATACGTCATCCTCGCGCACCAGCTGATCACTTTGCAGCCATACCGGATGACGACCGGGCCAGACCTTGCCGGACCAGAACGCTATCCCTTTGTCTACCCGCTGGTGCTGTCGGTGCCGCTCCTTCTTGCTCCTGACAGTCTGGAGGCGCTGAAGGTGCCGTCATTGATGGCCACCCTGCTGGTGACAGCCTTGCTCTTCTGGGGGTGGCGGCGGTTCACCGGCAACAGATCATACTGGTGGGCTCTGGCCGCCGTATCACTCTTCGTGACCTCACGCATGGTCACCGACCTGGCGCGCAAGGTCATGTCGGAGCCGCTATTTCTGGCGTTGTGCATTCTTGCACTGCTGTTGGCGCAACGCCGCGCCGACGGTAACCGTGGGTTTGGCTCGATGTTTGGGCTCAGTATGGCACTCACGCTGGCGCTGTTCACCCGCACGATCGGCGTGGTCCTCGTGGCGACCGTACTGCTCTTTCTTTTCGTCAGGATCGGCAAGGCCTTCTGGAGGGAAGCGGCGCTGATTCTGGTACAGATGGCAACGCTGACCGCGCTCCTGGTCAGTGCGACATCCGTTCAGGTTGCGGACCTGATCCCGGTCGGCTATCTGAACGACCCGCATGCCAGCACATTGATCCGACTGACGCAGTCGCCCACGTTGCAGCGTGCGACGGAGGGAGACAGCGCAGCGCCCACTGCGACGGTATCCACTCCGGCCAGCCCAGTAACTCGACCCTTCCTCGACAGTGTTGGCAAGACCCTGCAGTTCTACCTGTTCAGGGGCGTGCGCTATGCGGTGGTCGGCTCCGGTGCTGGGCCTGGCGAGGAAGCAATGGTGACCCAACTCGGCCTACCAGGCCTCTCGGCCGTCGCGAGCTTGCTTGTCACCGCGCTGGTTTTCGCAGGGCTGGCGCGACGGCTGGTAGGCGACCCCGCGCGCGTCGCCGTGTGGTTCACCCTCGCATATACCGCGGCGCTGCTGCTCTGGCGTGGGGAGGACGAGCGACTACTATATCCAATTCTGCCTGTGCTTCTGTGGGGCCTGCTGAGCGGCATCGAACTGGTGGCAAGCTACTCGGTGTCGCCGATTCGATCCGCCCTGCCGCGTCGGGCGCTTGCGGGAAGCGTGTTCGCCATCGCCATTACTGGCCTGATGACTCTGTCGGTCCTGGGAAGCTGGCGGCTTGAAGACAGCCGCTGGCATGTGGGCGATCTCGCCAGTCGGACACAGTGGTTAAGAAGCGAGGGATCATCGACCGACGTCGTGATGACCGAACGGCCGACGACTGATTTCGTGTACGGGGCCCATCAAACTGTTCGATACCCCGACCAGGGAGCCTTCGCGAGTGCCCAGACGCTGTGGGGATACGCGCGCGGATTGCGCGTGAAATACGTCCTTGTTGCTCCAGATGCCGCCTGGCAGCCCATTCACGACATGACGTACAGCCCAGCGGCGACCCGCGTGCTCGAGTTGCTCGAGGTACTCACCCAACAAGGTCAGGCGACGCTGGTGCACTCAGAACCTGACACTCGAATCCAGGTCTTCGCGTTGGCCGAGTCTGCGTGAGCCTTGGCGTGCTCAACCCGGTCTCAACGCGGCACCAGCACGCCCCGCAACCGCGCGCGCATACGGTGCCCCGTTTGAGTGGCTGGAGAGGCAGCGGCGGCATGATGGCATCGCGGACGCGCACCACCGCGCGCGTGGCCCTGCACGTGCTCGCGGGGGCGATCTACGCAGTCCTGCTGACATTCACCGCGCGGCGCGTCCTGTTCGCGCTGGCCATCCTGCGCCGCCCGAGTGGGAGGCACTCCGTGGGCTATACAGCCGTGGCTGACAGTCTGCCTAACGTGCTCATCCTGGTCGCATGCCGCGACGAAGCAGAAGCGATCGACAGGCTGTGCCGCGACATTGCCGCTCTCGACTATCCGGTTGAGAAGCGGCGCCTCGTCCTGGTCAACGACGGTTCGCGAGACGCGACCGCGCAGGTCATGGAGCAGGCCTGTCAGGGACGGTCAGGTTGGAGCGTCGTGTCGCTCGACTCCAGCGTGGGGAAAGCGGCAGCGATGAACGTAGCTCTCCGCGGCGAGCCATTTGGCGAGATCGTGTACGTGCTCGACGCCGATCATCGGCCGGATCCCAGTGCACTCAAGCGCGTCGTCGGCTACTTCGATGATCCCCTGGTTGCTGGCGTGAACGGGCGGATGGTCGCGTGCAACGCCACAGCGTCCGCCGTTGCGTACTACGCCACAGTCGAAGGTCTGATTCATCAGCTCGTAACGATGCGTGCCAAGGATCGGCTCGGCCTGGCGCCGGCGCTCCTCGGTTCGAACTGCGCGTATCGGCGACGTGCACTACAGGAATGCGGGCTGTTTCGGCCTGGAGCGCTGTCAGAGGACTACGATTTGACACTCGCGTTTTATCGCCAGGGCTATCGAGTCCGGTTCGCGGAGGACGTGGTCTCGTATCACGAGGTGCCCGAGCACGCGCGCGGATATCTCAAGCAACACGTGCGTTGGGGCCGTGGCATCTACGCCGTGGCCCGGAACCACGCGTGGGGGGTGGCGACCCAGCGCGGACTCTCGGCCGCTGTTCGACTCGAGTTGC
>WNGF01001527.1_pt1 | contig 43999 bp, 46 predicted proteins | sample 5400641 | NCBI WGS metagenome assembly WNGF01 (sample SAMN13153371, study PRJNA577476) | soil metagenome | isolation source: 80 cm soil or saprolite under grassland replicate 2 | place: USA:California | collected 2016-06-15 | reverse complement strand
GTCTCAATCACCACCATTGGAACGGAGTTCGTCATGAATAATCCCGGCTAGGCTATCGGCGGCGCAGGAGAAACCGCCAGATGGGCCGTCCCTCCGCCCGGTACTTGAGCTCGTAGTGCGTCGGCGGCGGCGGCGGGAGCGCTTCCCAGGAAAGGCGCTCGAGCGCAGGCACGGTCTCGAGCAGCGGGTCGATCCCGGAGCCATAGTCGGCGTGGTCGGTAGCGATCCGAACGGTGCCGCCGGGCGCCAGCTTGGCCGCCAGGATCTCGAGGAAGACGCCGTCCAAGAGGCGGCGCTTCTTCTGCCTCTTCTTCGGCCACGGGTCGGGAAAGTAGATGTGGAAGGCGTGCACGCAGTCCGCCGCGAGCGCCGACTCGACGAAGCGGCGCCCATCGGCGCGAACGATGCGGACGTTGCCGAGGCCGGCGCGGGCGACTCGGTGCCGGCAGACCCGGTAGTAGGAAAGCGACAGCTCGATCCCGAGAAAATCGTGCGCCGGAGCGCGGCGGGCGGCCTCGATCAAGAGCCGAGCCTTGCCGCTGCCGATCTCAACCTCGAGAGGCGCGCGGCGGCCGAACTCTCGCTGCGCGTCGAACGCGCCGCCGGCGTAGATTTCCTCGTCGGGCGTTGCGGGGAACCGTCCGCTCACGCAGGCCGTCAGGATCCCTGGAGGCGTTCCGCGATCGCCGTCGCGAACTGCTTGGTCCCGGCGGAGCCGCCGATGTCCGGCGTCTTGATGCCCGCGGCGATCGTGGCGAGCAGCGCCCTCTCCACGCGGTCGGCCAGGGCGTCCAGGGCGAGGTGCCGCAGCATCAGAATGGTCGAAAGCAGCAGGGCGGTCGGATTGGCGCTGTTCTTTCCGGCGATGTCGGGGGCGTTGCCGTGAACGGCCTCGAAAACCGCGACCTCCGGGCCGAGATTGGCGCCCGGCACGACGCCGAGCCCTCCCACCAGGCCCGCGGCCAGGTCCGACACGATGTCGCCGTAGAGGTTCTCGAGCAGCAGCATGTCGAACATTTCGGGGCTCATGACGAGTCGCATGCAGGCGGCGTCCACGATCCGGTCGTCGGCCAGGATCTCGGGATACTGCTCGGCGACGCGGCGGAAACAGTCGAGGAAGAGGCCGTCCGAGAGCTTCATGATGTTGGCCTTGTGGATCGCGGTGACGCGCCGTCGCCCGTGGCGGCGTGCATACTCGAAGGCAAAGCGGGCGATGCGCGTCGAGGCAGCCTCCGTGATGATCTTCAAAGACTCGACGACACCGGGCACGACCGTGTGCTCGAGCCCGCTGTACAGGTCCTCTGTGTTCTCGCGGATGATGACGAGGTCCACATTCTGGAAGCGGCTGGCGACGCCCGGCACGTTCTTGACGGGACGCAGGTTCGCGTAGAGGTCGAGCGCCTTGCGAATACGGACATTGACGGACGAGAAGCCCTTGCCGATCGGCGTTCCGACGGGGCCCTTGAGAGCGACCTTGTTTTTCCGGATAGCGGCGATCACGCGCTCGGGGAGCGGATCTCCCTCCGTCTTCTCGGCCTCGCGCCCGACGACGGCTTCCTCGAATGCGATGGGCGCTCGGGCCGCTTCGAGGATCGTGGAGACGGCGTCGGCGATTTCAGGTCCGATGCCGTCGCCGCGAATCAGGGTGACCGTTGTGATTGCCAAGCTCACTCCTTCTTGGCCGGGGGCAGGATCATACGGACTTTCTTGATGGCCGTGGGTGTCGCCTCCTCGATCACGAAATCGGCCGAGCGCCCCCGCCAGCGCTCGCCTTTCTTCGGGATGCGCCCGAAGCGCATCATCAGGTGCCCGGCGATCGTCTCGGCTTCCTCCCTGGGCAGGGCGATGTCGAACTGCTCCTGCAGGTCGTCCAGGCGCAGGGTCCCGTCGAGCAAGTACGTGCGGTCGCCCGCCGGGACGAAGCCCGGCGACTCTTCCGTGTCGAACTCGTCCTGGATGGGGCCCAGGAGCGCCTCGACTGCGTCCTCGAGCGTGGCGATACCGGCCGTGCCGCCGAACTCGTCGACGACAATGGCCATGTGGGTGCGCCGCCGCCGCATCTCGCGGAACACGTCTTCGGCGGGCTTGAACTCGGGCACGAGAAACGGAGGGTCGAGGTATTTGGAGAGCAAGAACTGCTTCTCCTCTTCGTCCGTCACATCGAAGAGGTCCTTGGCGTGGACGATGCCGACGACGTTATCCAGGTTGCCGCGGTAGACGGGCAGGCGCGAGAGCTTGTGCTCGCGCAGGACCATCCGGAGGTCTTGGAAGCCGGCGGTCTCCGGAACCGCGACGATGCGGGTCCGAGGAACCATGATGTCGCGCGCGGTCTTGTCGCCGAACTCGATGACCTTGTGAAGGCGGCGCCGCTCCTCGCCGTGGATGACGCCCTCGTCGACGCCGAGGTTGAAGACGCTCTTGAGCTCCTCCTCGGTCAGGCCCGCCCGCGTTTGGCGCAGGCCGAAGAGCGCGAGGCCACGCATCATGGCGCCGACGAAGAGGTCGGTGACGGGAGAAACCACTTTCATGACCGCATTGATCGGAACGGCGACGGCCTGCCCGACCGCCACGGGAGACGCGGCGCCGATGGCCTTCGGGAGCATCTCGGCGAAGATGAAGATGACCACCGTGGAGAAGAGGATCGCAGCGGGAAGGCCGTAGAAGCTGCCCACCCACGCCGTGGCCAGAGCGGTGGCGAGCGCCGAGGCCGCGCTGTTGAACAAATTCTGGCCGATCAACATCGTCGCCAGAAGGCGGGGCGTGTGGGCTTTCAGCGACCGGATGAGAACACCGCGCGGGTCCGCCTTCTCGCGCATGCGCTGCATGTCGATGCGTCCGAGCGAGAGGAGCGCCGTTTCGGAGCCCGAGAAGAAGGCCGAGGCGAGGATCGAGAGAGCGAGGCCGGCGGCGAAGAGAAGCACGATGTGCGTATCCATTCGAGGCTTCCTTTCGTTATCGAGGACCGGCCGTGAGGCGAGTCGAAGCCCAGCGCGCAGCGTCCGAGACGGCCCGGTCGCGAAGTCCGGCGGCGCCGGACAGGACCGGAAGGCAGCTTGCATCTCGAACCGCGCCGGCGGAGCAGGCAGCGTTGCGCTGAAGGCCGCGCCGGCCCGCGCGGTTGAGAGCCGTGGCGCCGAACCGCCGGCGCCACGCGCCCCTGCCGATCTCGAGCCACTCGCGGCGGGTCGGAAGGTCGGCCGACGGCTGATCGACGGGCAGCGGTGCATTGTACGGGCAGACTTCCTGGCAGATGTCGCATCCGAAGACCTGCGGGCCGAGCTGCTCTTTGATCGCGTCGGGGATCGGACCGCGGTGCTCGATCGTCCAGTACGCAATGCAGCGTCCGGCATCGAGAAGGCCAGGCTCGAGGAAGGCACCGGTCGGGCAGGCCGTGAGGCACCGCGTGCAGGAACCGCATTGCTCGGCGATGGGCTCGTCGGCCGGCAGATCGAGATCCGTGAGGATCTCGGCGAGCAGCAGCCACGAGCCGTGCTCCGGATCGATCAGGCAGCCGTTCTTTCCGATCCAGCCGAGGCCGGCCGCTGCGGCGAAGGAGCGCTCGGCGAGAGGCGTCGAATCCACGCACACGCGCCAGGCGAATCGGCCGATTCGGCGCTCGGCCTCGCGCGCGAGGGCGAGCGCGCGCCAACGCAGATGCCCGTGGTAGTCGGCGCCGAGGGCGTAGCGGGCCACCACGGAGCCGTCGGCGGCGACGGGAGGGCTGGCCGCGTGCTTGAACGCGAGACACACAACCGACCGCGCGCCCGGGAGCAGACGTTCAGGCTCCGCCCGCACACCGGCCGTGCGGGCGAGGTACGCCATGTCCGCGTGTCGGCCAGCGGCGATCCAGTCCCGAAAGCGCTCGAAGCGCGGGGGCGCCGCGGCGCGGGCGATACCGACCCGGACAAAGCCCTGCCGCCGCGCTTCCTCGCGGAAAATCCCGGCCGCCAGGAGCCGGTCGGGGCGGCCGGCGTCCGTGCGGGCAGGGAGGAAGGCCTCCACGCGCGTGATGCTAGCATCCGGCCGACCCTCTATGACCCAAGGCGAAGATCGGTTCTATCCGCGTCTGTTCGCTCTTGTGGCGCTCGGCGTGCTGGGGCTCGCGCTGTTCCGGATCTTCCAGCCGTTCGTGGCGCCGATTCTCTGGTCCGTGCTGCTTGCCTTCCTGCTGGATCCGGTCAACCGGCGCCTGCGCGGGCGGCTGGGCGGTCGGGCGGGGCTCGCCGCGGGCATTCTGACGGCCGCGGCCACGCTCGGCGTCGCCATACCGGCCGCGATTTTCGTGGTGGTGTTCACCGGGCAGGTTTCGGCCCTGCTCCGACACTTCTCTTCTGACGCGAGCCGGTTCGCGCTCGCCCAGCCGGCCGACATCTTCAGGCTGCCCAGGATCGCGCAGGCGCTCCAATGGCTCGATGCCCATCTTCCGGTTACAGCCGTGCAGATCGAAGAGTGGTCGATCGAGGCCGCCAAGAAGCTGCTTCAGTTGATGGCCGAGAGCGGCGGCTCGTTCGTGCTCGGCGCCTTGAGCGTTCTGGTCAACTTGCTGCTGACGCTGTTTCTTCTGTTCTTCTTCCTGCGCGACGGACGGGACATCGCCGAGCGGCTGGTTGCGGTCATTCCGGTCCGCCCGGACCGAAAGAAGAGACTCGCCGAGCACCTCGCATCCGTGACGAAAGCCGTTGTGGTCGGGACGCTGCTCACCGCCGTCATCCAGGGCATGCTCGTCGGGATTGGTTTCGCCTTCGTGGGCTTCCCCTCCCCGGTCGTCTTCGGTGTCGTTGCCGCGGCCGCGTCACTGCTGCCTGTCGGCGGCACCGCGCTCGTCTGGGGGCCCGGGGCGATCGTCCTCGCGGCCCAGGGCCGCTGGACGGCGGCGATCCTTCTGACTCTCTATGGAGTCGTCCTCGTGGGAATGATCGACAACCTTCTCAAGCCGTTCTTCATCTCGGGAAAGGCGGAGATCTCGACGCTGCCCGTCTTCTTTGGCGTCATCGGCGGCCTCGCGGCCTTTGGCCCGATCGGGATGTTTCTCGGTCCCGTCGTGATTGCGCTGGCGTTGGCCCTGCTACGCTTTGCCGAGGAGAGCCCTCAAGAGGACGGAGGACGTAGGACAGAGAACGTTGGGAGGCCCTAACACCTACGTCCAACGTCCTTATTTTCCGATCCAGTCGGCGACGAAGATGTTCGTTTCACGGGGCTGCTTGCCGTTGCGATTTGATGCGAACAGCAGCTTCGTCCCGTCGGCGTTGAACATCGGAAAGCCGTCGAAGTCGGGCGAGAACGTGACACGCGTCAGGTTCGTGCCGTCGGAATCGACCGTGTAGAGCTCGAAGTCCCGGCCCTTCGGATCCCCGACATTGGATGAAAAGACGATGCGCTTGCCGTCCGCGAAGAAGTAGGGAGCGAAGTTGGCGGCGCCGTTTCCCGTGACGGCGTGATCGTCCGATCCGTCGGCATTCATCACGCGGATCTCGAGACCCTTCGGCGCGTAGACTCCGCGCGCGAGGTTCTCGCGGTAACCGGCGAGATCCTCCGGAGTCTTCGGATGGTCGGCGCGGTACACGATCTTCTTGCCGTCGGAGGAGAAGAAGGGTCCGCCGTCGTATCCGGGAGTGCGCGTCAGGCGTGTCACGGCTGATCCGTCGGCATTCATCGAGTAGATTTCGAGGTCGCCGTCGCGGGCGGAGGTGAAAACGATTTTCCTGCCGTCACGCGAGATCGTGGCCTCGGCGTCGTAAGCGGGAGAAGAGAAGAGGGGTCGGATGTCGCGGCCATCCGGTCTTGCGATGTAGATGTCGTAGTCGTCGAGAGCCCAGACGTAGCCGCGTGAGCGGTCCGGCGGCGGGGGGCAGGCGTCGGAGATTCGAAAGGTCGAGCTGTAGAGAATCCGGTCGCCCGAGGGAAAGAAGTAAGAGCAGGTGGTCTTCCCTTTGCCGTTCGAGACCATCCGTTTGCCCGAGCCGTCGGCTTTCATGATGAAGATCTGATCGCACGGCAGGCATCCCTCGTCGTTCGATTGGAAGATGATCTGCGTACCGTCGGCCGACCAGTAGGCTTCCGCGTTTTGCCCGCCGAAGGTGAGCTGCCGGACGTTGGCGAGGAACTTCTCTTCGCCGGGAGAGAGCAAGCTTGAAGAAGGCAGGCCCGCCTTCGCCAGGGTCCCGGCGGGTCCGCCCGGCTTTGCCGGGGTCTCGGCGGACGCGCCCGCCTTCGTCGAGGCTTGGGCGGAAGCGGGTTTGTCTCGAGACGGGGCGGCCGCAGCCGCTGCGAGCACAGGGAGAAGGACCAGGCACAGCGTCTTTTTCATCAAGCCGCGATAATAATGTCGTTGAGCGTGAGCAATTCAGAGAAAGATCCCGTCACCGCGCTCGCGGAGGAGATCCGCGCGGCGGTCGCCGAAACCTCTCCCTCCTCCGAGGCCGGCGCCCCTTCGACGGGCGAGCTCTCCGAGATCTCCGGGGAGACGGAGGCCCTTCGCGCGATGCTGCGCCGGGCCGAGGCGCACGTCACCCCCACGATCCCGGGCGGTGTCCGGTTCGCGGGAATGAAGGGCCTGGCGCTTCGACTCCTGCGCTTTCTCTGGCGCGATCAAGCATCCTTCAACGCACTCTCACTCGAGGCACAGCTCGCCCTGGTTCATGCGCTCGAGCAGAATCGCCGGCAGCTGCAAGAAGCCCTCGGGCGGCTCGACCGGTCGCTCGCCGAGCGGGACGCTTCCTGGGGCCGGCGCGCGGCGATCCAGGACGGCCGGCTCTCGGTGCTCGAGGGATCCGCCGCTGGAGCCGGCGCACCGAGTCCACCGGTCGCCCCGGCTTTCGCCGAGATTCCCCCCGGCGTCTACAGTCTCTTCGAGGAGCGCTTTCGGGGCGAGCCCGCCTCCGTGGCCGAGAAGCAGCGGTCCTATCTCCGGTTCCTGAAGGACGTGCCGGGACCCGTTCTCGACGTGGGCTGCGGGCGCGGCGAGTTCCTCGCGACGCTGCGGGAGGCGAATGTTCCGGCCTCGGGAGTCGAGACCAACCCGCTTTCGGTCGCGCTCGGCCGGGAGGCCGGCTTCGAGATCGAAGAGGGCGACGGCATTGAGGCTCTGACGCGTCGTCCCCCGCGCTCTCTCGGCGGCGTCGTCGCCTTTCAGGTCGTGGAGCACTGGACGGCGGGGGCGACCTGGGCATTTCTGCGTGCGGCGCGCCGGGCGCTTGCGCCGGGAGGGGTGCTCATTGTCGAGACGATCAACACGGACTCGCTCTCGGCCTTGAAGGCTTTCTTTCTCGACCCGACGCACGTCAGGCCGGTGCCGGCGGAGGCGCTGAAGTTCCTGGCGGAAGCCGCGGGCTTTGCCGACGTCTCGATCGAGTATCGCGCTCCGCTGCGGCCCGAGGAGCGCCTCGCCGAAACATCTCCCAACGATGCCCGGCTGAACCGCTTGCTCTTCGGCCCGCAGGACTACGCCGTGATCGCGCGCGCGCCGGCCTCCGCTTGAACGCTCCCCGCGTGCTCGTGCTCGCGGTCCAGTCGCCGTTCTCGGAGGGCGGCGCCGAGCGGCACGTCCGCCGGCTGACCGAGGAGCTCGTCCGGCGCGGCGTGGAGGCGGACCTCGTGACCATGCCTCTCATCGAACGCGAACGCTTCGATCTGATTCGAGGCGCGCTCGCCTGGCGGGCTCTGAACCTTGAAGACGCCGGTGGCCGGCAGGTGGATGCTGTCATCGCAACGCGCTTTCCGAGCTACGCCGCTCTGCACTCCAACAAGGTCGTCTGGCTCATCCATCAGCACCGCCAGGCGTACGACCAGTTTGGCACCGCCTACAGCGACTTCACTTCTTCTCTCGAAGACAGGCGCACGCGCGAAGCGATTGGAGAGATTGACCGGCGAGCCCTTAAGGAGGCTCGAAAGATCTTTGCCAACTCCCGCACCGTGGCCGCGCGGCTGATGCGCTTCAATGGGCTCAAGAGCGAGCCTCTCTACCACCCGCCTCCGCTTGCCGGCCGCTATCGCACGGGTCCTCACGGCGATTACGCTCTCTCGGTGGGGCGCCTCGACGCGTGGAAGCGGGCGGATCTCGTCGTGGGCGCGCTGGCCCACGCTCCCAAGGCGCAACTGGTGCTTCTCGGCAAGGGCCCGGAGGAGGAGCGGCTGCGCCGGCTCGCCGCGGAGCTCGGCGTGGCCGACCGCGTGCGGTTCGTGTCGTCGGTGGATGACGAAGGATTGATCGCGCTTTACGCGGGGGCGCGGCTGGTCGTCATTGCCCCCGAGGGAGAGGACCTGGGCTACGTTCCGCTCGAGGCCTTCCTTTCGGGCAAGCCCGTGCTCACGACGGAGGACGCCGGGGGGCCGCTCGAGTTCGTCGAAGACGGCCGGACGGGTTTCGTCGTGCCGCCGCGGCCCGAGGCCCTTGGCCGGGCGCTCTCGCTCGCCTGGGAACGGCCGGAGGCTCTCGCGAAGTTGGGCGAGCGGGGCCTGGCGCGCGCGCGCGAGCTGACCTGGGACCGGGCGATTAGGGCCCTGATGTCCGCGGCGGGGGTCGCGCTGGCGTGACCGTCCCGCAGGAAGAGCTCGGCCGTCTGGCGCGCGAGAGCGGAAGGCTCCTGGGCGAGCTCGGCGTCCGGCCGGACGATGAGAAATGGATCCGGACGCACGCGGAGACGATCGCGAGCCTGGGGACGGATCGGCCTGCCGGGGGCCGGATTTACGGCGTTCTGGCGCGCTGGGCCCGCAGAGCCGTCAGGGCGGCGAGATAGCCGGACAGGATTCCGTCCTCGAAGTTGAAATCGGGGTTCGCCGCGATCGCCGCGTGGTTGTGCGGCTGCAGCAGGTCCTCGGAAGTCAGCTCGGGCATGATGCGCCGCGCCAGAGCGAGAAGTTTTTCGCGCTGACGCTCGACCATGGCCTCGAGCAGCGCCTCATCCGCCTGATTCATGACGTCAATATAGAGGACGGTCTCCAAGTCTCCACCCGATTTCGGCCGGCTTCCTTCGCGGCGTAGAGCGCCTTGTCGGCGCGAAAGAGAACCTCGTCGCGGTCGGCAGGAGCCGCCGCGACGTCGGCGATGCCGGCCGAGACCGTGATGCGGAAAGGCTTGCCATCGAACTCGAAGCGCTCGGCGCTGAGCGCGACGCAAACCCGCTCGGCGACGGCGCGAGCCGATGCGGCGTTGGAGGCGGGAAACAGGATCGCAAACTCCTCGCCCCCGTAGCGGCAGGCGACGTCGGTGGCGCGGACGGCAGCCCGCAGGATCTCGCCGAAACGGCGGATGGCGCGGTCGCCCGCGGCATGGCCGAGAGAGTCGTTGAGAGTCTTGAAGCGGTCGAGGTCGAAGAGGGCCACGGCCAGCGGCGCGCCGTAACGCGCGAGGCGTGACCATTCCTCGGACAGGCGCGTCTCGAAGTAGCGGCGCGAGGCGAGACCGGACAGCTCGTCGGTGACGGCGATCGTCCAGCTGCGCAGTGCGCCGAGCGAGGCCGTGAGCGGCCCGAGCAGGGCGCGGACCTCCTGTTTTCTCGCATCGTCGATCGGCTCAGGGCTCGAGATCTCCAGGTGTGCCACGAGGCGGTCGCCGGCGTAGAGAGGCAGCCGCAGCCGGTGCGCCGCCGGACCGCCGGTCAAGAGCTCACGGGGCGCGAAGGAGCGGCCGGTTTCGGTCGCCGTCAGCTCGCGCAGCCGCTGCGGGTCGATTCGTTTGCCGAGGTAGGGACTCGACGGGTCGAGCGCGGGCTCGTGCAACGGACTCGGCGCGCCTTCGGGTGTCAGCGTCCAGACCTCCTCGATCGCGCCCGAGTCGTCCACGCGATACAGCTCGAAGCGCGACACGGCGAGGATGCGGTCGGCGGCCGCGTGGGCGTGCCGCACGATCGACAGCGCATCGGGGGATTCGCCGAGAAAGTGCCCCTCCTGCTCCCGGGAGGCCAGGCGCTGTTCCAGCCGACGAACCCGCGTGCGGAGCCGCAAGGCATAGATCGCAACCGCTGCGGCGACGAGAAGAAGAAGGAGCTCGACCGGACCTGCAGGCAACAGCAACGCAGTTTAGCTCCGAGCCATCAATCCAAAATCCAAAATCGAAAATGCCCGTCGTGCCCGTCTCCTGCACGACAGCCGGGGCCTCTGACTTCGTTTCGGTCGTCGTGGTGGTCGTCTCTTTCTTGCAGCCGGCGGCCACCGCCGCACCCAGGACAGCCACGAGGCCCAGGGTCTGGAGCTTCTTCATAAACCTCATCTCCTTCTTTCTTGCACGTGTTCCTGTAAACGCGTGAAACTGAAATCGAATCTGCCGGAAAAACGAGGGGCCGATGATATCTCAGCCGGCAAGGCTGTCAACTGGCCCCTCGACGCTGCCCGGCGGGACGGCTATTCTTGCGGCGCCGCGGCGCGAGTGGGCCGGGCGGCGGAGGAACCAGGGTGTTCGAAGGGCTCGGCGAGCGGCTTCAAGGAGTATTCAAGGAGCTCCGGGGCGAGGGGCACCTGACCGAATACCACCTGGAATCCGCACTCCGGCAGATCCGCCTGTCCCTGCTCGAAGCGGACGTGGCGCTGCCCGTCGTCAAGCAGTTCACCGCCCGGGTCAAGGAGAGGGCTGTCGGCGCCAAAGTGATGCAACAGCTCTCGCCGGCGCAGGAGGTTACGCGCGTCGTGCGAGACGAGCTCGTCGCGCTGCTCGGCGGCCAGAAAGCCGAGATCGCGCTCGACGGGCGGCCCACCGTGATTGCCCTGGTCGGCCTCCAGGGCTCCGGCAAGACCACATCGGCGGCCAAGCTCGCGCTGCACTTGAAGGCGCGGGGCCGCTACCCCCTCCTCGTGGCCGCTGACCTCGCCCGGCCTGCAGCCGTCTCGCAGCTGAAAGTGCTCGGCAAGCAGATCGGCGTCCCGGTCTTCGACCCGGGAGACCGAAAGGACCCGATCGCCGTGGCGCGAGAAGGCGTGGCCGAGGCGAAGCTGACGGGCCGCGACACTGTCATCGTCGACACGGCCGGGCGGCTGCATTTAGACGAGGACCTCATGCGTGAAGTGCGGGCCGTGGTGGATGCGATCCAGCCCCGAGAGATCCTCTTCGTCGCGGACGCGATGACCGGCCAGGACGCCGTGCGGTCGGCGTCCGGCTTCGCGGATGTCCTGCCCCTCTCCGGCGTGATCCTGACGAAGACCGATGGCGACGCGCGCGGCGGAGCGGCGCTCTCCATCGTTTCGACCGTCGGCAAGCCCATCAAGTTCGTCGGCGTCGGAGAGAGGCCCGAAGAGTTCGAGCCGTTCCATCCCGACCGCATGGCCTCCCGCATCCTCGGCCTCGGCGACATGCTCACGTTGATCGAGAAGGTAGAAGAGCAAGTCGATGCGACGGCGGCTCAGGAGCTGGCGCGCCGGACGGCCACGGGCGAGTTCACGCTCGAAGACCTGCGCGAGCAGCTCCGCTCGATGAAGAAGATGGGCCCGCTCGCGAGCCTCGTGGACCTCCTGCCGAAGACAGGCGCCTTCCGCGGGCTCGCCGCGCCCGAGTCCGTGGACGAGAAAGGGCTGGTTCGCGTCTCGGCCATCATCGACTCGATGACGCCGGAGGAGCGCCGCTATCCGCAGGTCTTAAACGGCTCGCGCAAGAAGCGGATCGCGGCGGGCTCGGGCACCTCGGTCGCCGAGATCAACCGGCTGGTCAAGCAGTATCTGCAGATGAAGAAGCTGATGAAGACGGCGCGAAAGGGGATGCGGGGAGTCGATCTTTCGAGATTGCCGTTCCCGGCGCCCAAATGATGCTAAAATGCCGCGCTTTTTCTGAGGAAAGGATGTTCCTGAAATGGTGAAGATTCGCTTGAGAAGAATGGGCGCTCGCAACAGTCCTTACTACCGTGTCGTCGTCTCCGACTCGCGCCGGACCGCCCGCGCCGAAGTGCTCGAGGAGCTCGGCTCGTACGATCCGGTTGCCGGAATCGACAGGGTGAAGATCGACCGCGAGCGTGCGAAGTTTTGGGTCGGCCAGGGGGCTCTGTTGTCGCCCACGGTGCGCTCGATCCTCGAGCGGCCAGCCCCGGCCCCGGCGGGGAAGGCCTGAGGCCGATGCGCCGCCTGATCGAAACGGTCGTTCGTCGCCTTTCGGACCACCCCGACGAAGCTCGGGTCGTCGAGGGCTGGGAGGGCAAGACGGCCGTCTACGAGATCGCCGTGCCCGAGGCGGACCGCGGGCGCCTCATCGGGCGCGAGGGTCGTACCATCCGCGCCCTGCGGGCCTTCGCCGGCGCCGCTGCCACGGCCCGCGGCAAGCGCGTGAACATCCGGGTCCGCGACTAGCTTCTTCTCCTTTTCATGCTTCTGGTCGGCATCGTGCGTCGGCCCCACGGCCGCGACGGTGAAGTGTCGGTCGAGCCGGTGACCAGCTTTCCGGACCGGTTCGTGCCCGGCCTCGCTCTCTTCTGGCGGCGAGAGGCCGAGGAGCGGCGGCTGACCGTCACCGGTGCGCGCCGGCACGGCGACCGCCTGCTTCTGGAGTTCGAGGGCGTGGCCGACCGGGATGCGGCGCTCGCGCTCGCGGGTGGCGAGCTCTCCGTGCCGGACGAAGCCGCGGTCACGCCTCCCTCAGGCTTCTATTACGGCCACGAGGTCGCCGGATGGAGCTGCGTCGACCCGCGAGGCCGACCCCTCGGAACCGTCACCGGGCTCGAGCAGACCGCCGCAGGCCCGCTTCTCTCGATCGATACGCCCGAGAAAAAAGGCGTTCTCGTGCCCTTCGTCGAAGGTATCGTCGTCGAAGTCGATGGAGCCGGCCGCCGGATCGTTCTGTCCCCTCCGGACGGGCTCTTCGAACTCTAGAAGCGATGCGCATCGAGATCCTGACCATTTTTCCGGGCTACTTCCTTTCGCCGCTCTCCGAGAGCCTGCTCGGCAAGGCGATCGCGAGCGACCTGTTGGAAGTCACGGTGACGGACCTGCGCGACTTCGCCGTCGACCGCCACCGCAAGGTGGACGACGAGGCGTTCGGCGGCGGACCGGGCATGGTGATGCTGGCTCCCGTCGTGGCGGCGGCGATCGAGGCGCGCCGCGGAGACCCGCCGGCGTGGACTGTTTTCTTGACGCCCGACGGCCGGCGCCTCGAGCAGGCGAAGGTCAAGGAGCTCGCCGGGCGCGACAGGCTGCTGCTCTTTTGCGGCCGTTACGAGGGAGTGGACGAGAGGGCGCGACAGCTCGAGCTCTTCGACGAGGAGATCTCGCTGGGCGATTTCGTGCTTCCCGGCGGCGAGGCTGCGGCGCTGGCCCTCGTCGAGGCCGTCTCGCGCTTCGTGCCGGGCGTCGTGGGCCGCGCCGAGTCAGTCGAGTCCGAGTCGTTCACGCGCGATCGTCTGGACTATCCGCATTACACAAGGCCGCGCGAGTTCCGGAGCCTCTCGGTGCCGGAAGTCCTGGTCTCGGGCGACCACGCGAAGATCGTACGCTGGCGCCGGGCGCGCGCGCTCGAGCGCACACGCGAGCGGCGGCCGGACCTGCTCCTCAGGCGACGGGAAGAGCCCGGCGAGTCGGATGAGTGACTCGTTTTCTCCCCAAGTTGCATAAGGTCCCCGCCTCGTCTACACTCATCGCTCAACTTTCAAAGGGGCCTCTTATGTCCGACCTGCTTCTCGACGTGGAAAAGCCGACTCTGCGCGCCGACGTGCCCGCGTTCGCGCCGGGGGACGCCGTGCGTGTGCACGTCAAAGTTCGCGAGGGAGAAAAAGAGCGCATTCAGGTTTTCGCCGGCGTCGTGATCGCCCGCCGGGGCGGCGGCGCGCGCGAGACCTTCACGGTCCGAAAGATCTCGAGCGGGATCGGCGTCGAGCGCGTCTTCCCGCTGCACTCGCCGATCGTCGACCGCATCGAAGTCGAGCGCAAGGGCGCTGTCCGCCGCGCCAAGCTGTACTATCTGCGCGCGCGCAAGGGCAAGGCCGCCCGCATCGACGAGAAGCGCGCCGAGTAGAGCTTCGCCCCGATGACGGCCGACGTCCTCTCCGCGCTCTTTGCGGAGCTCGGGCGGCTCGCCCACCTCGACCGCATCGATTCCGAACTGCGCCGTCGCGGGTACACGCGCGTGGCCGGCGTGGACGAAGCCGGGCGCGGGCCGCTGGCCGGGCCCGTGGTGGCCGCCGCGGTGATTCTCCGGGCGGGGTGTGTCTTGCCGGGCCTCGACGACTCCAAGAAGGTCGAGCCCGAGGTCCGGGTGCGTCTCGACCGGGAGATCCGGATCCGGGCAGTCGCCGTGGGCGTCGGCGTGATCGAGGCAGCCCAGATCGACAGCGACGACATCCTGCGCGCGAGCCTCGCCGCCATGCGCCAGGCTGTTCTGTCTCTCGATCCCACCGCCGAAGCGCTCGTCGTGGACGCCGTGCGAGTCCCCGGAGTGCGCCTCCCGCAGGTGCCCGTCATCGGCGGCGATGGGCTCTCCGCCTGCGTCGCTGCGGCTTCGATCGTCGCGAAGACACACCGCGACCGCCTCTGCGAGGCTCTGGCGCGCCGCTATCCCGCCTACGGCTTCGAGCGGCACAAGGGCTACGGCACACCGGAGCACTGGGAGGCCTTGCGGCGGTTCGGGCCATGCCCCGAACACCGCTTGAGTTACCGGGGCGTGGTTCCCGATCGCGAGGGAAAGCTGAAAGCGCCGGTCGATCCGGGCTAGAATTTCGACAGATGGCGGTTTCAAAGCAACAGATTCTCCAGTCGGCCGAGAAGTACCTCTCCAAGGGCAAGCTCGACCAGGCGCTGAAGGAGTACCTCCGACTTCTCGACGAGAACCCGAAGGATGTTGCGACACTCAATCGAGTGGGCGACCTGCTGGTCCGCATGAACCGGCCGGGCGACGCCATCCAGTACTTCACGCGGATCGCGGACTCCTATTCGCGCGACGGCTTCTTCCTGAAGGCGATCGCGATCTACAAGAGGATCAACAAGATCGATCCGGCGCGGCTGGACGTCTACGAGAAGCTCGCGGACCTCTACCACAAGCAGGGCCTCACGCAGGATGCTCGCAGCCAGTACCAGGTTCTTGCCGACCACTACCAGAAGAGCGGCCGGCACGACGACGCGATCGCCGCATACAAGAAGATGGCTTCGGTCGATCCGAACGACCTGAAGATCCAGGTGCGCCTCGCGGACCTCTACCGCACGCACAAGCAGACCGAGCAGGCGGTGATGCAGTACGGGTTGATCGGCTCGATGCTGCTGCGCCGGGGGGCGCACGACGAGGCGGCGGCAGTCTTTCAAAAGGCGCTCGAGCTGTCGCCCCATGACGCCGGGATCCAGCGCAGCCTCGTCAAGTCGCTGATCGCCCAGAAGAACGCCGCCGCGGCCATCGCGATTCTCAAGGCGGCGCCGCGCACACCGGACAGCCTCGCGCTTCTGGCCGAGGCTCAGCTCGAGCTCGGCCACAGGAGCGACGCCGTCAAGACAGCCGAACAGGGCCTCGCGCTCGATGCGAAGCACGAGCCGAGCCGCGGACTCATCTCTCGCATCCGCATCCTGGAAGGCTCCTTCGAGCAGGCTTTTGCGGCGATCGCGCCGGCGGTCGAAGGCGCGATCGCGGCCAGGGATTTCCCTCGCGCCGCCGGACACCTTTCGCCGATCCTCGACGCGGAGCCCGCTCACCGCCCGTCACTCGAAAAGATGGCCGAGGTGCGCGAGGCCGAAGGCAATGCTGCGGAGGCCGCGGCGTTGCGGATCGCGCTCGGCCGGGAGGCAGAGCGCCGCGGAGACATGGCAGCGGCGGTCGCGAACTATCAGCGGGCACTGAAATCGCAGCCCGGTAACCTCGAGGCGCTCGAACGCTTGAAGAGGCTGGGCGCGGAGGCCCCGCCGGTTTCAGCCATCCCGCCTCCGTTTCCGAAGGCAGAGGAAAGAAAGCCGGTCGAGCCGCTGTCCGCATTCGGCGTCCAGGAGCTCGTGGTGGACTTCGAGAGGCCGGCGCCTCCCGCCTCCACGGCGCCGCCCATCACGCAGACGCTTCGGCCCGTGCCTCCCGCTTCCAGCCTGATCGCTCCGCCAGCGCCGGCCGCGCCGCCGGCCGCGGTGGAAGAGCAGGAGATCGAGACCCTGGTCGTCGAAGCCGAAGTCTTCGCGAAATACGGCCTCACGGACAAGGCGATCGAGAGGTTGCGCTCCTTGGTGCGGCGCCGGCCTGATCTGACGCAGGCGCGCGAGCGACTCGTCGATCTGATGGGGGAATCCAAGAACCCCGCCCTCTTGCAGGAGGCAGAGAGCCTGGCCGACGTGTACAGGCGGAGGGGACGCGCGGACCAGGCCGACGCGCTTCTGGCGCGGCTGGGCCTCTCGACGGCCGCTCCGGCGCCGGAGGCACCCTCCGTCGCTGCGCCCGCGCAGGACAGGCCGCCGACGCCGCTGACGACCCAGCAGACGCCGCTGCCAGCCCCATCCCCCCAGCCCGCCGCCCAAACCTCGGACGTGGCTTTCGACGAGTTCGAGATCGAGCTTTCGCTGCCTCCCTCCTCTCCTGCCAGGCCGGCGGAGGAAACTCCCGCCGCGCCGCCTCCGGAGCCCCCCTCGTTCGCCGCGGCTCCGATGGAAGAGCAGGCGAAGCCGCCGGCGCCGATCGACGATTTCGAAACCATCCGTTTCTCGCGCTCCGACGTGGCACCGGTGGCCGAGTCGATCGACACGGCGGCGTTTCCGCTCAAGCCGATAGCGCCGCTGCCGCCCATGCCGACGGATTCCGAGTTCGTCTCTTACGAGGAGCTCGGCTCGCTGCTCGAGGACGAGATGCAGAAGGCGAGCGAGCCGCTGCAGGCAACGCCGCCTCCGCCCGCCGTGGACGAGAAGAGCCTCTTCGCCGACGAGCAGCAATTCTTCAACCTCGCCGAAGAGCTCGAGAAAGAGCTGTCCGAGGAGATCCCTTCTCCGCCGGAGGCGCCGGCGATGACGGGGCTGGAAGGCGAGGCCTCGCTCGAGGAGATCTTTCGCGAGTTCAAGAAGGGCGTCGAGCAGCAGCTCTCGGCGGAGGACTACGAGACGCACTTCAACCTGGGCATCGCGTACAAGGAGATGGGCTTGATCGACGAGGCGATCGGCGAGTTTCAACTCGCCTCGAAGGACGCGGGCCGGATGGTCGAATGCTGCAGCATGCTCGGCCTGTGCTTTCTCGAGAAGGGAATGCCGCAGCTGGCGATCAAGTGGTACCGCAAGGGACTCGAAGCGTCGGACATCAAGGAAGTCGAGACCGTCGGCCTGCTCTACGACCTCGGCTGTGTCTACCAGAGCACCGGAGAAGTCGAGCTCGCTTACAAGACCTTCCTCGAGGTCTACGGGTTGAACACGAACTACCGCGACATCGTCCACCGAGTGAAGGACCTCGAAGCGGTCAAGAGAACCTGACAGCGCGCTTTCGATGAGCGTTCTCCTCTCCGTCCGCGATTTGCGGGTGGAGGTGCCCGTCGCCGGCAAGCTGTGTCCCGCGGTCGACGGCGTTTCGTTCGAAGCGGCCGAGGGGGAGTGCCTCGCCATCGTCGGCGAGAGCGGTTGCGGCAAGACGCTGCTGGCCCGCGCGCTCGTCCACCTGCCGCCCGCGGGAGGGCGGATCACGGGGTCGGTGCGGCTTTTCGGCCGCGAGCTCACCGGTCTGTCCGACGCCGAATGGCGGCGCGTCCGAGGCGGGCAGGTCGGCTTCGTCTTTCAGGAGCCGGCCTCCGCCTTCGATCCCGTCGCGACGGTCGGAGCGCAGATCGCGGAAGCGGTGCGTCTCCACGGCAACTTCTCCCGCGCCTCCGCGCGCACCCTGGCTCGGGATCGTCTGGCCGAGGTCGGCTTTCCGGATCCGGAGCGCGGTCTCGACGAGCATCCCCATCGGCTCTCGGGGGGTCTGAGGCAGCGCGCCTTTCTCGCGATGGCGCTCGCGGCCGATCCGAAGCTGCTGATCGCCGACGAGCCGACGACGGCGCTCGATGCGACGGTGGCGGCGCAGGTGATGGAGCTGCTCGAGCGCCTGCGGCGCGGCCGCGGGCTGACGGTGCTGCTGATCACTCACGACCTGGGGCTGGTGGCGCGGCACAGCGACCGAGCGCTCGTGCTCTACGCGGGCCGCGCCGCGGAGGAGGCGTCGACGCCCGAGCTCTTCCGCGTGCCGCGGCATCCTTACACGAAGGGCCTGCTGGCCTCGGCGCCGCGGGTGTCCGCCTCGGCGTCGGCGGTCGGAGCCCGGTTCGAAACTATTCCGGGCGCCGTCCCGGACCTGTCGGATCGGCTGCGCGGTGCGTGCGCCTTCGTCTTCCGTTGCCCGGAGCGCTTTGCGCCCTGCGATCGGAGAGAGCCGGAGCTCTACGAGGCCGTCGGGGCTCGCGTGCGGTGCTTTCTTTACGAGCCGTCGATGCCGGCGCGATGAGCGCATCCCCCGGTGACGCGATGAGTCGATCGGCCGAGGCGCTGCTCAAGGCGAGCGGCCTCGCCAAGCACTATCCGCTCCGGCGCCGCGCCGCGGGAATGCCCGCCGGTCTCGTCCGGGCTGTCGACGGCGTTTCTTTCGCCGTGCGGAAGGGCGAGACGCTGGGCCTCGTGGGCGAATCCGGCAGCGGCAAGACGACGGTCGCGCGGCTGCTGTTGCGTTTCGAGGAACCGACGGCCGGAGCCATCGCCTTCGACGGAGAGGACTGGCTCGCTCTTTCGGGCGCCGCGCTGCGCCGGCGGCGGCGCGACATGCAGGTCGTCTTTCAGGATCCCCAGACATCGCTCAACCCGCGCCTTTGCATCGGGGACCAGATCGCCGAGCCGCTCATCGTGCAGAAGCTCGCCGCGCGGCGCGAGAGGGCGGGCCGCGTCGCGCAGCTTCTGGCCGACGTTGGTCTTCCGGCCGCGCTGGCCGGGCGGTTTCCGTCGGAGCTCTCGGGCGGCCAGCGGCAGCGAGTCGCCATCGCCCGAGCGCTCGCGACGCGACCCCGGTTTCTCGTCTGCGACGAGCCCGTCTCGGCGCTCGACGTGTCGGTGGCCGCCCAGATCGTGAATCTCTTCCTCGACCTGCGCGAGAAGATCGGCCTGGCGTCTCTTTTCATCGCGCACGACCTCGGCGTCGTGGCGCGCGTGTCGGACCGGATCGCGGTGATGTCGCTCGGCCGAATCGTCGAGGAGGGTCCGACGGGCGCGGTGACGACCAAGCCCCTCCATCCCTACACGGCGGCTCTGCTCTCGGCCGTGCCCGAGCCGGATCCCGCGTCGGCCCGTCGACGGATCGTGCTTCCGGGCGAGCCGCCTTCGCCCGCCGCGATTCCCCCCGGCTGTCCGTTTCATCCGCGCTGTCCCATCGCGCGCCCCCGCTGCCGCGACGAGATTCCCGCGCTCTTCCCGATGGGGGGAGGTCGCGCGGCCGCGTGTTTCTATCCGGGGGAGCTGACGCCGGAACCCTAAGACGAACGTTTCGTGTATCCTTTGCTCCTTTGTTTCGAAACATTTGCCCCAATCCCTGCGTAATAGGGGAGTCGAAGGAGTCACGCGCATGAAGATTCTCCGGAAACGGTGGACGTCCCGCACGCTCGCGACGGCGCTTACCGCGCTGGCGGCGTGTCCCAGTCTGTTTGCCGGCGAAGGACCGGTGGTCCCGGCCCGTCCGGGGGCCCGTGTGTCACGCCCTCTGCCCGAGGCTGTCGAGGGCGGCATCAGCCTGACCCTGAGCGACGCGGTTGCTCTCGCGCTCGCCAACAACGCCGATTTGAACGTTTCCGTGAACACCGCCGAGTCCTTCCGGTACAACCTCATGCTGAGCTGGGGCATCTTCGACCCGCTGCTCCAGGTCTCGGCCATCCGGGCGCACAATGAGATCCCTGCCACGTCCACCCTCGTCGGCGCGATCGTCAACCGCGTGGACACATTCGACGCCAGGGCTCAGCTCCAGCAGCTCAACCCGGTTGGCGGCACGTTCACGCTCGGGTACGCCGCCAACCGCACCGCTTCGAACTCGACGTTTGCCTTCGTCAACCCGTCGTACTCGAGCGGCATCACGCTCTCGGTCTCTCAGCCTCTGCTCCGAGGCTTCGGTCTTCAGCCGACCTACTGGCAGATCAACATCGCGCGCAACACGCAGGGCTCCGCCTACCTCGATTTCGTGCGCAGCGTCCAGACGGTCGTCAACGGCGTCGAGCAGGCTTACTGGGACCTCGTCTACGCGATCGAGAACCTCAAGGTGAAGCAGGAGTCCTTGAAGATCGCCCAGGACCTGAACCGCATCACGAAGATCAAGATCGACGTCGGGTCGCTCGCCCCGATCGACATCGTGCAGACCGAGGTCGGCATCGCGCAGGCCGAGCAGGACATCATCACGGCCGAGGGCCTGATCGGCGACGCGCAGGACCGCCTGAAGCGCAACATGAACTTCGAGGCCACCCGCTGGGCGACGCCGATCGTGCCGATGGACAAGGTGCAGACCGACGAGAGAATCGCGATCAAGATCGAGGAAGCGACGAAGGGGGCTCTCGACAAGCGGCCCGAAGTGCTGCAGGCGCTCTTCCAGGCCCAGTCCGATCGAATCCGCTACCAGTACTGGAAGAGCGAGGCGCTTCCTGGCTTGAATCTCATCGGCAGCTACGGGCATCCTGGAGTGGGCGGGACGGTTCGCCTCACGGACGCCAACGGCAATCCGATCGGGACGATCCCGGGCGACTTCGGCGACGCCTGGAAGCAGATGACGGACCGCACTTACAAGAACTGGTCCTTCGGGCTGCAGTTCTCCTACCCGATCCTGAACCGGGCGGGCCGCGGCTCGCTCGGTGTGGCCAAGTACAATTTCGAGTCGTCGAAGGCGCGCCTGACCACCACGGAGCAAAACGTTCAACTCGACGTGCGCGCGGCCGCGCGCGCGATCGACACGGCCGCGCGATCGATCGTGGCAGCTCGCAAAGGGCGTGAGCTCGCCGAGCGCAACCTCGACGCCGAGCGCAAGAAGTTCGAGAATGGGATGACGACATCGTTCCAGGTCACGCAGATCCAACGCGACCTTTCGGCGGCGCGCACGACCGAGATGCAGGCCCTGGCGATCTACCGCAAGGCCGTCTCGGCCTTTCATTACGCCGTCGCGGACATCCTCGAGTGGAAGGGCGTACGGGTCGAGGCCACGCCCGAGGACCTGCGCTCGATTCAGCAGGTTCGCCGGGAAGAGACCCCGTGACCGACGCGGCGCCGGTCGCGGCGCCCGAGCCCCCGCCATCCGCCGTCGGGAGGATCGTGGGGGCGATCGTCTCTCCGGGGGAGACCTTCGCCTCGATCGCCCGGCGGCCGACCTGGCTCGCGCCGCTCCTTCTGTGGACGGCCCTCTCCATCGGGGTGACGGCCGTGTTGCTTCCGAAGATCGACTACGAGCGCATGACCCGACAGGCCATGGAACGCCGCGGTCAGACGGTGCCGGAGGACCGGATGGCGTCGATCGTCGAACAACAGAAGAAGTTCGGCGCGATCTTCGGCTGGGCCTTCGGAGGAGCGGGCCCGATCGTCGTCAGCCTCTTCGTGACCGTCGTGATCTGGGGCTCGTTCAAAGCGTTCGGCTGGGACGCGACGTTCAAGCAGGCGTACGGCGTGACCACGCACGCATACCTGCCAGGCGTTCTCAAGGCGGCGATCCTGGGCTTCCTCGTGAGCCGGCAGGAGTCCATCAACCCGCAGGCCCTGGGAGATCTTCTGCGATCGAATCTCGGGTTCCTCGTCGCCCGGGACTCCTCGAAGGCGCTTCACTCTCTGCTGGGGTCGATCGATGTCTTTTCGCTCTGGACGGTCTTCCTCTTCGTGATCGGCTTCTCCGAGGCGGCCAGGATCAAGCGCGGTTCCGCCGCGGCAGTCATCGTCACGCTCTGGCTTCTCACGGTCGCCATCGGGGTGGCCTGGAACGCGATCTTCTGAGACTCTGCCGAGGTGAACTCCCGGGGGTTTTGGCCGTATAGACTTCCGGGGAGATTCGCATGCTGATCGACATCCGCGACATCACCAAGACCTACGAAATGGGCGAGGAGAAAGTCCACGCCCTGTCGGGGGTCACGCTCGGCGTCGGGCGGGGGGAGTACGTCGCGATCATGGGGCCCTCGGGGTCGGGGAAGTCCACCCTGATGAACCTGATCGGCTGCCTCGACACGCCGACTTCGGGGTCGTACGTCTTGAACGGCCGCGAGGTCGCCACCATGACGGATGACGAGCTGGCGGCGATCCGCAACCAGGAGATCGGCTTCGTCTTCCAGACCTTCAACCTGCTGCCCCGGACGACGGCCCTGCAGCAGGTGGAGCTGCCTCTGGTCTACTCGGGGCTGCCGCGCAAAGACCGGCGCGAACGCGCGGTGAAAGCGCTCGAGGCCGTGAACCTGGCCGATCGCATGAGCCACCATCCCAACGAGCTGTCCGGCGGCCAGCGCCAGCGCGTGGCGATCGCGCGCGCGCTCATCAACGACCCTTCGATCCTTCTCGCCGACGAGCCGACCGGCAATCTGGATTCCCAGACCGGAATCGAGATCATGACCCTCTTCGACGACTTGAATCGCCGCGGCAACACGATCGTCCTCGTCACGCACGAGGAGGACATCGCCGCGCATGCCCGGCGCATCGTCCGCCTTCTGGACGGTAAGGTGCGCGACGACGGCCCCAACGACCGCCCCGCGCCGCGCACCGCCGCGCCAGCCACGGCGTAGAAGAATCCCGAGGCCGGACCAGACTTCACGAAGGAGGCGAGCCAGGACAGCTGACGGGGCGGTCCGGTTCCCCCGTCCTTATCGGGCCGGCTTCAGAGTCAGCACGTTGCGCACCGGGCCGCCGAGCGCGAACGACTGGCCGTCGTGCCAGAGGGGCAGCTGGTCGCGGTAGCGGCGATCGAAGACGTTGCCCGACTGGCCCGTGGTGAGAACGAAGCGGCTTTTCGACAGATCCGAGAAGTCGAGGACCTGCCGGTAGCTCGCGCCGGCCGTCATGACGAAGGAGCCGTCTCGCCGGTAGGCGCCCACGTTGACCGTGGAGGCATCGCCGCCCTGCCCGACTTCGAGGCTGAAAAGGAGCTTCAGGAAGCGCACGCGGTCGAAGACGTCGTGCGGCGACCGGGCGGTGTGGAGCCGTCCCCAGCGCCACGCCTTCGGATCGGAACCGAGCTTCTGCCGCAGCGTTGCCACGGCCCTGGCCAACGACGCGGTCTTGAATTCGGCGCAAGTCTCTTTCTTGTCCGTTCGCAGGTCGTCGCACCAGTCCGAGCCGGACTTCAAGGCATTGATCAGGAAGCGCGAGCGGACATTGCCGGGGTTCGACTCCGCAAGCTCGTCTTCTGGCATCGCGGAGAGAGCCGCGTACCAGGCTGCGTAGACCGAGGCCGCGACGGAGTCGGCGGTCAAGGAGCCATCCCAGGCCCGCAGACGCTCGAGAGCCTCCCGCGAGGCGGCGTCGGCCGGAACGGTGTCAAGAAGCAGGGGCAGCAGGTCCCTGGCCTGGTAGGAGACCTGGTCCATCGGGATCGCGCGCATGTCTTCGGGCGAGACCCTCGGAAGGGCGGCGAGGCGGTCGGCGATGCGCATCGCGCGGTAGGCCTCGGGCCAATCGCGCGTGAAGGGCCAGGGATAGCGCGGCGACACGACGCGGTTGTTCGCGGTGACGACGAAGCCGCGCGGCGGATCGAGCGCGCGCGGGAGCTTCTCGAAGGGGATCGTGCCCGCCCACTCGTCCTCGCCCGCGCCCGAGACGGGCAGGAGGCCGTCGGCGCGGGGACGGATCGGGATCGCGCCGGTGGCGGTGTAGCCGATGTGGCCGTCCACGTCGGCGTAAACGAGATTTTGCGCCGGCGCCTTCAAACGGCTCGCGGCGGCCACGAACTCGCGCCAGTTGGAGGCCCGGTTGATCCCGAAAAAAGCTTCTGGTGTCGTGTCGTCGGCGTCGAGCCCGGTCCAGCGCAGCGCAACCGGGCGGCGGAAGCGGCTCGCACCGGCAAGCACGTCGCTGACGATCGGCCCATGGACGGACGTCCGGATTTCGAGCGTGACGGGCGCGCCACCGCGCACCCGGATCGTCTCCGTGCGGGTCGCGAAGCTCTGCCACTGCCCTCGGAAACGATAGTGCGAAGGATCCTTCGGGTCTGTCTCCTCCACGTAGAGGTCCTGGACGTCGGGCTCGACGCTCGTCAGTCCCCATCCGATGCGCGCGTTGTGGCCGATGATGACGCCGGGGACGCCGGGCAGGGTCGCTCCCGCGAGCGAAAGCCCGGGCGCCTCGAGCCGAGCGATGTACCACAGCGACGGCGTGTGGAAGCCGAGGTGCGGGTCGTTGGCCAAGAGCGGCCTGCTGGTCGTCGTGCGCGAACCTGAAACGACCCAGGAGTTGCTGCCCAACGCTTCGCCCGTCAAGCCGAGATCGGCGACGGTTTCGAACGCATCTTCGAGCTCGCGCCAAGGCAGTCGGGGCGAACGGCGAACGGCGAACGGCGAAGGGCGGGAGGACTCCCGGGCAGATTGCCATTCCTCGTCGAGGAGGATCGTCGGTGCGAGAGGAACCTCGGGAAACATCTCCGCGGCGCGCTCGGGCCCGACTTTCTCGACGTACGCCGCGCGGCGAATCTCGCCGGACGCGTTGGCCGCGAGGTCCCAGGCCATCATCTTCGTCCAGACGAGGCTGTCCACGGCGGTGAAGGGCTCGAGCTCGATCCGCAGGATCTTGAACTCGATGGGTCGCGCGCGATCCGCCTGGAGAAAGGCGTTGACGCCCGCCGCGTACGCCTCCAGCGTGCGGCGGACTTCGGTAGAGAGACCCGGGAGGGCGGCCTCCGCGGCGCGGCGAAAGCCCACTGTCCGGAGCATGCGGTCGCCCGCCACGGCTTGCGGCCCGAGGACTTCCGCCAGGCGTCCCGATCCGATTCGCCGCTGCCACTCGATCTGCCAGAGCCGGTCTCGCGCGTGGACGTAGCCGAGGCCGAACAACGCGTCGGCGTCGGTGGCCGCGCGGATCGTGGGAACGCCGCGCTCGTCCTGCTCGATCGTGAGAGCGGCGGAAAGGCCGGCCACACGAAGCTCGCCCCGTTCGCGCGGGAACGTGAAAGCGGCGAGCAGGGCGAGGCCCGCCGCCAGAACCAGAAGCAGGACGAGGAAGGCGGCGAGCGCCTTCTTCACGGCACGCGGAACGGAATCACTGCGACGCCTTGGCGGCGGGAGCGCGCGCTGTGATGATCCGCGAGAGAAGATCCGGTTTCGTCTCGTCGCGTTCGAGCTGGGGGTAACGCAGACCGCCGGCGTAGGCAAGGCCATGCGTCTCGAAGTACTCGCCGTTCTCGACGAGGAGCTCGAGCTTCTCGCCGGACTTCGTGGCGCGGATCGCGTCGCGCAAGACGTCGCGGCTAAAGCGCCGGCCGTTGACGGCCACGAGCCTGACGCCCGGACCGACACCGGCCTTGGCCGCCGGGAGATCGGGGAGGACGTCCGGGATCGAGCCGTCCTCGTGCACGACGACGCCGATCGAGAATCGCTCGTCGGCATGCCGGTCGACCTCTTCGGCCGCGCGGATCATGTCGGGCGGGGTGTCTGTGTAGGTCAGTTTCCAGCCCGCGGCCTCGATGCCCCCCAACGGCGCCCGCGGCCCGGTCGCCTCGAGGCGCGACTTCCAGAATCCCCTCCAATCGTGCGGCGCGATGCGGTTCAACTCCGCGACGACGTCCTCGAACGTGTATGGGACGAGCTGGGGCGGGCCCGAGGCTCCGCCGAAGAAGGAACGGCAGAAGTCATCCAGGCTCTTCTGGTCCCGAGTCTGGCGGCGGATGACCGTGTCGGCCTCCAGCCACAGCAGCTCGCTCTCGGGGTAGAAGTCCACGCCGCGCCGCCACGCGGCCCAGTCGGCCCGAGCCTCGTAGAGGAGCTGCGCCGCGACGGCGGTGTCGGCCAGAGGCCGCCACGAACGGCCGGCCTGAAGATCCATGGCCGCCGCGGTGATCGCGAGCTGCTCCCGGTACTGCTCGGGAGTGAGAAGCCCGCTGCGCGCCGTCAGAATCTGGCCCAGGTACTCGGTCAGGCCCTCGTAAATCCAGAGCAGCTCGCCCTTCATCGGCTCCTGGAAATTCGGCGTGGCGAGCCCCGCGGGCCGGCGGTACTTGCCGTTCCAGGAATGCGTCATCTCGTGCGGCAGCAGGCCCGCGAGCATCTTGCGCTTGTCTTCGTCCACGAGCGAGCGCTCGGCCACCCGGTCGTCGCTCGACTCGTGGTGCTCGAGGCCGAAGTGCGCGGTGTGGTCGGACAGCGTCAGGAGGAAGTCATAATGGCGGTAATGGCGGGCGCCGAAGAGGGCGCCGGTCTCGGCCACGAGCGCCTGGAACTGCGCCACGTGGGCGGGCGTCATTTCCAGGGCCGCCGCGCTGTCCGCGGCGATCTGGATACGGTGCGCGACCGGGCCCTGGGTCAGGGTCACGGTGCGGAAGTGCTGGCCCGTCAGAACAGGCGAGTCGACGAGCGTCGTCAGCGAGACGGGCGCGAACTCGATCCGGCCGGCCGCCTCCTTCGAAACCGCCAGCGAAGTCCCATACCTCCAGCCGGCCGGCAGCGTCAGAGCTGCGGCGAACGAGATGTCATCGGAACGCTTGCCCCGCGGGTAGAGCAGGAGCTGGTTCCAGGAGACGAGCGCCAGCCTCGAGGTCGCCGAGGCCCCCGACGAGAAGCCGCTCGACTCGGCGGGCGACAGATAATCCAGCGAGACCTCGAGGGCCCTGGCGCCGACCGGCACTTCGCAATGGAGTGCCCACATGTCCACGGGGTCGCGCTGCCAGGCCAGCGTCTTTCCCCCGGCCGAGAATTTCAATGCCGCCAGATCCGCGATGGGCCCCGTGTGACCGTGCTCTCCCGGGATCCACTTGGGGTAGGCGAGCGTGAGGGGGCCGGGGGCGGCCGGCAGGACGAGGCGCGCGTGAAAGATTCGGCGCGGGGCCTCGCGCGCGTCCACGTCGAGCGTGATCGGGCGGGGCGCATCCGCCGGGCGCGCCTTCGCGGCGGAAAACAGCAGAAACAAGAATCCCGCCGCGAACCGCAAGGCGTTGCGAAGGCTGAACATGTGTCGGAACCCCCGGAGCTAGCTTACCGTGAGAGAATTGTTGGGATGAGCGAGTCGAGATTACCTTTCGCGCCGATCGAGCGCGCGATTGAAGAGCTCCAGGCCGGCCGGTTCGTCGTCGTCGTGGACGACGAGGACCGCGAGAACGAGGGCGACCTCGTTCTGGCCGCCGAAAAGGTCACGCCCCAGGCCGTCAACTTCATGATCCGGGAGGGCCGCGGTCTCGTTTGTCTCGCGCTGACGGGCGAGCGCTGCGACGAGCTCCAGCTGCACCCGATGGTCGAGGAAAACACGTCGCATTTCGGAACCGCCTTCACGGTCTCGATCGAAGCGCGGGGGCGGACGACGACGGGCATTTCCGCTGCCGACCGGGCGAGCACAGTGCTGGTGGCGATCGACCCGAAGTCGAAGCCTTCGGACCTGCTGCGACCCGGACACATGTTCCCGCTCCGCGCTCAGACCGGCGGCGTCCTGAAGCGCGCCGGGCAGACGGAGGCCTCGGTGGACCTGGCGCGCATCGCGGGGCTCGATCCGTCGGCCGTGCTCTGCGAGATCATGAACGAAGACGGGACCATGGCCCGCGTGCCGGACCTGACGAAGTTCTGCGACCGGCAGGGGCTCGTGATGGTGACCGTTGCGGACCTGATCCGCCACCGGATGAAGACCGAGCGCCTCGTCCAGCGGATTGCGGCGCCGAATCTGCCGACGAAGTTCGGCCCTTTCAGGCTCTACGCGTACCGCAGCGACGTGACGCACGAGGAGCACGTCGCTCTCGTGCACGGCGAGATCCACGAGGACGAGCCGGTCCTCGTGCGGGTTCATTCGCAGTGCCTGACGGGCGACGTCTTCGGCTCGGCGCGGTGCGACTGCGGCGAGCAGCTTTCCCTGGCGATGGAGAAGATCGTGGAAGCCGGCAAGGGGGTCTTTCTCTACCTGCTTCAGGAGGGCCGCGGGATCGGGCTCCTGAACAAGATCAAGGCCTACGAGCTGCAGGATGCCGGCCACGACACGGTCTCTGCCAACGAGAAGCTCGGTTTTCCGCCCGACATCCGCAACTACGGAGTCGGCTCCCAGATCCTGCGTGATCTTGGAGTGCGCAGGATGCGCCTGATGACGAACAACCCTTCGAAGTACGTGGCGATCGGCGGTTACGGCCTCGAGATCGTGGAGCGTGTCTCGCTCGAAGTGCGACCCACGGACGGCACCCGCAAGTATCTCGAGGCAAAAAAGAACAAGATGGGCCATCTCCTGAAGATGGTTTGAGGTTTCGGTTCAGGATTTCGATGATGGGGCGGCCCGCGGCCGCCCTTTTGCGTCTGGAAGGAGGAGAGCATGCCAGTCAAAGTGTTCGACGTGGTGGAAGGCAAAGGGCCGGGGGGAGGGGGACTCCGTTGGGCCCTCCTCGTCGTGGGGGTCCTCGTTGTCCTGATGATCGGCAGTCCCTTGACGGTGATTCCGGCGGGCCACGTCGGGGTCAAGGACTTCTTCGGCAACGTTTCATCCAGCGTTCTGCCGGCGGGGGTGAACTTCGTACTGCCCTTCACGAAGGTCGTGAAGATGTCGATCAAGACCCAGGAGATCAAAGAGACGGCCGAGGTGCCCTCCAAAGAGGGGCTCACCATGGACCTCGAAGCGTCCGTGCTCTTCCGCCTCGATCCGCCAAAGGCCCCGGAGATCTATCGAACGGTCGGCCGCGACTACTCGGCGATCGCCGTCGAGCCCCAGATCCGGTCGGCGCTGCGAGAGATCACGGCGTCGTACGAAGCCAAGGACCTCTACTCCTCGCAGCGTGAGCACATCGCCAAGGAGATCTACGACCTCGTCAACAAGATGTCGGGCGGCCGCGGGATCATCACCGAGGCGGTGTTGCTGCGCAAGATCGGGCTGCCGGCACTAGTCGCCAACGCCATTCAGGAGAAGCTCAAGCGCGAACAGGAAGCCGAGCAGATGAAGTTCGTCCTCCAGAAGGAGCAGCGCGAGGCCGAGCGCAAGCGCATCGAGGCGCAGGGAATCGCCGACTTCCAGAAGATCGTCGCGCAGGGGATCTCGGCGCAGCTCCTCGAATGGAAAGGGATCGAGGCGACCGAAAAGCTGGCGCTCTCGCCCAACTCGAAGATCGTCGTGATCGGCAACCCGAAGTCGGGGCTACCGATCATCCTCGGGGGAGAAGGGAAGTAATGAGGGGAGACGCGTTCCGCACTTCACACTTCACTTCACCCCATCACGCTGCGATCACGTTGCGTTCACGCTGCGTTCGGTCCTAGCCGCCCACGCAGTTGCCCTCCGAAGGCGTCCTTACTTGCCGTTGTACCAGCGCTCGAGTGTTTCGGGCGGGACGCCGGCGAAGTAGCCGAGCTGGACGCGCCAGTCCCGCAGACCCTGGCGGAAGACGCCGTTTTCGATGAAACGGCGCGGGGAAGTAACGGTCTTCTCGGGCAGGATCACGAAGCGGCCGGCTCTCCGAATGCGCCGGACGAAGTCGAGGTCGTCGCAGACAGGCATGTCGCGAAAGCCGCCTGCCATCGCGTACGCATCCCGGCGGCAGAAGAGCCCCTGGTCGCCGAAGGGCAGCCGAAAGAGGCGCGAGCGCAGGTTGGCCCACGCCGCGACCCAGGCCAGAGCGGTGCCGGCGCCGGCGTAGGCGAGCGAAAACGCCCCGGCGGCGGCCCCTCCGGCGACGGCCGCGCGGATTCTTGCGAGGGCGTCTGGATGCGGGCGGGAGTCGGCGTGCAAGAAGAAGAGCACCTCGCCCGACGCCGACTTCACCGCCCCGGCGAGACGGGCTCCGCGCGTGCCCTCGGTCGGTACGAGGCGGGCGCCAGCGGCTTCCCAATCGCAGGCATCCTTGAGACCGTCGGGCGTGGAGGCCACTAGGAGCTCCGATTCGCCGGCGGCGAGCAGGTGCCGCACGTTCTCCAGGCTGGCGACCGACTCGCCGCGGATCGGAACGATGACGGAGATCAACGCAGTTTCAGCCGTCGGCGAAAATCCAAAATTGGCTGATGCTAGCATCTGAAATCGATGAAGATCGCGATGCCGGCGGCCGTGCTCGCGGGCGGCGCGTCGCGGCGCATGGGAAGACCCAAGGCGGGCCTTCCGTACGGAGCGGGCACACTGCTCGAGCACCAGACCTCGCGGCTGGCGGAGGTGTTTGCGGAGGTGTTTGTGGTCGCCAAGGAGAGGCCCGCCTTCGCCGTCGGGACTGCCCGGATCCTCCTGGACCGGTCGCCGGATCACGCGGCGATCCACGGGCTGGCGCGCGCTCTGGAAGAAGTCGAGGACCGGGTCTTCGTGCTGGCGGTCGACCTGCCCATCCTGCCGGCCGACGCGATGCGCGTCGTGGCGGCGCGGTCGTTCGGCACGGCGGCGCCGGCCGTCCTCCCGCGAGCCGAGGGCCGTCTGCAACCGCTCGCCGCCGTCTGGCGCCGCTCGGTTCTGCCCGCCGCTCTCGAGCGCATCGCGCGGGGAGAGCTGTCGCTGCGCGGTCTGGCGGAAGAGGTGGGCGCGGATGTGATTCCGGAAGAGGAGTGGCGGCGCGTCGACCCCTCGGGCAACGGATTCGCCAACTGGAACACGCTGGAGCAGTACCTGGCGGCGAAAGAGCGGGCGTGAGCGACGCACCCGAGAAACCGGCCAAGGGCCCGCGCCGGCCTCGCCCGGCGGCCAGGCCGCTGCGCGGCAGCGTTCTGCACGTGGATGCCCGAGGCCGCGCGCGGATGGTGGACGTGGGCGCCAAGCGCTCGACCAAACGGGTGGCCGTGGCGCGCGGCGCCCTGGCCATGAGCTCTGTGGCTTTCGAGGCCCTGGCCTCCGGCCGCCTGGCCAAGGGCGATGCGATCGCCGTCGCGCGGCTGGCCGGCATCCAGGCGGCCAAGAAGACGTCCGAAATCGTGCCCCTCTGCCATCCGCTCGCGCTCGAGTCGGTGGAGGTCGCTGTCGATCTCTCTGCTCCGCGCCGGGAGGCGGTCGTCACGGCCGCGGCGCGCATCACCGGAAAGACCGGCGTCGAGATGGAGGCGCTGACGGCCGTCGCCGCCGCGTGCCTGGCGCTCTACGACATGATCAAAGCGCTGGACCGGTCCGCGGTCATTCGCGAGATAGCGCTCCTCGAAAAGACGGGAGGCCGCTCCGGGATATACCGGCGGTAGAAGCCCGGCAACGGCGGATAGTCTCTCTATCCTCCCCGTGTGTGCATCTCGAGATGCGGGTCCACGCGCAGCTCCTCGACTCCCACCAGCGGCGCTCGGTTTCGCAGAGCCAGGCGCTCCTCGGCGCCGCGGTCGTCGCGCCGGCGCCAGACGCCGGTGATCAGGGCGGCCAGATCTTCGGCCGGCGCGCCCGAGCGCAAGGGGCCGCGCAGGTCGGTTCCGTGCGTCGCGTAGAGGCAGAGGTACCAGAGGCCGTCGGCGGTCAGTCGGCTGCGGTCGCAAGAGCGGCAGAACGGCGCCGTGGTCGAAGCGATGATGCCGAAGACGGTTCCGTCGGGCAGAAGGAAGCGCTCGGCGGGGGCGGTACTGGACTCGACGACCGGCGCGACGGCGCCATACTGCGCTTCGAGCAGGCCGAGCATTTCCGTGCGGGAGAAGACCCTGTCCTTCCGCCAGTGCGTGGCGCCGCCCACGTCCATGTACTCGATGAACCGGACCTCCGCGCCGACCCGGCGCCCGTACTCCAGAAGCGGCAGGATCTCGTCGTCGTTGACTCCCTTCATGATCACCGCGTCCAGCTTCAACGCCCGAAACCCCTCCGCGGCCGCGGCGTCGATCCCGGCGAGCACCTTTCCGAGATTGTCGAACCGCGTGAGCGCTTCGAAGCGCTCCGGCCTGAGGGTGTCGAGGCTCACCGTGACGCGGTGGAGACCGGCCTCCTTCAGGGGGCGAGCGGAATCGGCGAGCAGGACGCCGTTGGTCGTGATCGCGAGGTCGGTCAAACCGGGCCTGGCGGCCAGCAGGCGCACGAGCTTCGGCAGGTCGCGGCGCAGCAGCGGCTCGCCGCCGGTCAGGCGTGATTTCGTCACGCCGAGGCCGACGAAGACCTCCACCAGCCGATCGATCTCCTCGAACGTCAGAATCTCCGCCCGAGGCAGCCAGACGTAGTCCCGTTCCGGCATGCAGTACTGGCAGCGCAGGTTGCACCGATCGGTGACCGAGAGGCGCAGGTTGCGCAAAGGGCGCCCGAACGTGTCGGCGAGAATGGGACTGTTCACGAGCGGCTATATTACTGCCGTGCCCCCGACCCCCATTCGCACGGCCATCGTAACCGTTTCCGACGGCGTCTCTGCCGGAGAGCGGGTCGACCACGGCGGCCCGGCCTGCGAGGAAGCTCTGGGCGAGGCGGGGATTGCGTACGCGATCGTGGCGCGAGAGGTCTTGCCCGACGACCGGCAGCGCATCGCCGTGGCGGTGGCCACGATGGCCGATACGGATGCTGCGGACCTGATCGTGCTGACCGGCGGAACGGGGGTCGCTCCTCGCGACCGCACGCCCGAAGCGGTGCGCGCCGTGGTGGAATTCGAGATCCCGGGTCTGCCCGAGCGCATGCGTGCCGTGACGGGCCGCGAAGTTCCGGCCGCCGCCCTCTCGCGGCAGGTCGCGGGCGTGCGCGGCCGGACCCTCGTGATCTGCCTGCCGGGATCGCCCAAGGGCGCGGCCGACTGCCTGCGCGCGGTGGCCGAGCTCCTGCCGCATGCGGTCTCGCTCGTTCGCGGCGAGAAATCCGAGCACCCGCGGGGCCGATGATCCGCGCCCGCCTCGGCATCGACGGGCTTTTCGAAGACCCGGCCCCGATCGCCGGGCGGAAGTTCGGCCTGATCACGAACCCCTCCGGTCTGACGTCTCAGGGCGTGCCGACTTGGAAGGCTCTGGCAGGCATTTCCTGTGGAGGGCTCGCGCGGCTCTTCGGGCCCGAGCACGGTGTGGACGGCGGCGCTGTCTACATGGAGTCGGTGGGAAACGCGGTTCACGGCCCGACGGGTCTTCCCGCCGTCTCTCTCTACGGCAACTCGATCGAGAGTCTCAAGCCGAAGCGCCGGGACCTGGAAGGCCTCGACGCCCTCGTCTTCGACGTGGCCGATGTCGGGAGCCGCTATTACACGTACCTCTGGACGATGATGCTCGCCATGGAGGCGGCCGCGGAAGCAGGCCTTCGCCTGGTCGTCTGCGACCGCCCCAATCCCATCGGCGGCGCCGTGGAGGGGGCCCCTCAGGAGCCCGAGCTTCTTTCTTTCGTCGGACTGCATCCGGTGCCCGTGCGCCACGGCCTGACCGCTGGGGAGATGGCCCGGCTTCTCCGAACGGAAAAGAAACTCGACCTCGATCTCGCGGTCTGTCCCGTCGAAGGGTGGGCACGGGAAATGCCGTTCGAGGCGACGGGCTTGCCGTGGGTGCCGCCCTCGCCCAACATGCCGACAGTCGAGACGGCTTTTGTCTACCCGGGCATGTGCCTGCTGGAGGGCACGAACCTCTCGGAGGGCCGCGGCACCACGAGCCCTTTCTTGAAGTTCGGCGCTCCCTGGCTTCCGGCGCTCGAACTCGCGGAGGCGTTGAACGGCCTCGAGCTGCCCGGCGTGTCGTTTCTGCCGACTCACTTTCGGCCTCTTTTCGACAAGCACGCCGGACAGATCTGCGCCGGAGCGCAGATGCGCGTCACCGACACGGCCTCCTTTCGGTCCTTCGAGACGGGGTTGCGCGTGATCGAGACCGCCCGCCGACTCGATCCGACGGCGTTTCGCTGGCGCACCGAGCCCTACGAGTTCGATTCGCGGCCGGCGATCGATTTGTTGACCGGCTCGACGCGCTTCCGGCGTGCGGTGGACGCGGGAGAAGACCTCGGACCCGAGCTGGCGCGCCACGAGGCCGGCGCACGGGCTTTTCTCGAGCGCCGGGCGCCGCATTTGTCCTATCCGGACAGAAAACCGGCCGTCGTGGCTTTCGTGGGCGGGCACAACGCGGGCAAGACGCGGTTGGTCGCCGGAATCCTGCCGAGACTCATGGCCCGCGGGCTCACGGTGGGCACGATCAAGCACACGACCAAGGACGCGGAGGACGACATCGCGGGCAAGGACTCGTACCTCCACGCGAAGGCAGGCGCCGCGGTCGGGGCGTTCGTGACGCCGGAACGCACGACGGCCCGCCGTTTCGGACCGGAGGAGCCCTTCGATTCACTGCTCGCCCGCGCGTTTGCAAATTGCGATCTCGTTCTGGTCGAGGGCTACAAGTCGCTTCCGGTGCCCAAGGTCGAGGTGACGCGAGCCGGGATTCCCCGCCCGGCCGTGCCCGGCGCCGCGCTGCGGGTGGGCGACGGAGCGCCCGAGGACGGGATTCCAACGCTGCGCTTCGATGACGAGGACGGTATCGTGGCCGCCGTGCTGCGTCTGGCCGGCCTCGACCGCCGGCCGTGACGAAGCCCCTGCTCGTCTTCGATCTGGACGGCACGGTGATCGATGGATACGCCGCGATCGGTCAGGCTCTCGCCTACGCCATGGAGCGCCTCGGGTTCGCGCCGCCGCCGGACGCTCGGGTGCGTGTCATGGTCGGGTACGGTCTCGAGCGGCTGCTCGAGCAGGCGGTCGGGCGGGAGCTCGCTTCCGAAGGAGTCCGGCTCTTCCGCGAGCGATATCCCGAGGTTGCCGTCGCCGGCTCGCACCTTCTGCCCGGCGTCGCCGAGACGCTCGCGACACTGGACGCGGCCGGCCATCCGATGGCTCTGGCCTCGAACAAGCCGGCGCGCTTCTCGCGCCTCATTCTCGAGGCCAAGGGCGTGGCGCAATACTTCCGCGAGATCGCGGGGCCCGACGCCGCGACGCCCGCCAAGCCGGACCCGACGATGCTCAAGACCATTCTCGAGCGGGCCGCGGCGCCCGCCGCGACGACGGTCGTCGTGGGCGACATGGAAGTCGACGCGGATTTCGCGCGGGCCGCCGGCTGCCGGGTCGTGTTGATCCCGAACGGGTCGCGGTCTCGGGAAGAGCTGTCCCGCCTCACCGCTGACGGGTTTTTGGACGAGATCGCGCAGCTGCCGTCCTGGCTCGAGCGCGCCGGATAGAATCGCCGGCGCCATGAGCCGAATCGTCGTCGCCGAGAAAGTCGCCGAGAGCGGTCTGAAGATGCTGCGCGAGGCCGGCCACGACGTCGTGGACCTGGCGGGAGCGCCGCGCGAGAAGCTTCTGGCCGAGCTGCCGACCGCCGACGCCCTCCTCGTGCGAAGCGCGACGAAGGTCGATGCTCCGCTGCTGGCGGCGGGAGCCCGGCTCTCAGTCGTGGCTCGGGCCGGCGTGGGCGTGGACAACGTGGACGTGCCGGCCGCAACGGCGCGCGGAGTCCTGGTGTTGAACGCTCCGACAGCCAACGTGGTCTCCGCGGTCGAGCACACGTTCGCGCTGTTGTTGGCGTTGCTGCGCCGCGTGCCGGAGGCCTCCGTCTCGATGGCGCAGGGCCGGTGGGAGAAGTCGAAGTTCGTGGGCTCCGAGCTCGCCGGAAAGACGCTCGGAATCGTCGGCCTGGGGCAGGTCGGCTCGCGCGTGGCGGCCCGCGCCCGTGCCTTCGAGGCGAAGGTCGCGGCCTACGATCCCTACCTTCCGGCCGAGAAGGCCAGGGAGATGGGCGTGCCGCTCCTGCCGTTGACGGAGCTCCTCGCCGTCTCCGACATTCTGACGCTGCACGCGACGGTCACCGACAGGGGCAAGCCTCTGCTGGGCCGCGAGGAGCTCGCGCGGATGAAGAAGGGCGCCATTCTGTTGAACGTCGGGCGCGGGGCGCTCGTGGACGGCGCCGCGCTCGTGGAGGCTCTGCGGAGCGGCCATCTCGGCGGCGCTGCCCTCGATGTCTTCGAGCCGGAGCCGCCGGATCCGGAGGATCCGCTCTTGAAGTTCCCGAACGTCGTCGCGACGCCGCACCTGGGCGCCTCCACGGTGGAGGCGCAGGAGCGGGTGGCGCTCCAGACGATCGAGGGACTGCTGGCGGCGCTGTCGGGCGCTTCTTACGTGCCGGCCGTCAATCTTCCGTTCCGAGGCCCGGCCGACCTGAGCGGGGCCGTCGCCTGGATGCGGCTGTCCGAGCGCACGGCGCGGTTCTTAGCCGCAGTCGGCCCCGAGAGGCTGACCGCGCTCGCCGTCGAGACGCGGGGCCTTCCGGAAGACCTGCTGCGGCCGGTGGTCGTCGCCGCGGTGCGGGGCGCGCTCGAGTCTCATTCGCCCGAGACGGTCAACTTCGTCAACGCGCTCCACGTGGCGCACGAGAGGGGCCTGGCCGTCCTGGAGACCCGCCGAGAAGAAGGCGGCGACTACGCCCGTTCCATTTACCTGACCCTCTCCGGCGGCGACCAGGCGGTCGCGGCCCAAGCCACGATCTACTCGGGGCGCGAGGCGCGCGTCGTGGAGGTGGACGGGCTGCCGCTCGAGTTCAAGCCGGAGGGAACCGTCGTCTACCTGAAAAACCGCGACGTGCCCGGCGTGGTCGGCTCGGTCGGGACGATCCTCGGAGAGGGCGGCGTCAACATCGCCAATTTTTCGCTCGCGCGCGGCGCGGGCGAGAGGGCGGCGGCCGTCATCGCGGTGGACTCCCCGCCCCCCGCCGAGGTCCTGGAGCGCTTGTGCCGGGCGCCCGCGGTCGAAGAAGTGTGCGTGGTGAGCTGGTGAGCCGCCTGCGCGTCGTGGTGCTGTTCGGGGGAAAGTCTGTGGAGCGGGAAGTCTCCCGCGTCTCGGCGCGGACGATCGTCGGCGCGCTCGATCCCGGCAGGTACGATGTCGTCCCGCTGGCGGTGGGGGAAGATGGCCGATTCGTGCCGGCTCCGGAGTCGACGAGGCTGCTCGCAGAGGGCAAGATTCCCGACAAGTTTCAAGTGACGGAGACGGTGCCGATTTCCCGCGCTCTCGTCCCGGCCGAAATAGGGCCCGGCCGCGCGGACGTCGTGTTCCCGATCATCCATGGCACCACCGGCGAGGACGGAGCGCTGCAAGGCTTCCTCGAGGTCCTGGGCCTGCCCTACGTCGGGGCCGGCGTGACCGGCTCGGCGGTGGGCATGGACAAGGCGGTGTTCAAGGCGCTGTTGCGCGACGCCGGCCTCCCGTCCGCCCGCTGCATCTGCGTTTCGGCGGGGGAGGAGAAGGGCGCGAGGACGAAGCTCGTTGCGCTCGGCTTTTCGCTTCCCGTCTTCGTCAAACCCGCCTGCGGCGGCTCTTCGGTCGGCGTGTCGAAGGTCAAGCAGTGGGACGACCTTGCCGCAGCCATCGATCTGGCTTTCCGATACGACGAACGCGTTCTCGTCGAGGAGGGCATCGACGCGCGGGAGCTCGAATGCGCCGTCCTCGGCAACGACGATCCGAAGGCTTCGATCGTGGGAGAGGTCGTGCCCGGGCACGAGTTCTACGACTACGACGACAAGTACGTCGACGACAAGGCGAAGCTCGTGATCCCGGCGGATGTGCCGGCGGCCGTGGCCGAAGAGGTGCGCCGGCTGGCGGTCGAGGTCTTCCGGCTCTGCGGCCTTTCGGGAATGGCCCGCGTGGACTTCCTGCTCGATCGCCAGACCGGCCGCCTGCTGGTCGGCGAGGCGAACACGCTGCCGGGCTTCACGGCGATTTCGATGTATCCGAAGCTCTGGGAGGCGAGCGGCCTGCCTCTGCCGAAGCTGCTCGACGAGCTCATCCGCCTCGCCATCGAGCGAAGGCAGCGACAAAACCGCCTCTCCCGCAAACCCCCGGCCCAGCTCGCCTAGCCGATACGGGGAGAGGAGGTCACTCGCCGCGGTCCAGGACGGCATCGAGAATCGCACTTGATGCCGGCCTCGCCAGATTGAGGGCGTTTTGCACGCCGTTTCGGTCATCCCAGCCGCAGCTCACGAGATCGAGGGACGCTTGCCACACAGCGTTGGCGATCTGTCCGCGTGTTCTGCCATCCAGCACCTGGTTCTTAAGATCCGCGGTCGCGCCGGCGTAGCCCACTTTGTACGCGATTTCCGGGCTGCCGCTCTGGAAGCCCCTCCGAAAGGTTTCCAGGGCGTAAGAGGCGACTTGAACGGACATCGCATCATCAACCGCGATCAGGCCTTTCGCGAACGCCTTTCCCATTCTCACTCTGATCAAGGGCAAGCTGTCTTCTTGAACCTGGCCAAAACCGAGGCCCTTTTGCCCGGTCGCTCCGCGAATCTGCTCGATGTTCTGGAACAGCGTCTCTTCCCAGAAGATCGCAATCAATAACTCGTCCGGGAAATATTGAAAAAAGGGGTTGTTGTCCCAAGTGAGGCTGATCATCTCGCTGATCTTTCTGCTTGCCATTTTTCGTCCTCCCGACTGTCTGGGACCTACCGCGAACGAAGGAACTGTAAGACAGGCAGGCTACCGCGAGTTACCCCACGAGAGTTCTGCGTGCCCTGATGGCATCGTAACTCTCGGTGGAGATGATCTGGCCGCAAAGTCGAACCTGCAGACCTGAGATTCTCGTCCTTTGGATGAGCTCTGTCTAGATTTGCGGATGGCTCGTCCGGCGAGTTTCCCGGACCGATCAAGAACGTCCTCCGCAGATCGAGAAGATCCGCCTCGCGGCAGGGTCTCCGCGAGACGATCCGCTGGCAACGGCTGGAGTCCCGCGATGAAGTGCGCTATTTCGTCGCGACCCGGCTCCAGGTCCATTCCATCGAAGCCGGTTTTCCGTCCCGTGCTCCCTCGATGCGGGCGTGCAGCCGACCATCCCCGTGGAGCCAATACAGGATGCGGCGCGGAAAGTCGTGCTGTCGGTTTTCGAAAACGGCCCTCTTCTCCGAGGCTTCGACCAGGGCGAACCGCGTCTCCGGGCGGCCGGCCGGGCTTGCCAGGTACGCCACGCCGTCCGCACCGGCCTCCAGGCGCAGAAACTCGAACTCCAGGAGCCGGTCGCCCTTGGTGTCCGGTTGACGCCGAGCATGCAGCCGGCGCGCGGCTCCATCCAGCGCTCCTCGACGAGAACACCATTTTCCTCGCCCTGCCAGGAACCGGCAATGAAAGCAACCTGGGAGAGGTCGGCTCCTCGCGCGGCTGACGCGAGAGAGAGACACGCCGCGGCACAGACGTTCGCTGCTCGACGCATGAGGTCCTCCTTTTTCTGGATCGCGAGGTTAGCGGCCCGCGGGAGCGGGGGATTGAACGAACGCGTCACCGGCGCCGAAGAAGTCGTCGAGGCGCTCCCCGGTCACGAATTGCCCCGCCAGATCGCGCTCCTCCCGGGCATAGGCCTCCGGTGTCGTACCGGCGAAAGCGCGGAACTCCCGGATGAAATGCGCCTGGTCAGCATAGCCCGCGGCCTGGGCCAGGTCGGCCCAGCCCGCCGCCTGCCCCCGGGCTCTCAGGTGCAGGGCTCTCTGGAAACGAGCGAGGCGGGCGAAGGACCTGGGCGGCAAGCCCACGGCGGCGACGAAGCGGCGCTCGAGCTGCCGCCGGGAAATCCCCAGGGCGCGCGCGAGGGACGTCACGCGAAGCCGCTCGTGGCGGGACAGCATCGAGCGCACGGCCGTCGTCACGATCGAGTCCTCGCCGCGGTGTCGGCCGGAGAGCCGGCGCCGGAGGAAGTGCAAGGCGAGCCCCGCGCGCTCCTGGTCCGTGCTCTTGCCCCGGAGCTCTTCGTCGAAGAGTGACCCGGCGCGCCCCCAGATTTCCTCGAAGCGGGCGACAGAATCGGTCAGCGCGCTCGCCGGCGCGCCGAGGACGGCGCCCGCCCAGCCTGGCCTCAGCCGGACCCCCATGGTTGCCACGGTTTCGGGAGGCGCGACGAGGAGGGCGCTCGTGAAGGGGCCAACGACAAATGCCGACGGCTGGAGCTCGAAACAAGCGTCGAGCCGGCGGCGAAACGGTTCACCCAGGTGAACGATGAGCTCCACGCATCCGTCGGGCAGGATCCTCTCCATGCGCCGCGGAATCGCCGGGCCCCGGGCGAACCACACGCATTCGACCGTGGAAAACAGGTCCGGATGGGGCGACAAGGATCGGTACTCCACGACCGGAGTGTAGCCCGCGTCATTCACGAACGACTCCGACCTACCGTCCACGACGCACCGTGATGGCATCGCTGGCAAGGCTTGGTCCTGTTCATCCGATGCCGCCTAAAGGCGCTCGGCTTTTTCAGTGTTGAAAGGCCCATTCGGCAACCTGCAGGACATGACTATCGGCCGCGTAACGATATCGAGTTCAGCGGCGAGCCGCGAAGCTGGAACAAACGAGAGGACGGCATCGGAGTCCGCTGCGACGAGGCGTCGGGCGTCGTTCTCTCTTCGGCTCCACATTCGATCTGAGTGACCCGAACGGCAAAGGCATCTGCCAGCTGTTGCCCGTGGACATCAGCGAACGGGACAGCGCTCGCTGTGAGAGCAGCGCCGTTGCTGCGCAGGCGAAACGACAGTCCTGAGAAGCCTGTGGACCAGGAGAACTCGGCCGCGCCGTCGCGCAAGGTCCATTCGGAGCGCAAACGAGGTTTGGGTCGCAGCCGGATCTGGAAGTGCCCGCGGCCAGCGCCGGGGGCAAACGGCTGGCGGGTCAGCGGTGCGCGCATGCGCGTCTGTTGCAGCCGCAGGTTGGCCTGCCGTGGCTCCTCGGGCTCGCGCGATTGCTTCCAGGGCACCAATCCTCGCTCCCAGGTCATTCGTCTTCTGAGCGTCTCTCCGGCCGCTCGCGGGAACTCAGAATACGACCGGGAGAGAACAGAAGACGCAAGCCTCCTTACTTGCGTTGGGCGTGCGCCTTGGCTCGTTTCGCTTCTTCCGCCATTGCCTTGCCTTCGGGAGTCGAAAACGGGAAGTAATCCAGGACGTCGTACTCCCACACGTTGCTCGGAAATATTACGACGAGTTCCGCGACCTCATCATCCAGGTTTTGGAACGAGTGAGGCACGCCAGGGGGGATGTTGACGATGTAGGGCCCCTCCTTGACAAACAGCTTGTTACCCAGTGCGTAGAGAACCTTTTGCCCTTTCAAGAGCACGTGCGATTCCTCGCCCTTGTGGGTGTGCATCGGCGGAGCGCCGCCTGGCGCGGTATAAGTGATGCCGATGGTCAAGTTGTCATAGCCGTGCCTCTGCCCCTCCATGACATGGACGTACTCGCCTGGCCCCGGGTTGATCACGTCCAGATCACTCTTTGAAAGTGCGAAGTCCTTGACGTCGGTTATCGCGGGCCGCCGAACCGGCCCGGGCACTCTTCGGGTCTCCAGGACCTTGTAAGAGTGGTGCTGGGCATTCAGCTGCCTCTTGGCGTCATCGACGTCAAGAATCAGCTCGCCGTGCTCGATCCTCTGGCCCGGCTGTGCGTCTGAGGACGAATGGTTCACAACAGGTTCCGGCGGTAGAGCAGGTTGCGTCTTGACTTCTTTGGGGGGCGGGACGGGGGCGCGGGAGCACCCCACCAGTACCAGCGTGAGACTGAGCGCGCCGACGATTCCTCTCACCCTTGAGCCCATGCGATTCCTCCTATTCCCTCATCGCACTGACGGTAGGCAATCATGACGACCCACCAACGAGAATCAGAGGCGTGCGGCGCCCCGCGTCGGCCATGGAAGCGACTTGAGAGGAGCGCCAAATCTGACAGCCGCGTCCTCAAGAGCCTTTCGGGCACGCGGCACGGATCGAATCGCGGTGCAACCCACCCGCCGCGACCATGCCCGCCAGGACTCAAGCACCATTTCGTGACGACCCGACTCCGTGTGGATCTCCTGAGTCGTGACCAGCAGACGTCTTTCGAGCTCCTTGACGGGCGCCCCGACTCCACGGATCGGACCACTTCCTTTCCCAAGACGCTCGAGCAGGCGCTTCGCGTCGACCGAGAGCCCTTGCACCTGCCACCTGTCGCGCGCGCTACCCACCGCGAGCACCGCAGGCCATAAGGACCGGTGGACGAGCGTGTCCTTACGGTAGAGCAGCTTCGTGAAGAGCACATCGGAGTGATCAGCGAGCTCCGACAAGACCGAGAAGATGAGGTGATTCTTGGGATGGCCCCACCATGACGTACGAAGAGACTCACCGGTGAGGATGCCGACCACGTTTGGCAGTGCCTTGTCCTGCGTGAGGAGAAGGCCGTTGGCGGTGAGGACTGCGACAACAGCGTCAGCGGGCCGCATCGAATGACACTTCCTCCACCGCCCAACGGCTGGCGGCTCAGCGGCGAGCGGCCGAGCGAAGGGCGGACGTGAGTCTGTTGCAGCCGCGGGTTAGGCCACTCTTCGATTCACTTGACGTTGACAGCAATTGCGATCGTGGGAACGGACAACGCATGTGCGTGATGCGGGTCTAGTTGCCCCTTTGGAAGGAAATACCACACACCGGGGGTCATTCGACCTAGTTCGGGTAGCTGTTTCATGCGCTCCGGGTCGAGGCCCGCCGCGATCAGGCCGGAGGCGTCGAACTCGTACAGAACGCCCTCCGATGTGCGCTCCGGCTGAGCAGAGAAGTGAACCATGGTACCGAGGCCGCTCTTGAAGCAATATTCGCCGCTCGCCGCCGTTTGGTCAATCACCATTTCGGGATTCGCTCGCAGAATCCGGGCGATGGCTAGAATTTCGCCCTTCGACGTGCCCTGAAGGGCGAGAACGTCGGCGTACTCGCGTTTGAGTGTCGTGAGCTCGTCGCTGGTTACGGGCTTCTCGCCGGCGAGGAGGCGTCCGGTCAAGAAGGACATGTGGGCCGCCAGAACTACGAGGACAACGCGTCGCATAATGCTACCTCCTTACGGTGTTTGAGCGGCCTAACGGCTTGCGGCTCAGCGGGCGAGGGCGGCGAAGCCGACCGAGTCCGCTGCAGCCGCGGGTTCGGCGGCAGGCGATCAGCGAGACTTGGTCGGGGCCGGCGTACCCCTAAGGATACCGGCCACGCTGAGATCTTCATCGACGTCTGGCCAGTGGATTCCCTCGCCGTCGCCAAGAATTTGCCAGTTCGCGCGCTGCGCGGGCGAGGCATGGAGCAGGCGCGGAAACCAGGCCAGCGGCACACTGACTCGTCGGCCGTCAACCAGCGAGACGGTCAGTTCGTCTTCGGTCACCAGAACATCCTGAGCCCGAGGATTTGCCTCAACTACTGAAGAACTCATCCCACGCCTCCAGAAACAGCTCTCGATTCTCCAACACGATACGCTCGATCGACCGGAGTTCGAAAGCGGAAAATCGGCCGGTTGAGGCTAACGCAACCGGTTTCAGCCAAAATTTGGCCATTTTCCGCTCCTGCTGGGCGTGGACGTGAGGCGGCTCAGGTAGGATTTCCGGATGCCGACGCTCGGGCGAAACCCGCGGCTGCAGCGGACTCGCGTCGGCCCTTCGGGCCGCCGCTCGCCGCTGAGCCGCAAGCCGTTCGGCGACGGGAATTCGCAGCGCGGCGGTAAGGCGGCGTAGTTACCGGCGTGACAGGAGAGCGTTGTAGTCGGCGTGTGAACCGATCCAAAACCAGATCATGATGTCGCCTTCGAGCGTGCCTACCGCTCGGTAGCCTAGGCCGACTCGAACCGAGTAAACGGGATCCGACGGATGCACTCGCTTGAATCTGAGGCTGGGGTGATTTGGGTTGTCGCGAAAATGTCGATACGCCGCGCGAGCCTGATCGCGAATCGGTTCCGGCAGAGAGGCGAAAGCCTTGCGGAAGGACGCAGTCCTTCGCGACGTCAAAGCGTGTCTGGGTCGAGCTCGTCAGTCTGGCCACGACGGTGCTCCGCCAGAGCCTCCTTTGCCAGGCGCGACAGCAGATCCTGAGACCGGGCAAACGCCGTATCCCACTCCCGCTCCGACTGAATCTCGGCGAGCAGCCATTCGCCCAGAGCGTCCTGTTCACTCTCGCTCAGCTTGGAGGCTTCATCGAAAGCCATCTCCAGCACCTTAGTCATGGCCAGCTAATTCTACCGCCTCCGCTACAGCTTCGCTCACGGAAGCCGCCTAACGGCTGGCGGCTCAGCGGCGAGAGCGGCGACGGCGGCGAAGCCGACGGCGTCCGCTGCAGTGATGAGATGGACTCCTCCTTCCACGTAAACGGCATCAAGGTGCCAACGTGGTTCGGAGTCATTGCTGCTCTTTCTGAAAGGAGGAGTCCGTGGAGCATCC
>WNGF01000906.1_pt1 | contig 44015 bp, 43 predicted proteins | sample 5400641 | NCBI WGS metagenome assembly WNGF01 (sample SAMN13153371, study PRJNA577476) | soil metagenome | isolation source: 80 cm soil or saprolite under grassland replicate 2 | place: USA:California | collected 2016-06-15 | reverse complement strand
GCCCGTTCGATCCGGGTCGCCCGCTTTGTCTAGGCCCGTGGTGTAACTGGAAGCACACCGAGCTCCAACCTCGGAAGTCCGGGTTCGAATCCTGGCGAGCCTGTTCGTCGCGGGCCGGAGCGGCTCGGTTATCTCATGGTAGGACGGTCCTAGGCCGCGCGGTTTCGAGACCGCGGTCCGACCGCGCATCACGATCGCGACGAACGACCTGCTGCGGGCCGGCACAGATCCGGTTATCGACTTCACACCGACAGGTCGCGGGTTCGAGTCCCGCCCGGAGCATTCGTGCTCCGGTAGCTCAGTGGGTAGAGCAGTTTCGGGCTGTAAATCCACGACCGCAGCAGCACAACCACAGACACTCGGCTGCGGGCCGGAGTAGAGCGGTTATCGGGTAGAGCGCCCGGCTACGGCCGGGAGGTCGGCGTGTTCGAGTCGCGCCCGGAGCCACCCGGCTCCGTAGCTCAGAACTCCGCCCTGCGATTCCAAGACCGCAGCTTCCCGTCCGAAGGAGGTGAGTCGATGTCGTACCTGATGCAGTACGCGACGCGAGTGCGCGTGCCGGCTCGTCGACGGCGGCGGGGCCTTGCGCGCGTGAACGAGCGCACGCTGCTGAACCGCCCGGGCTACTACGCAGGCGCATACGTGCGCATCTATGTGGAGGACACCTCCGGCCGGCGTCGGCTCTGTAAGCGCCCGCCCGAGCCGCGTGTGCGCCTTCAGATCGCGGATTGCACGAACGTCATCAACCTCGAGTTCTCGCTTACGAGCCCGGGAAGGCGCGAGAACTCGCTGTTCAAGATCAACACGCTGATCGCGGCGCTGCATCGCTTCCGCGACGGCCTCGACGACGAGGCCGATCTGTACGAGCAGCGCGACTCAACCCGAAAGGAGGTGTGAGATGTCCTATCTGAAGCAGTTTCGATCGCGACGCCCGCCGCAGTCGGCGCCGGTCCCCGACTCGGGCCAGGTCCCGAACTCGGCTGGCGGTTTCGCGTGGGAGGTCGACGACTGGACGCGGCTCCGCCGCTTCCTCATCCTCGGTTCGGAGGGCGGCTCGTACTACGCGTCCGAGTGGAAGCTGACGCGCAAGAACGCGAAGGCCGTCGAGCGGTGCGTCCGCGAGGACGGCAAGCGAGCCGTGGACGAGCTCGTGCGCGTGAGCCGTGAGGGTCGCGCACCGAAGAACGACCCGGCGCTGTTCGTCCTGGCGCTCGCGGCGGGTACCGGTGACGAGCCGACGCGTAAGGTTGCGCTCGACGCGCTGCCCCTCGTGGCGCGAACGGGCACCCATCTGTTCCAGTTCACGTCGTTCGTCGAGGGCTTCCGCGGTTGGGGCCGTTCGCTCCGCCGGGCGGTCGGCCGGTGGTACGCCGGTCAGAACGTCGATGCGCTCGCGTACCAGGCGGTCAAGTACCGCCAGCGCGAGGGTGTGACGCATCGCGACCTGCTGCGTCTGGCCCATCCCGCTCAGCGCGTGTCGGGCGGCAACCCTACGCAGGACGTCTCGGACGAGCACCGTCGGCTGTTCGAGTGGATCGTCCGTGGCGGCGACACGGACGGTGTCCCTCGCATCGTCGAGGGCTTCGTTCGCGCGCAGTCGGCGGAGACCGCCGCTCAGACGGCGGCTCTGGTCCGCGAGTACCGCCTACCACGCGAGGCGCTCATCACCGAGCACCTGACCTCGCCGGACGTCTGGGAGGCGCTGCTCGAGGACATGCCGCTGACGGCGATGATCCGCAACCTCGCAACGATGACGCGCCTCGGTGTCATCGCTGCGCGATCGGCCGGTACGCCGACGGTGGTCGAGCGTCTCCGTGATTCGGAGCGTATCCGTCGCGCACGCGTGCATCCGATCGCCCTGCTCGCCGCCCTGCGCACGTATCAGGCGGGCAAGGGCGCACGTGGCCGGAACTCCTGGAATCCGGCGCGTCGCGTTGTCGACGCTCTCGATGCGGCGTTCTACGCCGCGTTCGCGAACGTCGAGTCCACGGGGAAGCGACTGCTGCTCGCGCTGGACGTCTCGGGCTCGATGAAGCACGGCTGCGTTGCGGGAGTACCGGGACTGACACCGCGCGATGCGGCTGCCGCGCTTGCACTGGTGACCGCCGCGACCGAGCCGGACTTCGAGGTCGTCGGCTTCTTCACCGGCAAGGGCGGTTGGTCGTCCGGCAAGCGTCGCGACTGGTACCTGGGCCGCGACGGCATCACGCCGCTGGCGATCTCGCCGCGGCAGCGTCTGGACGATGTGGTGAAGACGGTGTCGAACCTGCCCTTCGGCGGCACGGACTGCGCGCTGCCGATGCTGTACGCGACGGTGCAGGAGCTCGAGGTGGACACGTTTGTGATCTACACCGATTCGGAGACGTGGGCCGGTGGAGTCCATCCGGCGCACGCGCTGCGCGACTACCGACGGGCATCGGGCATTGATGCTCGCCTGGTCGTGGTCGGCATGGTCTCGAACGAGTTCTCGATCGCAGATCCGGCCGATCCCGGAATGCTCGTCGTCGTCGGTTTCGACACCGCGACGCCGCAGCTGATCGCCGAGTTCGCCCGCGGCTCGCTCTGACGAGCGCGCCGCGGGCGGCGCGGCGTGAAACGTCAGACAATGCCGGCTCATCCCGAGCCGGCCTAGGAAGGAGCACGGGATGGTTCTGCCCTACCGCGCTCGCGTCGACGAGCGCCGGTTCCTGAACCTGCCCGGCTTCCACGGCACGGCGTACGTGGTTGCCTACGTCGAGGACACGCGCGAGCGCGGTCTCGAGTATGGGGCGTACTGCGACGACGACTGCCAGCAGTGCCCGCACAACTTCGAGCCGCGGATGATCCTCGAGATCACCGACTGCAACGATCGGATCAATCTCGAGTTCGACGTCGACACGGAGGCGGGTCGCGCAAACTCGCTGCACAAGCTCGACACGCTGATCGCGGCCCTGCGCGTCTTCCGCGAGGGCATGGTGGCGGAGTTCGAGCCGTACGACCTGCGAGAGCGCGAGGTCGCGGCGCGGGACGAGTAGCCGGTCAGGAACGAGCGGCGCCGATCAGAGATCGACGCCGCTCGCCTGCGGGTGTGGCGCAAGGTGGTTGACGCACCGGCCTCAGAAGCCGGCGGGCTTCGGCCCATGGGGGTTCGACTCCCTCCACCCGCACTTCGTTTCGCCTCCGTAGCTCAGCGGAAGAGCACCGGGCTTCGAACCCGGGCGCAGGGGTTCGACTCCTCTCGGGGGCTCTCGAACGACGTGACACCGTGGCCGAGGGGCGAGGCACGCGCCTGCAAAGCGCGGAGACGGCGGTTCGAATCCGCCCGGTGTCTCTCGAAATCCGTCTCGGCGCGGCCGCCGTATAGAGGATCGTATAACTGCCCGGAGATTGGAGGTAGCCGTGTCTCGCCCTGCCCGCCTCTTGCTCGGCGCAACGGCCTCGGCGCTCGTCCTTGTCGCGCTCTCTGCCGGGGGCGCAGCCGCTGGACAGGCGAACTGTCAGATCGAAGCGCACCCACCGACGCTCTACGCAGGAATGGTCTTCGGCGCGGGGCGAGTCGTCTGCTCGACACCCGCGAACAAGATCTCGATCACCGTCGCCCTAGAGAGGGACGGCGGCGAGGTGGCGCGTCACACCCGCCGCGATTGCCAAAAAACCACGCTCTGCTGGAACACCGTCGGCGCCGTCGTCTCGGACGAGCCGGGGGACCAAACTTGGTGCAGCCGCGCCTGGGGCTGGGCCTCAGGGACGTTCCTGGGCGAGGCTCGCGCGTGCGAGGAAGACGTGTTTTAGCCGACCCCGCTCGTGCCCTGCCACACACGTCGGGGTATGGCGACCCGGGGCGGAATACCTGCTGCTCGGAGGACGTTTTTACCTATGCGGCGCCCCTCGGGGTCGCCGCGGGCTGCCCGCTGGGGTCGAACCTCGAGCAGCCCTACCCCACGAACACAGAAGGAAGTGACAGAACTGACCACCATCAACTTTGACGTACCTGTCCTCGGCGTCATCGACGAGGCCGAGGAGCGCGGGACGATCGAGGAGGAGCTCCTCGAGGCGCTCGCGCACGAGCACGACCTCGACGAGGACGAGCAGGTTGCTCTACGCGCCGAGCTCGAGGCCCGCGACGTGGAGATCGTCGCGCCGATCCATGCCGAGAGCGGCCCGCTGCGCAACGAAGTCCTCGGCTCCACCGACGGCTTGACCCTGTTTATGAACCGGGCCGGCCGCTATCCGCTGCTCACCGCGGCCGAAGAGGTTGCTCTCGCCAAGCGGGTGGAGCGTGGCGACGCCGCGGCGAAGGAGCGCATGATCAACTCGAATCTCCGCCTCGTCGTCTCGATCGCGAAGCGCTACCAGGGCCACGACCTGCCCCTGCTCGACCTGATCCAGGACGGTGTGATCGGACTCAACCGCGCCGTAGAGAAGTTCGATTGGCGCCGGGGCTACAAGTTCTCGACGTACGCGACCTGGTGGATTCGCCAGGCGTGCCAGCGTGCGGTCTCGAACCAGTCCGCGACGATCCGCGTGCCGGTTCACGTGCACGAGCGGCGGGTCAAGCTCGCGCGTGCCTCCGCTCAGCTCCAGGCTCGGCTCGGACGCGAGCCGACGCGGGAGGAGCTGGCGGAAGCGTCGGGCCTTCCCCTCCAGCATGTCGAGGAGGCGCTCGAGGCTGCCGAGGCGTCGGTCTCCCTCAACCAGACGATCGGGTCCGGCGACGACGGTGAGCTTGGCGATCTCTTCGGCGATCCGACCGCAAGCGATCCGGAGGAGGAAGCAGCGGATGCACTTCGCCGGCAGGCCGTCCGCCGGGCCCTCGCGAAGCTACCCGACCGCGAGCGCCGTATCCTGGAGCTGCGTTTCGGCTTCAAGGGCGACACCGAGTCCCTCGAGAACATCGGCAAGGAGCTCGGGATCACGCGCGAGCGTGTTCGTCAGCTGGAGCGCAGCGGACTGGCCCGGCTCGCCGACGAGCTCGAGGGCGTCGTCACATTGGACAATCTCGACGGCGACGATCTGGCGCGGGCGGCCTAGGAGTTCTAGAGCGTCAGCTCGCGGACCCCGACCAGAAGAGGCTCCGAGGGACTGAGAGGCCGCGCGGGCAGAGGCCGCGCGGGGAGAGCCCGCGCGGCCTCCCTGCGGCGTCGGCAAGCCGGCGGCTTAGTGGCGCGACCGGCTCGACGCGCGCGCCCTGTCGCCCTTCCTCTTACGCGCGGGCCGGGGAGCGATTCACGAAGACGTTGTCGAGCGCTGACTGCAGGCCGACCGCCAGGGCACCCATCAGGACCGCAGACTCGCCCAGGCTCGAGATCTCCACGCGCGGCGGATAGGGCATCCAGTCGGAGAGGAAAGTGCGGACGGGCTCGAGCAGGAGATCGCCGTTCGTACCCAGGCCGCCGCCAAGAACGACCAGGGCCGGGTCGGCCACCGCCGCGATCGGTGCGACATGCGCCGCAATCCGGCGCGCCACCTCCCCGACGATATTGCGGGCCAGCGGGTCGCCGCCTCGCGCGGCCGCGAAGATCGCGCGCGCATCGTACGGCGGACTGAGGGACGTGTCTTTCATTCCATCCGACGCGAGGCGCGCGGCGAGCGCTGCGACGCCTTCGGCAGACGGGTCGACCTCGTCCGCGATTCCGGCCAACGCCCAGTCGACTTCGCCCGCGGCGCCGTGGTTGCCGCGATGCAGCTCGCCTCCGAGCACAAGGCCCATGCCCATCCCTGTGCCGATAGACAGAAATGCGAAGTCGTCGACCCCCTGCGCGATTCCCAGCCACCGCTCCCCGACGGCGGCGAGGTTGACGTCGTTCTCGAGAGTGACCGCGACACCGAGCTCCTCGCGCAGCTCGTGGCCGAGGGCCCTGCCCTCTAGGCCGGGGATATTGGGCGTCGTCAGGTGGAGTGTGGAAGCAGCGTCGACGACACCGGGCACGCCGAGCACGATGCCGTCCATTCGCTCGGAGGGGAGAGAGGCGGCCTCGACGAGCGACTCGCGCAGCCGCACGATCGCACGGAGCGCTCCCTCCGCATCGGCACCGCGCAACTCGACATCCTGACGAGCGCGGATCTCTCCGGCGAGGTCGCACACCGCACCTCGGAGGAATCTCGCGCCCAGGTCGAGGCCGAGCACGAACGCGGCATCCGGAATGGGTTCGAAGAAGAGCGCTCCGTAGCTCGGCCCGCCCGGTGCACGCGACGTTTCTCGCACGAGGCCCGCGTCCAGCAGCGATTGCAGGGCGAGCGAGACCGTCGGTTTCGAGATCCCTGCTCGACGTGAAATCTCGGCGCGCGAGATCGGCGCCTCGGCGCGGATCGTTTCCAGGATCGTCCGCTCGTTGAGATACTTGAGCAGTGGGGGCGTTGCCCGGGTACTGGCCATCTGAGTTAAGAACATTAACGCAGTGGCGGGCTGGTACCTAGCTTGACTCCCCTGACTCGCGGTCGTAGAGTCACGCCTAGTTTAGGTTCCTAACCAAACTGACCGGGAGGCGGAAGGATGAAACGTGGGGCGATGTTTCTAACCGTGCTCGCGCTCGTCTTTGCTGCGGGAGCGGGCGGGGTGAAGTTCCAAGGCTCGGCGGAAGCTTCGGCGCAGGCGACCACGATCACGGTCTGGCTGCCATTCGGCGGACGTGAGCTGGGCGTCATGAAACGCACGATCGCCGAGTACGACAACAAGAATTCGAACGTCAAGATCAAGGTCGCCGGCGACATCAGCACGACCAAGATCGTCGCCGCGATTCGGGCCGGCAACGCTCCCGACCTGGCCATGGACTTCGAGTCGGCGAATATCGGCACCTATTGCTCGTCGGGTGCGTGGAGCGACCTCGGCCCGTACCTGAAGAAGGACAAGGTCGACGTCAACATTTTCCCGTCGGCAGCCAGGTACTACACGCAGTACAAGGGCAAGCGCTGCGCGATGCCGCTGCTCGCGGACGTGGCGGGCCTGTACTACAACAAGAAGATGTTCAAGGCCGCGGGTCTCACGCGCCCGCCCAGGACCATCTCGGAGCTGACGGCCTATGCCAAGAAGCTCACCAAGCGCAACAAGGACGGGTCCTTGAAGGTGGTCGGCTTCGACCCGTTCATCGGCTGGTACACGAACAGCAACGACAGGTTCATCGGAATGTTCGGCGGCAAGTGGGTGGACTCGAAGGGTAAGTCGATCCTGGCCAAGGATCCGGCCTGGGCCAAAATGCTCCGCTGGCAGAAGAGCCTCGTCGACTGGTACGGCCACAACAAGCTCGTCAAGTTCCACGCCGGCGAGGGCGACGAGTATTCGTCCTCGAACGGGTTCGAGTCAGGCAAGCTTGCGATGAACCTCGACGGCGAGTGGCGTGTGGCATTTATCGCAGCTGAGAAGCCCGGGCTGGCCTACGGGACGGCCCCGCTGCCCGTCGACGACGCTAAACCCGGGCTCTACGGCTCGAGCGCGCTGAACGGCAGCATCGCTGGCATTCCGAAGAACGCCAAGCACAAGGATCAGGCCTGGGCGCTCCTCAAATACCTGACCACCCAGGACCATCCACTGGCACAGCTCTCCAATGGGCTGCGGAATGTTCCCACGACGAAGAGCTCCCTCGCGTCACCGGAGATCAAGCCGGACAAGCACTTCTCGGTGTTCCTGAAGATCTACGCGCATCCGAAATCCAGCACCGTGCCCATCACGGCGGCCGGCGTGCAGTATCAGGATCTCTTCACCTCGTTCGTGACGAAATGGCAGGCGGGCCACGCGAAGGACCTGGCCGGCGGTCTGAAGAAGGTCGACAAGCAGATCGACGCACAGCTCAAGCAGGCGGGCGGCGGAGTGCCGTGAGCCTGGTGTCCCCGATGGCAGAGGCCGGCGCCGCTTCCGTGGCGCCGGCCTTCGACCGCCGGCGGGCCAAGAAGAAGGCGGCGTGGCGCCGCCGGAGGATCGTCCTCGCTTTCATGAGCCCCTGGATCCTGGGGTTCTCCATCTTCTTCGGCTATCCGCTCGTGATGAGCGCGTATCTGTCGCTGACGCACTACGACCTGCTCTCTCCGGCACGTTGGGTCGGTCTGGGCAACTACCGCTACCTCTTCGGAACGGACTCCCAGGTCTGGCCGGCCGTGCGGAACACGCTCTGGATGATCGGCGTCTTCGTGCCGCTGAACGTCCTGTTCGCATTCGGGATCGCGCTGATGCTTGCGCGTGCCCGGACGGGCTCGGGTTTCTTCCGGACGGCGTTCTACCTGCCGGCGCTCGCTCCGCCGGTCGCGGCGACGTTGGGGTTCGTCTACCTCCTCAACCCCGCGACCGGGCCGGTCAATTCCGCGCTCGAATACATCGGCATCGAGGGACCGCTGTGGTTCAACTCGCCCACCTGGTCGAAGCCTTCGCTCGTCCTCCTCGGCCTGTGGGGCGTCGGGAGCGTGATGATCATCTTCCTCGCGGCCGTGCTCGACGTGCCGAGGCACCTGTACGAGTCAGCGGAGCTGGACGGCTGCGGACCTCTCCGCCGCCTGCGGTGGGTCACGCTGCCGTCGATTAGCCCCGTGATTCTCTTTGCGGTCGTGATCGGCGTGATCCAGGGTCTGCAGTACTTCACGCAGGCCTACGTCGCCGGCAACATCGCTCAGGGTGAGGCGTCCCAGGCGGGTGACACGTCTGGCCTCAATCTCGGCTATCCAGAGGACTCGACGCTCTTCTATCCCGTGCTGCTCTACCAGCATGGGTTCCGCTACTTCAACATGGGCTACGCGTCGGCGATGGCGATGCTCCTGCTCGCCGTGGCGTTCGCGGTGACGCTCGTGATCATCCTCAACTCGCGGCGCTTCGTGCACTACCAGGGAGCAGTCCGTTGAGCAGCGCGAGCGTCCCTGTCGCCGCGCCGCTGGTGCGGCGGAAGCCCCCCTGGAGCGTCCGCCGCCGGCGGTTCTTGATCGGGGTCGCGAACCACAGCCTCCTGATCGTCGCTGCGGCGCTCTTCCTGGCGCCGTTCGTGTTCATCACGCTCACCGCGCTGATGACGAACAACCAGGCGTTGTCGCCACAGCTCTGGCCGCGGCCGTTCCAGTGGAACAACTTCGTGGACGTCTTCCACCAGGCGCCTCTTCTGCGCTGGGCCCTGAACACGACGATGTATGCCGGCCTCGCCACGCTCGGGCTGCTGCTCTCGAGCATCCCGGTCGCGTATGCGCTCGCCCGGCTCCGCTGGCGAGGCCGGGAGGCCGTCTTCCTCGTGGTGCTGATTGCGCTGATGCTGCCGCCGCAGGTGTCGGTCGTGCCGATCTACGTCTTGTGGGCGAAGCTGCATCTGGTCGGGACGCTCTGGCCGCTGATCATCCCGAACTGGCTCGGCGACGCCTTCACGATCTTCCTGCTGCGCCAGTTCTTCCTGACGATTCCCGAGGAGTATCTCGACGCGGCCCGCGTCGACGGCTGCGGCGAGTTCCGGATCCTGACCACGGTGGTCCTGCGGTTGGCCAAGCCGGCGATCGCCGCGGTCGCGCTCTTCTCGATCCTCTACACCTTCAATGACTTCTTCCTGCCGTTGCTCTACGTCGGCGAGAACCCGCACAATTGGGTTGCGTCGATCGGGCTCTCAGAGTTCCGCTCCGTTCACCAGGTGCAGTGGAACCTGACCATGGCGGCGACCCTGATCGTGATGGCGCCAGTGATCGTCCTCTTCTTCCTCGCCCAGAGGGCATTCGTCGAGGGCGTCACTCTGACCGGGGTGAAGGGATGAGGCTGCGCCTGCGCTGCCGGCTTCAGGAGGCACGGGCTTGCCCGTGCCTCCGTCTGCGCCGCTGGCCGAAAATGACCGGCTTGGAGGCAGCCGCGTGAAGATCGCGGTCGTCGGCGGTGGCTCGACGTATACGCCGGAGCTCGTGTCGGGGCTGTCGCGCGAGCGCGAGCGCATCGACGTACGCGAGCTCGTGCTCCACGACATCGACCGGGAGCGGCGCGAGGTTGTCGGCGGCTTGGCGAGGCGCATACTCGAGGCGCAGGGCTTCGACGGTCGCCTCGAGGTGACCGACGACCTCGACCGCGCGGTCGACGGCGCTGACTTCGTCCTGATCCAGATCCGCGTCGGCGGCCAGGAGGCCAGGCTCTCGGACGAGACGGTTCCGCTCGCGTGCGGTTGCATCGGACAGGAGACGACCGGGGCAGGCGGCCTCGCAAAGGCGTTGCGCACGGTTCCCGTGGTGCTGGGCATCGCTGAGCGCATGCGTGAAGGCGCCGCCGACGGTGCCTGGATCATCGACTTCACGAACCCGGTCGGGATCGTCACCCGCGCGCTGCTCGACGGTGGCCACCGGGCCCTGGGCCTCTGCAACGTCGCGATCGGCTTCCAGCGCTCATTCGCGCGGCTGCTCGGCGTGGCGCCGACGCGCGTCCAGATCGACCAGGTCGGACTCAATCACCTGTCCTGGGTTCGGTTCGTGCGGCTCGATGGGCGTGACGTCCTCTCCGAGCTGCTCGCCGCGTACGGCGACGAGATCGCGCAAGACGTCGGACTCAGGCGCGCGCTTCTCGACGAGCTTGGCGTGATCCCGTCCTACTACCTGCACTACTTCTACGCGCACGACCAGGTGCTCGCGGACCAGCGGGACGGCGTGCCGCGAGCTGCGACGGTTGCGGAGATCGAGCGCGAGCTGCTGCAGATGTACCGCGACCCGGGCCTGACGGAGAAACCCGCGCTCCTGGAGAAGCGCGGCGGCGCGTTCTACAGCGAGGCGGCGATCGGCCTCGTGGCGTCGCTTGCCGGCAAGACGGGCGAGGTCCACGTCGTCGACGTCCGCAACGGTGGGACGGTCGAAGGGCTCGCGGACGACGACGTGGTCGAGGTCCCGGCCAGGATTGATGGGGACGGCGCAGCACCGTTGGCGCAGCCGCCCGTGGCGCCCGAGCTGCTCGGGCTGATCCAACACGTTGCGGCCTACGAGCGGCTTGCCGCACGTGCGGCCTCCACCGGCGACCGGAGGCTCGTGCACAAGGCACTCCTCGCACATCCGCTCATCGGTCAGGACGTGATCGCAGAGGACCTCGTCGAGCGTGTGCTCGAAGCGGGTGCCGAACATCTTCCTCAGTTCAAGACCCGGACCGCGGTATGAAGCGCGCCGACGTCCTCGCCGTCGACGGCGGCAACTCGAAGACCGATCTCGCGCTCGTTGCGAAGGACGGCTCCGTGCTCGCGCTCGTGCGCGGTCCACTCAGCTCGCCGCACCACATCGGTGTCGAAGGCTGCCTTGCCGTCCTCGAGGGCCTGCTCGCGGGCGCCGTGCGGGCGGCCGACCTCGAAGCTCCGCGTGTGGCCGAGATCGCCGAGCTGCTGATGGCGGGTGTCGACTTCCCAGCCGAGGAGGAGACGCTACGTGAGGCAGTTGCAGAACGAAGCTGGGCGAGCCGCGTCCACGTTGGCAACGACACTTTCGCCGTCCTGCGGGCGGGAACGGACCGCGCCTGGGGCGTCGCGGTCACGTGCGGAGCGGGCATCAACTGCGTCGGGGTCGCTCCCGACGGCAGGCACGCTCGGTTCCCAGCCCTGGGCGCGATCACCGGCGATTGGGGCGGCGGCTACGACCTGGGCCTGGCCGCGGTCTCCGCGGCCGCACGGAGCGAGGACGGGCGCGGCCCGCGGACGAGTCTCGAGCGCGCCGTTCCGGGCCACTTCGGCCTCACGACCCCGAGCGAGCTCGCGGAGGCAATCCATACCGGCCGCATCGAGCAGCGTCGCGTGATCGAGTTGGCGCCGCTGGTCCTCGCCGAAAGCACAGACGACGCTGTAGCCGCCGAGATCGTGCAGCGTCTTGCTGCCGAAGTGGTCGCGCTCGCTCGAGTCGCCCTGATGCGGCTGGAGCTCACGGACAAGCCCGTCGAGGTTTTGCTCGGCGGTGGTGTGCTCCAGGACGCCGACGGCGACCTGCTTGCCGCGATCGCCGCGGGGTTGAAGGAGGCCGCGCCCGGGGTGACGGTTCGTCCTACCGCGTCACCCGCGATCGTCGGCGCCGCGCTGCTCGGACTCGATCAGCTCGACGCCGGCCTCGAAGCTCAGGCTCGCCTGCGCCGCGAGCTCGGCATTGCCTTCAAGGACCTGGAAGGAGTGGCGAGCCTTGGCTGACGTACGCTTCGTGCAGGCAACGCGTGTCTACCCGGGCACCGCCGTGCCCGCGGTGGACGCCCTCGATCTACACATCCAGGACGGCGAATTCATGGTGCTCGTCGGTCCGTCGGGATCCGGGAAGACGACTGCGCTCCGTATGCTCGCCGGGCTGGAGGAGGTGGATGCGGGCGCCGTCCTGATCGGGGGCCGCGATGTGTCGGATCTCCCGCCGAAGCAGCGCGACGTCTCGATGGTGTTCCAGAACTACGCGCTCTACCCGTATCTCACGGTCGCCGCAAACATCGGCTTCCCGCTGCGGATCGCAAAGGTCAAGAAGACCGAGCGGGACAAACGGGTCCGGGAGGTCGCGAAGTTGCTCGGCCTGTCCGACTACCTGGAACGGAAACCTGCGCAGCTCTCGGGCGGGCAAAGACAGCGCGTCGCGATGGGGCGGGCGATCGTGCGAGTGCCGAGCGTGTTCCTGATGGACGAGCCGCTCTCCAACCTCGATGCGAAGCTGCGTGTCCAGATGCGTGCCGACATCGCGAGGCTCCAGTCCGACTTCGGCATCACGACCGTTTACGTCACGCACGACCAGGCAGAAGCAATGACTCTCGGTCACCGCGTTGCCGTGCTGCACGACGGGCGCCTCCAGCAGTGCGGCCCGCCGCGGGAGCTGTACGAGAAGCCCGTAAACATGTTCGTTGCCGGGTTCATCGGCTCGCCCGCGATGAACCTCTGCCCGGTGGAGCTCGGCTCGAATGGATCGGTCTCGATCGGCGGCGTGGACGTCGCCCTATCTCGCGGCGTTGGGGGGAACGGGAAGAACCTCGTCGTCGGGCTTCGCCCGGAGTCGCTCGAGGTAGCAGCCGAAGGGATCCGAGCTACGGTCGACGTCGTCGAGGACGTGGGCGCCGACGCGTTCGTCTTCTGCACCGCCGACCTGCCGGGCGTGACCACCAAGCTGGTGGCGCGAACCGAGGTGCGCAACGCTCCGAAGCAGGGAGAGGTCGTCGCGCTGAGGCCGAGGGCGGCAGAGGCGCACGTCTTCGATCCGGCGAGCGGTGAGCGCCTGGACGAGAGATGACGCCGGCTGCCGCGGTCCCCGAGCCCGAACCGCACGGCCCCGGAGAGCTGTTCCGCGCCGAGGTTCGCGAGCAGCCCGAGGCGCTTCTCAGGCTGCTGGAGCACGAGGCCGACTTCGCATCCGTCTCGCGTGCTCTCGTCGACCGCGCGCCCTCGATCGTCCGCCTTGTCGGGCACGGATCCTCCGACGCCGCGGCTTCGTACGGTGTCTATGCGTTGGGCCTGCTTCCGGCCTGGACGGCAATGCGCGACTCCATCTCCCTGAGCGTGTACTACGACGCAAAGCTCGACCTCTCCGAGTCGGTCGTAGTGGCCCTTTCCCAATCGGGCGAGACACCCGACGTCGTCGAGTACGTCGCGCGGGCGCGGTCGCGCGGGGCGCTGACGGTCGCGGTGACGAACGCGCCCGAGTCCGAGCTCGGCCGGGCGGCTGACGCGGCGCTTCCGTTGTCGGCTGGACCGGAGCGTGCAGTCGCGGCGACGAAGACGTACGTGAATCAGTTGGCGGCTCTCGCCCTGCTTGCGGGTGGGGCGGCAGGGCGGGGAGGCGAGTTGGCCGACGGGCTCCGTCGCGTCGCCGAGCTGCTCGCCGGCGCGCTCGATCCGCTCGAACGTGCCGTCCCGGCGGTCGCGATGGCCTTCGCCTTCGTCGGCCGGATGTACGTCATCGGCCGAGGAATCGAATTCGCCACGGCCCGCGAGGTGGCCCTGAAGTTGACGGAGACGTGCCGCGTGGCTGCGGAGCCGCTCACCGCGACCGATCTCGCCCACGGCCCCGTCGCCGCCCTCGACGCCCTCTTCCCGGTCTGGACGATCGCGTCGCGAGACGAGAGCCTGCCTGCGGTGGTGGACGCCGCCGCTCGTGTGCGCGAAGCAGGCGCAAGCGTTGTTGCGAGTGGGAATGCTGCGGACGCGATCGCGGGAGCGGCGTTCGCGCTGCCCGTGCCGGAGGCGCCCCATTCAATCCTCGCCCCATTGCTCTCCGTCGTCCCGGGCCAGCTCTTCGCCGCCGCGCTCGCGCAGGCGAAAGGTTTCGACGCCGATTATCCGGCCGGTCTGAGCAAGGTCACGCGCGCCCGCTAGTCCCGTAAGCTCGCTCCTATACCGCGCAGTGGCGACAACCGTCCTCATCGTCGATGACCACGCGCCCTTCCGGGTCAGCGCGCGACGCCTGCTAGAGAGCGAAGGGTTCGAGGTCGTCGGCGAGGCGGAGAATGGCGTCGCGGCGCTGCGCGTGGCGAAGGACGTGCGTCCCGAGGTCGTCCTCCTCGATATCCAGCTGCCGGACTTCGATGGGTTCGAGGTCGCCGATCGGCTGCGAAAGCTGGAGCCTGCGCCCGTCGTGATCCTGACGTCCAGCCGCGAGGACTACCGAACCCTGATCGCAACGAGCTCCGCTCGCGCGTTCGTCCGCAAGGATGAACTGTCCGGAGCGACACTCGCTTCGGCGCTGGGCTGACTTCGTTCGCACCGGCTCGTCGTACTACTCTGGATGCCGGTGTTCGCCGGGTACACCGCTGCCGGGCAGGGCTTGGACGCCTCGATCGCGGAGGAGGGCCCCGCACGCCGTCTTTCGCCGTGGGCACGCCTCGTGACGGCATCCGTGTTCGTGCTCGTCGCGGCCGCAGGCTCCCTGGCGGGACTCTGGGCGGCAACTTCGGGGAGTGAATCGACCTCCTTCCTCGCCGCCGCAGAGGTCCTGCGTGTTGAGATCGACGTAGGTCGCGGCAGCGTCGAGCTCTTCGGCGGCGGGTTGGACGAAGTCCGGGTCCGGCGGACCGACCACTTCGCGTACGACCACTCGCCCGACGAGTGGCGAACGCTCGAGGACGGCGTCCTGCGCATCACGTCAACCTGCGCGAATCTCCTGATCGGCTCCTGCTCCGCCGACTACCACGTGACCGTCTCGGACAACGTCCCGGTCGTCGTTCGCGCCCCGCACGGAAGCATCTGGCTCACTTCCTATCGCGGATCGGCGCAGCTCGAAACCACCGAGGGCAACATCTCTGTCGCCTCGTTCTGCGGATTCGCCCTGCAGGCGACGACGAAGACGGGCGACGTCGACGTCGGCGCCGGTTGTTCGCCCGATCGGCTCGAGCTACGCAGCGACACGGGCGACGTCACGGCGACGGTTCCGTCAGGACGCTACCGCGTCGTTGCGGCGGCGAGCAATGGGAGGGCGAGCATCCGGGGAGTGACCTCGGCCGACGACGCAGCGTGGTCGATCCAGGCCCTCTCGAACACGGGCAACGTCACGGTCGTGGGGATTCCGTGAGCGCGGTCACGGTTGAGAGAGGCGCTCTTCTCGACTTCCGCAGACGCCTCGACAGCGCGGGACGCACCGCTCTGTACACGGCCATCTGCCTCGCGCTCGGCAGCTTGCACCTGCTCGTCCTGCTGCCACTTCTCGCCGTGCGCTCGAACGGGGTCTGGCGCCTCGCCGAGCTCGAGCGCAAGGCCGGCAACCGGTTCCTGCGGGCGCACATCCCGCCGATGCCGGCCGGCGGCGCGCCGGAGCAATCGGTGCTTGCGCTGCTCGCGCTGCGGCTGCCCACCGCCGCCGCGTCGATGCTGATCGGTGCTCTCCCCGTGACGCTGACGGTTGTCCTGATCGTCTACGGGGCCAAAGGCTTTGGCGGATCGGATCGGGATTTTCTGGGCCCCTGGAGCCTGAACCCTCCGGTTGGGATCGTTCTGTGGCTCTTTGCCATTCCTGCCGGAATCCTGTCCGTCGCCGTTCTCGAAGGGCTCGGGACGCCGCTGCGCGACTTTGTCCGCCGTCTGCTCCTGCCGCCCGCATCGACTGGCGGCGCAGTGCGGGCGGCGCTCGCGGAGAGCATCGGCGACCGCCAGCTTGCAATCGCCTACTGGCTTCCCGAGCGTTCGTCGTTCGTCGACGAGCACGGGCTTCCCGTGGAGCTGCCGGAGCCCGAGTCCGGCAGAACCTGGACCGCCGTCGAGCACGAGGGGAGGCGGGTGGCGGCGATCGTTCACGATGCGGACCTGGACGCACGGCCGGAGCTCGTCGGCGCGGCGGCGGCCGGCTCCGTGCTCGCGCTCGCGAACGAGCGCCTCAAGGCCGAGCTGCGCGCACGAGTCGAGGAAGTTCGCGCCTCCCGCGCGCGGATCGTCGAAGCGAGTACGGATGCGCGCCGGCGGCTCGAACGCGACCTGCACGACGGCGCACAGCAGCAACTCGTCGCGCTCTCGCTCGACCTCCAGCTGATCAAGAACCGCGTCTCGGAGGATCCACTGGCCGCCGAGCTGGTCCAGTCCTCGATCGAGAAGCTCGCCACCGCCCTGGCGGAGCTACGGGAACTCGCGCGCGGGATCCATCCGGCCATCCTTTCGGACCGGGGCCTCGGAGCTGCGCTCTCCGCGCTTGTCGGCCGCTCGCCGCTTCCGGTGGAGTGCGAGGTGGAGATCGAGGAGCGACTTCCGCCGGCGATCGAGGCGGCGGCGTACTTTGTCGTGGCGGAAGCGCTGACGAACGTCGCGAAGTATGCGAGCGCGACGATCGCGTCGGTTCGCGTCCGGCCGGTCGGTGCCTGCATCGAGGTGGAGATCTCGGACGACGGCGTCGGCGGGGCCGATCCGGCGGCCGGCTCCGGACTGCATGGGCTTGCCGACCGGGTCGCCGCCCTAGACGGGTCCCTCTCGGTCCTGAGTCCGCCCGGGGAAGGCACCAAGATCGTCGCGTCGCTTCCGTTCCGCCAGCGATGAGGACGGCGTCGACACTCCCCTTCGTACTCGGCGCAGTCGCGCTCACTCTGATGGCCGCGGGCTGTGAGGGCGGCAAGAAGAACGCGGGATCTGTCAACGCGACGGCGACTGGCTCCCTCACCGCTCAGCCTCCGGTCGGGCGTCCCAAGCAGAACGTCCGGATCGTGATCGTCACGCACGGTCAGGCCTCGGATCCTTTCTGGGCGGTCGTCAGGAGGGGAATCGACGAAGCGGCCAGAGATCTCGGCGTCACGGTCTCGTATCAGGCCCCTGACGTCTTCGACGCGGGCCGGATGCGCACGCTGATCGAGACGGCTGTGGCGACGGAGCCGGACGGGCTTGTCGTCTCGATCCCGGACGCGACCGTGCTCGGCCCGGCGATCAGTCAGGCGGCGGACAGCGGCATCCCCGTGGTCGCGATCAACTCCGGAGCGAACGCCTTCCGGCGGCTCGGCGCTTTGCTGTACGTCGGACAGCCGGAGTACGCGGCTGGCGTCGGCGCAGGGCGCAGGATGGCGGCGGCCGGGGTCCGCAACGCCATCTGCGTCAACCACCAGGTGGGTGCTTCGAGCCTTGACCAGCGTTGCCGGGGCTTCGCGGCAGCGCTCGCCAGGGCCGGCGGGCGCAGCCGTGTGCTGACGGTCGACCTTCAGGCGCAGCCAGAGGCCGAGCGGCGCATCGCTGCGGCGGCGTCTGCCGGCGGGGTCGACGGCGTGCTCACGCTCGGCCCCGCCGGCGCGACCCCGGCACTCGAGGCGTTCGCCGCGAAGCGTCTCTTCGGGAAAGTGAAGCTGGCGACCTTCGACCTTGCCCCGGACATTCTCCGCGCGTTGCGCGACCGGAAGCTGCTGTTCTCGATCGACCAGCAGCCATTCCTGCAGGGGTACTTGCCCGTCCTGTTCCTGACGCAGCGCAGCTTGTACGGATTGATCCCTGCCGCCGGCACCGTCATCCCGACGGGGCCGAACTTCGTCACGCCTGCCGATGCAGCGCTCGTCCAACAGCTGACGAGCGCAGGGATCCGCGGCTAGCGGGCTCCATACGCGAGCGTCTCCGCATGAACAGGGCGCTCAGACGAGGCGTATAGCTCGTTCGAGGGCTAGACGCACGGCCTCCATCTGACGAATGTGTGGGGAGGAGACCTGCGGCAATGAATCTGCATGACACGAGCCAGGCGGCGCCGGCGGCGACGCTTGTTCCCTTTAGTACCGCAGAGATGCGGAGCTACCCGCTCGGGACCCTCGTCTACCGGTCCGGTCTGATGTCCCTCGAGATGGTGAACCAGGCGCTTGCCGAAGCCGCAGAGAGCGGACGCCGGCTGGGAGAGGTGCTGCTCGAGTACGGGCTCCCGGAGCGCGAGCTGACGCGGTTGCTCGCAGCCCAGCACGGACAGGAATTCGTCGACCTCCTCGCGTTCAGCATCGATCACGAAGTCGCGCACGAGTTGCCGCGGCAGGCCGCCGAGACGTACTGCGCGCTTCCACTCAAGCGTGAAGGCGACTGCACGATCGTCGCCGTTCCCGATGCTGACAATTCGTCGCACCTCACACGCTTGCGCGAGGCGCTGGGTGGGCCGATCCGGCTCGTCACCGCCGCGCGCTCCGATATCAAGGACGCCATCCAGCGCGTCCACGAGCCCCGTGGATTGATCACGCAGATGGCGCTCGCGGAGGTGGCGCAGGCACCCAAGGTCGAGCCGGTCCCGGTGTATCGCGTAGAGGTGACGCTTGAAAGTGGTGCCACCCTCCTCGTGGCCGAAGTCTCGGATTTCGAGGAGGCGAAGTCGATCGGGATGCGCGTCATCGACGAGGCTGAGGCGGGTGGATCGGTTGCTGTCGGCGACGCGACCATCGACGGGCGCCAGGTCGTTTCCGTCGACGTTCTAGGTTTGAACGGCCAATGAACTCAACCGTCGCGGCGGTGAGCAAGCTCGTGTCCGCCGTGCGGAAGGATGGGCCCCCGGTTGTACGGATGCGCTGCGCCGACTACGGCACCGAGTGGATCGTCGAGTGCGATGTCTATCCCGTTGACCAGGCGTCGGTTGAGCCTCGGGTTGCCGGGCCATACGTCTTCGACAGCGCACGTGCCGCCAAGAGCTTCGTCGAGACCTCGCAGCTCGCGCTCCAGATTCTCGGTTGCGACGTCGCTTCCTGAGCGTCATCAGCGCCTGATTCAACGAGGCGCTAAGGACGTGTCGTCGGTGTTAGACACCGCTTGAACGGCGCATAGCTCTTGCGTGCTGCTTCCAGCGTTGTTTGCGCGCCGCGTGTAGCCGCTTATTGCTTCGTGCTTCGACCGCCGCGAGTTCACGCTGGAATTTCCGCCACGATCGCAGTCGGTCGAGCTCGAGGCGGCCATCGTCGACCGCTCCGAGCACTGCGCAGCCCGGCTCGAGCAGATGCGCGCAGTCGCGGAAGCGGCATTCGATCGCCAGGGCCTCGATGTCCTCGAAAGCAGCGCTGAGGTCTCCTTCCCAGAACTGCAGCTCACGCAGGCCGGGCGTGTCGATGACGAGTGCGCCACCCGCAAGGCGAACGAGCTCGCGATGCGTCGTCGTGTGCCGTCCGGTGCCATCGGAGGCGACGTCCGCTGTCCGCATCAGCTCCGCGCCCGAGAGGCGATTGAGCAGCGTCGACTTGCCGACGCCTGACGAGCCGAGTAGGACCGCGGTTTGGCCGGGCCTAAGGTGTGAAGCCACGCCGTCGATCCCGTCACCCGTGACGTTCGAGACCGGCAGGACCGGAATCGCGATCGCCACGCTCTCGACTGCCAGGACTGCCTGGCCGACGTCCGAACACAGGTCGGTCTTCGTGAGCACAATCACCGGTGCGGCACCGCTGTCCCAGGCCGTTGCGATGTAGCGCTCCAGGCGACGGAGGCTGAAGTCGTCGTCCAGCCCGGCGAGCAGAAAGGCCGTGTCAACGTTGGCGGCAAGGACCTGGTCGGTCGAGCCGCGACCGGCCTCTTTGCGGGTGAAGGCGCTCCGCCGCAACAGAACTTGCGTGATGGTCGCGCGCTCTCCCGCACTCGGGTGAGCCACAGCGACCCAATCGCCCACCGCGGGCAGGACGCCCCCGACCTCGTGCTCGTAAAACAGACGTCCGGCCGTCGCCGCACGATGCTCGCCTTTCGCGGACCAGACGACGTACGCGCCGCGATGCTGCGCGGCGACGCGGGCAGGAATCAAGTTGTCGTCTTCCAGCTGCTCGAAGGCGGACGCCCAGCCGGCGTCCCAGCCGAGCTCTACCAGGGGTAATGAAACAGGCAACGCGAGTCTCCTTTTGAGGTGAGGAAATTGACGAAAGCGGGCCGCCTCTCAGGCGGCGAAGCTCACGAGACTCGCGCTAGGTCAGTGCGTTCCGGCTAGCTGCCGAGCCGCGTGGCTCGTCGGAAGGAGGCGTGCGCAATAGTCATTTGTTCGACCTCCTTTTCGCCGGGAACCTTCTGACCGTAGCACGCAGTCACGGACAGCACCAGCCCGCGATCTGAGTGTTCGGCCCGAATGCTTCCTCGATCCCAGACACCGCTCGCAGCTTCCGAACCGCTGCCGAGCGCAGGAACAGCCACTGGTCCGCGCTGTCCCAACCAAGGAGAAGCCACTTGCCGTCCGGCGACCAGGCGACGGAGCCGAACTCTCCGGCACCAGCAAAGAGCATTCGTGCCCCGGTTCCGTCCGACTGCATGAGGAGAACCTCGCTTCGCCCGGGAAGGCGGACGGTAACGACGAACCGATGACTGCTCGGGGAAAAGGCTGCGGCCACTGGAGTTCCGCGCAGCGGCGTCGAATTGATGGCGTGACCCCCTGCATCGAACACATCGGCAGACGTGCGCGTCACGATCAAGAGCCGGCGGCCGTCGTCGGACCAGGCAAGCGCGCGGGGCGGCTTGGTCGGAATGCGCTCGAGGATCGAGTGCCGGTCCGTGTCGGCGACGATGACGGGACCCTCGGCGTCTGCGTAGGCGATGACGTGCGTTTTGGGCCGCCAGGCAGGTACTACGAACCGGGGCCGGTACGCGAGGACGCGGTCACCGCGACCGTCTCCACCGACGACGCGGAGCGTTCTGCCCGCGAAATAGACGATCCGTTCGTTTCCACTGCCGAAATTCGACCAGCGGGGTAGACGTGCGTTCAGGCGCCCGACGGACCAGTGCACATCGCCGTCGGGCTCGAGCGCCCGAAGCTCGTCTCCGTGTACGGCTGCGAGGTAAAGACCGTGCGGCGACCACGAACCGTCGCGATAGTCGGCCAGTAGCCGCTTCGAACCGTCGCTCTGCACAACCCATGCGCCCTCCGCCGAATTGACGAGCAGGCGCGTGCGAGAGGAGGGCAACGACACGAGTGCCGGCTTCGCGTTCTCTTCACCGCGCACGACGTCGCGGAGCGAATCCAGGACGGCGTGCCCGGGCGGCGTGAACGCAGCGGCGAGAACGGCAGCGGCGACCGCAACGAGCGCGAGCGGACGCCGGTCGCGCCGTCGTGGCGACGGGATCCGCGCCTCGAACGCCTCGCGCACGACTTCCCAGCTGCGCTCGCCGGCCTCGTGCTCCTCCGGCGCCGGTTCCCGCCAGCTCATCTGACCTCCTCCTCCACTCGGCCGGCGAGGTCGTCGAGCGCGCGGCGCAGCCGCGAGTTGACGGTTCCGCGCGGAAGCCCGAGCAACTCGGCGATCTCCCCAGGCGTGTACTCGAGCAGATGCCGCAGGACGATCACCGCGCGGTGCTCCGGAGAAAGCTCGGCGAGAGCGGAGGCAAGAGAGCGCGAGTGGGGATGGTCCGGTGCTTCGGCGGCCGGCACGGAGCCGAGAGTGCCTTCACCGACCTCCCGTCGGAGCGCGCGTGCTCGCGACCAGTCGATCGCCCGGTTGACGACAATCCGGTGCAGCCACGGTCCGAACGGGCGACGACGGTCGAATCGATCGAGCGCCCGCACCGCCGCGAGGAAGGCCTCCTGGGCGATGTCTTCCGCGGCTGCGGAGTCGTGCACGACCAGGTACGCGGCGCGGTAAGCCCGCGGCCAGTGGTGGCGGAAGAGCGCCTCGAGGTCGGAGGCGGATCCTCCCTGGGCGCCCCGGATCCAGGCGCGCTCGTCGCTTCGAGAGCCCGCCATCGCGCAGTGACTCTACGTCGGAGGCCTTGCTCCAGGTCCATCTCGCCAGGACCTACGCGGCTGGGGCGCGCGCAGGTCCGGGCGGCCGCAGGACGGCGAACTGATCGGTGATTTCCAGCCGGCAACTGCGGAAGCGGAAGAGCGAACCGGGGCGCCCACCCGTCGGGCCCGAAGCACGACGCCGGCCGGTGGCCGCCAGCACGTCGCGCCGGAGCAGGACACGCTGCAGGTTGGTCGGCGACACGTCGTGTCCGAGCGCAGCGGCGTAGAGATCGCGCAGCTCGGAGATCGTGAATTCCGCGGGCGCGAGCGCGAAGCCGAGATTCGTGTATGACAGCTTCGCCCGGAGCCGTTCGCGGCCGGCAAGCACGATCGCCTCATGGTCGAAGGCGAGCCCCGGCAGGCGGTCGACGGGATGCCAACGCGTGTCGTCCGGGAGCTCGGGGTCGAGGTCGCCGGGGACGAGCCCGAGGTACGCGGTCGCAAGCTGCCATTCGAGCGCAACGCGTGTCGGATCGCTGAGCGTCTCGAGCTGCTCGAGGTGTGCGAGCTCGCGGATGTCGACCTTTTGCGCGAGGTGGCGACGGATCGATTCTTCAAGCCTGTCGCCGGCGTTGAGATAACCGCCCGGTAGCGCCCAAAGGCCCTCAAAGGGCGCTTTTGCGCGCTGCCAGAGGAGCACCTGGAGGACGCCGTTTCGCACCTGAAGGACGACGGCAAGGGTCACATGGGCGGGAGCAGGGTGCCCGGTGCTAGACTCGGTCACAGTTTTCGCCCCATAGTCGGAAACCTTAGCGGAAAGGGCCGGGATGAACAGATCGCTCGCGCTGCTCGGAGTCGTCCTCCTTCTCGCGGCCGGCTGCGGCGGAGGCGGCGAGAAGAAGTCGTCAGGGACGACCACCGGCGGCCAGAACGCCGGCGAAGGGATGAAGATCGGCCTCGTCACGGACGTCGGCGGGCTCAACGACCGAGGCTTCAACCACCTCTCTTTCGTGGGCCTCCAGCGTGCCGAGAGCGAGCTCGGAGTCATGCAGCGCGTCTTCCAGGCGCACTCGACCGGCGAGTACGTCCCGAACCTCTCGACCTTTGCGCGACAGGGCTACGACCTAATCATCGGTGTCGGCTTCACTGAAGCGACTGCGATCGACACGACTGCGACGAATTTCCCCGACTCGAACTTCGCGGTCGTGGACGTCGACCAGACCGAGGAGCCGCACAAGCCGCCGAACCTTCTCGGCCTGCTCTTCCGCGAGCAGGAGACTGGCTATCTCGTCGGCTACCTCGCCGGGCTCGAGGAGAAGCGGCGAGCCGGCCCGGACGTGATCGGTTCGGTCGGCGGGCAAAAGCAGCCTCCGGTCGACCGCTTCATCGCGGGCTATCAGGCGGGGGCCAAAGCTGCCGACCCTGGGATCAAGCTCTTGAACGGCTACTCGGAGGACTGGGCGGATCAGGCGAAATGCAAGCAGATTGCGCTGAACCAGATCGAGCAGGGTGCCGGCGTGATCTTCCAGGTCGCCGGCGGCTGCGGGCTCGGCGCACTCGACGCGGCGAAGGAGAAGGGCGTCTGGGGAATCGGCGTCGACGCCGACCAGTCGTTCCTCGGCCCGCACATCCTGACGAGCGCAGTGAAACGCGTCGATACGGCCGTGTTCCTCGCGATCAAGCGCGTCGTCGACGGAAAGTTCAAGGGCGGCAATGTGATCTTCGGCCTGAAGCAGAACGGCGTCGGCATCGGCAAGATCAGTCCGAAGGTGCCGAAGTCGGAAGTGGCGAAGGTGAATCAAATTCGGGCAGACATCATCAGCGGGAAGCTAGGAAACATCCCGACCGAGATTAAGTAGCCGCGCGAAGGCTGCGCTTTCGCGCGGAATTCGGTGCGCCGCTTCGCGGTGAACGTGCGCGGGCCGAGCCCGCGCACTCCTCTGGGGGCGCCGCTTGGCGACGGGCGTGGTGCGCGTGCAGCGGCGCTTCGCGGTCGCTGCACGCGTGAGTCCGGCTTACGGTTAAGCGGCTTCGCCTCGCTTAACCTCCGGCCCTTGGCGATGGCAATTCGGAATGGCTCAGGCTCACTATGAAAATTCGGTTAGCTGCGGACGGAGGTCCAATGGGCCTCCGTCGTAGCACTGCGGCGAGTGGTACTCCTCGGACTCGTTCGGATAGCCCTTGACGAACAGCCAGGCCTGGAGGTTGCCGGCCTCCGGGTCGAGAAGCCGAGCCCTTCGGCGACGAAGGCGGTGTTCTGCAGTGCGCGGGGTGTGGGCGGCCGCATGTCCGTGGACTATCGGCCGACCTTGGAGATCAGACCAATGAGTCGTTCTCGGACCCGCTCGCGATCGCCGGTGGGGAGAAGCTCAACGCCGCGACGAAGTCGTCCCTCATCGACTAGGCCCGAGCGAATTGCCTCCTCGACGAACTCATGGTCATGCGGACGGTTGGCGGCGAGTTTCGCGATTACGAGTTCGTGAACTTCCAAGCACCATGCCGTCACGGTTGCGTCCTTGTGGCCGGTGGCAGGAACTTCAACCGGGACCAGGCGATCCTGCCAGCCTGCAGGCGCGATCACCGCTTCGGGACCAACACCGTGCGCGTAGTAGCCATAGCTCTCGTGGAATCGCGATCCGTCTCCGATCGCTCCGTCAATCTCGTCTGATCTCCCAGGGTCGCTTCGCGGGAAGACGTCCACCTCGGACGACCGGAGCAGCGGCGCTGGAGCGTCGGGATACTGAGCAAGCACTGCCTGGCTTCCGATCACAACGATGTCGTCCTTCACGATTGCAGCGGCGGCACGGATGACGTGCTCGAACTCCTCGCGATTCACGCTGATCTCTCCTCGACTGCCTTCACGAGCCGCCGTCGCTCCTGCTCCGTCAGGATTCCCGCAAATGGAGATGTTTGACGGAGCTCGCGCGCGCGTTTCGAATCTGCGCTGATTGCGCTCTGAATCTCGGGAAGTGGCATCGCGAGGATGCGGTCCCACTCATCGGACCAACGCGGGTCGATGCGACCTGACCGGCTCCAACGGCGCAGGCGCCTGCGCGCGTCGTCAACGATTTGGTCGTCGAGTCTTTCAGCGATCGCCCGGTGATACACGAGCGCTTGGAGTTCCGGCACGCGGTGGGTGCGACGGTTTCGGCGAGGAAGAAGTCGGTCGAGATCGATCGACTCCTGTGCGTGTCGCCGGCGTTCCCGGATCACGCGTGTAAGGGGCCTGCTTCCAGCCTCCTCACGCACCTGCTCGAGTTCCTCGAGAAGATCGAGAAGCTCGGAGAGCGGAATTTCCCGTCGTCCTCGCGGCGTAGTGACCGTCGAGATGTCGCCGCTGTCGAGCCATCGCTTAAGGGCTGGTTGGCTAATGCCGAGGAGTCGGGCTGCGTCGGCAGGGCGAACTGTCGGACCGACGATGCCCTCGAGAAACTCGAGCACGGGCAGGATCTCCTCCCGAAGGTGAGGAGGGGCGTTCCGAGCGGCGCGCCGTAGTCGCAAGACGCTCGTCAAGGCTTGTGGTGTCTCGGACGCGTGGACGGGCACGCCTCCAAGGATAGCAAGAAACTCAGCGAATCGGCAATATTTCTTAACTTTATAAGTTAAGACTACAAGCGATACTTGTTAACCTAGGGGAATTCGGTGAGCTGCGGACGGAGGTCCAATGGGCCTCCGTCGTAGCACTGCGGCGAGTGGTACTCCTCGGGCTCGTTCGGATAGCCCTTCACGAATAGCCAGGCCTGGAGGTTGCGGGCCTCCGGGGTCGAGACACCCAGCTGCTCGGCGACGAAGGCGGTGTTCTGCAGCGCATAGCACTCCGTGATGCCCTCGTCCTCGAAACCCCGCAGGTGGAAGGCTTCGTGCGCGAGGGTGTGCGCAGCCCAGCCCGCCTTGAACTCGTCGTAGCCGCAGTCGCCGCGGGCGATGCAAGTGAAGTCGACGTGTTCGAGCTGACGCAGCGCCTTACAGGTCTGCGGCGCGAGGTCCGTGCGATTCGCCGGCCGGCCGCTCTCGTCGAACTGGACGCGCCCTGCCTCGCCGTGCGTGTCAACTAGGCTCGAGAGGAAGCTCGGGCAGCGGACACCAACGTGGCGCCCCGCAAGGTTGCTGGCAATCATCGCGAGCTGGTCCTGCTCGCGGAGCCGGTCCTCACGGTGCGCGAAGCCAGCCGCGATCAGGGCGGCGGCGATGACGAGCAAGGCTGCGATGAGCCGCACCGACACAGGATCGGCACCGACTCCGTCGCCCTTAACTCAACCTCCGGCGATGGCTCCCACGACGCGTACCTCCGAGTCGTGGCGCAAAGGCTCCTCGAGCCCTCCGGCTCCGCGCGCGTCCACGCCGTCGACGTACACGTTGATCAAGCGCCGAAGCTCCCCTGCCTCGTCGAAGAGGAGGTTCGCAACCGGCAGCTGGTGGAGCGCCTCGCCGACCGTGCCTGCGTCGAGCTCAAACAGCTTCTGCCCGCCGGCTTCAGCCGCGAGCATGGCTGGGAGAAGGATTACTGCCACTCTCCGGCTTCAACGGACAGGATCGGCGGCAGGTCGCGGGCCGCCTCGACCCACTCGCCGCCGCCTCGTGGAGAGACCCAGACCGAGCCGCTCTGCGTTCCGAAGTACAGACCGCCGTCGTCGTACGCAAAGCCTTCGCGAAGTACCGCCACCCAGGCGCGATCGGGCAGTCCGTTCGAAGCGAGCTCCCACGATGCGCCGGCGTCACCGGTGCGATACACGCCGAGCCGCCCCTCGGCGGTGAAGTGGTGCTCCTGGGACTGCTCCGGGATGACGTAGGCGACATCGGGATCATCGGGGTCGAGCGCAATTGGAAAGCCGAAGCTGGTCGGCAAGCCGTTCCCGTCCAGGCGCTCCCAGTTGTCCCCTCGGTCGTCGGAGCGGTAGACGCCGCAATGGTTCTGCTGCCAGAGCCGCTCGGGTCGCTTGGGATGGACCAGCAGCTTGTGCACGCACTGGCCGACCTCCGGGTAGTGCTCGGGAAGAAACTCGGCTGCGACGCTCTTGTTGATCGGCGTCCAGCTCTCTCCGCCGTCGTCAGAGCGAAAGGAGCCCGCTGCCGAGATGGCGACGTACATCGTCCCGTCGGTGAGCTGGATCGAGTGCGTGCACATGCCCCCCGCCCCGGGCTGCCAGGTCCCCCGCGTCGGGTGTTCGAGGATGCCCCTGTTGACTTCCCAGGTCCGCCCGCCGTCGTCCGAGCGGAACAGGACGCCGGGATCGCCGCCGACCCAAAGCGTGTCCGGCTCCGAGGGGGCACCCGGCTCGACATGCCAGGTCGCGGTTAGCTTGAGTCCGCTGTCCTCGGGAAGCCCGATTTCCTCAGCGCGCTCCCAGTTCTTGCCGAGGTCGTCCGAGCGCTGCACCGTAGCCCCGTAGAAGAAGTTGTTCGTCGCGGCGAAGAGCGCGCCGTTCCTCGGATCGACGGTGGCGTGGAAGACCGACCAGCCTGTCAGGAGCGGACCTTCGACCTCCCAGGTCCGGCGATCGTCACCGCTGCGGAGGAGGAAGAGCCCCTTTCGAGTGCCTACGGGTAAGAGAACGCCCATCGGGAACACGCTAACGCCTCGCATCGTTGGGAGCGAGGAGAACCGGAGGTGGGCGGTGGCAGCACTTAAGGGCAAGAAGCGCCAATTTCTGGCGGAGAATCCGTTTGTCGGGGTAGTCACGGATCTGCGCGAAGACGGATCGCCGCATTCCACGGTCGTTTGGGTGGACGTCGAGGACGGAACGGTCTCGTTCAACACAGCGCGCGGGCGCGCGAAGCCGAGGCATCTGGAGCAGGACCCGCGCGTCTCTCTTCTCGTCGTCGACCCGAACGATCCCTACAAATGGGTCGCGGTCAGCGGTCGTGCAGAGCTCACAGAGGAGGGCGCGGATCAGCAGATCGACAAGCTGGCGAAGAAGTACCTCGGGCAGGACGAGTACCCCTGGCGTAACCCGGGAGAGACGCGAGTGAAGGTCCTGATCGAGCCCGAGAAAGTCGACGCGAGCGGCTTCCAGGACTAGGCCGCGTCAATAGGATCGGCGGGTGAGCGTCGATCCCTCTGCAGAGGTTGCTGCCGTCGCAGAACGGTTGCGCGGTGAACGATCCGTGCCGGGAGTCCTCAGCGTGACCGCGCGGAGTCTCGTCGACCTCCTGGACGCCCAGGGCTGCACGATCTCGCGCGTCATCGGCGATCTGCTCGTCGACCTCATCCAGCATCGCCGCGCGGGAGAGCCTGACTCGCTCGGGCATGGCTACCTGATCTCCGACTATCCCCTGACGCGTGAAGTGATCGAGTTACGCGAGCCGCGGACGGTCTTCCTCGCCGATCCCGACGCAGATGAGAACGAAGCGACGCTGCTGCGAACACTCGGTTTCGACTCCCTGTTGATGGTCCCGATCGAAGCCGGGGACCGCGCCTGGGGTCTGGTAGAAATTTACGGCGATCAAGGGCGCCGGTTCGGGGATCCGGACGTCGAACTGGTCACGGGCGTTGTCCAACAGGTCGGGGAATGCGTGGGGCAGCTCGAGCAGCGCGGCTGACTCCATGGGCGTGACGATCTGCGATGTGGGGCCCCGCGATGGGCTCCAGAACGAGCCAGAGACGCTTGCGCCGCACCTCCGCGCCGAGCTCGTGAACAGACTCGCGCGCGCGGGCCTGCCACGGATCGAGGCGGCCAGCTTCGTGCGGCCGGACGCGGTCCCACAGATGGCTGGGGCAGAAGAGGTTGTCGTGGCCATCGAGCGACGAGCGGGCACGGAATACGCGGGGCTCGCGCTCAACGAAAAGGGCTACGAACGTCTCGCCGCAAGCGGCCTCGACCGTGTCAACTTCACGCTCGCCGCGACGCAGAGCTTCAGCAGGCGCAACGCGAACCAGTCAGTCGAAGAAGCTCGGGCCGTCGCGCAGCGCGTGATCGAGCGCTCGGAGCTTCCCTTCACCGTCACGATCAGCGTGGCCTTCGGCTGTCCCTTCGAGGGCCGCGTCGATCCTGGTGTCGTAGCCGAGCTGGCGGAATCGTTTTCGTCGGCAGAGGTCGTGCTCGCCGACACGATCGGCGTTGCGACGCCGCGTCAGGTACGTGCGCTCGTCGAGCGCACGCAGGCGACGGGGGTGCATCTTCACAACACGCGCAATACCGGCTACGCCAATGCGCTCGCCGCGCTCGAAGCGGGTGCGACGCTGCTCGATGCCTCGTGCGGCGGGCTCGGGGGCTGTCCTTACGCGCCGCGCGCCACAGGCAACATCGCGACCGAGGATCTCCTGTTCCTCCTCGAGGGCGAGGGCATTCAGACCGGGATCGACCTCGACGCCGTCATCGCGACATCGGAGTGGCTGGAAGGTGTCCTCGGCCGCCGGCTCGAGGGTCAGGTCTACCGCGCGGGCGCCTGGGCCGGATCCTGAGCGGCCGCGCGGAGGAGTACGCGCGCCGGCAGCCCATGGTCACGCACGTGCATCCAGATGAAGCCGACGACGTTCTGCGGCATGTGGGGAGGTGGAGCTGCGCCGAGCAGGCTAAATGCTCCTCGGGTTCCTCCAAGACCTGATCGATCTCCTGACGGGATCGACCTGGACCTATCCGCTTCTGCTCGGGATCTGTGCCGGCGATGCGGTCGTCCCGCTTCTCCCCAGTGAATCAGCGCTGATCGTTTGCGGGATCCAGGCCGCCCGCGGCCAGCTGTCGCTCGGGTGGGTGATCGCCTTCGCCGCGCTCGGCGCGTTCGTCGGCGACAACGCCTCGTACGCAGGTGGACGCTGGCTCGGCCACCCTGTCGCCGAGCGCTTCTTCACCGGGGAGCGCGCCCAGGCCCGCATCGACTGGGCGAAGCGCTTCCTCAAGGAGCGCGGGAGCTACGTGCTCATCGTCGCCCGGTTCGTCCCGGGCGGACGCACGGCTGCGACCTTCACATCAGGCCTCGTGCAGCTCCGCTGGCCGACGCGGTTTGGCTCGTTCATCCTGGTCGCGGCCATCTTGTGGGCGACATTCGGAGCGCTGGTCGGCTACCTCGGCGGTCGGACCTTCCGCGATCAACCGATCTACGCACTACTGCTTGCGTTCGGTATCGCCGCGCTGGTCACGGGCATCGTTGAGCTCGTCCGAAGACTGCGCAACTAGGGAGGTGGTCCCAACGAGTCGCCTGCGCCGCTCCGAATTAGGGAGGCGCCAAGGGCCGGAGGGTAAGCGAGCGAAGCCGCTTAACCGTAGGCCGAACTAGCGCGGGCGGTGACGCCAAGCGCCGCCGCCCGCGGGCCACGGCCGTTGACACGCAGGACTCCCGAGGAGTGCGCGGGCCTTGCCCGCGCACGTTTACCGCGCAGCGGCGTACCCGTCTTCCGAGCGAAAGCGCAGCTTTCGCTCGGCGACTAGAAGAACAGGAGCTTCACCAGGACGACGACGACGATCACGCCGACGATAAGCGCGACGACGATCGCGAGGGAAAAGCCCATCGCGGGCCTGATTGTCTTCGCCGGGAACGGCTGACCCGAGAGCGATCCCTCGATCGTCCGCGAGACGAAGTCCTCGATCCGTTGCTCGAAGTCTTCGCCCAGCACTTCCGCCCGGCTCCGCTTGCCGTGGCGCTCGGTCTTCAGCGCCGGAAACCGATCGGCCTGCCCGTCCACGGAAAGCTGGTAGATGCGCTCCTCCTCGACGTCCTTCAGCTGCTGTCGACCGAGATCGCGAAGTGTTGCGCCGTCGGGAAAGTCGTCACCGACGAGCACGCGCGTCGTCTCCGAGAGGAGAATCTGCCCGCCGTGGCCGGCGGAGCAGATGCGCGCCGCGCGGACGACGTCGAGGCCGACGTAACCTTCGTCGCCGACGGCCGGCTCGCCCGTGTGCAGTCCCATTCGCACCTTTACCGAGGCGCCGTCCGGCCAGTCGTGGGAAGCCAGGGCGCGCTGCGCGGCGATCGAGCCTGCGACCGCATCTCGCGCCCGCTCGAATGAGAAGAAGAGCGCGTCCCCCTGCGTATCGACCTCGCGTCCGCCGCTCCCGCCCAAGGTCTCGCGGAGGATGCGCCGCTGCTCGCCTAGCACCTCGCCATAGCGGTCGCCGAGGCGGCGTATGAGCTCGGTCGAGCCCTCGATGTCCGTGAACAGGAAGGTGACGGTGCCGCTCGGGAGTGCCTCCACGGGCAGAGTATGGAGTGTGAACCGCCTCGCCCAGGAGACCAGCCCTTACCTCCTCCAGCACGCGGAGAACCCCGTCGACTGGTATCCGTGGGGCGACGAGGCGCTCAGGCGCGCGCGCGACGAAGACAAGCCGATCCTGCTCTCGGTCGGATATGCGGCGTGCCACTGGTGCCACGTGATGGAGCACGAGTCGTTCGAGGACGAGGCGACGGCCGCGCTGATGAACGAGAACTTCGTCTCCGTCAAGGTGGACCGCGAGGAGCGGCCGGATGTCGACTCCGTCTACATGGACGCGGTCGTGTCGCTGACCGGCCACGGCGGCTGGCCGATGACGGTCTTCCTCACGCCCGAGGGCGAGCCCTTCTTCGGCGGCACGTATTTCCCGCCCGAGCCCCGCCATGGGCTTCCGAGTTTCAGACAACTCCTTGCCGCCGTCGCAGACGCGTGGAAGGAACGCCGTGCGGAGATCGACCGCGAGGCCGGAGCGATCGTCGAGCGACTACGCCGTCACGTGGAACCCTCGCGGGAGCCACTGACCTCCTCGCTCCTGGCCGACGCGGAGCGCGGCCTCAGGCAGCAGTTCGACCCGGTCTGGGGCGGGTTCGGGACTGCGCCGAAGTTTCCGCCCGCGTCGGTGCTCGAGTTCCTCCTGAGGCGTGGTGAATCCCAGATGTCGACAAAGACGCTCGACTCGATGGCGCTGGGCGGGATGTACGACCTCGTCGGCGGCGGCTTCCATCGCTACTCCGTCGACCGCGAGTGGCTCGTACCGCATTTCGAGAAGATGCTCTACGACAACGCGCTGCTCGTCCCGGCCTATCTCCACGGCTGGCTCGTCTCGAGAACGGAGCGCCACCGTCAGGTTGCAGGGGAGACGCTCGACTACATGCTGCGCGAGCTGCGCCTGGCCGGCGGAGGCTTCGCCTCGGCGCAGGACGCCGACACCGACGGCGTCGAAGGCCTCACCTACACGTGGACGGAGGAGGACGAGGTTCCCCGTGAGCTCTTGCAGCCGTTCGAGCACGGACGCTTCATCGTGCGCGGCGAGCTCGATCCGGAGCTTCGCGCGCGCCTCTTCGAGGCGCGAGAGCAGCGCCCGAAGCCGCTGCGCGACGACAAAGCGATCGCATCCTGGAACGGACTGGCGCTGGCTGCGCTCGCGGAAGGAGGGCGGCGACTGGAGCGTCCGGATCTAGTCGAGGCCGCACGGGCCTGCGCCGACTTCCTGCTCGGCCCGCTCTCGACGCCCGATGGTCGCCTTTTCCGCACCTGGCGCGAGGGTCGCGCGAAGCACACCGGAGTCCTCGAGGACTACGCGGACGTCGCAAACGGCCTCTACGAGTTGCACCTCGCAACCGGAGAGCTTCACTGGTTGGAAGAGTCCCGCCGCCTCGCGCTTCTGGCCGTCGAGCTCTTCGCGGATGCGGAGCACGGCGGCTTCTTCCTCACGCCGGCGGACGGCGAGCAACTCGTGAGCCGGAAGAAGGACCTCGACGACCATCCGACCCCGTCGGGGAACTCGATGCTCGCGTATGTGCTCCTACGCCTCGCGCGGCTGTGGGGCGATTCCGAGCTGGAGCGGCAGGCCATTGGCGTCTTTCGCCTGGTCGCACGGCTGCTTCCTCAGGCCCCCTCGGCCTTCGGTCATGCGCTGTGCGCGCTCGATCTGCACTTCTCACCGCCGCGCGAGATCGCGGTGATCGGCCCATCGGACGCAGACGTGGCGCGCGCCGCGCTGGCGCCATTCGAGCCGAACGCCGTGGTCGCGTTCGGACCGAGCGAGGAGGTACCGCTACTGCGCGGTAAAGGCCTGGTAAACGGCCGGCCTGCCGTCTACGTCTGTGAGAACTTCGCCTGCCAGAGTCCGGTCACCGAGCCGTCCTCCCTCTAGCCTCGCCAGGCAAAGAGGAGGCGCTGCCGCGACTGTGACTTCCTAGCAGGTCGACAACCGCGGGGGGCGCGCCCCCTCGTTGAAGGAGACCCACGCGGGCCCGGAAACCCTGCACTCGATTTCGCGACAGGGCGGCGATTTAGGCTATTCGCGTCTTGCCCTTCCTCGAGGTCGACAGCGTCACCAAGCGTTTCGGCGGGATCGTCGCCCTCGACGGTGTCTCATTCGAGGCCGACGCAGGCGAGATCGTCGGCCTGATCGGGCCCAACGGCGCGGGGAAGACGACTGCGTTCAATGTGATCACCCGCCTCTACACGCCGGATGAGGGCGACGTGCGCTTTGAAGGAGAAGGTCTCCTGGGGAGTTCGCCGAGCGGGGTCGTCCGTCGCGGAATCGCCCGCACGTTTCAGAACGTCGAGCTCTTCGGGGGCATGTCCGTGCTCGACAACGTGCGTGTCGGCGCTCATGCGCGGCGAGGGGAGCAGAGCCCCGAGGACGTCCTCTTCTACGTCAACCTCCACTCGCTGCGCCATCGGTCGGCGTCCGGCCTCCCCTACGGAACACAGAAGCGGGTCGAGCTCGCGCGCGCCCTCGTTTCCGGGCCGAGGTTGCTGTTGCTGGACGAGCCGGCGGGTGGATTGAGCCACGACGAGGTGCAACAGCTCGGGGTGTTCATCCGCAGGATGCGTGACGACTTCGAGCTCACCGTCCTGCTGGTGGAGCACCACATGGGCCTGGTGATGAGCGTGGCCGACCGCGTTCACGTGCTCGACTTCGGGCGCAAGATCGCAGAGGGGACGCCCGCAGAGGTGCAGGCGAACGCCGCCGTGATCGAGGCGTACCTGGGGGCGCCGGCATGAGCGCCGCTCGCCTCCGGCTCGCTCCCGATGCCCCTTCCCTCGCTCATAGTGCAGCGGTTGCCGGATGAGCCTCCTGGAGCTCAACGGCATCGAGGCGCGCTATGGCCAAGTGAAGGCGCTGCACGGCGTCACGCTGCGCGTTGCTGAAGGTGAGCTCGTCGCCGTGCTCGGCGCGAACGGGGCGGGAAAGACGACGACTCTTCGTGCGATCTCCGGAACGGTTCGCCGGAGCGGCGACGTCCTCTTCGCTGGCACGAAGCTCCCGCGCCGCGCCGAAGCAACCGCTCGGGCCGGAATCGCCCATGTGCCGGAAGGGCGGGGTACGTTCACGGAGCTCTCCGTCTGGGACAACCTGCGCCTCGGCGCGTACACGCGACGCGGCGGCGTCAAGGAGGACGCTCAGCGGGTCTTCAAGTTCTTCCCGCCGCTCGGGGATAGGCGTGACCAGCAGGCGGGGACGCTGTCGGGCGGCGAGCAGCAGATGCTCGCGCTCGGCCGGGCGATGATGGCGCGCCCCAGGCTGCTCTTGCTCGACGAGCCCTCGCTCGGGCTGGCTCCCATCGTCGTCAAGGAGATCTTCGAGGCGCTCGCAAAGATGAAGAGCGAGGACGGTACATCTGTCCTCGTCGTCGAGCAGAACGCCAACCTCGCCCTTGCCCACGCGTCGCGTGCGTACGTGCTCGAGGTCGGCCGTGTCGTCGTGGAAGGAACGAGCGACGAGCTGCGCGCGAACGAATCCGTCCGGAAGTCCTACCTGGGCTACTGATGGTGGTCCCAGCCTTCACCTGGACGGAGTTCGCGCAACAAATCGCCGCAGGGATTCGCTCGGGGGCGATCTACGCAGGTCTCGCGCTCGCGCTGGTGATCATTTACCGCTCCACGCGCGTCATCAACTTCGCGCAGGGTGAAATGGCCACCTTCACGACCTTCATCTGCTGGTCGCTGATGAACCACGGCTTCTCCTTCTGGACCGCATTTCCAATCGTGCTTGCAATCGCATTCGTCGGCGGCGTGGCAATCGAGCGCGTCCTGATCCAGCCCGTGGAGAACGCCTCCGTGCTGACGATCGTGATCGTCACGCTCGGGCTCGCCCTCTTGCTCAACGGCCTGATGAGCCTGATCTGGGGCGGGGCGAACAGGCAATTCCAAGGACCGTTCTCAACGCGGACGATCGACGTGGGGGGCGTGCCGATCAGTGTGCAAGACATCGGCATCGTCGTCGTCTCGTTCTCCCTGGTCGCACTCCTGGGCCTCTTCTTCCGGTACACGAAGCTCGGCCTCGCGCTGCGCGCGGCAGCGGTCAACCCCGATTCGTCGCGGCTCGTCGGCGTGCGCGTGGGCTGGATGCTCGCGCTCGGCTGGGGCATCGCGGCTCTCCTCGGCGCGGTCGCCGGGATGATGGTCGCGCCCGTCGTCTTCCTCGACCCGAACATGATGCAGACGATCCTGCTGTACGCATTTGCGGCTGCGGTCCTGGGTGGGCTCGACAGCCCGATCGGTGCGGTCGTCGGCGGGATCCTGCTCGGCCTGACGATCACCCTGCTCGAACGCTACGTCGGATTCGTGGGCTCGACGCTGAAATTGCCGGTGGCGCTGCTGTTGATCCTCGTGCTGCTGCTCCTGCGACCCGGCGGCCTGTTCGGCCGCGTTGCGGTGCGACGCGTATGAAGCTCAAGCTCGCGCTCGAAGTCCTCGGCTTCCTCGTGCTCGCGGCGCTCGTCGCTTTCCTGCCGCGCATCGTCGGCGACTTCACCGTCTACGAGTTTGCGATCGTCGGGATGTACTTCATCGCCCTCCTCGGCCTGGCGATCCTCACCGGCTACAGCGGGCAGATCTCGCTCGGTCACGGCGCCTTCATGGCAGTCGGCGGCTACACCACCGCCATCCTCAGCGTCGACGGGATCTTCGGGCACGAGCTCCGTGATCTGTGGACGATCCCGATCGCCGGCCTCGTCGCCGGCGTGGCAGGGCTTCTCGTGGGCGTCCCCGCGCTGCGGCTGTCCGGCCTCTACCTGGCCCTGATCACCTTCGGCATTGCCGTGTCCTTCCCGCAGTTGCCGAAGAAGTTCGACCATTTCTTCGGTGGAACGACGGGGAAGGTGCTGAACCTCGTCAAGGCGCCGTTCGGCCTCGAGACGACACCCAATCGCTGGCTGTACTACCTGACCTGGGGCATCGCGCTGGTCCTGCTCGCGTTGGCCTGGGCGCTTCTCCGCGGGAAACCGGGGCGTGCGTTGCAGGCGATCCGCGACAGTGAGGTGGCCGCGGCGTCCTCCGGCGTGAACCCGGCGACGTACAAGACGCTGGCGTTCGGGATCTCCGCCTTCTACGCGGGCGTGGCCGGGTCCCTGTACGTCATGTCGAAGGCGTACATGAATCCCGATGTCTTCCCGATCATCCTGTCGGTGTACCTCGTGGCTGCCCTCGCAGTCGGTGGGCTTGAATCGTTGGTGGGCCTCATTGCGGGGGCCGCCCTCATCTACGTTCTCCAGAACCGCGCGGACGACGTCACGCGATGGATCAACCACCTGCCGGTGCTCGACCTCGATCCGAAGCAGCCCGGGATGCCGAGCGTGGTCTTCGGAGTCGTGCTGATCGCCGTGATGCTCCTGCTCCCGACGGGCGCGGGCGGCCTCCTGCGCCGCCTCTTCGGGCCCCTAACAAGCCGGCTGTACAGTAAGTCATAAGTGGTGCTAGTGAGGGTCTTTTATCTCTGCGCCGTCCTTGCGGCGGTCGCAACCGCTTCCGCCGGCGCACGCCCGCTCGCCACGCCGGGCGTCTCGTCGAGCCAGATCCAGCTCGGCTCGAGCGTGCCTTTGAGCGGCGAAGCCTCGGTTGCAGGGAATGTCGCCCGGGGCGCGGAGGCGTACTTCAAGTACGTCAACGACAAGGGCGGCGTGTTCGGGCGGAAGATCAAATTCACCTACCTCGACGACGGCTACGACCCGGGCCGGGCGGTGAACAACACGATCCGGCTCGTGCAGCAGGAGCAGGTGTTCGCCATGTTCTCCTCGCTGGGGACGAACAACAACCTTGCCGTGCGCAAGCTCCTCAACGACGCCAAGGTGCCGCAGCTCTTCGTCTCGTCCGGCGCGACGACGTTCGGGCGCGACTACAAGAAGTACCCCTGGACGATCGGCTACATCCCGCCGTATTCCGAGGAAGGCGTGATCTACGGGAAGTACGTCGTCAAGAACGTCAAGAACGCCAAGGTCGCCGTCCTGTACCAGAACGACGACTACGGGCGTGATCTGCTCGCTGGTCTGCGCCGTGGCCTCGGCGCGAAGGCAAAGGCGATCGTCGCGAAGGTCGGCTACGACCCCACGACAGCGGACGTGCAGCCCCAGGTGACGCAGCTGAAAGCTTCGAAGGCCAACGTCTTCATGATCTTCGCATTCGGGAAGTTCTCGCTGCAGGCGTTCAACGCCGTTTCGCGCCTCGGCTGGAAGCCGCAGATCTTCGTGAACGACGTCTCCTCTGCCTCGGCGTTGATGTCGATCGTCCCGCAGAAGGCCGCGAACGGTTCGATCTCGATCGTCTTCGGCAAGGATCCGGCCGCGCCGCTGTGGAAGCGCGACAAAGGCATCCGCATGTTCCAGTCGATCCTGAAGAAGTACGGCAGCGACATCGGCTCGCGCGATCTCCAGGACGGCTATTTCGTCGCGGGGATGGCGACCGCCTACACGATGGTCGACACGCTGAAGAAAGCGGGGCGGAATCTGACGCGTGAAGGCGTCATGCGCGCCGCAACGCATCTCACCGAGAAGGGCAACCCGTTCGTGCTGCCGGGAATCGTGATTCACACGACGCCGAAAAGCCGGTTCCCGTTGACGCAGGTGCGCCTCCAGCGCTGGTCGAACAAGGCCTGGCACCCCTTCGGCAAGTTGATCAGCGCGAAGCCTGGATAGCGCTCAACGACAGGCTGCCCCGGCGCGGCCCACGTCTTAACGTTCCTCTCACCAAACGCCGATACGGTTGGCGGAATGCGGCGGACGCTCACACGAACGGGTCTCTTCGACGAAGTCGAGCCGGGACGCCTCTGGGCGGCCCGTCGCGGCTATGCCCTCGGGCTCGGCCTGCTCGTGTTGGTCGGCGCTGCGATCGGGGCGACGCGGATCGGGCGGGGCAGCATGAGCGGCGCCCTGACAGTCCTGGGTCGTGCCCAGCCCGGCTGGGTGCTCGTTGCTGCGGCCTGCTTCGCGATCGGCCTCCTCTGCACGGCGGCTGCCTGGCATGCAGGTCTGCGCGCGTGCGGAGGAAGCGCCGGCTTCGTAGAGGTAACAGCTCGTTCCGCGATCGGCTCACTGGTCAACGCCTTGACGCCCGCTCATCTGGGAGGAGCGGTTCGGGTCGGACTTCTGTCGCGCACGTTGCCGGGTGCAGATCGTCTCTGGCGAGCCGGTGGAGTCGGCGCCGCCGTCGGCGCGGCTCGAACACTCGTGCTCGCGGCCCTGGTCGTGGCAGCGGCTGGAGCGAGCCGGGTTCCGCTGTGGCCGGCCCCGCTCCTGGCTTGCGCTGGCCTCTGTGTCCTCGTGGTCTGCATCCGCGCCAGCGAAAGGACCGCCGGATATGTCGCAAGCAGCTTGCAGATCTTCCGGAGCTGCGTGCGCTCGCCTCGCACCGGCGGAAAGATCTTCGGGTGGGTCGCGTGCTCGTTCGGCGCGCGTTTCGGAGCCACTGTCGCGTTTGCAACGGCGCTCGGCATGCCGCGGCCGATCTGGATCGCCGTGGTGCTTCTGGCTGCGGTCACTCTTTCAGGCGTGCTCCCGCTGACGCCCGGGAACTTCGGGGCCGGTGCCGGGGCGGCCACGCTCGCCTTGCACGGCACGGGAGTCGGCACAGGGACCGCTCTTGCGCTCGCGATCGCGTTTCAGGGACTCGAGACGTTCACCGGAATGACGCTTGGCCTCGCCGGAGCTGCGGTCATCGCAGCGCCGGGAACTCGCGTCCGGCGCTGGTCATTCGCCGCAGCCGGGGCCGCTGCCGTCCTCCTGGCGGCTTCGGTCGGGGTCGCATATGTCGACCTCGTCTGAGCCTCCGTAACTGCGACCTCGCGGCGTAAGCTCCGTTCAATGGAGCTGCTCCAGCGGCCGCTCGCTGATCTGTGCGCCGAGGCTCGGACGCTCCGAGATGAAGGGCACGGGGGGCTAGTCACGTACTCGCCCAAGGTCTTCATCCCGCTGACGAAGCTCTGTCGAGACGTCTGCCACTACTGCACGTTCGCGCGGCCCCCGCGCCGTGGCCAGCGTGCGTACATGACGATCGACGAGGTGCTCGAAGTCGCCTGCGCAGGGGCTGCCGCCGGCTGCCGCGAGGCGCTCTTCACGCTCGGCGACAAGCCCGAGCTGCGTTACCGCGCAGCCCGCGACGAGCTCGCCGTGCTTGGTTGCGAGACGACGCTCGAGTACGTGGCCCGAGCGGCCGAGGCCGTGCTCGACGAGACGGGACTCCTCCCGCACCTGAATCCTGGCGTGCTGACGGGCGAAGACCTGGTACAGCTGCGCCGTGTGAGCGCGTCGATGGGGCTTATGCTGGAGACGACCTCGGCGCGGCTTGCGGAACGCGGCGGACCGCACTTCGGCTCTCCGGACAAAGCGCCGGCGCTTCGACTGGCCACGGTGGTCGCGGCCGGGGAGGCACGCGTCCCGTTCACGACGGGGATCCTGGTCGGGATTGGCGAGACGCGTGCGGAACGCGTCGACGCGCTGCTGGCGATCCGCGAGCTCGCGGAGACGCACGGACACGTGCAGGAGGTGATCGTCCAGAACTTTCGCGCGAAGCCGGGGACCCGCATGGCCGACGCGTCGGAGCCGTCGCTGGACGACCTGCTCTGGACGATCGCCGTCGCGCGCATCCTGCTCGGGCCCCGCACGCATCTCCAGGCGCCCCCGAACCTCAGCTTCTCCGAGTTCCCGCGGCTGCTCGACGCGGGGATCGACGACTGGGGCGGGGTCTCGCCGGTCACGATCGATCACGTCAATCCCGAAGCCCCCTGGCCGGAGCTCGAGCGACTGCGGGCGGCGACGGAAAGCCGCGGGCTTCAACTGGCAGCACGTCTTCCCGTCTACCCCGAGTGGATCTCGGGCGCCTGGATCGACCCGAACGTGATGCCGGCGGTGCTGCGCGCCTCGGACTCGCTCGGGCTTGCCCGCGAAGACGGCTGGGCGCCTGGCGAGTCCATCGCGATCCCGTTCGTCCCGCGCGACGCGCTCCCGGTCCAGACACGCGCCGAGCTTGGCGAGGAGGAGATCGTGCGTCTCTTCCGCGCGCGAGGTCAGGAGCGGGAGCGTATCTTCGCGGCCGCCGACCGGCTCCGCCGCGAGGTCTGCGGCGACGAGGTCAGCTACGTCGTCACGCGCAACATCCAGTACACGAACGTCTGTTACTTCCGCTGCGGCTTCTGCGCGTTCTCCAAAGGGAAGCTCGCTGCGAATTTGCGCGGTGCGCCGTATCTGGTGCCGCACGACGAGATCACTCGCCGCTGCGAGGAGGCCTGGGAGCGCGGCGCTACCGAGGTGTGCCTCCAGGGCGGGATCCATCCTGCCTTCACGGGTGACTACTACCTCTCGGTCGTGAGCGCGATCAAGGACGCCGTCCCCGAGCTGCACGTGCACGCGTTCTCCGCCCTCGAGATCTGGCAGGGCGCGGCGACACTGGGCCTACCGCTCGAGGAGTACCTCGACGAGCTGCGGGATGCGGGTCTCGGCTCGCTCCCGGGGACGGCCGCCGAGATCCTCGACGACGAGGTGCGCCGCGTGATCTGTCCGGACAAGGTCACGACGGCGCAGTGGCTCGCGGTGCACGACGCCGCGCACCGAGTCGGCCTCCGCTCGAACGTGACGATGATGTTCGGCCATGTCGACGGTCCGCGAAACTGGGCCCGCCACCTTCAGCGGGCGCGCGAGCAGCAGCAGCAGTCGGGCGGCTTCACGGAATTCGTCCCGCTCCCGTTCGTGCACATGGAGGCGCCGATGTGGCTGCGGGGACAGGCACGCTCTGGACCGACCTTCGGTGAGACCCTGCTCGTGCATGCCGTGGCGCGCCTCGCGCTCCATCCCTGGATCACGAACGTGCAGGTCTCCTGGGTCAAGCTTGGCCCGGAGGGGGTCGCGGCGGCGCTGCGCGCCGGCGTCAACGATCTTGGTGGCACGCTGATGAACGAGTCGATCTCGCGTTCAGCCGGAGCGGAGCATGGTCAGGAATTCGCGCCGGAGCAGATGGAAGAGCTCATCCGCTCGGCAGGGCGCGTCCCGCGGCAGCGGACGACCCTCTACGGCGATGCCTCGGAAGAACGTCGACTCGCGTCCTTTGGTGCCGCGCCGCTCGCGGAACCCTGGAACCCGCCCGTCAAGGATGCACGACTGGTTGCGCCGCCACGCCTCGTTCGACCGGGGTTCGCCGCGTAACGGGTTCTCAGGGCTCGAAGCTGAGCAGGTCCTCGAGCGACTCGCGGAGCCGGATCAACTCGGCCTTGCCGTCCGCGACGAGGACGGCGGCCGGCCGAGGCACGCCGTTGTAGTTCGAGGCCATCCCGAGCGTGTAGGCGCCGGTGGCGGGAACGGCCAGGAGGTCCCCTCGGCGTGGCTCGGGTAACTCGACGCCGTCGATGAGGACGTCGCCGGACTCACAGTGCTTGCCCGCGATCCGGTACGTGCCGGCCGTTGCCTCGCTCACCCGGTTGGCGAGCAGAGCCTCGTAGCGGGCGGCGTAGAGCTGAGGGCGCGGATTGTCGGACATTCCCCCGTCGACGGCCGCGTAGGCGATGCCCCCGGTGCGCTTCACGACTCCGACCCGGTAGATGCTGAACCCGGCCTTGCCGACGAGCGAGCGTCCTGGTTCGAGGATCACCTGGACGGGTTCGGGCCAGCGCGTGCGCAGCCGTTGCACGATCGCCCGTGCGAACTCCTCCGGCCGGGGGATCGTGTCGTCGAGCGTCTGCGCCACACCCAGACCCCCGCCGAGGTCGAAGATGCGCGGCGTCCAGTCGAGCTCCTCCACACAGCGGCGCGCAACTTCCACGAGCCGGTCGACGGCGAGCAGGCTCTCGTCCGTGCGCGCCAGCTGCGAGCCGATGTGGACGTGCAGACCCACGACGTCGAGGCCCGCGGCGCGTGCCGACCGAACCGCTTCGACGGCGTCGCCCGGCGCCACCCCGAACTTCGACTCGGCGTGCGCCGTCTGAATCGAGCGATGGGTTTGCGCCTCGACGCCGGGCGTGACGCGAATGAGTGTCTTGCGCGCGCCTGCCGAGGCCGCGCGCGCGACCTCCTCCAGCGCGTCGAGGACGACGAGGGCGCCGGCGTCCGCCGCCACGCGCAGCTCATCGTCCGACTTGTTGTTGCCGTGGAAGACGAGACGCTCGGGGCGAACGCCTGCGCGAAACGCGAACTCGAGCTCGCCGCGCGTCGACACGTCTGCACCGAGCCCTTCGGCGGCGAACAGTCGCAGGAGCGCGACGTTCGGGAACGCCTTGGTCCCGTAGACGACGAGCGAGTCAGGGTCCACGCGCGCGTATGCGCGCGCCAACGCGAGTAACGTGTCTCGGCAATAGACGACGAGCGGCGTTCCGAGCTCATCGGCGAGCGCGGACGCACGCATCCCGCCGACGACGAGCTCGGCGTCCTCGACAGCGGCCGTGTCCGGGAAGAGCCCTAGGCGTGCCGGCGGCCGCAGGCCGCCTAGTCCTTCCACCAGCCTTGGGCCATGTCCGCATCACCCGGGCCCGTGTTCGGCGCGCCCACCGCCAGGAACTCGGCGCCCTCGTCGCCCGCCTCGATCGATCGCATCGTGTCCTTGTGCACGCGAACCGCGTCCATTGGCTTGAGCTCCCGGACCTCGTCTTCGATCTTCATGCGGGCGCTGCCGCTGAGCAAGACGTAGACCTCCTCCTGGTTCTTGTGCTTGTGCCCGAACGGCAGGCGAAATCCGGGGGCGACGCGCATGTAGCTCAGCCCCGAGTTCTCGAGCCCAAGTCCGACACGGGCCATCCGGAACTCGAGATCGGGCGACAGGCCGAACTTCGGGGCCTGGTCTTCGACGTCCTTGAGGTTGAGATGTGTGTAGTCGCTCATAGCGTCAATTTTCTACCGCTGCTACAGTCAAAGCAATGAAGGAGCTGCTTCTGTAGGGAAGGGAGCCACCGCGGCGAAAGCCGTACCAGCTCCCCATGGCCTCTCCCTCGAGAGGCTTTTTCGTTTCTGAGGACGGTCATGGACAGGTACGACGCGCAGACAATCGAGGCGAAATGGCAACGGGTCTGGGAGGAGAACCGCGCCTTCGAGGTGCCGGATCCGGAGCCGGGCGCGCCGCGCAACGAGCGCAAGTCGTACGTACTCGAGATGCTGCCGTACCCCTCCGGCTCGCTGCACATCGGCCACGTCCTCGTTTACACGCTTGGCGACGTCCTCGCGCACTTCTACCGCCGCACGGGCTCGGAGGTGCTGCGGCCTATGGGCTACGACTCATTCGGGTTGCCGGCGGAGAACGCGGCGATCAAGGCGGGTGAGCATCCCCGCGACATCGTGGAGCGCAACATCGAGCTGATCCGCGGTCAGATGAAGCGCCTGGGGTGGGCGATCGACTGGTCGCGCGAGCTCTCGACGCATGAGCCCGAGTACTACCGCTGGACGCAGTGGCTCTTCCTGAAGTTCTTCGAGGCCGGCCACGCGTACCGAAAGGCGGCGATCGTCAACTGGTGTCCCAACGACCAGACCGTGCTCGCGAACGAGCAGGTGAAGAACGGCCGCTGTGAGCGCTGCGGCGCCGAGGTCGAGGCGCGCAAGCTCGAGCAGTGGTTCTTCCGCATCACCGCATACGCCGACAACCTGCTCGACGAGATGAAGGACTTGGAACGGTGGCCCGAGCGCGTCCTGGCGATGCAGCGCAACTGGATCGGACGCTCGGAAGGCGCGGAGATCCTCTTCCGGGTGGAGGAGCTCGACATCGACATCCCGGTGTTCACGACACGTGCCGACACGCTGTTCGGAGCGACCTTCTTCGTGCTCGCGCCGGAACATCCGCTCGTCGACCGGCTGTCGGTGCAGTCCCCGAACGGCGACGAGATCCGCGAGTACGTTCGCACGGCAGCTGCCAGGCCCGTTGAAGAGCGCGCCGCCGCGGCCGACAAGACCGGTATCTTCACCGGCTTCTTCGCCACGAACCCTGTCAACGATGCGCGCATTCCGATCTGGAT